>ERZ777003.497-NODE-497-length-75540-cov-66.273034_pt1 | contig 75540 bp, 61 predicted proteins | sample MGYA00374956_ERZ777003 | MGnify/ENA primary metagenome ERZ777003 (study PRJEB29302, sample SAMN06268252) | bioreactor metagenome | isolation source: Joint BioEnergy Institute, California, USA | place: USA:Joint BioEnergy Institute, California, USA | collected...
TTCTAAGTCGTTCCGGCGGGCGGCCGCCGTCGCGGGCATGGCACGCCAAGGTCCGGGATGGCGCGAGCTCCTGGACCTCCCCGAAAACCCGCCGCCCGTTCCGGCTCCCCGGCCACGGAGTTATCGCGGGGCCGATCCACACTGCCGAAATCGCCCTCAGAGATCTGGACCGCCGGTTCCGCGCCGAATCCGATCTCTCTCGTCCATCAGCCACCCACCCCCGCGCAGGAGCCCGCCAAATCCCGCGGGAAACTCGCGATCTCAACGAAAACGCCCCGAACCCAAGCGGGCTCGGGGCTGGAAAGCGGAGAGGGGGGGATTCGAACCCCCGATACGGTTACCCGTATACGCGATTTCCAGTCGCGTTCCTTCAGCCTCTCGGACACCTCTCCAGACTTCGGATGGACAGTTTAGACCGCTTCCGGGCGTCTGTCTTACCCACCCCCGCCTCCATCATTCCGGACTTCCCTCCGCCCCCCCGACCGCCACCGCCGCGGCCTCGACGGCTTCGACGCCGCTTCTCCTCTCCTTCTTCGCCCTTCCAAGACCGACCGTTCCCGCTTCCTCCCCGCTGGGAGGCATCGGGCGCACCTCCAGCCTCTGCTGACGCACCGCGGCACGCTCGGCCTCTCGCCTGGCGAGGTGATCGAACCACCACCCCCACGCCCCCTCCGCTGTGCTCCCGCTCGTGCCCAGCCCGCCCCGAGCCCGCTCCCGCTCGAGCGTCGCCGCCAGGGCCGGCCGCGGCACCGGGTTCACCATCTTGACCCAGAACCAGTCGAGCGCCCGCACCCCCCAGTACCTCGCCACCGCCATCTGCGCCAGGGCCATGCCGATCGTCGCCCCGGTGATGACGTCCGTCGGCCAGTGCGCCCCGAAGTGGACGCGGCAGAGCGCCACCACCGCCACCAGCGCCGCGGCGATCCACCGGATCCGCGGGTACAGCGCCGTCAGGAACACCGCCAGCGCCGCCGCCGCGGCCGTGTGGCTCGACGGCATCGACCACAGGTCCGCCGACCGCGCCGCCGCCGGCTCCCACGCGTGAACCAGCACGAACCGCCCGTCCTGCACGACCGGGTACTTCCCCCACGGCCACAGGAACGACCACGGATCGTCGTACACCGCCCGCGGCCGCGGACGCCCCACCAGCACCTTCAGCGCCGCCACCGCCGCCCACGAGATCGCGATCCCCGCCCCCAGGTCCAGCAGCCGCCGCCGCCGCGCCGGGTCCAGCACCCAGATCAGGCACGCCGTGAAGATCAACGATCCGGGCGCCCCGACCTGCTGCCACGCGTGAAGTTCGCGCCCGAGGTCGCCCCCGGCGTCGAAATCCTGCAGCCACCGCGACAGCGGCCCGTCGTACGGCAGCAACGCCGCCACCGCCGCGGCCCCGACCAGCAGGGGCACGGTCCAGTCGCGCCGCTTCGGGTGCAGCACCCACCCCAGCACGGGCCCGGCCAAGTCCGCCGCCGCCGCGAGCGCGACGTGCACCCAGCGAACCGGACGCGCCAGTCCCCGGTTATAGTCGCGGGCCATGTCTGAGGATCGGGCTCTCATCAACGCTGGTCCGGACCTCGCCTCGCCCGCTGCCCCCGTGAGCCCTGGCCGGTGGTTCTCGCGCCGGTTCACCGGCACGTGGCGAGGCGGGCTCATCCTCTTCCTTTTGTGCCTCGCAGTGTATGTCCCCGGCCAGCGTTCCATCCCTCCGGTCGATCGCGACGAGTCCCGTTTCGCACAGGCGTCGCGCCAGATGGCCGAGTCGGCAGTGGGGGGGGAGGAGCAAGTGGGGGGGTGGGGAGGTGGTGGTGGGTGGGTTGTGCCCCGGATTCAGGACCGTCCTCGCCTCAATAAGCCGCCGCTGATCTACTGGTCCCAAGCCGCGGCTGTCAAGGTCTTCGGCGACCGCGGCCGCCTGCACGAGGGGATCTGGGTCTACCGCCTCCCCAGTCTCCTCGCCGCGATCGCGACGGTCATGCTCACATGGCGCCTCGGCCTGACCATGTTCGACCCCCGCGCCGCCTGGCTCGGCGCCGCCATGCTCGCCGTTGCGCCCCTCTACGCGTGGGAGGCCCATCAGGCCCGCGCCGACCAGCTCCTCGTCCTGACCGTCATCGCCACCCAGTTCGCCCTCTACCGCCTCTGGTGCAGGTCCCCCAGCGCTTCATCCTTTCGTCCGTTGCCCATTGCCCATTGCCTTCTTTTCTGGCTCCCCCTCGCTCTCGGCATCATGACCAAGGGGCCGATCACGCCCATGATCGCCGCCCTCACCGCGCTGGCCCTCTGCCTCGTCACCCGCCGCTGGCGCTGGCTCGTGAGCCTTCGCCCGGCTCTTGGCCTCGTTGTCATCACCGCCGTCGTCGGCCCCTGGGTCTACCTCGTCGCCCGACAGGTCGGCTGGTCAACCTACCTGAGCACGATCTACGCCGAGACCATCGGCCGCGCCGGCTCGCCGATGGAGGGCCACTGGGGCCCGCCCGGCTACCACCTCATCGTCCTGACCGTCCTCTTCTGGCCCGGCACGCTCCTGACCGCCGCGGCCGTCGTCGGTGCTTTCCCCCGGGCCATCAGGCTCCCGGCCCGCACCGCCACTTCATCGTTCCTCGCCCGTCTCCGGCTCCGCGAACCCGGCCGCACCCCCGAACTCTTCCTTCTTGCCTGGATCATCCCCTCCTGGCTCGTCTTCGAACTCGTCTCGACCAAACTCCCGCATTACACGATGCCCCTCTACCCCGCGGTCGCGCTGCTGAGCGCCCGCGCCGTCCTCGAGGCCGCGGCACACCCCCGCCCGCGCAACCTCGGCGACAGGATCGGACTCATCGCGTGGCTCCTCATCGGCCTGGCCCTCACCGTCGCCATCCCGGCGGCCTTCGTGTGCCTGACCCCCGCCGCCGAGGCCCCTCTTCCGGTCGTGCTCGCCGTCGTCGCGGCCGTCGCCTCCGCCGTCTCCCTCTTCATCGCGATTCGCACTCGATTGATCGTCCGCACGCAGGTCGCCGGCGTGATCGCCGCCGCGATCGGCATCGCGGCGCTCGTCGGCGTCATCCTCCCCGCGAGCGGGCCTGTCTGGCTCAGCCCCCGCCTTGTGAGCCTCATCGACGCCGCTGATCCCTCGCACGACCGCCCGATCGGCCTGATCGGCTACCACGAGGACAGCATGCTCTTTCTCACCCGCGGCCGCGCCCAGCGGCTGAGCGCCCACGACCTCCCAGGCTGGATCGCCGAGAACCCCGACGGCCTCGTCGCGGTCGCTACGGCGCCGGGCCGGGGCCTGGACGAAGCGTGGCCGATGCTCCGCGAGATCTCCAGGGTCTCAGGCTTCAACTACTCCACGGGCGATCCGCTGGATGTCATCCTCACGGAGATCGCACGATGACGACCTCCGCACCAACTCATCCCACTCCCACCGGTCTCCTCCTCATCGACAAGCCCCTGCGGCTCACCTCCATGGGCGTCTGCGCCGCCGTCCGACGACGCCTCGTCGCCGGCGGCGCGCCCAAGCGCATCAAGGTCGGCCACGGCGGCACGCTCGACCCCCTCGCCACCGGGCTGCTCGTCGTTCTCGTCGGCAAGGCCACCAGGCTCTGCAACCAGATCATGGCCGGCGACAAGCGCTACCTCGCCGACGTCGACCTCTCCATGACCAGCCCCACCGATGACCTCGAAGGCCCCCTTACCCACCTTCAGGATCTCGTGCCCCCGACCCGCGAGGACGTCGCCGACGCCGTCGCCTCCTTCATCGGTGAGATCCAGCAGCGTCCCCCCGCCTACTCCGCCATGAAGATCGGCGGCGAACGGGCCTACCGGCTCGCCCGCCGCGCGCTGGAGAGCGATCCCGAGGCCCCCAACCTCCCGGAACTCGCTCCCCGCCCCGTCATCATCCACGCCATCGACATCCTCGAGTACGACTTCCCCCGCCTCCGCCTCGATATCCGCTGCGGCAAGGGGACCTACATCCGTTCCCTCGCCCGCGACCTCGGCGTCGCCCTCGGCACCGGCGGCTGCCTGACGGCCCTCCGCCGCACCCAGGTCGGCCGCTATTCCATCGACGACGCCGTTCCCCTGGACGCCCTCCCACAGACGCTGACACAGCAGGACCTGCTCCCGGCCCAGCCCGCCTAGTGCCGAGTGCCCGGTGCCAAGTGTCTGGGGCCCCACTCCGTTCCGCCGCGGCGGGTTCACCCCGCGCCGAGAGCCCGCTCCAACGCCGCCGCCAGCGCCTCATCACACCCCCTCCACCGCACCCGCCCTTGCTCCAGCACGATCTCCCCGCGTCCCTTCCCGATGGCGACCACCGCCGCCCCCCGCCCTTCCACCGCCCGCACGAGCACCCCCGGCAGGTCCACCCCCTCGCGAGAGCGCAGCGCCACCCCGTCAACGACGACCTCCCCGATCCCGTGTTCCGCGAGCGTCCCCGCGACTTCTGCCGCGGCCGCCGCGAGATCCTGAACCGCCGCCTCGCGCCCCTCGCCGGGCCCGCCGCTACTCAACCCACGCTCCATCGCCGCTGCCGGCCGGCGCCGGCGTGGCGTCGCCCTGCTCCGCCCCGGTCCCGTTGACCATCCCCGGCAGCCACAACTCGTGCATGTCCTGCCCGTCCACCATCCGCCGCATCGCCAGGTACAGCAGCGTCGAGGCGCAGAAGTAGAAGCTCATCGCGTACGCCCACACCAGCCCCCACGCGACCGCCAGCCACAGCCGGATGAACCACGCCGCGGCCGCGCCGGTGGCGCCGGCTTCCTCCGCCGCCGCCGTCTCCGTCGATCGCACCGCCGCGAAGATGCTCGCCCCGCGCTCCCCCGCGAGCGCTCGGGCCGCTCCCTCGGCGAGGATCTGCACGCCCCACATGATCAACTGCGCCAGCAGCAGCACGAACAGCGCCTGCGCCAGCAGCACGGCCAGGTACGCCGCCAGCCGCAGCGGCCGCCCGTAGACGTAGGCGTACGCCCGCTGGATCGAATCGATCGCGTCCGCGCCGTCGCACGTCACCGCCGGGATCAGCAGCGGCTTGCCGATGAAGTACGCGATCATCACCAGCACCGCGATGAACGCCAGCAGCAGCGCCAGCCCGTAGAGCGCGCCGACGAGGATGTTCAGCACCGGCACCCGCAGCAGCGCCCCGCCCAGCGCCACCAGCAGCGCCACCACCCACACCACGACGATCGGCCCCGCCAGCGCCCCCACCAGCGACCCGAGCCGCGAGATCGCGAACCCCAGGCCCTGCGGCCAGCTCATGCTCAGCCCCACCGCGAACTCGCACGCCGCCATCCGCGAGATCGCCCCCCCCGCGATCGCCACCACCGGCACTCCCAGCAGCACCGCCACGATCGTCGAGGCCGGGAACTGCGTGATCGCGGCCACCGGCGCGCCGACGAACGCCCAGTACAGGGCCGCGGCGGTGTCGGCCGGGTGCAGCCGCGCCACCCCGTCGAGCACCCCGTTGAACGCCACCAGCGCCAGTTCCCCGAGCGACCGAGGCCCGGCGACGCCCTCCCCCGGCCCATCCCCCGCGAGGCCCCCGATCCAGTCCGCCAGCATCCCGATGATCGCCAGGAACACCACGGTGAAGAACGCGATCCCCAGGCGCGACGGCCCCAGCCCCAGCGACGCCGCCCGCAGCAGCCGGGGCCAGATCAGGTCCCCCGTCAGGTCGTCCAGCGTGATCGGGGCCCGGCTCGGCTCCCTCGCTCGTCTCTGCGTTCCCATGTGCTCTCCCGCAGCGCCGCGTCCGATCGTTGTCCGGTCGGCGCCCGCGATCATGCTACCCGATCCCCCCGGCGGGTGCCCATCCGAAACGACAGTACAATCTTTCCGAACGACCCCTGAGAACAACGGCGCTGCATCCGCGCGCCAGGGAGGCCTTACCGGATGAACCTCGCCCCCAGCCTCATCATCGCGCTCGTGATCGCCGCCTTCCTCGCGGCCGTCGCCCTCTTCGTCATCGTCATCTACAACGGCCTCGTCCGCAAACGGATCGACTGCGACAACGCCTGGGCCCAGATCGACGTGCAGCTCAAGCGCCGCTACGACCTGATCCCCAACCTCGTTGAAACCGTCAAGGGCTACGCCGCCCACGAACGCGAAACCCTTGAGGCCGTGATCCAGGCCCGCACCCGCGCCGTCGCCGTCGCCAGCGACGCCCAGCACGCCGCCCAGAAGGCCGAGGCCGAGGGCTTCCTCACCCAGGCCCTCGGGCGGCTCTTCGCCCTCAGCGAGGCGTATCCGCAGCTCAAAGCCGACAAGAACTTCGGCGCCCTCCAGGAAGAACTCACCAGCACCGAGAACAAGATCGGCTTCGCCCGCCAGCACTACAACGACACCGTCGCCCGCTACGAGACCAGCCGCCAGACCTTCCCCTCCTCCGTCGTCGCGGGCGCCTTCAACTTCCAGAAGCGCGAGTACTTCGAACTCAAGGACGCCGCCGTCCGCGAGGCGCCCAAGGTCGCCTTCTGAGCCCATCCCCACGTGATCCCACCCCGCAAGCAAACCCCTCGCCCCCTTTCCGCCGCCGAGGCCATCGCCCGCGCCGCCGCCTCCCACCCCTCGCGTCCCGCCGCCCCGGTCATCCCCGAGGCGGCCCGCCTCGCCGCCTCCGCCTACCCCTCGTCCATCACCTACCTCGACCTCATCCGCCGCAACAAGCGAGAATCAGCCCTGCTCGTCGCCGCCATGATCGCCCTGGGCGTCCTGCTCGGCGCCCTCATCGGCGGCGCCCTGGGGCCCTACGTCCAGGGGATCAACGAGACCCGCCGCGGCTTCCAGGCCCTCTACACCGTCCCCGCCGGCGGCGCCGCCGACGAGATGCTCGAGCACTACGCCACCACCCTCGACGACAACAGGGAGCGAGTCGACTCCGCCCCCCTCCGCGTCCTGGGCGCAGACACGGGCGTCTACCGCGACCTCGCCGTCCTCCTCCCCTCCATCCTCACCGGCGCCGGCGTCGCGCTCGTCGCCTCGTCCCTGGCCGCGGCGTGGGCCTGGTTCAGCGGGTCCAGCGCCATCCTGGCCATGTCCGGCGCCATCCCCATCTCCCACAGCGACGACCCGCAGCTCTTCAACGTCGTGGACGAGATGCGCATCGCCGCCGGCCTCCCCATGCCCCGCGTCTACATCATCAACGATTCCGCCCTCAACGCCTTCGCCACCGGGCGCGACCCCGAGCACGCCGCCATCGCCGTCACCCGCGGCCTCCGCGAGCGCCTCACCCGCGACCAGCTCCAGGCCGTCGTCGCCCACGAGATGGCCCACATCCGCCACTACGACATCCGCTTCGCCATGCTCATGGCCACCATGGTCGGCCTCATCGTCTTCGCCTGCGACGCCTTCCTCCGCATCGCCTTCCGCGGCGGGGCGGTCCACGGCCATGGACGCTCCCGCCGCCGCGACCGCGCCCCCGTGGGCGGGTTCGCCATCATCCTCCTGGTCCTGGCCCTGGTCCTCTCGATCATCGCCCCCCTCCTGGCCCGCATCATCCAGTTCGCCTACTCACGCCAGCGCGAGTACCTCGCCGACGCGGGCGCCGTCGAACTCACCCGCAACCCCCAGGCCCTCGCCGACGCCCTCGCCGTCATCGCCGACGACCCCGACCCCATGGTGGACACCGCCAACCGCGGCACGGCGCACCTCTTCATCGTCAACCCCCTCCGCAAGATGGCCCGCGCCCATCAGTCCCTCGACACCATCTTCTCGTCCCACCCCCCGATCCAGAAGCGCATCGCCCGACTGCTGGCGCTGATGAGGTAGGGGGAAGTAGGCACGAAGGCACAACGGGACGAAGGGGAAGATGCCGCGAACGGCGTCCATCCAGGACTCTCCCGCTGGTGCCTTCGTCCCTCTGCGCCTCTGTGCCTTCTCCTTTCCTCCCCCCGCTCTCTCTCCCCCTTCCCCATCCCTCCCTACCATCCCCCCTCATGCTCGAAGCCGCCCTCCGCTGGATCATCCCGCTCGCCGCTCTGCTCATCCTCGGCCCCATGGCCGGGTTGCTGACCGCGGCCCTGCACGCCCCTGACGGCAGCACCCACAGCACGATCCTTCTCAATCAGACGCCCCTCCTCGGCCTGGTCGCGGTCGCCGCGGCCTTCGCCCTCGCCACCCTCGCCGGCGTCATCTCCTCCCGCCTCCACGGTCCGAGCGCCGGCCTCTTCACCGCCGGGCTCGTCCTCGCCTGGTCCGCCTGGGGGACGGGCAACATCGATCAGATCCTCCGCCGCACCCAGTCCGGCTCCATCTTCTGGACCCTCGCCATCGAGGGCGCGATCGTCGGCGTTCTGGGCTGCCTCGCCGCGGCCGTCATTCTGGCCTGCGCCCGGCGGCCGGCCAACGACGTGGCCCCGGAGACGGCTTCCCCCGGCCTGCTTGGCGGCATCATCCGGCAGTTCCGCGACATCGCCGGTCCGCCCGGTGACGGCGACGACGAGAACGCGAAGCGGCTCGCCGCCGCTGGCGTCGCCTTCATCCTCGCCCTTGGCGCCGCGGCCATCGGCGCCTGGCTGCTCGCCCGGGAGTCTCTCAAGGGCCAGACCCTCGCCGCGGCCGTCGTCGCCGGCGTTCTCGCCGCGGGCATCGGCCACGCCGGCGACCAGCGCGCCCGGGCCACGCTCTTCTTCGCCGTCCTGGCGATCCTCGCCATCGCCGCCCCGCTGGCCGCGGCCCTGAAGTACTCCGACCCCGCCGGCGCCGTCCGCGCCGCTTACGCCAGTTCGCTGCTCCCCCTCGCCCGCATCATGCCGCTCGACTGGATCGCCGGCGCCTTCCTGGGCATCCCCATCGGCATCAGTTGGGCCGGCTCGATGCTCGAGAAGCATCCGGCGACCGCGTGATCCCGGCCCCGCACCGGCCCGGCTCCCCCGCCTTCCAGGTCCCGCGCCCGGTTCGTCCCCGCCGCGCATACCATGCCGACGGGGCTTCCTTCCAACCAACGGAGGACTTCGTGCCCAACAAAGCACGCACATCAGCCGTTACGCCCCCCGCCCCGACCTCCCGCTCCGCCAACGGCAGCGCCGCCCCGGCTGTGATCCCGGACGTTCAGGGCTCCCGCGACACCCGTCAGGTCCCGATCGACAAGGTCGGCGTCAAGGACGTGACCTACCCCATGCGCCTGCTCACCCCCGAGGGAGGGGAGCAGACCACCGTCGCGACCATCAACATGTACGTCTCCCTGCCGCACTACCAGAAGGGGACGCACATGAGCCGGTTCCTCGAGGTCCTCAACGAGCACTCCGCCCCGATCACCCCGGCGGACATCCCGGCGATCACCCGCGACATCCGCGAGCGCCTCGGCGCCGCGGACGCCCACTTCGAGGCGTACTTCACCTACTTCATCCGCAAACTCGCCCCCGTCACCGGCATGCCCGGCATGATGAACTACAAGGTCGGCTTCGAGTGCGCCTCGGGCGCGGTGGACGACTTCATCATGACCGTCAAGGCCCCCGCCACCAGCCTCTGCCCCTGCTCGAAGGAGATCTCCCGCTTCGGCGCCCACAACCAGCGCTGCGAGATCGAAGCCAGGGTCCGCTTCCGGGGAACCCTGTGGATCGAGGAACTCGTCTCCATCATGGAGAAGTCCGCCTCCATGGAGGTCTTCGCCGTCCTCAAGCGCCCCGACGAGAAGTTCGTCACCGAGGCGGCGTACGAGAACCCGAAGTTCGTCGAGGACATCATCCGCGACCTCGCCCTCGCCCTGGACGCCGAGGACCGCGTCACGTGGTATTCGATCAACTCCGAGAACTTCGAATCCATCCACAACCACAACGCCTACGCCCAGATCACCCGCGACAAGCGCTGACCGCAGGCGGGCGGTGGGGCGGCCCGGCCGGGTGCCGCGCCCGATCGCTCGTCCCTTGCTTCTTCCCCCCTGTCCCTTCGCCGACGGGCGTGCCGTGCGACGCCGCGCGTCCCCCGGTCAGGCGTCCCTCTCTTCTTTGACGCCCGCTCCCGCCCTCAGCCGATGCGAATGATCCGTTGCCCCCCCGATCGGGCCCCGGATCCGCCATGTTCGCCCGCCTGATCCCGAGCATGTTCCTCCGCCGCGTCCTCCTTCTCGGGGGACTGCTCGCCTTCTCCGCCTTCCTCCCCGTCCTCCAACTCATCTACCTCACCGTCGTCCGCGGCGAGGAGTTCCGGCGCGACGCCGAGCGCAAACTCGTCGTCGAACGCTGGCTCCCCACCCAGCGCGGCCGCATCCTCGACCGCAAGGGGCGCGTCCTGGCCTTCAACCGCCCCAGTTACGACATCGCCGTGGACTACCCGGTCATTACCGGCGAGTGGGCCCGGGACCAGGCCGCCCGGCACGCCCGCTCCCTCCACCGCGCCCAGTGGTCCCAGCTCAGCCGCGACCAGCAGGAGGAGCTCATCAACCGCTACCTCCCCCAGTTCCAGGAGCAGCTCGACGCCTCCTGGACCCGCTTCGCGTTCATCGCCGGCCTCCCGCTCGAAGAGATCAACAAGCGCCGCGAGCAGATCCAGTCCCAGGTCGAACTCATGGCCGCCTCCATCTGGGAGGCCCGCGAGCAGAAGGCCCGCCGCGAGATCCTCGAACGCCTTGAACGCCGCGGGGAGTTCGTGGACGAGGACGCCGACCACCCCGAACTCCGCGCCGCCGCCCGCCAGGCCCGCCGCCCCATCCGCGAGCAGACCACCCCCCACGTTGTCCTCCGCGGCGTGGACGACAAGACCGCCTTCGCCTTCGCCAAACTCGTCCCCCCCGAGCGCGGCGTCCCCGCGCCCAGCGACGCCGACCCCCTCGCCCCCGCCCCCATGCCGGGGCTGCACGTCATCGACTCCCAGGTCCGCGAGTACCCCTTCGCTGTCGTGGACCTCGCCATCGACGGCTCCACCCTCCCCGCGAACCTCCGCACCGACAGCGCCATCCCCGTCCGCGTCGAAGGCGTCGCCACCCACATCCTCGGGTGGATGCGGTCCCAGATCTACGCGGAGGACATCGCCGCCCGTCCCAAGGAGATCGTCGAGACCCTCCCCGACGGCGCCAAGCGCGTCGTCGGCATCGACCGCGGCCACTACCAGCCCGGCGACTCCGTCGGCGCGGCCGGCCTCGAGGCCTCCCTCGAGCGGGAACTCCGCGGCCTCCGCGGCTTCGAGGTCACCCACCTCGACACCGGCGAGATCGACCCCCCCCAGCCCCCGGAGCACGGCCGGGATATTCCGCTGACCATCGACATCATGCTCCAGGCCCGCATCCAGGCCCTCTTCGACCCCGCCATCGGCCTTGCCGTCAGCCAGCCGTGGCACGCCAACCACCTCCTTCCCGATGGAGCGGTCCTGAGCGGCGCCGCCGTCGTCATCGACATCGACTCCGGCGACATCCTCGCCATGGTCTCCGCTCCCTCCTTCACCCTCGAGCAACTCCAGAACGACCCCAAGTCCGTCTTCGAGGACGAGTTGATGCAGCCGTTCCTGAACCGCGCCATCAACCGCCCCTACCAGCCCGGCTCGGTCGTCAAGCCCCTCATGCTCGTCGGCGCCCTCACCGGCGGCCAACTCCAGCACGGCGCAAGGATCTCCTGCACGGGCCGCTTCTACGAGAACAAGCCCGACGCCTACCGCTGCTGGATCTACAAGATGACCGACGGCGCCCAGACCCACGACGGCAGCCTCGGCCACGCCCCCGACGGCGCCGAGGCCATCATGGTCTCCTGCAACATCTTCTTCTATGAACTCGGCCGCCGCCTCGGCCCCAAGGGCCTCACCGAGTGGTTCACCAAGTTCGGCGTCGGCCGCGACGCCGTGCAGCCCGCCCTCGGCCTGGGCGAGTTCCGCGACGACCAGGGCCGCCCCCGCATCTTCCCCGGCGCCCTCGGCCCCATCGGCGGCTACTCCAACCCCAACGTCCCCAGCGTCTCCCCGCAGGACGCCGTCCTCATGGCCATCGGCCAGGGCCCCATCGCCTGGACCCCCCTTCACGCCGCCGACGCCTACGCGACCCTCGGCCGCATGGGCCTGCGGATCGTCCCCCGCCTCCGCGCCGACGAGCCCGTCCGCGAGTACGACCTCGGCCTCGACCCGCGCGCCATCGACACCGCCCTCCGCGGCCTCCACGGCGCCGTCGCCGAGCGAGCCGGCACCGGCTACCGCATCCGAGTCGAGGAGCCGGGCCAGCCCCCACGATACGAGGAGGTCTTCAACGCCCCCGGCATCAAGGTCTGGGGCAAGACCGGCACCGCCGATGCCGCCGCCCTCTTCAGCCGCACCGAAACGGACGAGAACGGCAAGCCCCGCATCCTCCGCGACGGCGACCACTCCTGGACCGTCATCCTCTGCGGCCCCGAGGACGGCGCCGGCGGCGCCCGTCCACGCTACGCCGTCGCCGTCGTCGTGGACTACGGCGGCTCCGGCGGCAAGGTCTCCGGCCCCATCGCCAACCAGATCGTCCACGCCCTGATCGCCGAGGGATACCTCCCCGACTTCAAGGCCCGCACCGCTTCCACGGGGGCCCCGCCGCGCCCGTGAACCTCGAGACGATCCAACTCCTGATCGGACGCGACCTGACCCTCCGGCACTTCGGATGGCTCAGCGTCCTCGCGGCCCTCGCGCTCTCCCTCCTGGGCATCTACGCGATCGACCTCGCCAGCGCGCCCCCGCCCCCGGCCGGCTCGCCGCTGCCGATCACCCCCTCCGGCCTGGTCCTCAAGCAGATCATCTTCATGGCCGTCGGCATCACCGCCGCCGCGGCCATCGTCCTCCCGCATTACCGATTCGTCCGCTTCGTCGCCTGGCCGGCGATGTGGATCTGCCTCTTCCTGCTCGTCTTCATCCTGATCCCGCAGGTGCCGACGTGGCTCGTCAGGCCCCGCAACGGCGCCCGCGCCTGGATCAACCTCGGCCCGGTGGACTTCCAGCCCGCCGAGGTCGCGAAGATCGCCTTCATCATGGTCGTCGCCGACTACCTCCGCTATCGCAGGAACCACCGCACCTTCGTCGGCCTCATCCCCGTCGGCCTCATCACCCTCGTCCCCGTCGCGCTGATCATGCGCCAGCCCGACCTCGGGACCGCGATCCTCTTCGTCCCCACCGTCTTCGCGATGCTCGTCGCCGCCGGCGCCAGGCTCAAGCACCTCTCGCTCGTCGTCCTGATCGCCATGTGCGCCGCCCCCGCCGCCTATCCCCTCCTCAAGCCCCACCAGAAGCAGCGCATCATCGGCCTCGTGCACGTCATCCAGGACTCCAAGGCGGGCGCCGACGGCATCAACTTCCAGTCCCTCACCGCCCGCACCCTCACCGGCGCCGGCGGCCTCACCGGCAACCCCGACCCCAAGGCCCGCTCCCTCGTCCGCTTCAACCGCCTCCCCGAGGCGCACAACGACATGATCTACTCGGTCATCGTTCTGCGCTTCGGCCTGCTCGGCGGCGTCGCCGTCCTGGGGCTCTACCTCCTCTGGTTCGCCGGCGCGCTCCTCACCGCCGCCGCCTGCCGCGACCCCTTCGGCCGACTGGTCGTCATCGGCTGCGCCACCATCATCGCCGCGCAGATGTTCATCAACGTCGGCATGAACATCGGCATCGTCCCGATCATCGGCCTCACCCTCCCCTTCGTCTCCTACGGCGGCTCCTCGATGCTCACCGTCTGGCTCATGACCGGCCTGGTCGTCAACATCGCGACCCGCCGCCCGCCGCGCCTCGCCCGACCCAGTTTCGAGTTCGACGACTCCGAGGAGACCTGGGCCGACTAGCCCCCTCGCCCGGCGCCGGCCGCGGGCTCCGGGGCCCGCGATCCGCCCGCCTCCGCCTCCCGCGCGCCGCGCCGGATCGAGTCGGCGGCGAACACCGCCAGCGCGACCCAGATCAGCCCAAACGTCACCGCCCGCTCACGCCCGAACGGCTCGCCGAAGACCAGCACCGCCGTGAGGAACTGCAGCGTCGGGCTGAGGTACTGCAGGAACCCGAGCGTCACCAGCCGGAGCCGCTGCGCCGCCGCGACGAACCACAGCAGCGGCGCCGTCGTCACCACCCCCGCCAGCGGCAGCAGCCCCAGCGTCGCGGCCGTGTTCGACGCCGCGGCCTCCGTCTGCCCCGAGAAGTGGAACCAGGCGAGGTAGAGCGCCGACGCCGGGCTCAGCAGCGCCGTCTCCACGAACAGCCCGCTCACCGGCCCCACCGGCGCACGCTTGCGGACCAGACCGTAGAGCCCGAAGGAGACCGGCAGCACCATCGCGATCCACGGCAGGCCGCCGTGCGACAGCGACAGGCACCCCACCCCGCACGCCGCGATCCCCGTCGCGGCCCACTGCGCCGGACGCATCCGCTCCCGGAGGAACACCATCCCCAGCAGGATCATCACCAGCGGGTTGATGAAGTACCCCAGGCTCGCGTCCAGCAGCCGGTCCGTCGCGACCGCGTAGATGAACACCAGCCAGTTGCCGGCGATCAGCACCGTCGAGACCCCGAGCCACGGCCAGAGCGAGCGACGCCGCACGATCGCGCCCACCTCGCCCCACCGCCGCCGCACGCCCAGGATCGCCGCCAGCAGCACCACCGACCAGACGATCCGATGCCCGAGCACCACCGTCGCCGGAACGTGCGCAACCAGTTTGAAGTACCCCGGCACCAACCCCCACCACGCGTACGCCGCCGCGCCGTACAGCAACCCGGCTCGCGTGGAGGCCACGCTCACCTCGGAAGCGGTCGGAGACGGGGTGACGGCGCCGGTTCGAGACACGGGCGCGATGGTACGCGCCGGCCCCGGGGCTTCTGCCGGGCCCGCCTCCCCCGGCGAAACCGGGGCGGCGGCCTCGCGGTATACTCGCTTCGATGACCCGGGCCGAAGAAAGGGCGATGATCGAGCGGGCGATCGCGGGAGACCGGTCGGCCGCGGAGGAGTGCATCCGCGCCCACCAGAACTCCCTCTACGCCTACATCCTCCGCCTCTCCGGCCGCCCGGACGTTGCCGAGGATATTGTTCAGGATGCGTTCGTAAGAGCCCTGACCAACCTCGACCGCTTCGACTTCCGCTTCCGCTTCTCGACCTGGCTCTTCACCATCGCCAAGCGTCTCTACGTCAACGCCTGCCAGAAGCACAGGCCCGCCTTCGACTCGGACGTCGTCGGCGGCTGGGAGGGGGCCGGGGACCGTCCCTGGACCGCGATGGTCGAGCGGGAGGTGCAGGGCAACGCCAGCGACGCCGTCCGTCACGCCCTCGAGGCCCTCCCCGAGGAGCAGCGTGAGATCGTCATCCTCTTCTACCAGCTCGACTGGCCGATCACGCTGATCGCCGAGTACATGGGGATGCCCGAGGGGACCGTCAAGAGCCACCTGCACCGCAGCCGTCGCCGCATGCGCGAGGCCCTCGAGGTCCACGCGCAGCACCTGGCGAACATCGAGGAGGTCTGGTCGTGAACGGGCCGGATCAGCCTTGGGACGTCGGCTCCGGTTGCGGCGACGCGGAGGCCCGCCGCAGGCGGTTGCGCGACATCCAGGACGTCGCCCGCGAACTCCGCCAGCCGGTCCAGGCGCCCGACCTGACCGCGGCGATCCTCGCCCGCGTCGATGAGGAGCGGCCCTTCGTCCCTGAGAAGACCCGCCGCCTCATCTGGATCAGCCGCCTGGGCTTCGCCGCGAGCATCGCCGTCGCGGCATTCGGAATCGCGCTCCTGCACAGCGCCGCCCCGGACCTCGTCAACCTCCGCCCCGTCTCCCAGCCCGTCTCCGACGTCATGCACACCGCCAAGGTCGAGGCGTCGGCTCGTTATCAGACCATCCGGACGACCGTCTCCTCCGTTGGCAGTCTCGCCGCGGCAGGCGGCGAACTCGGCCTGGGCCGCCGCGACGCCGTCGGCCGGATGGTCGAAGGAGAAGCGGTGGCGGGAGCGGACGCCGCCGGGGGCCTGATCGACGCCCGCCTCGCGCCCCTCCCGCCGGCCTATTGCGCGACGTACCTCGCCCTCGGCCCCGGCCGCGGGCGAGCACATCTTGTCTCTGCCGCGATGAGCGACGCCGAAGTGGAGCCCGCGCCGGTCATCTCCGCGGTCCGTCTCACCCCCGGCCTGATGCCGCGCCCGCTGGCGGACGACGCTCACCCGTCGATGGCCTTCTGGGCCGGCGGCCGGCTCTCGACGTCCCCCGCCGCGTCGGTGACTGTTCCGGTGCTGCTCGAACCGGGGCAGTTCGGCGGCCCCGCGCTGCCCCGAGTGGACCGCGCCCCGCTTCGCGCTGGTGTCTGGCTCGACAGGACCGGGTTGATAGACTCGCTGTCGCCCGCCGGTGCGGGCGCCGACGACGGCGCAACGGCCGTGCCGAGGTGATCCCCGGATCGATCAGCGTCGGCCGGCTGAGGGGTGCTGCGATGTGGCGAGTGTGTCCATGGGCGCTGGCGGCGCTCCTCGTGCTCCTCGCGGCGATCCCGGCCCCGGCCCGGCAGCCCGAAGCCGGTCGCCCAGATGCAGACCTTGTCGAGTCCTCCGCTTCGACACTCGCGGGGCGGATGCCCCGCAGCGCGGAACTCATCGTCGTCTTCGAGGGGGCCGCGGCCCTGCGCCGCTCCGCGCTGTGGGAGGCGCTCATCCCCGCGCTGGGGGACACCTCCGCTCTTGCCGACACGTGGACCCGCCTCGCCCAGACCCTCGGCTGGACGCCGGAGGAGACCTTTGATCGCGTCCTCGGGTCGCGCGTCGCCCTGGTCGTTCAGGGGCTGCCGGACCACGCCGGGTTCCTGGGCGGAGTCGGCGACGGTCCCGCCGATGCTGGTGCGGAGGCCCGCTGGGCCCTGATCAGCGAGGTCTCCGCCGACACCGAGCGGCGGCTCCTCGAGCGGCTCGCGGCGTCGCCGCGCAACATCGTGCGAGGCTGCCAACTCCTGGCCGTCGAGCGAGGGACGTACGAACTCGCGATCTACCGGCCCAGGGGCCAGGCCGAGGCCAAGCCGCGGTCGATGCTCATCCTCGCCGAAGCCAAGAACGCCGCGCTGCTCGACGAGATGATCGGCGTGCTCACCGACGGCGCCGCGGCTCCGATGCGCGGCACCCCCGCGCACCGCGCGCTGGTCGGCCTCGGCAGGGCCGACGTCGCCGTGCTCTACCGCTGGCCGCAGAGCGCGGGCGACGCGTGGTCCGACTACGCCTCCGTGGCGATCCGCCGCGAGCACGGCGAGACGTGGTCAACCAGCCTCAGCGTTCATGATGCCGCGCTGGCGCCGGACCTCCTCAAGATCCCCGTCGGCAGCGACGCGGCCTTCCACGCCCTCGGCGAGGACGCCCTGGCCGTGATCGTGGAGACGCGCGTCTCCGGCGGCGACCAGGACGCCCCGGAGTCGGACCCCGCGGGCGTCGTGCTCCGGATGCTCGGCATTCCCCCTCCGGTCCAGGAGCGGCTCGGCCCGCGACAGGTCCTCGTCGTCGCGGAGAACTCGCCCCCCGGCCGCAGCGCCGCGGGGATGAGCGTCGCCGTCGCGCTCGAACTGATGGACATCCCCGGCGCTGCCCCCGAGTGCGACCGGTACCTCGCCTTGCTTGCATCAAGCCTCGAAGGTGAGGATGAGACGGGGCAAGGCGTCGGCGTGCCGGATTTCGGCGGCGTCGCTCCGGGCGCGGTGCGGTCCGTGCCGCTCCGATGCACGCCCGGATCACTGTGCCGGCTGCTGTGCGGCGACGCTCCGCCGGCCGAGATGCGAGGCGACGCGGCGTGGACCTTCGCCGAGACGGGCCAAGCCCCGGGGCACGGATGGTGGGTCATCGCCGCGGCCCCGGGAGGGACCGACGAGGAAGGCGCAGCGGGGCTGGTCCGCCGCGTCACAGCCGACCTGATGCGCGGCCCGTCCGACGCCGGCGCCCAGGCGAGATGGATCTCCCAGGGCATGCTGCGTCCCGTCGCGATCCTGCGCCGGCTCGGCGCGACCGCTCCCGCGCAGGAGATCCTGGGCCGGTTGCGGGAACTCTCGTGGAGCGTGCGGGCCACCGAGACCGGTGCCCTGGAAGGCACCGTGCAGATCAAGATGAGCGACCGCGAAGCGGGGGGACCGAAGACGGAGTAACGGAGTACGTGAGCGTGCCGGCGCTGCGCGCGCGATGGCTTCCCCCGTGCCCTTGGATGCGCACTCGCCGCCGGCACGACGCCTCGCGCGATCCAGGCCGACGAACCGCCGTCGGGCCGTCTTCGGCCGTCTCGCGAGAGCGGCCATGCCGGCGGCGAGCGATGGATCGCCCATCCCCATCCGGCCCCGCCGCTCCGTCATCCCCGCGGGAATCACGAGGAGGCGGGCGAGGGGGGCGCACGGTGCCCGCCTATAGTTCGTGCCGCGTCGGGGTCGCCCCGCGACCGACCGAGGGGGCCGCGGGGAGCGGGGGGCTGGGGCGGCCGGGGCGGGAGTGGGGGGGCGGGGGGGAGCATCCCGGATTGATCCGACCGAGCATCCAGAGTCCGCCGCGATCTCGACGACGACGTCGCCAGCCCTCCTTGTGCGAGCCCAGCGCCCATGCCGACAACACCCCACGCCGCGTCTCCCCCTGCCGCCACGCCCGCCGCGACTTCTTCCGGCACGCCCCCCGCGCTGCGCCCGAGCCTCCGCAACATCGCCATCATCGCCCACGTTGACCACGGCAAGACGACGCTGGTGGACCAGCTCCTGCGTCAGTCGGGGATGTTCCGCACGGGCGAACTCGAGAAACTCGCCGGCGGCGCCGACGCCCTGATCATGGACTCCAACCCGCTCGAGCGTGAGCGTGGGATCACCATCCTCTCGAAGAACTGCGCGATCAAGTACGCCCGCACCGAGGCCGACGGCACCCCCAGGCTCTACCACATCAACATCATCGACACCCCCGGCCACGCCGACTTCGGCGGCGAGGTCGAGCGCGTCCTGCGCATGGCCGACGGCTGCCTCCTGGTCGTGGACGCCTTCGACGGGCCGATGCCCCAGACGCGCTTCGTCCTCTCCAAGGCGATCGAGAACGGCCTGCGCCCCATCGTCGTCGTCAACAAGTGCGACCGCCCCGAGGCTCGCCCGCACGAGGTCGTCAGCGAGGTCTTCGACCTGCTCGTCGAACTCGGGGCCGACGACCACGCGCTCGACTTCCCGACCATCTTCGGCTCCGGTCGCGACGGCTGGGCCTCCCACGACCCCGACGTCAAGACCGCGAACCTCAAGGCGCTGTACGACGCCATCGTGGACCACGTCCCCGAGCCCGCGGACGACCCCGACGCCCCCCTCCAGATGCTCATCACCACGCTCGACTACAACGACTACGTCGGCCGCATCGGCATCGGCCGCGTCTACAACGGCCGCATCGCCCCCGGCATGCCCGTGGCCGTCATCAAACGCGACGGCGCCATCCTCCAGGACCGCCCCCAGAAGGTCCTCCGCTTCGTCGGCCTCGGCCGCGAGGAGGCGAAGGAGGTCTCCGCCGGCGACCTGTGCGCCCTGGTGGGCCTGGAGTCCGTGGACATCGGCGACACCATCGCCTCGCCCGACAACCCCGTCGCCCTCCCCCCGGTGACCGTCGATGAGCCGACGCTCACCATGGTCTTCCGCATCAACGACTCCCCCTTCGCCGGCCAGGACGGCGACTACGTCACGAGCCGCCAGATCCGCGACCGCCTCGAGAAGGAACTCCAGCACAACGTCGCGCTCAGGGTCGCTCCCGGCGCGACCACCGACGAGTTCATCGTCTCCGGCCGCGGCCTGCTCCACCTCGGCATCCTGCTCGAGAACATGCGCCGCGAGGGGTTCGAACTCTCCGTCGGCAAGCCCCAGGTCGTCATCAAGGAGATCGACGGCGTCCAGCACGAGCCCATCGAGTGGCTCGTCGTGGACGCCCCCAACGAGGTCGTGGGCGCCGTCATGGAACTCGTCGGGTCCCGCAAGGGCGAGATCAGGACCATGGAGCCCCGCGGCGACGCCGTCACCCACCTGGAGTTCGAGATCCCCGCCCGCGGCCTGATCGGCCTCCGCTCCCGACTGCTCACCGCCACCCAGGGCGAGGCCATCATGCACCACACCTTCGAGCGCTTCGCCCCCGTCAGCGGCCCCCCGCCGCAGCGCCAGCAGGGCGTCCTCATCGCCAACGAGACCGGCCAGGTCACCACCTACGCCTGCGAACTCCTCGCCGAGCGCGGCGTCCTCTTCGTCACCCCGGGCGACAAGGTCTACGCCGGCCAGATCGTCGGCGAGCACAACCGCGACAACGACCTGGTCGTCAACATCACGCGCCAGAAGCACCTCGACAACATGCGAGCCTCCACCAAGGAGAAGACCGTCGTCCTCAAGGCCCCCCGCAGGCTCACGCTTGAGGCCGCTCTGGAGTACATCGAGGACGACGAACTCGTGGAGATCACCCCCAAGTCGGTCCGCCTCCGCAAGCGCATCCTCGACGAGTCCGCCCGCAAGCGCGCCGAGCGGCAGGCCCGCGACCGCGAGGCCGCCAACTCGTAGGGCCGCGGCGACGCCCCCGGCTCGTCCATGCCCCTGCACCTGATCCCCATCTGCCCCGACGGCATGGGTAATCACGAATGCCTCGACACCTCGCGCAAGGCACGCGGCGACTGCCCCGTCGCGTGCTGGCGCACGCACGCCCGGCCGGGACTACGGCTCGCGCCCGGTCGCTCCAAGCCTCGCGGCCTGGCCCGCGACAGAGTTCGCCGCTGTCGAACCACCCCCCCGACCGCCGGTCGCTGCGCCGGGTGATCCCCGCCACGCCCGCCACGCCCGCCGCGGCGCCGATCCGCGGATCACCGGCCTCTCCGGTTCCGGCGGCCCAGAGGGGCCACCCGACCACCTCCCTGATTGATCCGCTCCCACCCTCCTCCAGCCGCGACCCGCCCCGACACGACGCCTACCATCCGGACCCGCTGTAGGACGGGCTGCCCAAGTCGGGGCGCGGACACCGCCCCCTCCGTACCCGCGCGGAAGAGATGGATGGTCTGATCATGCCGATGTACGCGATTATCGAGGAGTCCGGCGGCCAGCGCAAGGTCCGCGAGGGGGACGAGTTCCTCATCGACCTCGTCGATGGGGGCAAGGCCGAGGCCGGCCGGGTCATCACCTTCGACCGCGTCCTGCTGCTCAGCGGCGAGGGCGTCGCCAACGGGTCGAAGATCGGCGCCCCCTACGTCGCCGGCGCGACCGTCACCGCTGAGATCGTCGAGCCCCTCACCAAGGGCGAGAAGATCTACATCTACAAGCACGCCCCCAAGAAGACCTACAAGCGCAAGACCGGCCACCGCCAGCCCTACACGAAGGTGCGCGTCACCGCGATCAAGGGCTGAGCCGCGCGGCCGCAAGGCCGCACGACGCCGAAACGCAAAGGGCACGCGTCGCCGACGCGTGCCCTTTTCCTTTTCCGCCGATCGTGACCGGTTACCCGATCGCCTCCCCGCCCACGAACGTCCCCCGCTCCCGATCCTTCTTCACGCCGGGGAACCGCAGCGCCCGCCCGTGCGCCACCGCGTAGATCCCCGGCGGCAGGACCCCCGCCGCGAAGATCGCCTCCGTCAGGTTCTGCAGCGCATCCGACCGCTTCATCTCGTACGGCCGCATCGCCCCCGTCAGCACGATCGGGACCCGCGGCGCGCGGTCCGCCGACGCCGCAGCCTCCGCCAGCAGGTGCTCCCCCGTCATCTCCAGCGTGTCCGTCCCGTGCAGGATCACGATCCCCGTGCACTCCGTCGGCAGCGCCCGCATTCCCCCCGCGGCGTGGACCGCCTCCGCCACGCGCCGGCGATCGTCCGTCGTCATGTGCAGGCTGTCCTTGCTCATCAGCTCGATCACGTTGATCGCCGTCTCCTCCAGCCTCAGCCGGGAGAGCATCCGCCGGACGATCGAGCGGCGGTTCTCCAGCGCGCCGCTCTGCTCGTCGTAGGTCTTCTCAATCGTGCCGCCGCAGGTGATGAGCGTGATCAGACGCATGGCGGCGGAACCATAGCAGCCCCGCGCGCCGTGCGCCGCGGCGTCCCCGGGCGGGCACGTCCCGCCGCCCCCCGGGGACGCCCGCGGCCGTCGGCACGGGCCCCGGCCGCGGCTCAGCCCGCCCTGCCGGGATCAACTCCTCCCCGACGGCGGCATCGCCGGCTCGTCCTCGCCGGGCTGCTGCTGCCCGGGTTGCTGCTGCCCAGGCTGCTGGCCGGGCTGCTGCCCCGGTTGCTGCGGCGCGCCCCGGCCCTGCGCGATGCTCTCGGCCCGGCTGATGGCCGAGTCCAGCGACGACAGCACCGGGTCCACCTGGCCGCGCATCCGCTGGAACTCCGCCCCGTCCGCCGCCCGCAGGCGGTCCACCTGCAGCACGGCGTTGGAGTAGGACGACTGCACGCTGGCCATGGCGGACTCAAAGGCGGCGCGCTGGTCCGGCGGGACGTTGCTCTCCGCCGCCCTCAACTCCTCGATCCGCCCGCGAGCGGACTCGAGCCGCTGCGACAACGCGCTGATCGCCTGCTCCTTCTGCGCGTTGTCGCCCGTGGCGGCGCCCGTCTCCGGCGCCGTCGGGGTGGTGGTGCGGGGAGCCGTCTGGGTGTCGGTCTCGCCCGCGCCGCCCCCCGGCGCTGCGCCGCCGTTCTGGGGGCCGGTGGGCTCGCACGCCCCCAGCGCCATCATCCCCACCACCAACGCCCCGGCGGCGATACGTTTGCTGACCATTCGCAGACCCTCCTTTGCTCGGGGCCCCCATCGGCCGCCCCGCTCGCCCGATCGAGCGGAACTCGCACACGAGTTCGGGGGCACGCAGGCACACTATGCACCCAGGGGGGAATCGCGTGGGCCGTCGGGCGAATGTTGTCTCATGAGCCCGTCCCTCGCGTCCGCCGGGGCCGCAGCCGGCCTGCCTCGATCGCCGGGCCGCCGCAAACCCGTGAAACCCCGCGTCCGGGCGCACCCGCGAGGCGCGGGCGTCGGAGGGACGCTCGGTCTACGCTCACTCATAGTTGTGTTTCGTTCGCGGCGATGAGAGAGAGTTCGTCGCCGAGGGCCGTTGATCGAGGGTGGGGCCGAGATAATGTAGCTATCACGACGCCGATGGCCCGTCGAGGGCGGCACGACGAGCCGCCGCGGGCAGCGGCGTCGGACGGCGCGCACCGCGTCGGTGCGCGGGGGAAAAGGCCGGTCGAGGCCGCGGGGGCCACGCAAGGGAAAGGAGTTCCGCTCATGAACAGCAGGACGACATCGCGGATCAATGCTCGTGGCGGGAGCGCAGGCCAGTGGCTGGCGAGCGCGGGCGCCGCGATCGCCCTGGCCGCGGCGGCCCCGATCGTGTGGGCCGAGGCGGCGCAGCCCCAGCACCGCCAGCGAGCGACGCGCGACGCCGCCGCCACCTCCACCACCCGCTACGACGAGACCGACTACTACTACACCGACGATCCCGCCTGGCAGGGCGGCGCCCGCGAGCGGGCCTGGTACGAGCACCGCAACTACGGCGAGGTCAACTACCCCGAGGACCGCGACTACGGCGACTTCGCCTACTACAGCGACTATCCCCCCGGCCGCTACGACAACCTCCGCCCTCGCCAGACCGGCGACCGTTCCGCGACGAGGACCGTTCATCGCACGACGCCGTACTCGGCGGAGTACGACAACCGCGTCCACCGCGCGGGCATGTACGAGCAGTCCATGGTCCGCGGCGGGCGCGACCTTCCGCAGACCAGCGTGACGATCCACCAGATGACCCTCGCCCCGGACCAGCGGATGGCCCGCCCCTCCACCGTGCAGACGGCCCGCTTCGAGGAGGGGCGGCCGCAGCAGACCATCCGCACCGACCTCCGCGAAGAGATCATCTACGAGTACGAGCCCGCGGCCGACCCCGTATTCGACTCGCAGCGCCGCGGCTGGCTCAGTTACGGCGACGTCAACTACGAGGCCGACCAGGGCTACGGCGAGTTCAGTTACTACGGCGACGATCCCGGCAGGGCGCGCCGCTCCGCCGAGTCCCGCCGCTCCGAATCCCGGCCCGCTCGCTCCCGGGAATCTCGGCCCGCCCGCTACCGGCCCGCCGACGCCGGGGGCTCCTACTACACCGACGACTGGGACCGCGACCGCAGCGACTTCGACCGCTGGTACGACAGCCACCGCTGATCGCGGGCGACGCGCGACGGAGCGGCGGGGAATCACGGACGAGATCCCTTGAACAGATGCAAAGGAGGCAACATGATGCGCAGCAGGATGGTGACGGCGCTGAGGGCCGCTTCGGGGCGGCGGATCGCTCTGGCCGCGGCCGTCGCGGCCGCGGCCGCGGCTCCCGGTCTGGCCCAGCAGTATCAGCAGGGCCAGGGCGGCTCCATGCGGCAGGGCGAGACGCAGGTGGGCCGCTCGTACCAGCGCCAGCTCGAGCAGGACCGCTACGGCCAGCAGGGCCAGTTCGGTCAGCAGCAAGATCAGTTCGGCGGTCAGCAGGACCAGTTCGGTCAGCGGGGCCAGTTCGGCCAGCAAGGTCAGTTCAGCCAGCAAGGTCAGTTTGGTCAGCAAGGGCAGTTTGGCCAACAGGGCCAGTTCGGTCAGCAGGACCAGTTCAGCCAGCAGCAGGGCCGCCGCCCCATGGGCCGCCAGGCCGCGTTCCCCCAGCAGGGGATGCGGTCGCAGTTCGGCTCCGAGTCCGACCAGTGGGTCCGCATCGCGATCGACTTCGACGACGACGGCAACTTTGACAGCGAGACCTACATCTACATGGCCGACCTGGAGCAGGCCGGCGCGATGAGCGACCGCCGGCGCGAGTTCGAGTGGAGTCGCGGCTCGTGGCAGGGCCAGGGACGCATGCAGCCCGGCATGAACCGGTTCCAGCAGCGCCGCCCGCAGCAGCAGCAGTTCCGCGGGCAGTGGTGGGACCAGGATCAGCGCTCCCAGCAGCAGGACCCCTGGTACCGCACCCAGCAGGGCGGCTTCCGCGAGTTCCAGAGCGACCCGGGCCGCATGGACGACCGCGGCTTCCAGCGCCAGTGGGAGCAGGACCGCTTCCCGCAGCGGCAGCAGTGGCAGGGCGGCCAGGCGTGGGACGACTACGACGACCGCTCCCAGGCCGGCGGGATGCAGACGATCCGCGGCGAGTTGGTGAACATCACCACCGTCCAACTCCAGGGCCAGCCCGAGCCTCACCTGGTCGCCCTCGTCGAGACCGACACCGGCCAGACCAAGCACGTTGACCTCGGCGCCGAGCGGCAGATCGGCCGCCTCAACCTCCGCGAGGGCGACCGCGTCACCCTCATGGGCACCCCGGGGTTCATCAACAACCGACCGGTCCTCCTCGTCAACCGGATCGGCGCCGACGGCCAGACGATCACCGTCTCGCGCCAGATGGGCCAGAGCCAGATGATCCCCGCCCGCTACCGCGACCAGGAGTTCCAGCAGCAGCAGCGCTTCCAGGACGCGGGCGTCCAGCAGCAGATGGGGCTGGAGGGCCGGAATCTCCGCTGCGTGGTGATCGACACCTGGGAGGACACCGTCGAGCACGACGGCATGGAGCACGCCTTCGCCCTCGTCACGCTCGACCGGGGCGGCGAGATCCTCGTGGACCTCGGCCCCTCGGACTTCCTCGACGATGTCCTCGACGACGACATCGACGAAGGCGACGAGATCATCATCCGCGGGATCGAGGGATCGATCGACGGCCGGCCCGCCCTGCTCGTCGAGATCGTCTCGACCGAGAACGACAGCGCCCGCATCATCCGCGACGACATGATCTTCGACCTCCGCACCCGGCGCGGGATCGACCGCCAGCTCCGGTCTCGCGACCGCTAGCCGGCCCCCGTTTCGGCTTCTTCGGGCGTTCCACAACGACGACCCCGGGCGGCCGCACCGCGGCCGTCCGGGGTCTTTCATCTTGCCGCCGCCGTTCTCGCCATCGCCTGTGTGCGCGATGATGCGCCGACGGCGGCACGACCCTCCCGCGCGTGCGCGTGCACCCGACTTCCCTGAGGGCGGGCGGATCATCCGGCTGCTCCGCGCCCGCGCACGGCTCATGGACGACTCCATCACCATTCCCGGTCGGCGTAGATCCCCGCCCGGGGCTCATTCCCGGCGTCGGCGACCTCACCCCCGTGGCCATCCTCGCCTTCCGCGCCAACCGGCCAACCCGCGGCTCCCGGAGCACTGGCTGCGCTCGGTGCGCCCGGCGCACCCTTGAGCCCGGATTCACTCCGGCTCCATGCCACGCCCATCCCCCCGGCACAGGCTTTCCGTGGGACGCCGGGGCGGCTGACGGTCAGAGCGAGCCCGGGAACCGGAAAGGAGTTCTCACATGGACCTTCTATGGTGGGCGGTGATCGCCTTCATCATCGCCGTCATCGCCGGCGCGCTGGGCTTCACCGGCGTGGCGCGCGGCGCCGCGACGATCGCCAAGGTGCTCTTCGCGATCTTCCTCATCATCGCGGTGCTGCTGATCATCCTCGTGCTGCTGGGCGTCTCCACGATCTAGCCGGCCCCCGGGGGGTGGGGGCGGGAGGGCGTGGGGAGGGGGAAGGGCGGGCGGCGCGGGTCGCGAGCAGGGGCTCAGCGCCCCGCCCCGGCCCCCGACGGCCCCCGACGCATCAGCACATCGTCATGCCGCCGTCCACGCAGATCACCTGCCCCGTCAGGAACCCCGCCTCGTCGCTGGAGACGTAGCTCACCGCCGCGGCGATGTCCTCCACCGATCCGAGCCGCTTGACGGCGATCATCTGCAGGGCGTTGTCCTTGATCTGCTGCGGCAGGTCCTTCGTCATGTCCGTCTCGATGAACCCGGGCGCCACCACGTTGGCGGTGATCCCCTTCGACCCCAGTTCGCGGGCGACCGTCTTGGTCAGCCCCACCAGCCCCGCCTTCGCCGCGGCGTAGTTCGCCTGCCCCGCGTTGCCGACGATCCCGCTCGTCGAGGCGATGTTGACGATCCGCCCGAAGCGGCCCTTCATCATCGGCCGCGCCGCCGCCCGCACGGCGACGAACGCGCTCGTCAGGTTCGTCTGGATCACCGACGCCCACTCCTCGTCGCTCATCCGCAGGATCAGGTTGTCCCGCGTGATCCCCGCGTTGTTGACCAGGATGTCCAGCCGCCCGTGGTCCTCCGCGACCTTCTCGATGGCCGCGCCGAAGGCCGCGCTGTCGGCGATGTCCACCACCGCGTAACTCGCCTTCCCGCCAGAGGACTCGATCTGCGCCTTGAGCTCCGACAGCGGCCCTTCGGAGCGGGCCATGAGGACCACGTGCCGGCCGTCGCGGGCCAGACGAAGAGCGATGGCGCGGCCGATGCCGCGGGAAGCGCCGGTGACGACGGCGATACGGGTAGGGGCGTCGGACATGGTGTGGGCTCAGCCTGTGGGGTCGATGATGAGGCGGGGGCCGCGGCGCGGCATGCCCCGGTTGAGGTCGTTGGATGTCGGCCGAAACGCAGGCGCAGACCGGAGGACGGGCCAGAAGCCCGCTCGGCGATCACGCGCCGCCGGGCTTGGGAATCGTGACGGGGCCGGCTGGGGTCCGCTTCGTCGGCGGGCCGGACTCGTCCGGCTGGCTCCCCTCCGGCATCATCTGCTCCAGCGCCTCGCGGGCCGCCTCGGCGACTTCCGGCGGGAGGCCGCCGATCAGCGCATCGGCGGCGCCCATGTCGATCAGCCCGGCCACCGAGACTGAGTCCCATTCCGAGGCCCGCGACTTCACTTCACCGACGGTCGGGACGTTCGTGAAGGTCCAGCCGCTCCCGGTGCGGGCGCCCGCCCAGCCGAGGAGGTACGCGCCGTCGGCGTCCTGCAGCGCGATCACCGTGAGCATGCCGCCCCCCATCGGGCTGGTCCCGGCGTAGACGATGCGCGCCGCGTCGAGCTTGCCCGTCGCTTCGTCCCAATCGCCGCTGCTGGTCAGTTGCTCGAGCACCGCCCGGGCCGGGACGGAGAGCATCGGCCGCAGCCGCTCCGCATCCCCACGCACGATCGCGTCCGCCAGCGAGATCGCCGCCCGCGCGAGGCTCTCGTCCGTCGGCGCCTTCGACTGCGGGAACTGCACGCGGGCGTCCGCGCCCATCGTCTGGAGCAGGGCGTCGGTCCTCACCGGCTCCGGGTCGGGCGCCTTCTGCGGCGGCGGGGGTGACGGCGGCGTCGGTGGGGGGGGCGGCGGCTTCGACGGGCAGCCGAGCATCGGCAGCACCATCCCGCCGACGGCGATGGCCGCGATCCGGGAACGGACCCAGCGGGCGGCAGGGCTAGTGTGCGGGAGAGGTCGGGTCGTCATGGGTCGTCACCTTGATCGAGCGGTCGATGCGGCGCATCAGGCCGGCGAGCGTCTTGCCGGGGGCGAGTTCATGGAACTCGGCCCCACCCTGCTCCCCGCCCTCCCCGAACGTCTTTCCGAGATATACGCAGCTCTCGGCCCAGCGGACGGGGGAGGTCAGCTGTTCCACCAGCCGGTCCCGGATGGACGCCTCCATGGTAACGCCCTCGGCCGCCGCGTGCGGCAGGGCGGTCACGTTCGACATGACGGGGCACCGCGGGGCCTTCAACGGGGTCGTCGCCAGCGCCTCCCTCAGCCGGTCCGCCGCGGGGGCCATGATCGGGGAGTGGAAGGCCCCCGCCACGGCCAGGGGCGTCGCCCGCAGCCCCATCTTGCCGGCGACCTCCACCGCCCGCTCGCACGCCCCCTTTGACCCCGAGATGACGATCTGGCCGGGAGCGTTGAAGTTCGCCGGCACCAGCACCTCGCCCCCCCGCGCCTCTTCGCACACCGCCGCGGCCTGGGCCTCGTCCGCCCCGATCAGGGCCACCATCCCCGACGGCACGGCCGTCGCCGCATCCTGCATCGCCCGCCCGCGGAGGGTCACCAGTTCCAGCCCGTCGGCGAACGTCAGGGCCCCCGCGACGTGCAGCGCCGTGTACTCCCCCAGCGACAGCCCCGCCGTCGCGGCCAGCGGCAGTTCCGCCGGCGCCACCCCCAACTGCGCGCACAGACCGACCAGCGACGCCACCCCCGCGACGTACAGCGCCGGCTGCGAAACATCCGTCTGGTTCAGCCGCTCCGCCGGGCCGGAGAAGCACAGTTCCGTCAGGGGAGCGCCGAGCCGGTCGCCCAGCAGTTTTTCGGCGACCGCGAAGACGGCGCGGGACTCGGGGGCGGCGTCATACCAGGCCTTGGCCATGCCGACGACCTGGGCGCCCTGGCCGGGGCAGAGGATGATCTTCGGAGTCATGGCGGGAGTTTAGGTCCGCTCGCGCAGCGCTTCATCAGACGTTCCGGCCATCGCAGTGGTCGCCCACATCACGCTCGCGCATCGCACGACGTTCCTGCCATGGGGGCCGTATCGGGTTGCGGACCGGGCGCGGATGGTTGACCGCCGGAATCTCGCCGCGGAAGGGCGTGTCGCTCGACACGCTCTGGCTCCATGGTCTTCCTGATGATCTCCTCTTCTTCTCCTGCTCAGCCGCGGAGCGGCGCCAGGAGGTGGCCCAGGCGCAGCCTGCCCCAGCGGGCGCAGCCCTGGGTTGTCGAGCCTTTCTCTCGGATCATCCGTCCCCCCAAAGGCACGCAAAGCCCCAGCGGGGCGATACCCCTCCGTCCCGGCGGGTGTCACGACACACCGATGCACGCCGATCCGGCCGGCCCGATCCGCCGTCAGATCCGCCAGAGGCTGCTCCCCCACGTCAGCCCCCCGCCGAACGCCACGAACATCACCACGTCCCCGTCCTTGATCCGCCCCGCCCGGCGGAGCTCGTCGAAGCACAGCGGCACGCTCGCCGCGACGGTGTTCCCGACGCGGTCGATGTTCACGTACAACTTCTCCTCGGGGATGTTGAACCGCTCCCTCGCCGCCTGCAGGATCCGCGCGTTGGACTGGTGGCAGACGTACATGTCCACCTGGTCCGCGGTCATCCCCGCCTTCTCCAGCGTCTCCGCGATCAGCCGCGGGAACGTCCCCACGGCGAACTTGAAGACCTGCGCCCCCGCCATCTGCACGTACCCGTGCTTGCTCGGGTCCGGCTCCACGCCGGGCGGGAAGTCGCCCGCGCACTGCGGGATGTAGATCTCCTTCCACCCCGGCCCGTCGGCGTGCATCGACTGCGCCAGGATCCCCTTGCTCTCGTCGTCGGTCGCCTGCAGCACCACCGCCCCCGCCGCGTCCCCGAAGATGATCGCCGTGGACCGCCCCGCCGTGGAGTAGTCCATGTGCTTCGAGAGCGTGTCCGCCCCGACCACCGCGACCGTCCGGTACGACCCCATCCGGATCAGGTCGTGCGCCGTGTTGAGCCCGAAGACGAACCCGCAGCACGCCGCCGAGAGGTCGAACGCCCCGGCCCGGCTCGCGCCGACCTCCGCCAGCACGCGGCAGGCGGTGGGGGGGCAGGCCATCTCCGGCGTCATCGTCGCCGTGATCAGCAGGTCCAGTTCGTCGGCGTCGATCCCCGCGTCCGCCAGCGCCCCCCGCAGCGCCGCCGTCGCGAGCGTGTAGGTGGACTCCCCCGCCGCGAAGTCCGCGCGCCGGCGCTCGCGGATCCCCGTCCGCTGGACGATCCATTCGTCCGACGTGTCCATCAGCTTCTCAAGGTCCGCGTTGGTGAGCCTTCCCTTGGGGAGCGAAGAGCCGCTGCCCAGAATGCGGACGCCCGAGCGTCGTGGAGCCGGCGGGTTGGGCACGGGTGGGGCTCCTGAGTTGGGGCCGGGCATCAGGCCGGTTCCCGCAGGTGATGGGCGACGTGCTCGACCTCGGCCAGACGCTGCACGATCGCATCGTTGACCGCGGCGTTGATGTACGCCTTCGAGTTCTTGATCGCCGACTTGATCGTTCGTGCCTCGGACGACCCGTGCGCGATCATGCACCCCCCGTTGACCCCCAGCAGCGGCGCGCCGCCGTACTCATGGTAGTCCTTGGAGGCGTACACCTCCTTGAACAGCGGCTCCATCTTCATCGCCAGGTCCGGGTCCCGCGTGAAGAACTCCTGCGCCAGGTTGTGGAACAGCGACCTCGCCAGCCCCTCGGCCAGCTTCAGCACCGTGTTCCCCACGAACCCGTCGGTCACCACCACGTCCGCCGCCCCGTCGAAGAAGTCCCGCCCCTCGATGAACCCGATGTAGTTCATCCCCGGCGTGGCCTTCAGCAGGGCGTGCACCTGCTGGACCATGTCCGTCCCCTTCCCCTCCTCCGAGCCGATGTTCATCTGCGCCACGCGCGGGTTCTCGATCCCCAGCGCCTTCTTGGCGTACACCTCGGCCATCACCCCGTACTGCCACAGGTGCGTCGCCCGCGGCTCCGGGTTCGCCCCCGCGTCGCACAGCACCACCGCCCCCCCGAACGACGGCATCGTCACCGCGATCCCGGGGCGGTGCACCCCCGGCAGACGCCGCATGTGCATCGTCGCCGCCGACACGCACGCCCCGGTGTTCCCCGCCGACAGCACGACGTCGCACATCCGCTCCGCCTTGCGGGACCCCAGCAGCGCCATCCGCACGATCGACGAGTCCTTCTTGTTCCGCACCGCCTCCACCGGGCTCTCATCCATCCCGATCACTTCGGAGGCGTGTTCGATCGATATCCGGGCGTCGCTCACGGCGCGCTCGGACAGGATCTCGTCGATGTCGCGCTTGTTCCCGACCAGGACGAGCTCGTCGGTCGGGTCCAGCAGGGGGAGCGCGTCGATGCAGCCTTTGAGGATCGCGTCGGGGGCGTAATCGCCGCCCATGACGTCGACGGCCAGACGCATCCGTTCAGTCCTTCTGCACGCCGATCCCGAGCTTGGGCACGCTGATCCGCAGACCCGGGCGGACGTACCCGGACTCCTTCGCCACGCGGTGGTGCATCTTCGGCATCCCGCTCAGCGGGTCCAGCGTGGGCTTCACGCCCTTCAGAGCGTGGTGGGAACGCCGCCTCCGGGTGCGGCCGTAGCTGACTCTCATGGGAGGAAGCATCGTCGAACCTTCCGTCTGAAACTGGGGTCGCTATCAGGATACCCGCGACGGGACGAGCCGCCGCCGGCGCTCGGTCAGCCTGGAATTTGGGGTCCGGGACGGAGCCGGGAAGCGTATGGATCGCCCCCTGGTGAGTCAATCCAAGCGCCCGGCGACCCCCCGGCGCTGGACTGGGCCCGCCAGGATGATAAACTCTGGAGTTCGACGCCGCGGCCGCCCCTCCGGGGGACGCCCCGCGGCCAGGGCCTCCCTAGCTCAGTTGGTAGAGCAGCTGACTCTTAATCAGCGGGTCGTAGGTTCGAGTCCTACGGGGGGCACTTCTCGATCGGAGCCCGGCGTGCCGGGCTCCTGTCGTTTTTGACCCGCAGCCCCCTCGTCCCGGCCACCGGCCCAAGTCCCCGGTTTCGGGCTCCAGGCTCCGGCCGCCCCCGCGATTCCCCTCCAACTCGCCGAGCCGCTCCCTCTTCGTCCTTCATCCGAGTTTCATCGGCAGTCCATTCGACGCCGACCTCCGGCACCTACCACCGGATAGGCCCGGCGGGGGACTCCCGAGCACGCACGCTCCGCCGCCGCGGCCGCAGGGAGCACGACTATGCCCACCCAGATGCCCTCCCGCGAGATGCAGCAGTGCATCAGAGACTGCGCCGAGTGCGCGACCATCTGCGCTCAGACCGCGCACCACTGCCTCAGCCTCGGCGGCCCCCACGCCGGCCCCGAGCACCAGGGCCTCCTCCAGGACTGCAAGCAGATCTGCGCCCTCGCCGCCGGCTTCATGTCGCGCAACTCGAGCCGCGCCTTTGCCGTCTGCCGCGAGTGCGCCGAGATCTGCACCGCCTGCGCCGAGCAGTGCGACCGCATGGCCAACGGCGATCAGATGATGCGCCAGTGCGCCGAGACCTGCCGCCGCTGCGCCCAGTCCTGCGAGCGGATGGCCGCGGCCGGCGTCTGAGAACACGCCGGTCCCGATAAGAAAAGAACCCCGCGGGAACCCGCGCACATCGGTCCCCGCGGGGCGATAGAGGATCGCTGGTCCGGCCCGTCACGCCACCCGGCCCCCGGACCCATTCCTGGGTCCGACTCGGCCGCGAGCGGGCCTGCCGGCGCAGAGCGCCCAACCCCGGCCAGCATAATCAATCGCTCGGCCGACGCAAGACCCTGCCAGAAAAGTTGGGCCGATCCGCGCAGCCTCGCCGCGGCGTCGCACGGACCACCCCGCTACCGGCCCGGGAAGAGGCCCTTGAGCGCGTCCTTCGCCTTCTCCCCGATCTCCCCACCGACCTCCGCGCCGAGTTTCTCGGTCACCTTCTCCAGGGCCTTGTCGATCTGCTTATCCGCCTCGGCCCGGGCCTTGTTCGCGAGTTCACCCGCTCCGGCCTTCACCAGCGCATCGCTGAGCTGCCCGCTGTCCACCACGATCGCCGGGTTGTCCAGCGACCCCTTCACCCCAACCGGCAGGATGAACTCCGCCACGTTCGCCGACCCCGCCCGCGGCAGCGACACCACCGCGTTCCGCAGCGTCACCGTCAGCGGCAGGTCGATGCTCCCAAGCCCCCCGGCCCCGATCGTCCCCGCGAGCCGCAGGTCCGTCGTGCCCCCTTGGATCAGGGGCGGGTCCGTCGGCACCAGCCACCCCGCCACCCGGTCCGTGCTCAGCCCGCGCAGCGCCACCTCCACCCGTGCCGGCGCCGGCGTCTTCGCCACGCCGAGGTCGAGGTCCGCCAGCAGCGTCCCCTGCCGCGACGCCACCCTCACCCGCGGCGGCTCGCCCACCAGCGAGGGGTGCGTCGAGAGGTTCTCCGCCGTGATGTCCAGCGGCTCCTCCCCGAACTCCCGCGACCGCACCCCCTCCGCGACCAGCCGCCGCACCAGCAGCGTCGGCGCCCCTTCGATCAGGTGCGTCGCCCGCACGTTCTTGTACCCGAGTTCCGCGACCTCCCGCTCCAGCCGCTCCCGCAGCGTCTCGTCCTTCTGGACGACCACGGGCTTGCCGTCCTCCCCTGTCGCCGGCGCTTCTTCCTCCGGCCCCCGCAGTTCCTCCAGCCAGCGCCGCACCTGCGCCAGCCTCTCCTTCCACACCTCCGCCTCCCGGAGGTAGTCGTCGATCGTCTTCCCTTCGCTCGGCGGCGGGGGCGGGGCCGGCTCCGGGCGCGGCCGAAGCAGCCGCCCGGGGAACGCCCGCTTCTCCCCCTGGCTCGCCTCGCTGACCACCACCTCATCCAGCGCCAGCCGCTTGCGGAGCAGGTCGGCCGCGCCGATGTCCCCTTCGATCCACCTCGCGCGCAGCAGGTCGGTCGTCAGGTCCTTCGGGTCGGCCATCGCCAGCCCGGTGATGGTGAACTTCCCCGCCGCGAGGTCGAACTTCGCGCTCTCGACGTCCACCGTCGCCCCGTGCGCCCGCTCGAGCCCCCGCTGCACGATCGCCGTCGTGATCGGCTCTCCCGCCAGCAGGTACACCAGCCCCAGCAGCGCCGCCACGAGGATCGCAAACACCGCCCCGAGCGGCCGGATCGGGTTCCCGAACTTCTTCGCCGCGATCTCCGCGTACGACCCCTTCTTCGACCCGAGGAAGATGAACGACAGCAGCCGAACGCTCTTCTTCCCCGCGACCTTCTTGTACCGCTCCGACCCCTCCTCGATCGCCGCCAGCCTCCTCCACAGGCCGCCCAGCAGGCGGATCAGCACCACCCCGACGGCCACGCCGAAGACGATCCCCAGCACCAGCCCGCCCGTCGTCGCGTAGTGCTCCAGCCCCGCCAGCGCCAGCACCGGCGCGTTGATCGCCGCCTGGAAGATCGGCCGCGTCGGCCCGTCCAGCATCACCTGCCCCACCCCGAACTGCACCGGCATCACCGCCAGCGACACCATCTTCGCCAGAAGCGTCACCGCCCCGACCAGGAACAGGTTGGCGTTGACGAGGATCAGGATGAGGATCGCCCCCACCAGCAGCCCCGGCGCCTGCCAGAAGCCGGGGATGAACCCCAGCACCCCGCCGAGCACGCACGCCATCATGACCTGCATCGGCGTCACCCCGCCGCGCACGACCTTGCCGATCTTCCGGGTAATGAGCATGGTTCCCTCCGCGGGCGCAGCGCCAGCCTCCCTGCCGACGGTTCCCAGACGGTAGGGGGGCACCCGGACCGCGGGCTCGCTCCCGCCGCCGGCAAGAGAAGTGGGGGGGATGCCCCCACGCCTCCCTCCTTTCGTCCCTTCACGACGCGGCCGTGAGGACACGGCCCTCCCCCCTGGTTACGCCCCATCGCCAATCCCTTCAGCACCGCCCACGCCGCCCTCGCCCTCGCCCGCCCCGACGATCCCCCTTTCCACGCCGTCTCCAGAGGCATCCCGCGACGGAACGCCCCGCGCGACTCGGACGCCTTCACCGCGAGCCTCGCGGCTCTGCGCGCCGCGGCGGACGCCGGCCCCGATGATCCCGACGCCATCCACGCCCACGCCGGACACCCAATGTCGAGGGTTCTCTCCTCGCCGTGGCCGACGACGAACGCAAGGCCGGAAATCGTCAGCGCGCCGCGGCGATCATCGCCGCACGCCGTGAGCGCCACGGGTACGGGTTCTGGCCCGACCGCCACCCCGCCGCCCCTCACGACCTCGCCCGTGCCGTCGCCTCCGTGGTCTGTCACCAGGCCCCGGATCCCCGCTGACGGCCCGGCCCAGGGCCTCACAACCGCGACGCCCCCCCCTCGCTCAACGCCCGAGAAGCACGCGGCGCCCCATCCGCCCGTCCGCCTCGCCGCGGCGCACTGCACGCAGCCGCTACAGACCGCCCCCCTCGCCGCTCCAACTTTCCCGGTGCGTCAACGCTTCGCCGGCTGAATCCGATCTTCTCTCCTGCACGGGCCTCCAGCCCGGGGCGACCGACGCCCCTGGACCGTTGGCCTGGGGCGGGGCGCCTCGTTGGCGCACCCGCCCGCTCCCGGCGCGGTGTTCGCGGCGGCGAGACGCAGCGGGCGGCCAGGCCGGCCCGCGTCAGTGAGCGAAGCTCGGCGCTGGTGCCGAGAGGACGAGTCAACGGTCCGTTGGAAGCTTTGCAAGGAGATCTCTGCATGCGTAGCCGCGTCAATCGGGCATTCACACTGGTCGAAATCCTCATCGTGGTGGTGATCCTCGGCATCCTCGCCGCGATCGTCATCCCGCAGTTCACCAGCGCCAGCGAGGAGGCGCAGGTCGGCAACGTCCAGACCCAGCTCCAGACCATCCGCAGCCAGATCGAGCTCTTCCGCGTCCGCAACAACGGCAACGCCCCCGAGCTCGAGGGCGAAGACGCGGCCACCGCCTTCATCGACCTCCGCGTCGGCACCAACGCCGCCGACCAGGCTCTGCGGGTCACGAACAGCTACGACAACGAGCAGAAGATCTACATGAGCACGCTCCCCCTCAACCCCCGCAACAAGAGCTTCAAGGTCGCCGCCGACCCGACCCCGAAGGCCACCGCCGCCACCACCCCCGCGACCGCGAACGGCCCGGGCTGGTTCTACAACAAGAGCACCGGCGAGTTCGCCGCCGTCGGCTTCGACGAGTCCACCAACACCTGGGTCCTCGAGGGCGACGATTGATCAATCCTCTCGCCTGACGAAACTCCTCTCGCTGCCGGCCTCCCACCGGGGGCCGGCAGGATTCACAGGCGAAGACCAGGCGGCCGGCACCCGTTCCTGATCGCGAGATCGAGCCATGTCCAAGCAGGACCGCAGCGCATTCACCCTGGTCGAGATCCTCATCGTCGTGGTGATCCTGGGCATCCTCGCCGCCATCATCATCCCCTCCCTCACGGGCGCCGCCGAGGAGTCCTCCGTCAACGCCACCTACGCCGACCTGCAGAAACTCCGCCGCGCCGTCGGCGTCTACCAGGTCCGCAACAACGGCGTGCTGCCCCCGATCGTGGAGGGCGACGCCAACGGCGCGGCCGACGGCGAGGGCCCCTGGGGCCCGCTGGTGAGCAACTCCGGCGAGTACTTCCTCAATGCCCCCGTCAACGCCTACGTCGGCGGCGCCAACGGCCGCGTCGTCGTTTTCGGGTCCGGCCCCGACGCCGAGTTCCACACCGAGTACGGGTGGATCTACAACCCGGATACCGGCGCCGTCTACGCCGCAAGTTTCGACGCCAACGACAAGCCCATCCCCCGGAACCCCTGAGGCCGTCCCCGGTCTTCACGCCCCGACTTCAGGCCCGTCCGGATTGTGGCGATAAGCTGAAAAACACCACCGCGTGAACTCCGGGAGACCCCCATGCCCAGCCGCCAGTACCTCAACGCCGTCCTGACCGTCATCGCCGTCCTGCTCGGCCTGAACCTGCTCCTCCAGGTCTCCAACCTCCCCGCCGGGCCCTCCGCCGCCCACGCCAACTCCCCCCTCATGCAGCCCGAGGTCGCTCAGATCCCCAACGCCGCCGAGCAGCGCAAGCAGATGATCGTCGCCCTGGACGCCATCAACCGCCGCCTCACCAGCATCGAGAACAAACTCGACAAGGGCCTCTCCGTCAAGGTCACCGACATGCCCGCCGTCAAGATCACGGAGATGCCCGAGCCGCGGAACTGACCGTCCCCACGCCGGGCCGCCGCGCCCGGCAGGAGCCGACCGTGCCCCACGCCCACCGCCTCCCCCGTCCACGCGCCGACCGACGAGCCTTCACGCTCATCGAGATCCTCATCACCGTGGCGATCCTCGGGCTCGCCGGCGCGCTGGTCATCCCGGCCATGGGCGAGTCGCACGTCCTCCGCGTCCAGGCCGCCGTCCGAACCATCGTCGCCGACATCACCCTCGCCCAGTCCGAGGCCGTCGCCTTCCAGGAGCGCCGGGCGATCCTCTTCGACGTCCCCACCTCCACCTACCGCCTCATCGAAGTCCCCGGGGACGAACTCGACCCCGACAAGAACACGATGTACGACCCCGCCCGGCCGAGCGGCCTCTACATCGTGGACTTCCTCGACCAGCGCTTCGGCGGCTCCCGCATCACCGAGGTGAACTTCGACGGCGAGTCGTACCTCATCTTCGACGCCCTCGGCGGCCCCGTCCGCGACCCCGCGGGCAACGAGCCCGGCAACGGCGGCTTCATCCGCCTCTCCGGCTCCGGTTCCCGGTACCTCATCACCGTCGAGGCCTTCACCGGCCGCGTCACGGTCGAACGCGACACGGAGCCCGAGCCCACGCCGAATCCCTGAGCCTCTGTCTCGCTCCATCCATGTCCGCGTTCTCTCAAAGAGCACCATGAGCACCCCGCAGACCAGGCCCGCCTTCTTCCGCTCCCGTTCCAACCGCCTCGGCGGTCTGGTCGTGGCGCTCGTCTTCGGCCTGCTCCTCTGGGCCAAGCTCCTCCTGGTCACCAACCATCCGCGCACCGCCGTCGCGGATCCCAAGCCGGACCTCGCTCCCGCGGCCGCCCAGGTTGACCAGCCGGCCGACGAGCCCGCCCCTCACGAGCGGCCCCAGCCCGCCGGCCAGGTTCCCCCGCCTTCCTTCTGATCAGCGACAGACGCAGAAGTCCTCCCGAGAGCCGCGTCGCCGCGCGGCGCCCGCGATATCGGCCGCGCCGATGCTGCACGTCCGGGAACATCTCCGCGCGCCGCTCGGAACTTCGCCTATCTCCCCCAGATTTCCAGAATTCGCTCAGTTTCCCAAAGTGCCAGTCTCCGCCGGACGACAAATGTGCTGATGCCGGCCGACGCGCCCCAGTCGCTCTCCGCACCCTGACCCGGCGCTCGGCGGCCGCCGAACCCAAGTCCCGACAGCACTCCCCTCGGAGCACCCCAAATGGCCTTGAGCACCACCCGTCCGACTCCCCTCGACCTCGCCCGCAACGCGGGCCGCCTCCCCATCGCCGCGGCCTTCACTCTGGCCGTGGCGTGCGGCGGCGCCGCCGCGCAGGACTCGGCCGCGCCGGTGCCCGGCGGCAACGCCCCCATCAGCCGCATCTCCGTCCCCGGCTTCGGCCAGCCCGACGCCGGCCAGCCCGCCGGCGGGCCCCAGGTCCGCGTCAGCGACCACATGACCGTGGACCTGCACGTCAAGGACGAGGACCTCGCCAGCGTCCTGGAGCTCCTCTCCATCCAGACGCAGAAGAACATCATCCCCAGCAAGAGCGTCTCCGCCCGCGTCTCCGCCACGCTCTACAACGTCACTTTCTACGAGGCCCTCGACGCCATCCTCCACGTCAACGGCTTCGGCTACATCGAGCGCGGCAACTTCATCTACGTCTACACCCTCGCCGAGATCGACGAGATCGAGAAGGCCCTCTCCAAGCGCATCGCCAAGGTCATCCACCTCAGCTACCTCAACGCCGCCGACGCCGCCGAGTTCGTCAAGCCCCTCCTCTCCCCCGGCGGCGAGATCAAGACCTCCGCCAAGACGGAGGACTTCTCCATCCCCGACACCGCCCCCGTCGGCGCCGACTCCTACGCCCTGGGCGCCACCCTCGTCGTCATCGACTACGAGCAGAACATCGAGGCCATCGAGCAGCTCCTCAGCGAGCTCGACACCAAGCCCGCCCAGGTCCTCGTCGAGGCCACCGTCCTCCAGACCTCCCTCACCGAGGCCAACGCCTTCGGCGTTGACTTCTCCATCATCGGCGACCTCAACTTCACCGACTTCATCGGCGTCGGCGGCCCCCGCCGCGCCGCGGACGCCCTCGTCCTCGGCGGCTCCGGCCAGGCCCCCGACGGCCTCTCCCCGGCGGACAACCGGGGCACCGCCGTCAGCTCCAACCCCGGCAACACCGAGGGCCGCTCCACCTTCAAGGTTGGCGTCATCGCCGACGACGTCTCCATCTTCATGAAGCTCCTCGACGAGGTCTCCGACACCACCATCATCTCCAACCCGAAGGTCCTCGCGCTCAACCGCATGCCCGCACGCGTCCTCGTCGGTCGCCGCGTCGGCTACCTCAACACCACCTCCACCGAGACCTCGACGACCCAGACCGTCCAGTTCCTCGACACCGGTACCCAGCTCTTCTTCCGCCCCTTCGTCGGCAGGGACAACTCCATCCGCATGGAGCTCAAGCCGCAGGTCTCCGAGGCCATCATCCGCCAGGCCGCCGACGCCACCGGCGCCGCCGTCTCCATCCCCGACGAGGTCACCCAGGAGATCACCACCAACGTCATCGTCAACGACGGCCAGACCATCGTCCTCGGCGGCCTCTTCCGCGAGTCCACCCAGTTCGCCCGCCGCCAGGTCCCGTTCCTCGGCGACATCCCCGTCATCGGCGCCGCCTTCCGCGGGCACGACAACGACACCGATCGCAGCGAGATCATCTTCATGATCACGCCGACGATCATCAACGACGCCATCATCGACCAGGCCGCCCAGATGGTCCAGGCCGACATCGAACGCCTCCGCGCCGGCTCCCGCCAGGGCCTCCTCCCCTGGAGCCGCGACAAGATGACCTCCATCCACAACATGGAGGCCGAGCAGTTCGCCCGCCGCGGCGAGTACGAGAAGGCCCTCTGGCACATCCAGCGCTCCCTCGCCCTCAACCCCAACCAGCCCGAGGCCTTCCGCCTCCGCGAGCGCATCACCGGCGAGCGCGAGCGCTGGCCGGACCGGAGCCTCCTCGACGACGCCATCGGCGACGAGACCCGCCGCGCCCTCGACTCCATCGTCCCGCCGGACTTCGTCCCCGAGCACATGCAGCCCTACGGCCACCACCCGGTCCCGCGCACCCCGGTTGCTCCCCCGGCCCTCCGCCCCCCGGCCGATCCCGCCCCGGAGCCCGTGAGCGCGGCGCCCGCCGGCGAGACCTCCATGTTCCTGGACCCCGCCATCTTCGACCAGAACCTCCCCGAGTTCGACGAGGTCGCGGCCCAGGAGCAGTCCATCAGCGGCTCGCAGCCCGGCGACTCCGTCAAGTCCCCCCTGGTGCGCAAGTCCGGCGTCTCCCCCTCCGACCTGGGCATCGCCGGCAGCCGCACGACCCGCTCCCTTGAGCCCATCGCCTACTTCCTCATCCCCCAGCCGCAGTTCTCCCCCTGGTTCACCGGCCTGACGAGCTGGAACTGGAGCGTCTCCACGAGCGACTTCTTCACCCTCAACACCCCAGCCGACCAGTCCGGAGACGCCCGCACGACCATTACGAACGTTCCGGACAACCTGGATTAACCCGCTCCCCCGGACGGTCGATGACATCCAGACCTCGACGGCACGCCCGCGCCGACACGGGCGTGCCGCTTTTCAGGAGCATGAACATGCGGACCGCCCCGTGCCACCCCGCCCGCCGACTCGCCCCCACCCTCGCCCTGCTCCCCGCCGCCGTCGTCGCCGCCGCCGCCCTCTCCGGCTGCTCCGGCCACGGCGCCTACACCCAGGAGCACATCAACGGCGCCCAGGAGAAACTCAGCCTCCTCAAGAGCGGCACCGAGTGGCAGATGGCCCACCAGCAGTTCATGGCCGGCGACCTCGACAAGGCCCTCAAGAGCGTTGACCGCTCCATCGCCCTCAACCAGAACGTCCCCAAGAGCCACCTCCTCCGCGGCCGCATCCTCATGGAGAAGGGCCGGCTCGAGGACGCCCGCAACTCCTTCCTCGAGGCCGAGAAGCTCGACCCCACCCTCGCCGACGCCCAGTACTACCTCGGCATCATCCACGAGCGCTTCAACGAGGCCCCGCTCGCCCTCGAGCGCTACCGCGCCGCCATGTCCCACGACCCCGCCAACGCCCAGTACGTCGTCGCCGCCGCCGAGATGTACATCCAGATGGGCATGCTCGACGAGGCCGAGTCCCTCCTCACCGATCGACGCTCCGACTTCCAGTACAACGCCGCCCTGCGCCAGACCCTCGGCCACGTCAAGATGATCCGCAAGGACTACCAGGCCGCGGCCAGGCTCTTCGACGAGGCCCGCGTCCTCGCCCCCGACGACCTCGCCATCCTCGAAGACCTCGCCCGCGCCCAGTTCGCCGCCAAACGCTACGCCGAGGCCGAGTTCAACCTCGGGCGGCTCATCACCGCCGCCGGCGCTCAGCCGCGGCGAGACCTCCTCCACCTCCGCGCCGCCTGCCTCATGAAACTCGACCGCCCCGTCGAGGCCCGCTCCATCCTCCAGGAACTCACCAGTTCCGCCGAGGGCGCCGGCGACCTGCAGGCCTGGATCCTCCTGGGCAACGTCGCCGCCACCCTCAACGACACCGCCCGCCTCCGCATGGCCTCCGGCCGCGTCATCGCCCTCGCCCCCGACGCCTACGAGGGGCACTTCCTCCGCGCCCTGCACCTCCGCCGTCAGGGCGACCTCCCCGGCGCCCTCAAGAGCGCCGAGACCGCCGTCAAACTCACCAGGTCCGACCCCGGCCCCTGGATCCTCCACGCCCTCATCCAGCAGGACCTCGGCCGTCCGCAGCAGGCCCGCGAGAGCCTGGCCGCCGCTCTGCGCATCGACCCCGGCAACGCCTCCGCCACCGCTCTGATGAACGCCCTGAGCGCCCCCGCCTACGCCACCCACCCCGACGCGGCCAACTGACCGCCGCGCACTCGCTCGACAGTCCTTCACCGCGCCGGCGCGGCCATCCCGCACCGGCGCGGTTTTTTATTCCCCGCGCACGAACGGGTTGGTCCGCCGTTCGCGCCCAACCGTCGTTCTCGGCCCGTGCCCCGGGTAGAGCGTCGTTTCCTCGGGGAGCGTGTAGATCCGCCGCCGGATCGACTGCGCCAGCACCTGCCCGTCCGAGCCGGGGAAGTCGAACCTTCCCACCGACCCGGCCATGATCAGGTCTCCGACCAGCGCCTGGCGCGACGCGGCGTGATACAGCGTGATCCCCCCCGGCGAGTGCCCCGGCGTGTGCAGCACGCGCCAGCGCGTCCCCGACAGTTCCAACTCCTCCCCGTCCCGAAGCGTCCGCGCCGGCCCCGGCGCCGTCACCGCCATCCCCATCATCGCCGAGAGGTTCAGCAGCGGGTCGTTGAGCCACGCCGCCTCCGTGTGGTGCACCAGCACCGGCGTCCCAGGGAACGCCCGCAGCACCTCCCCGACCCCGGCGATGTGGTCCACATGGGCGTGCGTCAGCACCACCGCCGCCGGCCGCAGCCCCAGTTCCTTCACCCGCCCGATGAGCCGCTCCGGCCCGAACCCCGCATCGACGATCCAGCACGCCCCCGGCGTCTCACCTGGCTCCGCCCCCGGAACCCGCACAAGGTAGCAGTTTGTCTGGAACTCCCCCAGCGTGAACGTCTCAATCACCGGTGCCGGAGCCCCGACGCCGGTAAGGCTGTCCGGGGGAGCAGTGGGGGAGGGGGGCCGCGGCGCGTCGTCAGAAGGGGGCACGGAGGGCGTCACGAGGCCATAATACCCCTGTGGCCTCACCCGGCTTCCGCCCCCCGCGGCAGGCGGGCCGCCGAGCGCCGATCCGCAGCACCGATCAGGAGCAACGACGTGTTGATCAGGAACATCGACGAGGTCGAGGGAACGCCCGTGGTCATGGAGGGCGTCAAGGGCGTCAAGATGGCCGTCATGGTCGGGCGGGAGCACGGCGCCCCGAACTTCGCCCTCCGCCAGTTCCGGGTCGAGCCCCACGGCCACTCCCCCTTCCACAGCCACGACTACGAGCACGAGGTCTTCGTCGTCGGCGGGGGCGGCACCGTCTACCTCGACGGCGCCGAACGTCCCATCCGTCCCGGCGACGTCGTTTATGTTCCCGCCGATGAGCAGCACCAGTTCAAGGCGGGCCCCGAAGGGCTCCGATTCTTGTGTCTGGTGCCCGTGAACCGCAACTGCGGCGATCCCACCCCCGGATCCTGAGGATCCGGCCCCGCCGCCCACTCCGCGGCCCACGCGGCCCCGGCCCCGCCGCGCCGGCGGCAGCCAAGGAGCATCGCCCATGTCCGCGCACCCGCTCGGCCCCGGTAACCAGCCCGTGAGTTTCAGCCCCGGCGGCGCGCCGGCGCAGCACGCCGTCCCCCGTCGGCGGCCGATGCCCCTCTGGCAGTACGGCCTGATCCTCGTCGGCGGCGCGGCCCCCCTCGTCGCCGCCCTCTTCGCCACCGGCGCTCTTCCCGTCGAGGTCGCCCTGATCTGCTGCGCGGCCGCGGCCTTCCTGATCGTCCTGGCGATGACCGTGATCGGCGCCCTCGGCTCCGTCCGCCGCTCCGTCGTGGACGGCCGCATCGGCCGCGAGATCGAGGAACTCGCCCTCGCCGTCCGCCGCCTCAACGAGCACTCCCTCCTCTCGGACGACGCCCGCCGCCTCCTCAACCGCGCGCAGGAGCGGGAACTGCTCGTCCGCGCCATCGAGGAGGACATCGCCGCCGAGGAGTGGGACGCCGCGACCATTCTGTGCAACGAACTCGCCGAGCGCTTCGGCTACCGCGTCGAGGCCGAGCAGTTCCGCGCCCGCATCGAGCAGGCCCGCGCCGTCGTCCAGGAGCGCCGCGTCGCCGACGCCATCGCTCAACTCGACGGCCTCATCGTCCAGCGCCGCTGGGACACCGCCCTGCGCGAGGCCGCCCGCATCCGCCGTCTCTTCCCCGATTCGCCGCGCGTGGAGAACCTCCGCGCCCGCGTCGAGCAGGCCCGCACCGTCTACAAGGCCGACCTGGAGCGCCGCTTCCTCGAGGCCGCGCAGGAGAACCGCGTCGAGGACGCCATGGAGCTTCTGAAGGAACTCGACACCTACCTCACCGAGACCGAGGCCGCTCCCTACCGCGAGGTCGCCCGCGGCGTCATCAGCAAGGCCCGCGAGAACCTCGGCGCCCAGTTCAAACTCGCCGTCCAGGACCGCCGCTGGGCCGCCGCCGCCGCCATCGGCCGCCGCATCATCAACGAGTTCCCCAACACCCGCATGGCCACCGAGGTCCGCGAACTCATGGACCGCATCCTCGCCGAGGCGAACGCGCCGGCGGCAAGTTAAGCAGGTTCAAGAGTCCTGTCGCAGAGGTCCCTTCGGTCTCCGAAGACCCCGAGGACTTATGCTTTTTCCTTCTCCCCGCGACCCCGCGCCGTCGTCGCGGCCCGCTCCTCGCGCTCCCGCCGGTACAGGTACCCCAGCAGGATCACGATCCCCACCAGCAGCAGCGCATCGGCCACGTTCGACACGTACGGCCAGATCTCCCCATTCCCCCCCAGCGGCCGCAGCCCGAAGGGCCACTTCAGCCCCGGCAGCGGGTGCAGGAAGTCCCGCACCACGCCGATCGTCAGCCGGTCGTACAGGTTCCCCAGCCCGCCCCCCAGCAGCATCCCGATCGCCGCGTGCGCCCAGTGATCCCGCGCCCGGGTCCACTTCGCGAACATCCACACCCCGAACCCCAGCGCGATCAGCGTGAACCCCACGAAGAACCAGCGCTGCCCGGGCCCCATCCCGAAGACCGCCCCGGGGTTCAGCACCAGCGTGAACTCCAGCACCCCGGGCGCCGCCACCACCGGCTCGTGCGGCGGGATCAGCATCCCCACGTTCCGCGCGTCGCTGGCGCTGATCGCCATGACGTCCTCGCGCGTCACGTGCACCGGCGTCCCGGCGACTCGCTCGAACGCCAGCCACTTGGTTCCCAGGTCCAGCGCGATGCTCGCCGCGGTGGCGACCAGCAGCACCAGCCAGGCGCTGCGCGAGCCCGCCGCGGGCGTCCATCTCTCAAGCGACGCCGGCACGGTCGCGGCGGCAGTGGGGGGGGGAGAGGGGGGGGGGCCGCCCGCCTGATCGCCCCCTCCGCCCGGCTTGTCCGCTGGCTGCGTCACGGCTGGTAGGACCGGCGCTCGCGCTCCCGCGCCGCCTCAATCGAGTACCGCGTCCACGGCAACTCGTCCAGCCGCTCCGTGCTGATCGGCTTGCCCGTGTACTCGCAGATCCCGTACGTCCCCGCGTCGATCCGCTCCAGCGCGGCGTCGATCTCCCGGATCAGCGTCCGGTCAACCGCCGCCAGGTCCAGGCTCAGCGACTGGTCGAAGACGTCCGTCCCCTGCTCGGCCATGTGCTGCGGCGTGTGCGACAGCGAGCCGCTGCTCTGCAGCAGCGCCTCGCTCTCCATGTTCCGCACGTCCCCCACCAGCTCCGCTCGCTTCGCCAGCAGGATCTGCCGGTACTTCTCCAGTTCCTTCTTCGACAACTTCGTCTTGATCGGCTCGCCGTCCACCGGCCCGCTCTGCTCCAGATCGTTCCGCGGCGGCGCGCTCGGGCCCGACGGGATCAGCGGCTTCCACTTCGCCCCGGGCTTCAGCAGCGGCTCCCCCTGCGGCAGCTGGAACTTCACCTTGGGCTTGCTCGGCTTGCTGGGCTTCTGCTGGACGATCGTGATCCCCTTCGGCCCCGCCTTCTTCTTTTCAGTCCCCTTCTCCGCCGCCGCCTCCGGCGCCGCAGCCGGCGCAGGGGCCGCCGCAGGCGCCTTGCTGCTGCTCGCGGGCGCCGCCGCCGCGGCCTTGGCGGAAACCTTCCCCTTGCTCTTCGCTTCGTTCGACTTCGCGCCGGCGCCCGATTTCGCCGCCGCCTCGCCCCCCGCCGCCTTGCGAGTGCCGGTCGTGGCTGCCTTCTTGGTGACCTTCACGTCCTTGGCGGTCTTTGCTTCCTTGCTGATCTTCGACTCCTTCGAAGCCTTCGCTTCCTTCTTCACCGCCGCCGTGCCGCGCGCGGTTGCCGCCCCCTTCGACGCCGACGCCTTGGCCGGCTTGGCCGCGGACTTTGACGTCTTGGAAGGCGTCTTCTTCGTCGTCTTGCTTGTCTTCTTTGTCGTTCCCACGGTCTCAATCACCTCATGCGGCGGGGACGCCGCCGGGGGCCAGGGTCCGGTGGGTTGCTACGGGCGATCCGTGGCAGTCAAAAGCGGGGCAAGTCTACGGCCGGCACCCGAACCAGTCAAAGCACCCCGCCTTGGGGGGACCGCCGGTGTGAAAGTGGGCAAATCCGCGACGACGCCCCCCGTCGATCTCCCGCCCGCCGCTACGCCTTCCCCGCACCGGCCCCCGCCAGTTCCGTGTACGAGCCCATCCGCCGGAACCGCTCGTACCGACGCCCGGGCAGCGTCGCCGGGTTCTGCGATCGCAACTCGTCCAGCGACTTGAGGATCCATCGCTCCAGGTTCCCCGCCGCCCCCGCCGGGTCCCGGTGCGCCCCGCCCAGCGGCTCCGGCACGATGTCGTCGATGATCCCGAGTTCCAGGTTGTCCCGCGCCGTCAGCCGCAGCGCCCGGGCCGCGGCCGCGTTGGTCTGCTCGTTCGCCTGCTTCCACAGGATCGCCGCGCACCCCTCCGGGCTGATCACCGTGTACCACGAGTTCTCCATCATCGCCACCCGGTCCGCCACCGCGATCCCGAGCGCACCCCCCGAGCCCCCCTCCCCGATCACCACGCTGATGATCGGCGTCCGCAGCCGGCTCATCTCCCGCAGGTTGACCGCGATCGCCTCCGCCTGCCCCCGCTGCTCCGCCCCAACCCCGGGATACGCCCCCGGCGTGTCCACCAGCGTGACGATCGGCAGCCCGAACTTCTCCGCCAGTTTCATCTTCGCCAGCGCCTTGCGGTACCCCTCCGGGTGCGCGCACCCGAAGTGGCACGCGATCTTCTCCTGCGTCGTCCGCCCCTTCTGGTGCCCCACCAGCAGGCACTTGACCGACCCGATCCGCGCGAACCCCACCACCATCGCCGGGTCGTCCCCGAACCGCCGGTCCCCGTGCAGCTCGCAGAAGTCCTTGCAGATCCGCTCGATGTAGTCCCGCGTCTGCGGCCGGTCCGGGTGCCTCGCCACCCGCACCACCTGCACCGGGCTCAGACCCGCGTAGATCTCCGCCAGTTTCTCCTGGTACTCCCGCCGAAGATCCTCCAGCATCCCCGCCAGTTCCCCAGGATCGCTCGGCAAACCCGACTCCGCGAGCACCTCCTGCCCCGCCGACACCCGCCGCAGCCGCTCCTCGATCGCCTCGATCCGGCGCTCCGTCTCCTCCAGCGGCTTCTCAAAGTCGAGCTTGTAGTACTTGCTCATGGTCCGGCAGACGCTCCATGGCCCGTGGGAAGGCCCGATCCCGGCCGCACCGACCGCGGCCGAGATGATCCGGAAGTGTAGGTGCCGGCCCACCCGGGCACGGCCCCATGTTGGTGCCTGCTATCGTGCGGGCAGGGCCGCGGCCAGATGCGGGCCATCGGCAGCCCGGGAGTCCGATCGATGACATCAACACCCGTTTCCCCACCCCTGGCCGTCATCGGCGGCGGCAACATGGCCCAGGCGATCCTCGCCGGCTTCCGCGCCGCGGCCCCGACGCACGCCTTCGCCGCGGCCGTCGCCGAGCCGGACGCCGCGAAGCACCCCCGGCTCGCCCCCCTCGCCGATGCGGTTGTCCCCGACGGCCCCGCCGCCCTCCGCTGGCTCCGCGAGCGCGAGACCCCCGACCTCCCCGGGCAGGTTCTTCTTGCCGTCAAGCCCCAGTCGCTCCCCGGCGTCGCCGCGGAGTTGCGGCCCCATCTGGACCGCCGCCGCGTCGTGATCTCCATCCTCGCCGGCACGCCGACGCGCACCATCCGCGACCTGCTCGGCCCGAACGCCGCCGTCGTTCGCGCCATGCCCAACCTCCCCGCGCGGATCCGCCAGGGCGCCACCGCCATCTGCCTCGGCGACGGGGCCGCTCCCGGCGACGACGACTTCGCGCTCGCCCTCTTCCGCGGCATCGGCCCCCTCGTTCTGCGGATCGACGAATCCCTCATGGACGCCTTCACCGCCGTCGCCGGCTCCGGCCCCGCCTACCTCTTCTACCTCGCCGAGGCGATGACCCGCGCCGCGACAGAACTCGGCTTCGACGAGACCGCCGCGCGCGAGATCGTCAAGGCCACCCTCGCCGGCTCCGCCTCGCTCCTGGCCCAGTCCTCCGAATCCCCCGCCGACCTCCGCGCCGCCGTCACCAGCAAGGGCGGCACCACCGAGGCCGCCACCACCGTCCTCGACAACGCCGGCGTCATGAACGCCATCGTCCGCGCCATCACCGCCGCCCGCGACCGCGGCCGCGAACTCGCCAACCACTGACCCTCCTCACGCCGCCCCCCGCTCTTCGTTCGGCCAAGCCAACCTCAACGCGGGGAGCGTGGGGAAGAGGAGAAAGGCAGGAACACAGAGGTCACGGAGGGCCACAGAGGTCACAGAGAAGGAGCGGATTGGAGTGGCTTCGGAACCTCGCACGCGCACGGGCGTGCGGACGCCACCTCATCATCACACCTCGACGCCGCTCGACCGCCCCCCCTCCCTGATCCCTGCCTTCCTCTGTGGCCTCTGTGGATCTCTGTGACCTCCGTGTTCCTGTATTTTCTTTCTTCCTTATCTCCTCTCTGTGCTCCCTCTGCGTCTCTGTCGTGATCTTCCCTTCCCCTCAGAAATCCCGCCGGCAGAAGATCCACGCCCCGATCCCCAGCATCACCGCCTCGAACGCCAGCGACGTTCCGATCACCCACCACACCGACCTCGCGTGCAGCGCCTTCTCCACCCGCGCCGCCAGCGCCCGCTGGTCCACCCCGAACGGCCCCGCCATCTGCCCCAGTTCCGCCGGCGGACCCGCCGCGGCCCGGTCCCGTTCTTCCAGGTCCGCCCGGTCCTTCAGCGTCCGGTTCAGGATCTCCACCGTCTCCCCGGTCTTCGGCAGCGCGGTCTTGACCGCCCACACCGCCAGCGCCCCCGCCTCCCACCGTCCCCGGTTCCGCTCCGCCCGCTGCAGCCGCTCCCGCAGGTCCGCCAGCCGCGGCTCGACCGCCAGCAGTTCTTCGTCCGTCGGCTCCGCCCTCGCTTCATCCCCCTCCGCCCTCTGCCGCTCGATCTTCGCTCGTGCCGCCTGCTCCCTGGCCTCGATCTGCCCCGGCAGACGCTCCAGCCACATCGCGTTCGCCTCCCTCCCCTGCAGGACGAGCCCGTCCGCCGCGTTGACCGCGAAGACCAGGAACCAGAACAGCAGCGTCAGCAGCAGCGTCGCGATCGTCGATCGCGTCAGCAGCCCGATCACCACGCACACGCTGTACAGGTAACTGAACACCAGCACCACCAGCGGCACCGCCACCAGCAGCCCCGGCTCCCACGCCCCGCCCCGGATCCCGATCACCAGGAAGCACGCCACGCTGAACACGCTCACCTGCAGCGCGACGAACAGCAGCCCCGCCGCGAACTTCGTCAGCAGCAGCCGCAGCCGCCCCACCGGCTTGCTCAGCACCAGTTCGATCGACCCCGAGGCCACGAACTCCGGGATCATCCCCGCCGTGGACACCAGCGCCAGGATCATCGCCAGCCAGCTCAGCCAGAACCCGATCCCGAACTGCACGAACATCGCCTTGTACAACTTCTCCGGCGGCAGCACGTCGCTGGTGACCCCGAACAGTTCGAGCTGCCACCACAGCACCGTGATCCCCTTCTCGTTGATCCCGATCGCCGCGAACGCCGCCACCACCAGCCCCGACACCGCCAGCACGAACCAGAACAGCCGCTTGGCGTTCAGCTCGCGGTACGCGTCGTAGAAGATCGCCCACGTCTGCCGGATCACGCCCCGCCCTCGCCTTCTCCCCGCGCCGCCCCCGGCGGCAGCACGCCCCCCGTCGCCGGATTCGTCACCGCACGCATGAACAGTTCCTCCAGCGACTCCCGCATCGGCGCCACCGACACGACCATCCGCCCCTCCCGGCGCAGCCGGTCGATCACCGGCTGCACCCCCTCCACCTCCACGCCCCGCAGCACCAGCCGCGACGACCCGTTCTCCGCCCGCACCTCCGCCCCCTCCAGTTCACCCGCCCACGCCGGCGCCTCCCCGCGCACCACCACCTCGTACCGCCGCGACTCCCGCGTCAGTTCCTCCAGCGTCCCCTGGCTCCACACCCGCCCCTGCACCAGGATCGCCACCCGGTCGCACACCATCTCCAGTTCGCTCAGCAGGTGCGAGTTCAGGAACACCGTCTTCCCCCGCGACCGGAGTTCCACCAGGATCCCTCGAATGTCCCGCCGGCCCACCGGGTCCACCCCGTCCGTCGGCTCGTCCAGCAGCACAAGGTCCGGGTCGTTGATCAGCGCCTGCGCGATCCCCAGCCGCTGCCGCATCCCCTTCGAGAACCCCCGCACCTTCTTGTCCCTCCACGCGCCGAGCCCCACCAGTTCCAGCAACTCCTCCCCCCGTCGCCGCCGCTCCCGCCGCGGCACATCCGCCAGCGCCCCGAAATAGTCCACCACCTGCCGCGCCGTCAGGTACTCCGGGAACCGGTGGTGCTCCGGCAGATACCCCACCCGCCGCAGCGCCGATTTGTCGCCCACCGGCGCCCCCAGCATCTCCCCGCGGCAGCGCGACGGCCGGATCACCGTCATCAGGATCTTCACCAGCGTGCTCTTCCCCGCCCCGTTCGGCCCCAGCAGCCCGAACACCTCCCCGCGACGCACCCGCATCGACACCCCCCGCAGCGCGTGCACCCGCCCGCGGTAGGTCTTCGCGACCTCCTCCAGGTCCATCGCCCACTCCCCGCCATGTTGCCGCACGCCAGCGCTCATACTCAGGCCTGCTCCTCTTTGGCCATGTTGGCCCTTCGCCATCTGGCCCTTTCACCCCCCTCTACCGCTTCTTCGCCACCACATGAAACACATGCCACCGCTTCGGCCGCTCCACCTCCGGACCTTCTTGCTTGGAATCCTCCCGCAGTTCTTCCACCTCGAACGGCGCCAGCATCCGCTCCACCTCCTCCCGCGACTGGTGCGACCGCCCCGGGATCGACGCCCAGTCATCCTGATCCCCGAAGAACTGCCCCGCGAACCGTCCCCCGCTCCGGATCGACGACACGATCCGCTCCCACACCGCCGCGAAGTGCTCCGGCGGGCAGAACGGCAGCGAGAAACTCGCGTTGAGCAGGTCCACCCCCGTCGGCCACTCCACCTCGTGGAACGCCCCGAGCCCCGTCTCCACTCGCCCCTCCACGCCCGCCGGCAACTGCTCCCGCAGCAGCCGCAGCGCCTCCGGATGCCCGTCGATCGCCACCACCCGCCACCCGCGCGTCAGCAGTTCCCGCGTGTCCCGCCCTTCCCCGCACCCCAGGTCCACCGCCACCCCCGCCCACCCCTTCCCGTGCTCCCGCTCGAACCTCTCCAGCGCCGCCAGCAGCGTCTCCCGCGCCGGCTTCCCCATCATCACCGAGAAGTACCCCGGCCAGTCGCCCACCGCCGCATAGTCCTGCGCCCGCAACTTCGTCATGCCCGCACCGATTCCTGCATCAACGTCTTGGCCGCCTCCCCCCTCACCCCACCAGCCTATCGCCCCGCCTCGGCCGCGTGAAACCCGCGCCGGCGCTCAGCATCCCTCAAGCCTTCTCCCCGCCGCGCTCCCCCGGCACGTCTTTCTCCAGCCCCCGCCGCGGACCGCCCCGAACCTGATACCCTCCCCCGCAATGTACGACACCACCCAGGACTTCATCGCCGCTCTCGACCGCGCCGGCGAACTCAAGCGCATCAAGGCCCCCGTCTCCCCGGTCCTCGAGATCGCCGAGATCGCCGACCGCGTGAGCAAGTCCCCCGCGCCCAACCTCCCCTCCGACGCCGCCCGCCGCACCGACCCCCGCTTCCACGCCGGCGGCGGCCATGCGCTCCTCTTCGAGAACGTCGAGGGCTCCGACATCCCCGTCCTGATCAACCAGTTCGGCTCCTACCGCCGCATGGAGATGGCCCTCGGCTGCAACGACCGCGGGCCGGGGACGGACCCCGGCCACACCCCCGGCGGCTTCGAGGCCCTCGCCGACCGCCTCGCCAGGCTCATCAAGCCCGAGCCCCCGCCGACGCTCCTCGCCAAACTCCAGAAACTCCCCGAGCTCATGGAACTCGCCAAGATCCCCCCCAAGCGGGTCCGCACCGGCATCTGCCAGGAGGTCGTCCACACCGCCGACGGCAGTGGGGGGGGAGGAAGCGGGGGGGGGATCGACCTGACGAGGCTCCCCATCCTCCGCTGCTGGCCCCTCGACGGCGACCTCGCCTCCCTCGGCTACCCCGCCGACGTCAACGACGGCATCCCCGGCATCGAGCCCTCCACCAACGCCGACTGGAACGCCCGCTTCCGCGGCCGCTACATCACCCTTGGCACCATCCACACCATCCACGCCGACGATGTCGGCAACCCCGCGCCCCCCTCGCGCAACATCGGCATGTACCGCCTTCAACTCGTCGGCAAGCGCCACCTCGCCATGCACTGGCACATGCACCACGACGGCGCGCGCCACTGGCGCTCCTGGAAGGCCCGCGGCGAGCGCATGCCCGTCGCCATCGCCCTCGGCGGCGAGAGCGTCCTCCCGTACGCCGCCACCGCCCCCATGCCCCCCGGCATCTCCGAACTCCTCCTCGCCGGCTTCCTCAACCGCGGCCCCATCCCCCTCGTCCCCTGCAAGACCGTCCCGCTCGACGTCCCCGCCAACTCCGAGATCGTCATCGAGGGCTACGTCTCCCACGAGGCCGGCCACCCCAACTACGACCCCCGCCCCTCTCCCCACGCACCCTCGTATTCCCCCCTCGGCCCCGGCGCCGTCTTCGAAGGCCCCTTCGGCGACCACACCGGCTTCTACTCCCTCCCCGACCGCTACCCCATCCTCGAGGTCACCGCCATCACCCACCGCAAGGACCCCGTGTACCCGGCGACCATCGTCGGCCTCCCCCCGCAGGAGGACTACTACATGGGCAAGGCCACCGAGCGGCTCTTCCTCCCGCTGCTGCGCACCATCATCCCCGACATCATCGACTACGACCTCCCCATGTTCGGCGCGTTCCACAACTGCGCCTTCGTCAAGATCAAGAAGGAGTACCCCCTCCAGGCCCGCCGCGTCATGCACGCCATCTGGGGCGCGGGCCAGATGGCCTGGACCAAGATCATCGTCGTCGTGGACCACGACGTGGACGTCCACGACCAGGACGCCGTCCTCTTCCACCTCGCCGCCAACATGGACCCCGGCCGCGACGTCGAGATCGTCGCCGGCCCCCTCGACATCCTCGATCACGCCGCCCCGCGCCTCGGCGCCGGCCACAAGATCGGCTTCGACGCCACCCGCAAGATCCCCGGCGAGGAGGTCAATGGCAACCCCGTCCGCTCCTGGCCCCCGATCATCGAGATGTCCCGTGCGATGAAGGACCGCGTCACCCAGCGCTGGCGCGAGTACGGCCTCTAGGCCCGATCCCCTCCCCGCCTCCCCCTGTTACGGCGCCGCCGCCTCCGCCGCGGCCCCCCGCGCCATCTCCTTCTTCACCACCCCCGTCATCCACTTGTCCACCAGTTCAACCACGTCCTCGTGGAACTCCCGCACCTGCGCCCCGGGAACGTTCGCCGGCGTGTCGTTCACCAGGATGCTGAACGCCGCCTTCCGCCCCGTCTCCCGGTTGATCACGTACCCCGACAGCGTCCGCACCCCGTTGATGTACCCGCTCTTGCACCGCACCTCGTTCATCAACTCGCGGCCCCGGAACCGCTTCGCCATGTTCCCCTCCACCCCAGCCTCCGGGATCGACGCGATGAACGCCGGCGCCACCCGCGCGTCCCGGCTCAGCGCCCCCAGCCACGCCGTCATCACCCCCGGCGTGATCAGGTTCTCCCGGCTCAGCCCCGACCCGTCCGCCACCGACACCGCCGCGGCCGCCTCCGGCCCCACCCGCTCCCGCATCTGCATCCGCACCACCGCCGCCCCGTTCGCCCAACTCCCCGGCTGCCGCGTCACCTCGTGCCCCACGCGCTTGATCAACGCCTCCGCGTAGAGGTTGTGCGAGTCCATGTTGCACCGCGCCAGCACCACGCTCAGCGGCGTCCGCACCACCGCCAGCGCCCGCCGCGCCCCCCGATCCCCCAGGTCCTCGTCCGCGCCCGCCAGCCGCCACGACGGCCCCCCGCCGCGCCCCGCCCCCAGCCGCTCCGCCAGCAGCCGCGCGAACAGCAGCGACGACTCGTGCGTCGTCGCCTCGATCGGCCGGACCAGCGCCGACCGGATCGACCCCCGCAGCACGAACGTGTTGTTCTCCCCAACCCGCGACAGGTGCAGCGTCGTGGACTCGTTCTTCTTCACCGTCCGCGCCCGGTTCTCCACCGTCAGCCACGCCGCCGACGGCTCCAGCCGCAGCGACGGCGACATCCCCTCCTGATCCGCCGGCCGCGCGTACAGCCGCACCACGTTCGCGAAGAAGTTCAGCCCCCCGACCTCCGCGCAGTACCACAGCCCGAGCTGGTCCGCCGGCCACGTCGGGTGCACGTACTCCCGGTCCAGCACCCGGTCGTCCACCACCACCTCCCGGATCGGCCCCGCCCCCGCGTCCCATCCCGTCCGCACCGCCTCCGCCAGCCGGTCCAGGAACGCCTCGACGTTCTGCCCCATCTCGTCCAGCAGCGCGGGGTCCGCGAACGCCGGATCCCCCGCCCCCTCCACGATCAGCCGGTCCCCGCTCTGCCACAGCGTCGTCCGGAACTCGAAATCCGGCCCCAGCACCGCCGCGGCCGTCCCCGACGTCAGCAGTTTCATGTTCGACGCCGGGATGAACGGCTCGTCCTCCCGGATCGCCACCAGCTTCCGCCCGCTGCTGAGGTCCACCACGCTCACCCCCACCCGCGACGTCCCCAGCTTCGCCTTCCCCAGGAGTTCCAGCACGTCGGCGTTGCTCAGCGACTGCGCCAGCGCGGGCGACACCACCGCCAGCACCGCCAACACCGCCGCTGCCGCCGCCGCCACCACCGCCCGCCGCGGGGTCGCCCGCTCCTCCACCATCACGCATCTCCTGGACCGGCGCGTCCGCCAACGGAACGACCGCGTTATCAGGCTCTTGAGCGCCGCAATACGACGCTATCGGCACCCCGCCGTCCGCCGCTTCACAGGGTCATCCCCGCGTCGGCGACGCCGCCGTTCCCCCGCCGGGCGATCGTCTCAGGCCCCCTCGGCCACCGCCTCCGGCTTCGCCGCCCCGACCAGCCTGTGCTTGCGGACGACAAGATCCAGAATCTCGTCCAGTTGCGACCGCGCGGAGAAATCCCACAACGGCCAGTGAATCTCCCCCACCAGCCGGCTGTTGATGATCCCATCCCGCACGAACCGCTTCAGCCGCCGCATCGGCAGCGCCTCGACCATCTGCCAGGTCAGCGGCACCGACACCTGCGGCCGCTGCGGGTCCGGGATCAGGTACGCCAGCGGCTGGCTCCGCAGCGTCGTGTGCCCCCCCGTCCCCTGCCCTCCCTCACCCTCCCCCGCCACCGTGTACACGAAACTCCACCGCCACGGCACCCCCTGCCACGAGAGCGTCTCCGTCACCCCCGCCAGCGCCGACAACTCCTTCCTCGCCGCCTCCACCAGCTGCCCCAGCTGCTTCGTCGCGCACTGCGACACCAGCTGCTCCGCGGTCGGACGCAGGAACTTGTTCGCCCACGACAGTTTCGGTTGGAACGCGCCTCCAGTACCCATCACCGGACTTCCCACTGAGAATCGCGGTCGCAGAAGAACAGCCGCGGCAAGATCCCGTGGCCGCGCCCGCCCGGTTGTATACCCCCCGGAGCCCGCGCCGTTGCCCCCGGGCTCGCCCCAATCCCGCCCCGCCGGCCTCTGGCCCCTGATAGGATAGACCACACGGCGATACCCGTCCGGAGGCCTGATGGCAGACGATCCCCAACAGCGACGCGACCCGGCGCACCCCGACCACGCCGCGCCCCTCGGCGAGTTCTCCGAGGCCGACGCCGCCAACTCCTCCATCCTCGTGGTGGACGACAACCTCCAGAACCTCGAACTCCTCCAGGCCTACCTCGAGGAACTCGGCCTCCCCGTCCACACCGCTCGCGACGGCCTCGAGGCCCTCCAGGCCGTCGAGGCCCACCGCCCCGACATCATCCTCCTCGACGTGATGATGCCCCGCATGAGCGGCTTCCAGGCCTGCGCCAAGATCAAGGCCAACCCCGAGACCCGCGACATCCCCGTCGTCATGGTCACCGCCCTCAACGAGGTCGGCGACGTCGAGCGTGCCGTCGAGTCCGGCGCCGACGAGTTCCTCACCAAGCCCGTCAACCGGCTCGAACTCCTCACCCGCGTCAAGTCCCTCCTCCGCGTCCGCCTCCTGAAGCGCCAACTCGACCGCGCCATGGCCCAGATGCAGTCCTTCCGCCGCGAGTAACCCGTGCGGCACGGGCTTCCAGCCCGTGCCCTCTTCCCCTCCCCCTTCTCCGCCGCCTCCTCGTTTCCGGCGCCCCCTTGTTCCCGGTCCGCCCAGAAAGACAAGCCCCCCGCGCCACGCGCGGGGGGCTCGCTTTCATGACCTCAATCGTCGCCGCCGCGGCTCACGGGCACCCGTTGTGCGGCGCCGTGTTCTGCACCGCCGACAGCCAGACCGTCAGGAACGCGCTGATGTCGTTCGAGTTGGTCGCGCCGTCGCAGTTCAGGTCCGCGCTCGCGGTCCCGCCGCTCACCGCGTCCAGCCAGCTCGTCAGGAAGCTGCTGATGTCGTTGGAGTTCACCGAGGCGTCACGGTTCCAGTTCGCCTGGCACTGGCACTCGTCCAGCGCCCCGTCCGGCCCGCCCGTCGTGTGCGGGGTGGCCAGAACCGTCGGGTTGAAGCAGTCCAGCGCCGCGTTGCCGGCGATCTCCGCGCTGTCGTCGATCCCGTTGCCGTTGCAGTCCGCCCCGGGGCCGCCCGAGCACTCGACCGACAGCAGGTAGAGGTTGTTGGAGTTGTCGCACTGGATCGGGTCGCCGAAGATCGACGCCACGAAGAAGATCCACGTCCCCGGCTGCAGCGTCCGCGTCAGCGTCACCGGCTGGCACGACCCGATCTCCACGTACGGCGTGATGCCGCCCGAGAACTCGCTGCAGTCGCCCGTGGGGTTCACCACGCCCGGGACCAGCCCGCCGAAGCCGGCGATCCCCGCGAACTGGCTCGTCACCGTGAACGTGACCTCCGTCTCCTCCGTCAGCGTCAGGTGGTACCAGTCCGTGTCGCGCGTGCCGCCGCACGTCGCCGTCACCAGCGTCGAACCCGACCCGATGTGCGTCTCACCGCAGGCCAGCGGCGTGAACACCGGCGTCGCCAGGTTGCACCCGCCGTTGAGGTTCCCCGCCAGCGCGCAGTTCGGCTCGGCGTTCGGCGCCGCGTCCGGCGGGATCGTCAGCGAGCACTGCAGCGGCTGGCACGCCGCGGCGTGCGTCGGCCCGCCGTTGAGCAGGAAGACGTAGTTCGAGTACGTCGTCGCGCACTCCGGCGCCGCCGACCGGAAGTACGTCACCGTCCAGTTCCCCGGCGTCGCCGTCGAGATGTCGCGGCTGGCCGTCCGGCCGTCCGCCGTGGGCACGCCCGGCCCCGTGGTCAGCCGCCACACCCAGATCGGCGCCGTCGGCTCGCCCGGCAGCGGCGTGCTCTGGATGCGCCCGATCGAGATCCAGTAGCACCGCCCCGCCTCGAACTCCACCGGCGGGTGCGTGAAGCTGCTCACGTCCCGGCCGTCCCACACGAACGACACCCCGGGGTCCCCGATCGCGAACTCCGCGATCGGCGCCACGCCGTCCGCCGGGTCCGCGTTGTTGGGGTCATGCGCGAAGTACGCCACGCGGAACTCCGGGTTGTCCGGGATCACGGGCGTCCCCGACCCGCCGCTGCTCGTCACGCCCACCCAGAACCCGCGGAAGCACACGTTCGTCACCGTCGTCGGCACGTCGAACGTGAAGCTGTCCGCCCGCTGGAACGGCGTCCAGAACCCGCGCCCGTCCGACCCCGGCCACGACGCCCGCCCGCCCGTGTTGTGCGCCCCGTCGTACGGGATCCCGTTCGTGTCCGGGTTCGTGCACACCGGCGGAAGGTCCGCGATGATGCAGTTGCCCAGGGCGGGGTTCACGCCCCCGCTCAGGCAGATCGCCCGGTCGTTCGTCGCACGCGTGAACAGCGTGTACGCCCCGTCGATCGCCTGCAGGCACGCCAGGTCCGTCCCCCCGGTCGAGGCGCACCATCCCCAGTTCAGCCCCGCCTCCGACGACCCCACGCACGCGATCTCGATCCAGTAGCAGCCGTTGGCGTTCATCGGCAGCCCCGTGGCCACCTCCGCCGAGTACACGTAGTTCCCGCCGCTGGTCGGCGTGCTCCCGGGGCACTCGTCCCCGTCCAGGCAGTCCATCTCCAGCAGGTCCACCCCCGCCGTCCCCGTCTGCCGGAACGTCCGCTCGAACAGCGGCGCCGACAGGTCCGGGAAGCCCCCCGCGTCAGCGAAGATCCGGATCAGGAACGACTCGTCCTCCACCGCCGGGCCGACCCGGTCCGTGTACCGCCCGATCCAGCACACCCGCGTCGGGTTCGTGCTCGCAGGCGTGACGTTGTCCATCACCCGGTACGCCCCCGCGCGCGTCCCCGAGAAGTTCGCCCCCAGGTTCAGGACCGCCGGATGACAGTTGAACACATCGCCGACGATGTCCGGGCAGGACCCCACTCCCCGCTTCGCACCCGGACGTCGCGCGTCCGTCCCCCCACGGTCCCCCGCCGGCGGCATCCCGGGGTCCACCTCCACCATCATGGCCTCAACCTCCACGCGGGCTCGGCGTCTCCCACACCTCCGGCGGCAGCGCCAGCGCGCCGGATGCACCGGCGCAGGCGATCAGAAACGCAAGACGGGATGCGTAACGTGGCATCACAGACTCCTCCTCATGATTGTGCGTCGAACAATCTCCCATGATGCGGTGCGACGCAGCGCCGCGGGATCACGCAGAGTCCACTCCGCCGCGGCGAGAGAGAAAACGCCGCGACCGCGGAAGATCAGGTCGAACGAACCCGTCCGCCATCCGCGGCGCCGGAGCCGGCGCCGCCGTCATGGCTCGTGGAAGATACCACTTCTGTCAGACTTCGCCACCTCCCGCCCTCCTCCGGCGGCCCCGACGGCGCTGCGCCCTTCCCTCCTCCCGAACTTGCCCCGCACCGCGCACGCCGCCGTACCCCGGGAACCGTCAGCGTCCCGTTCGCCCGCACGCACCCACACCCGGCAGAACCCCATCCGAGATGCGCCTGGTCCTGGACTTCTCCCGACCGCGCCTTCCCCCGGCCCCTCTACACCCTCCCCTCCTCCTCCCGCTTGGCCGCATCTCGTGCCGTTGACCGCCGCGGCCCCGCTCCCTCGCCTCCACCCCTCCCCTCCCACGGCGCATCCCGCCCCGCGGCCATATCCCGCGCCAGCCCCAGCAGCCGGTCCGGGTCCAGTTCCCCCACGCTCCCGACCACCTCCACCCCCCTCGGGAACCGCTCACGCGGCCCCACCGCCACCACGTGCATCCCCGCCCGCCGCGCCGCCTCCACCCCCGACGCCGCATCCTCCACCACCACGCACTCCCGCGGCGACAACCCCAGCCGCTCCGCCGCCAGCAGGAACAGTTCCGGGTCCGGCTTCGCCCTGCTGATCTCCTCCCCCGTCACCACCGCGTCGAACGCCCCGGCCAGCCGCAACCGCTCCAGGATCCGCCGCGCGTTGCGGCTCCCCGACGCCACCGCGATCCGCGCCCCCCGCGCCTGCAGCCCCCGCAGCAGCCCGTCCACCCCCGGCCTCCGATCCGCCGCCGTCAACTCCTCCAGCATCCGCTGGTACATCCGGTTCTTCCTCGTCGCGAGCTCCTCCTTCTCCTCCGCCGTGTACTCCCGCCCCGCACGCTCCAGCAGCACCTCCAGGCTCTGCATCCGGCTCACCCCCCGCAGCCGGTCGTTGTCCTGCTCCGTGAACGGGATCCCCTCCTCGTCCGCCAGCGCCTTCCACGCGCGGTAGTGCATCTCGTCCGTCGAGACCAGCACCCCGTCCAGGTCGAAGATCACCCCGCGCCGGACCATCACTCGTACTCCAGCACGTGCGTCAGCGGCGCCGCCGGCGTGTGCTCCGCCGGCGCCGCCTCGTACGTGACCGTCCGAGATTCCCCCGCCGGCACCGTCACCGGCGTCCCCGCCACCTCCGCCTCCAACTCCGCCGCCTCCCCCTCCAACTCCGCCTCATCCGGCGACATCAGGCTCGTCAGCGTCACGTGATCGTGCGTCACCTCCACCCTCACCGGGTGCCCCCGCCACACCACCCGGAACGCCATCCGCGTCCACGCCCGCGGCAGGCGCGGCGACAGCGTCAGCACCCGCCGGTGCAGCGCGGACTTCATCCCGGCGAACCCGAGCACCGCCACCGTCCACGTCGCGCCCGCCGCGGCGATGTGCAGCCCCTCCGCCGCGCCCCCGTAGTGCCGGTCCAGGTCCACCCGCGCCCCGACCCGCCAGTACTCCAGCGCATCGTCGTCCAGGTTCAGCCGCAGCGCCACCAGCGCGTGCACCCCCGCCGACAGCGACGAGTCGTGCGCCATCCGCGGCACGTACTCGTCCCACGCCCGGCGCACCTCCGCGTCCGTGAACTCCTGCGGGAACAGCGCCATCAGCAGCAGCGCGTCCGCCTGCTTGCTCACCCTCGACCGGAACAGCCGCTCCAGTTTCACCTGCCCCGCGATCGACCTCGTCCGGTCCGTCCACTGCTCGTCGAACGGGAACTCCGCCAGATGCGGCCACTCCTCGCACTGCAGCACCAGGTCCGGCCCCTCCCCGTCCGCCGCCCGCAGCCGCGGGATCGTCAGCCCCTCCGCGATCCGCACGAACTCGCGCCGCTCCTCCTCCGTCGCCCCCCCATGATGCCCGTACTGCGCCGCCAGGTTCAGGTTCAGCGACGCCATCCGGTTCGTGAACGCGTTGTTCGAACTCAGCATGGTGAACTCGTCCGGCCCCATCACCCCCAGCAGGTGCGGCCGATCGTCCCCCTCCCTCCGGTCGATCCGGCTCACCCAGTACCGCGCCGTCTCCACCCACACCTTCGCCGCCTCCCGCTCCAGGAACTCGCAGTCCCCCGTCGCCGCCACGTCGTGCGCCAGCGCGAACGCCACGTCCGCCGTCACGTGAACCTGCAAGTCCCGGTACTGCCACGCCGGGCAGCACTCCGCCCCCCGGTGGTCCGCCTCCCACGGGTACCTCGCCCCCTCGTACCGGTACCGCGCCGCGTTCGCCTTCGCCCCCGTCAGCGTGCACACCCGGAACCGCGTCAGCGTCCGCGCCAGCGGCGGGTCCGTGTACAGGTAGAACGGCAGCAGGTACACCTCGCTGTCCCAGAAGAACCGCCCCCAGTACGCCTCCCCCGCGTACCCCTTCGCGTCGATCGACACCTTCGCATCCCGGCCGGGGTGCGCCCGGTGCAGGTGATACAGCGCGGCCCGCAACGCCTGCTGCGAACTCTCATCCCCGTCCACCTCCACATCCGACCGCCGCCACCGCTCCTCCCACACCCGCCGGTGCTCCTCGAACAACTCCTCGTACGGCTTCCCCGCCGCCTCCTTCAGGTAGTCCTCCGCTCCCCGCTCGTCCCCGTCCAGGCTCGTCGCGATCGCCGACCGCTTCTCCACCGTCAGCACGTGACCCGCCGACAGCGCGAGTTCCGCACGCAGCGTCGCCGTCCGCGTCGCCACCTCCCGGCTGATCTCCGCCTCCTCCGACAGCGCCAGCCGCGTCCGCACCTCCACCCGGTCCCCCGCGTCCGTCCGCAGGCGGCACGCCAGCCCCGCCTCCCCGACCGGCTCCATCAGGATCGCCTTGAAGTGGTCGTACCCGTTCGTCCGCACGTCCGCGTCCAGCCCCGCCTCGATCACCGCCTCCGCGGGGGCGTCGCTCCGCAGCGTCATCCGCTGCACGCTCAGGTGCGGCCGCGCCGCGCTGATGAACCGGTCGAACCTCGCCTCCACCCGCTTCCCCGACGCCGTCCGCCACCGCACCGTCCGATGCAGGCTCGCCGTGTCCAGCCGCAGCACCCGCCGCCACGCCTCGATGTCGCTCGTGCGGCCGTCCAGCCGCTCCCCGTCGATGATCGGCGCCAGCCCCAGGAAGTACGGCAGGTTGATCAGTTCCGTGTTCAGCAGCGGGTGGTGCCCGTACACGCCGGGGATGTACGTCCCCCATTGCGCCACCGCCCGCCGGAACGGCTCCCCCGATCCCGTCAGCGGATCCCGGATGTACTCCATGTTCTGCGGCGCGTTCGCGAAGTGCTCCTCCACCGAGCCCCGCACGTGCAGGTATCCCGATCCCAGCGTGAACAGCCCCTCGTACGAGCGCGCCGCCGCCGGATCGAACCTCTCCTCGACGATGCTCCAGACGGCAGGATGATCCTCGTGCGTCACGGCCTTGGTCTACCCGCTCGGCGCTCGGCACGCGCCCCCCGCGGCACGCCGTACCGACTCTCATGTACTATGCGCCCCGCCCCCACGCGGCATGAGCGGGAGTCAACCGGCCCATGGCGGAGATCGCCCTCCACAACCTCCACAAGGTCTACCCGGGCTCGCCCCCGCACGCCCCCGCCGTCCGCGACCTCTCCCTCCGCATCCCCGACGGCGCCCTCCTCGCCCTCCTCGGCCCCTCCGGCTGCGGCAAGACCACCACCCTCCGCATGATCGCCGGCCTCGAGGCCCCGACCGCCGGCGAGATCCTCATCGCCGGCCGCCCCGTCAACGCCCTCCCCCCGCGCGACCGCGACGTCGCCATGGTCTTCCAGTCTCACGCCCTCTACCCCCATCTCTCGGTCTTCCACAACATGGCCCTCCCCCTGCGGATGCGCCGCGTCCCCCGCGCCGAGATCGAGCGCCGCGTTCATGCCGCCGCGGCCATGCTCAGCCTCTCCGACCTCCTCCACCGCCGCCCTGCCCACCTCTCCGGCGGCCAGCGCCAGCGCGTCGCCCTCGGCCGCGCCATCGTCCGCGAGCCCGCCGCCTTCCTCTTCGATGAACCCCTCTCCAGCCTCGACCCCCGCCTCCGCCTCTCCACCCGCACCGAACTGAAAGCCCTCCTCACCCGCCTCGGCGCCACCACCCTCTACGTCACCCATGACCAGGAGGAGGCGATGTCCCTCGGCGACATCATCGCCGTCATGGACGCCGGCGCCCTCCAGCAGGTCGGCCCGCCCCTGGACCTCTACCGCGCCCCCGCCAACCGATTCGTCGCCGCCTTCATCGGCTCTCCCCCGATGAACCTCATCCCTGGCCGCATCGAACGCGGCAGCACGGTGCACAGCGGCGGCAGTGGGGGGGATCGGGGGGGAGATGCCCCTGACCTCGTCTTCATCGCAGATGCCCCCGGCGCTGATCCGCGCGCCGTCATCCCCATTCCCCAGCGCCTCACCACCGCCGCGGCCGCTCACATCGGCAGGCCCGCCACCCTCGGCGTCCGCCCGCACGCCCTCCGCCCCGGCCCCGCTGATCCCACCTGTTCCGGCATCTCCATCACCATCACCGCCGTCGAGCACCGCGGCGACGCCATCGACCTCGTCGGCGCCACCCCTGCCGGAACCATCCTCGCCGCGCGCATCCCCCCCGACACCCCCGCCCGCCCCGGCGACCGCGTTGCGCTCCACATCACCGACCCCACCCACACCCACCTCTTCGAGCCCGGCGACCACGGCCGCAACCTCCTCCTCACCTGACCGACCGCACACCATCACACAAAAGGGAGCCCCGAGCGCCGGCGCGGGACCATCCGTCCCCACGCCCCCGCGACTCCCCCACGCACGATGAGCCCCGCTCGTCCCGCCGGGCGCTTGAATGCCTCTCGCCCCAAAGCGCAATCCATCCATCCCCTCCCGATCCTCCTCCTCGGCTTCTCCGCGTTCCCCGCGCCCCTCCGCGACCTCTGCCTTCCCTCTCTTCTCTCTTCTCGACCCGCCCCAACCCCCCAGCCGCCCCTGCCAATCTTGCAGCCCGCCTCGCCGCGTGCCCCGCCACCCGGCAGCCGGATTTCTGACACGCCCCCAACACCACCTCGCCCCGCCCGGCACACCGGTTGTTACACCTCCCGCCATGCCTCATCCGGGCGTCGCCGAACCCTTCCGCCCCTCCAAGCGTCCTACACGGGTGCAACACGCCCGGCTCCCGAGCGTTCATCTCGGCCGCGGCCGCGCCGGCACAGACATGAGCCGCCGCCGGCGCACGGCCGCGGCGCGCCCCGGAATCGGCGCGTTGGACTCGCCCCGCGAGCCCGAAATAGTTGTTCCTGAGAACCGGCGGCACGCCGCAGCGCAAACGCCCCGGCTCTCGAATCCCCGCAACACCCCGGCCGCTCCGCCCCGCCGGCGCGGCCCCGCCGCGACGGCGGTTCTTCCTCACGGAGGTCACTCATGACGCAGCGCATCGGTGTTGGTCTCGCCGCCGGCCTCGCTGGCGCCGCCCTCTGCCTCGGCTCCGCCGGCGCCTTCCTCGTCCAGCCCGAGCACCCCGCCCCCCAGCCCCCCGCCCTCGAGAACGGCGCCATCCGCCTCGCCGACGAACTCTCCAACGCCTTCGAACACGCCGCCGAGGCCATCCGCCCCTCCGTCGTCTCCATCGCCTCCATCAAGCGAGTCCGCGTCGGCACTCGTCAGCAGACCATTCCCCCCGCCTTCGAGGACCTCCTCCGCGACCACTTCGGCGACGACTTCTTCTTCCGCCAGTTCCGGTTCCCCGGCGGCGAGGGCTCCCGCGACTACATCCAGCAGGGCCAGGGCGCCGGCTTCGTCGTCAGCGAGGACGGCTACCTCCTGACCAACAACCACGTCGTCGAGGACGCCACCGAGGTCACCGTCCGCTTCGACGACGGCCGCGAGTTCATCGCCCGCGTCGTCGGCACCGACCCGCAGACCGACATCGCCGTCCTCAAGATCGACGCCACCGGTCTGACTCCCGCGCGCCTCGGCGACTCCGACGACATCCGCGTCGGCCAGTGGGTCGTCGCCGCCGGCAGCCCCTTCGGCCTCTCCTCCTCCATCACCGCCGGCATCATCTCCGCCAAGGGCCGCACCTCCGTCGGCATCCTCGGCTCCGGCGGCTACGAGGACTTCATCCAGACCGACGCCGCCATCAACCCCGGGAACTCCGGCGGTCCCCTCGTCAACCTCCGCGGCGAGGTCATCGGCATCAACACCGCCATCTTCACCCGCACCGGCGGAAACATGGGCATCGGCTTCGCCGTCCCCATCAACATGGCCCGCCACGTCATGGAGAGCCTCATCACCGACGGCCGCGTCGTCCGCGGCTACCTCGGCGTCGTCCTCCAGGACCTCACCCCCGACCTCGCCTCCAGTTTCGGCTACGACGGCCGCGGCGGCGTCCTCATCGGCCAGGTCAACGAGGACTCCCCCGCCTCCAGGGCCGGGCTCCAGACCGGCGACATCCTCACCACCTTCAACGGCGAGCCCATCCGCAACATGAGTTCGCTGCGCCTCAAGATCGCCTCCACGCCCCCCGGCACCAGGGCGCAGTTCGAGGTCTTCCGCGAGGGACAGACCCAGACCGTCGAGGTCGAGATCGGCGAACTCCCCTCCTCCGTCGTCATGGCCGGCTCCTCCCGCCCCGCCGAGGCCTCCGAGGAGCGCCTGGGCCTGACCGTCCAGCCCCTCACCCGCAACCTCGCCGCTCAACTCGGCCTTGAGCGCGGCCAGACGGGCGTCGTCGTCACCCGCGTCGAGCCCCTCAGCGCCGCCGCCCGCGCCGGCCTCCGCCCCGGCGACGTCATCATCCAGGTCCAGGGCAAGCCCATCACCGACCTCCAGGCGCTCCGCCGCGCCTTCTCCACCGAGAACCTCCGTGAGGGCGTCCGCATGCTCGTCCGCAACGGCGACACCACCCGCTTCGTCGTCATCCGCACCCGCGACTGACCGCCCGACACCACACCATCAGACTCACCCAAAAGGGAGCCCCGAGCGCAAGCTCGGGGCTTTCCTTTTCCACTCACCGCTTGGCGCCCGCCGCCCCGCCCACGATCAAGGCGCCCACCACACGCGCCTCTTCTCTCTGCGCTCTCGCACTTCTGTGGTGAATCCCGCCCCCTCGCCCCTCACGCCCCCATCGCCGTCAGTTCATCCTCCGGGATGTCGAAGTTCGCGTACACCTTCTGCACGTCGTCGTTGTCCTCCAGCGCCTCGATCAGTTTCAGCACGCTCCTGGCCGTCTCCCCGCTCACCGACACGTTCGTCGTCGGGATGTTGTCCAGCCGCGCGTCGCTCACCGACAGCCCCGCCTTCTCCAGCGCATCCCGCACCGCGTGCAGCGACCCCGGCGGCGTCGTCACGATCCAGTCCCCCCCCTCCGACTCCGGCGCCGTCACGTCCTCCGCCCCCGCCTCCAGCGCCGCCTCCATCACCTGCTCCTCCGTCGCCCCCTTCCCCGACACCGTGATCACCCCCTGGGTCTCGAACATGTACGACACGCACCCCGTCGTCCCCAGGTTCCCCCCGTGCTTGCTGAAGGCGTTGCGCACCTCCACCGCCGTCCGCGTGCGGTTGTTCGTCAGCGCCTCCACCACCACCGCCACGCCCCCCGCCGCGTACCCCTCGTAGCGGATGCTCTCCCAGTCCTCCCCGCCGACCTCACCAGCGCCCTTCTTGATGTTCCGCTCGATCGTCTCCCGGGGCATGTTCGCGTACCGCGCCTCGTCGATCGCGTACCGCAGCGCCAGGTTCGTCTCCGGGTCCGGCCCCCCGTTCTTCGCCGCCACCATGATCGCGCGGGCGCACTTCGACCAGATCTTCCCCCGCTTCGCGTCCGCCGCCGCCTTCCGGTGCTTGATGTTGTGCCACTTGCTATGACCGGCCACGCTCGATGCTCCTTACGTCAGCGCCGGCCGCTCCCGCGCCGACGCCATCTCCAAGATCTCTGCCTGAACTCACCTTATGCGTCGTGCGGCTCGCCGCCCGGCTTCACCGGCCCCAGCTCCGGGACCTCCCGGCCTGGGATCGGCGCCACCGCCGGGGGCTGCCCCCGCTCCGCCGACAACTGCTTCCCCCGCGCCGCCCGCTCCAGCGCCCGAAGACGCGCCCGCAGCGACGCCAGGGCCCCGCTCTCCCCGAGCCCGCTCCGCTCGATGAGCCGGATCTGCCGCCGCGCCTGCTGCTCCGCCATCCGCCAGTGCGCCACCGCCCCCTGCCCGTCCCCCATCGCCCACAGCGCATCCCCCAGGTGATCCGTGATCACCGGGTTGTCCTCCCCCACCAGCCCGCTGGCCCGGAACAGCAGCGACAGCGCCCCCTGCCGCACCACGTTCCCCTCCCCGTCCGTCTCGTCGTCGAGCATCCCCTGCTTGTACCGCAGCCACCCCAGCGAGTCGATCACGCTCGCCTCGTTCGGCAGCGCCGCGTACGCCGCCTCCAGCAACTGCGCCGCCCGCTCCACCGGCCCGTCACGCTCCAGCAGCGTGTACCCAAGATTGTTGCACGCCCACCCGTGCCCCGGCTCGTGCTCCAGCGCGATCTCGTACAGCGCGATCGCCGTCTCGTCCCGCCCCTCGCCCAACGACGCCGCCACCACCCCGAGCTGATACGCCAGTTCCGCCGGCGTCGGGGGGCCCGCCGCCGGGTCGTCCGGGTCCGGCGGCAGGATGAACGGCGTCATCCTCGCCTCGATCGCCGCCCGCACCGCCGCGCTCGCGTCCGCCGGCGTCCCCACCTGGACCGCCCACCGCACCCACTGCCGGTACAGCGCCGGGTCCGCTCCATCCCCCGCCCGCACCACCGCGCGCGCCAGCAGGTCCAGCGCCGCCCTCGGGTCCCGCTCCGCCAGCCGCGACGCCGCCAGGTGGTACACCTCCTCCACGTCCCCGGGGTGCTGCTCCGCCGCCCGCTCCGCCGCCGCCAGCACCGCGTCCACCGACGGCTCCGCCGCGGCCGCGAGGTACGCGATCCGCAGCGCGTGCAGCCCCAGCGGCGCTCGCCCCACGAGCCCCACCACCCGGTCCATCAGCGCCGCCCCCGCCTCCGCTCCCGCCGCGCCGCGGGCCGCCGCCACCTCCACGGCCAGCAGCAGCGGCGCCGCCTGCCCCGGCGTCAACACCGCCCCCTCCGGCACCCGCTCCCGAAGAACCCGCTCCGCCTCCGCCAGGTTCCCGCCCCGCGCCAGCACCGCCGCCAGTTCCGCCGCGTTCGCGATGTTCGGCGGCGCGGCCCCCAGCCTCGCGGCGGTCATCGCGTCCGCTTCCTCCACGCGCCCCACCCGCCGCAGCGCATCCTCGAGCACCGCCGCCGCCCCCGGCGTCCGCAGCGGCGCTCGCCCCTCCGCCAGCCGCGCCACCGTCTCTTCGTCCCCGCGGATCGCCGCCAGAATCGCCCGCGTCGCCACCGGCCAGTCCGCATCGCCGTGCGCCGCGATCATCGCCTCCAGCGCCGGCGCCGCCGCGTCGAACGCCGCGCCGTTGTTCTCCTGACCCGGCCTCAGCCACCCCGTCACCAGGCTCCGCAGCGGCGCGGGGTTGTACGGGTCCTCCTCCGCCAGCGCCAGCAGTTCCCGCTGCCCCAGCGCCACCCGCCCCACCATCATGAGTTCCTCCGCCCGCATCAGCCGCAGCGCACGGCTCGACGGCGCGGCCTCCCGCACCCGCCGCACCATCTCCGTCAGTTTCGTCCGGTCCTCCAGCGAGCCCCCCGGCGCGTACAGCCGCAGCAGCGGCACGTGCGCCCGTTCGTTGTACGGGTCCGCATCCATCGCCGCCAGCAGGTACCGCTCCTGGTCCGCGACCCTTCCCAGCGACGCCGCGATCTCCGCCCCCAGAAGCATGTCCTCCGCCGAAGCGCCCTTCCCTCCCTCGTTGAGCGCCGCATCCAGGGCGTCCAGCGCGGGCTCGAACCGCTGCGCCGCCGCGAGCGCCCGCGCCAGCACCGCCCGCGGCGTCCCCTGGTCCGCCTCCAGCACCGCGAGCGCCGGCAGCGCAAGATCCCACCGCCCCAGCCTCGCCCCCACCGCCGCCGCCAGCGATCCGACCGCGATGTCCTTCTCCCCGCGCCCCTCCCGCAGCCGCTCGACAAGGGCCGCCGCCCCCGCCGCGTCCCCCGTGCGCGACTTGATCCCCGCCAGCAGCATCCGCGCCCCGGCCCGGCGCTGCCCCTCCAGCGCCGACTCCAGTTCATCCACCGACCTCGCCCCCGGCCGCGTCACCGTCTCCGCGATCGTGTCCGCGTGCATCGGCGCCCGCTCGACCAGTTCCGCCAGCGCCGCCGCGGCCCCGGTGGCGTCCCCCTCCGGCGTCAGCGCCAGCAGCGCGGCCAGCGTCGCCGAGTCCAGCGGGTTCTCCGCCAGCCGTTCCCGCAGCACCGCCGCGGCCTGATCCGCCCCCAGCGCCGCCGCTCCCGCCCGCGTCAATCGTCCGCGCAGCGAATCCGCCAGTTCCGCTCCCAGCACCTCCCGCTGCGCCAGGATCGCCGTCCCCAGCGCTTCGCCCGTCTTCGGATCGTGCGCTGCCAGCGCGCGGATCAGCGCGACGTGACTCTCCTCCAGCCGCCGCGCCCCATCCTCGCGCGTCACCTCCTCGTGGATCGCCATCGCCGCCCGCGCCGGCCTCCCCAGCCGCACCGCGGCGTACACCCGCCGCGGCAGCAGCCCCGCCGCATCCAGCGACGGGTGCTTCCCCGCCTCCTCGTACGCCGACAGCGCCGACTCGTACCGCCCGACCCGGCACAGCGTGTCCCCCGCCAGCCGCCACAGGTCCGACCGCCGGCGCAGAACCTCCCCCAACTCCTCGGAGTACGGCGTCGGCCCCGTGAACGACCGCGGCAGGTCCAGCCCGCGCTCCAGCGCCGCCGCCCCCGCGGCCAGGTACCCCGCCTCGATCAGCGACTCCCCCAACATCGTGTGCACCGCCGCCGACAGCGCGGCATCCTCCATCGCCCCGGCGTCCCCCGCGAGCGTCGCCAGCCACCCCGCCGCCTCCGCGTGCCGCCCCTCCCGCTGCGCCGACCTCGCCAGCGGCAGCAGCGCCGCCGGGCTCACGGACCCCAGCGCCGCCGCTCTGGCGAACGACTCCGCCGCCGGCCGCGCCAGCCCGCTCCTCTGCTGCGCTTCTCCCAGCGCCTCCCACAGCGACGCCGACGAGGGATCGAGCCTCACCCCCGCCCGCAGTTTCTCGATCGCCTCCCGGTACCGCCCCGCCTCCAACTCCAGCCGCCCCGCGACGTAGTGCCGCAGCGCGGTCTCCTGCGCCGCCGCGTCCACCGGCGCCGCGCCAGCGTCCCCCGCCCCGTTCCTCCGTTCCGCCACGACGCCCCTCACCGCCTCCAGCGCCCCCGCCAGATCGACCGTCGCCCCCGGCGGCAGCGGTTCCGGCGCGTGCAGCGCGGGCAGGTCCAGCGCGGCCGGGAGTTCCGCCGGCGCCTTTCCGGACTGCCGCTGCGCCGCGTCGAGGCGAGCCAGTTCCTGCGCTGCGCTCGCCGCCGCGTCCGTCGCCAGCACGCCGGGCGGCAGCGGCGCCCGCGACACCGAGCACCCTCCCTGCCCCAGCCCCGCCGCCAGCGCGAGCATCGCCGCCGCCCCCCAGCGCGGCGCCGTCCTCACCCTGGAACGATCCCGTTGAACACTTCGGCCGCGGCGGATCTGAGGGTCGGACCCTTCTTCGGTGCGCATCACGAGCATTGTTGGGTCCGCGCCCGCCCCGGACCAAGCCCCCCGAACTCCCTTTATTTCTTCTTCCGCGGCGTCCTGCTGCTCCGCGGCCGCGGCGTCCGCGCCGCACGCGCCGTCACTCCCCCGGCCGATCCCTTCGACGAACGCTTCCGCCCGCCGCTCGACGCGCCGTCGCTCGCCGCAGCGCCCTTCGCGGCGCCGTCATCGGTCGCCGCCTCAGCCGCCGGGATCTCCTCCAGTTGGTCCGCCCACCACTGCAGCAGCGCGTACGACCGCTGCATCTCCCCCGCGCGGATCTTCCGCTCCAGCACCGCCGCGGCCGACGCCTCCGTCGCGTCCGCCCCCACCACGCCCGCCTCCGCCAGCCGGTGCAGGATCCGCCCGTCCACCGGCGCCGCGTGCACCCCCAGGCACAGCAGCGACACCCGCGCCGACACGTACGGCGGCACGCCCTCAAGCGAGTCCAGGTACGCCTTCGCGTCCCGCTTGCTCATCGCCGCGATCGGCTGCAGCGTCACCGCGTGCTCGCGCACGAACAGTTCCGTCAGCGCCGCCCGCATCCGCAGCGCCCGCTCCTGCGCCCGCGGGTAGTCCGCGCCGAGCATCGACACGATCTCGTCCGGCAGGCACACCCGCAGTTCGTTGAAGTCCACCACCCGCCGCGCGATCCGCTTCAGCCCCGCCTGCGCCGCCTCCGTCCCCGCCTCCCACAGCAGGAACGACCGAAGCAGCTCCGCCAGCAGCGGCTCCGCCGGATCGATCAGCGCCGGGTCCGGGCATGCCGGCGTCTCGCACGCCGGCGCCCGCCCCTCCAGCGTCTGCAGCAGCGACGCCAGCGCCTTGCCCGTGTCCGACGTCGTCACGCCGTCTCCTCCTGCCTCCCGTTCCCGGAGTTCCCCAGGGAGGCATTATCCCCCGAGCCTCCCCCCGCGGCGCTCTCTCCAGTCTCGCCGGTCTGCGAACTCGCGGCGCCCGCCGAGCCCGCATCCTCAGCGGCGGGGGAGATGGGGGAAGTGGGAGAAGTGGGGGAGGCGGGAGCAGTGGGAGGGTGGGGGGGGGGGGGGGGGGGGGGGGGGGGGGGGGGGGGGGGGGGGGGGGGGCGGGAGGGGTCACCTCCGCCGCCTTCGCCAGCGCCCGCAGCACCTCCGCCTCCTTCTTGAGGCTCCGGTCCAGCCTGAAGTTCAGCCGCGGCATCTGCCGCAGCGCGACCTTGTCCCCCACCTCGCGCCGGATGTGCCCCGCCGCGTGACGCAGCCCGTGCATCGCCAGTTGCTCGCGCTCCGCCGGCAGCACCGACACCATCACGTCCGCGGTCGCGAAATCCTCCGACACGCGCACCGCCGTCACCGTCACGAGCCCCCCGACCCGCGGATCGTGCAGCCCGCGCGCGAGGAAATCCTGGATCGCCTGCTGAAGCACCGAGCCGACCTGTTCGTGACGCCGCGACATGGACCTCCACAGCCTAGCGCCCCCCGCCCCGCCGGGTCATTCCCCGGCGTCCCATTCCCGCGATTCCTCCGGCGTCCACAGCGGACGCCCTTCCTCGTCCTCGTACTCCCCCGGCAACTGGTCCCCGTGCAGCACCTCCCGCCAGACCTCCCCCAGTTCGGCGTCGTGCAGGCCCCGGAGCTTCTCCGTGATCCGGTCCAGCACCGACGCCAGGTGCCGCGCGTCCCCCGACACCGCCGCCAGCCCCAGCCGCGCCACCCCCATCGAATCCTGCATCCCCACCTCCGCCACCGACACCATGTGCTCCCGGTGCAGCCGGTCCTTCACCGACCGCACCACGCGCCGCTTGTCCTTGATCGACTCGGCGCCGCGGATGAGCAGCTCGAACTGGAGGATGCCGATGACCACTGGGAAATCGCCAAATGGCAAAGCGCCAAAGGGCCAAATCAGGAGGAGGGACGCTCGTCGGCTCTCAGGCGGCGATCATCATCTGGCCGGATCCGGCCGGATGGCGATCTGCCATCCGGCCGTTTCTCTTCTCACAGAGTCCTCTTCACCTCAACCCGCTTGTAGCACTCGAGGATGTCGCCCTCCTTGATGTCGTCGTACCCGGCGATCTTCATGCCGCACTCCATCCCCATCTTGACCTCCCTGGCGTCGTCCTTGAACCGCTTGAGCTGCTCCAGCACGCGGTCGTTCTCGATGACGATGCCGTTGCGGGTGACCCGGATGAGGGCGTTGCGCTCGATCGTCCCGTCGGTGACGTAGCACCCGGCGATCGTCCCGACCTTCGACACCTTGAACACCCGGCGCACCTCCGCGTGCCCAAGGACCTCCTGGCGGACCTCCGGCTCCAGCAGCCCCTCGGCCGCCTTCCGCACGTCGTCCATGATCTCGTAGATCACCTGGTACGAGCGGATCTCCACTCCCTTCTGCTCCGCCATCGAACGCGCCTTGCCCGACGGGATCACGTTGAACCCGATGACGATCGCCTTCGACGCGTCCGCCAGCAGCACGTCCCCCTCCGTGATCCCGCCCACCGCCGCGTGCAGCACCCGGACCTTCACCTCGCTCGTGGAGACCTTCTCCACCTCGTTCTTGATGACGTCCACCGAGCCCTGCACGTCCGCCTTCAGGACGATGCGGATCTCCTTCAGCTGGCTCTCGGCCATCTGGCTGAACAGCGAGTCCAGCGTCACCTTCGGCTGCGCCAGCTGCATCTGCCGCTCGCGCTGCCGCCGCTGCTCCGCCGCCTGCTGCGCCTCCTTCAGCGACTCGACGATGTAGAACTTGTCGCCCGCGTCCGGCAGCTCGTCCAGCCCCGAGATCTGCACCGGGCTCGGCGGGCCCACCCGCTTGAGCCGCTCCCCGCGGTCGTCGATGATGTCGCGCACGCGGCCGTACGCCCGGCCGACCACGATGAAGTCGCCGACCTTCAGCTCCCCGTCCTGCACGATCACGTTCGCCACCGGGCCGCGCCCCTCCTCCATCCGGCTCTCCACCACCGTCCCCCGCGCCGGCCCGCCGAAGTCCGCCTTCAGCTCCAGCAGCTGGCCCTGAAGGTCCAGGATCTCCAGCAGGTGGTCGATCCCGATCCCCTGCGTCGCGCTCGTCCGCACGACCTCCGTCGAGCCGCCCCACTCCACCGGGTTCAGGCCCTGCTCCGCCAGCTGGCTCAGCGTCTGGTTGATCCGCGCCTCGGTCGCGTCCGGCCGGTCGATCTTGTTCAGCGCCACCACGATCGGCACCCCGGCCGCCTTCGCGTGGTTGATCGACTCGATCGTCTGCGGCATCACCCCCTCCGGCGCCGACACCACCAGCACCACCACGTCCGTGATGCTCGCCCCGCGCGCACGCATCGACGTGAACGCCTCGTGCCCCGGCGTGTCCAGGAACACGATGTGCTTCGTCTCCCCGCCGATCACCACCGGCGTCTTGAACGCGCTCGTCGCCTGCGTGATCCCGCCCGCCTCCCCGGCCGCCACGTTCGAGTTGCGGATCCGGTCCAGCAGCGACGTCTTCCCGTGGTCCACGTGCCCCAGGATCGTCACGATCGGCCCCCGCGGACGCACGTCCACCGCCGGCCGCTCCGCGAACCGCTCCGACACCACCTGCTCCGCCGTCTTCGCCTCGGCCACCTCCAGCTCGATGTCGAAGTCCAGCATGATCTCCTGGGCCTTCTCAGGGTCGATCCCGGAGTTCGCCGTCGCCATCACCCCCTGCATGAACAGCTTCTTGACGATGTCCGAGACCTTCACCCCCGTCGCGGCCGACAGGTCCTTGATCGTGAACGGAGCCGCGATCTTCACCGGCCCGCCCACCGTCGCCGGCGACCCGCTCGGGCCCGTCCCCGCGCCCCGGGCCTTCAGGTCGTGCCGCCGCTTCTTCAGGAACCCGCCCGCGCGCTGCAGCCGCGCCTCGCGCTCCGCAAGGTCCTGCTCCGACCACACCCCCGCCGGCGGCTCGTCCGCCATCGACCGGCGGCGCCCCGGCTTCGCCGAAGGCGCCAGCGCCCCGGCGCGACGCTTGTTCGCGCCCCCGCCCACCGACCGCCGCGGGCTCCGGCCCCGCCCCTCGTCGTCGATGCCGATCATCGGCATGTCGCGCCCCAGCCCCACGTCCACCGGCCCGAACCGCCGCGGCTTCGGACGATCGATCACCTCCGGCGCCTCGATCCGCACGACCTTCGGCCCCGTCAGTTTCACCGGCGTCTGCACCTTCAGCGTCGGCCCCGCCGGGCCCACAATCTTCGGCCGAATCGGGACGTTCATCGGCGCCGGCGTCGGCCGCGACGGACCCTCCGGCCCGCGCCGAGCCTGATCCCCCGGCTTCGCGCCGCCCTGCGGCGGCTCAGGCTGCTGCGGCGTCGCCTTGGCCGCCGCCGCCGGACGCATCGGCTCCGCGGGCTGCGTGATCGGCGTCGGCGCCGCGGCCGGCGCCTCCGCCGGCGCAGCCGGGGCGGTCGCCGGAGCCGCGGGGGCCGCCGGCGCTGCCGGAGCCGCGGGCGCGGCCACGGCCGGCTCCTTCGGCGTCGCCGGC
>ERZ777003.498-NODE-498-length-75431-cov-44.135720_pt1 | contig 75431 bp, 74 predicted proteins | sample MGYA00374956_ERZ777003 | MGnify/ENA primary metagenome ERZ777003 (study PRJEB29302, sample SAMN06268252) | bioreactor metagenome | isolation source: Joint BioEnergy Institute, California, USA | place: USA:Joint BioEnergy Institute, California, USA | collected...
GATGCCGGCCTCGGCCGCCAGGTAGCGCACCACCCGGTACAGAAACAGCCGGTTCGCTCGGGCGGCGTCGAGGACGTGCGGGGTGAGGCGGATGGTGTCCCGCACGAACTGCCGGTCGATTTCGAAGTTGTCCTTGCCGCCCAGGAGCCAGTTGTAAACCCGGGCGGAGGTCGGCACGTCGGTGGGGATGTCGGTCGGGACGGCGCCGTCAGCGCCCAAGGTCTGCTCCCATGCTTCACGAGGATCCTGCACCGGATCTCGGCAAGATCAGATTATCGGCGTGAACGTTGCCGTTGGGGGTTTCTTCGGGTTTCGGACGCCGTTGGCAAGTGGACCCTTTCTCGGGGGTAAAGGGACGAACAGTGCTCGGCATGCAAACCGCGCCGGGCCGTGCTTGACCGTGGCTTTCGTTGAAAACCCTCACTGCGATGCCGACTTCTCCAGGACGCCCCGGGCGCGCAGGTGGTCGATCAGCAGGCGGCCGACGTGGCGGATGTGGGCGGACATGGCGGTGCGGGCGGCCTCGGGGTCGCGGGCGCGCAGCGCGGCCAGGATGGGGGCGTGGTCGCGGGCCGAGGCCTCGGGCCAGCCTTCGACGGTGCCGAAGAAGCGCAGCGGCACGTAGTGGACGGTCGACTTCAGCAGCGCGGTCAGCCGGTGCGACCCGGAGGAGCGGTTGATCGTCCGGTGGATCTCGTGGTTGAGCCGGTCGACCAGCTCGGCGTCGCCGTCGCGGGCGGCCTGCTCCAGGCGGGATTGGACGCCTTCCAGACGGTCCAGCTCCTCCTCCGGCAGGGCGGTGGCGGCACGGGCGGCCAGTTCGCCGGCGAGGTGGGCCTGGACGTCGAACAGGTCGGCCACGTCGCGTTCGGTCAGCGGCAGCACGCGGAAACCGCGGCGGGGCTCCCAGCGGACGGCGCCCTCGCTGTGCAGGATCATCAGGGCCTCCCGCACCGGGGTGGCGCTGACGCCCAGTTCGGCGGCCAGGTGCTCGGTGCGGATGTAGGCGGGGGCGCGCAGTTCGCCGATCATGATGGCCTCCCGCACATGCCCGGCGACCCGTTCGCTGAGCTGCCTGCCGTCCAGCGCGGGCCGGCGCGCGATTTCCGCGGCGGGGTGTGCGGGGGCGGCATGCGGGACGGCCGGTCCGGGCGTGGTGCGGGGACCGTTGGGGGCTGCTGGGCGTTTGCCGGGCACCGTTTCTCCCTCCCGCCGACGTCCTGTCGATTCTGGACCGGGCGGGGCGCCGGGGGCTCTGGAAAGCGTGTGGATATTCTATAGAATCCAGAATCTCCAGGAGCGTGCCGCGGTCTGGAGACGTCCCCGAGCCGTGGAGGGGTGCCGGTGGCCGGTGAGGCGAGCGCGATGGGACTGCCGCTGGACGGGATGCGGGTGGTCGAGCTGTCCAGCTTCGTGGCCTCGCCGCTGGGTGGGATGACACTGGCCCAGCTCGGGGCGGACGTGATCCGGGTCGACCAGATCGGTGGCGGGCCCGACATCGACCGGTGGCCGCTGGCGCCGTCCGGGCGGAGCCTGTACTGGGCCGGGCTCAACAAGGGCAAACGGTCGGTCACCGTGGATCTGCGGTCGGCCGAAGGACGCAAGATCGTCGCCGATCTGATCGCCGAGAGCGGGATCGTCCTCACCAACGCGCCCCGGCGGGACGGGCTGACCTACCAACAGCTGCGGGAGCGGCGGCCGGACCTGATCTACGTGCAGCTCGTCGGCAAGCGCGGCGGCGGCAACGCCGTGGACTACACCGTGAACGCCGCCTTGGGCTTCCCGCTGGTGACCGGTCCGGAAGACCACGACGGCCCGGTCAACCACGTGCTGCCGGCCTGGGACATCGCCTGCGGCCTGTACCTGGCGGTCGGGCTGCTGGCCGCCGAACGGCAGCGGCTGCGCACCGGGGCCGGGCAGTACCTGGAGGTCGCCCTCAGCGACGTGGCGCTGGCCACCGCCGGCAACCTCGGCTACCTGGCCGAAGCCCAGTTCGGCGAGCCGCGGCGGCGCATCGGCAACCACCTCTTCGGCGACTTCGGACGCGACTTCGCCACCGGCGACGGCCGGCGCGTCCTGGTGCTGACCCTCTCGGCCCGGCACTGGCGCGACCTGCTCGCCGCCACCGGCCTGGGCGAGGTCGCCGAAGCCCTGGAACGGGCCCTGGGCGCCGACTTCACCAAAGCCGCCGACCGCTACACCTACCGGGAGGCGCTGTGCGGCATCTTCACCCCCTGGTTCGCCGCCCGCACCTGCGGCCAGATCGAAGAGGCGTTCCAGGGCACCTCCGTGCTGTGGGCCCGGTACCGCGACTTCGCCGAACTGGTGGCCGACGACAGCGCCGCCCTGCGCGCCGAACCGCTGATCGGGGAGCTGGACCAGCCCGGCATCGGCCGCCACCTGGCCCCCGGCTCGCCCCTGGTGCTCGGCGGTCTCCAGCGGCCTCCCGCCCCGGCGCCCCTGCTGGGCCAGCACACCGACGAAGTCCTCGGCGAACTGCTCTCTTTGCCCAAGGACGCCTTGGACGACCTGCGCGCCCGCCGCGTGATCGGGGAGCGGGAATAGGCCGCCCACGATCGATGTGCGTGGAAGGCCCGGTGGGCAGGCGGATGCGTCCGAGAGTCGGTCGTTTGCAAGGCTGCCGCCGCCTGGAAACGGCGGCCCGTGCGCCGGGAGCGCGGGAGTCCCGGCGGGATGTGGGAAGTGGTGAAGGGCTCCGCCATGGGGGCGGGGCCGCGGGCATCGGGAGGCCGGTGAGGTGAGCGAAGGGCTTGCCGCGCATGTGGACGGGTGGAACCCGGGGCCGCAGACCGTGACGGACGAGCTGCCGCCCGGGCCGGCGGCGGCGCTGGCCGCGGTGCTCGACCGGCCCGGGGACGCGCCCGAAGCCGGGGAAGAACTGCCGCCGCTGTGGCATTGGCTGTACTTCCTGGAATGGGTGCCCCAAGCGGAGCTGGGGGCCGACGGGCATCCGGCGCGCGGGCACTTTCTGCCGCCGATTCCCGAGCGCACCCGGATGTTCGCCGGGGGCCGGCTGCGGGTGCACGCGCCGCTGCGGGTGGGGAGGGCGGCCGAGCGCACGTCCGTCCTCGCCGGGGTGAACGTCAAGCAGGGCCGGGCGGGCGAGCTGCTGTTCGTGACCGTCCGGCATGAGATCCGGCAGGACGGCGAGCTGCGCGTCACCGACGAGCAGGACCTGGTGTACCGGTCGGGTTCGGCGCCCGCCCGGCACGAGCTGCAAAGCGGGACGCCCTCCTCACCGGACCCCTGGCAGTTGCCGCTGACGGCCGAGCCGCCGCTGCTGTTCCGGTTCAGCGCGCTGACCGCCAACGCCCACCGCATCCACTACGACCTGCCCTACACCCGGGACGCGGAGGGCTTCCCCGCCCTGGTCGTGCACGGCCCGCTGCTGGCCGTCCTGATGGCCGAGCTGCCGCGCCGCAACGCCCCCGGGCGGCGGGTGACGGGCCTTGCCTACCGGTTCCGCCGTCCGGTGTTCGCCGGGGAGGCGGTGCTGGTGACCGGCGGGCCGGACGGGAGGCTGGCCGTGGTGGACGCCGCCGGGCAGGCCCGGGCGCAGGCGGAGGTGGAACTGTCATGATCGGCTACGAGCTGGCCCCCGAAGAGCGCGCGATCGTCGAGACCGTCCGCGAGTTCGTCGACCGCGAGGTCCGCCCGGTCGCCCGCGACCTGGAGCACGCCAACGCCTACCCCGAAGACCTCATCGAGCAGATGAAACGCCTGGGGATCTTCGGGCTGGCCATCCCCGAGCCGTACGGGGAGACCAAGGTCTCCACCCCCTGCTTCGCCCTGGTCACCGAGGAGCTGGCCCGCGGGTGGATGAGCCTGGCCGGGGCGATGGGCGGCCACACCGTGGTCTCCAAGCTGATCTGCGACTTCGGCACCGAGGAGCAGAAACGCCGCTACCTGCCGCGCATGGCCACCGGGGAGCTGCGCGCCGCGATGGCGCTGACCGAGCCCGGCGGCGGCTCCGACCTGCAGGCCATGCGGACCACGGCCACCCTCGATGAGGACCACTACGTCATCAACGGCGCCAAGACCTGGATCACCAACGCCCGCCGCGCCGGCCTGATCGCCCTGCTGTGCAAGACCGACCCCGAGGCCCGGCCCGCGCACAAGGGCATCAGCATCCTGCTGGTGGAGAAGGTCCCCGGCCTGACCGTCTCCCGCGACCTGCCCAAGCTCGGCTACAAGGGCGTCGAAAGCTGCGAGCTGGCCTTCGAAGACTGCCGCGTCCCCCGCACCGCCCTGCTCGGCGGCCGGGAGGGGCGAGGGTTCGCGCAGATGATGAAGGGCCTGGAGATCGGCCGCATCCAGGTCGCCGCCCGCGCCACCGGGGTCGGCCGCGCCGCCTTCGACGACGCCTTCCGCTACGCCCAGCAGCGCGAAAGCTTCGGCAAGCCGATCTGGCAGCACCAGTCCATCGGCAACTACCTGGCCGACATGGCCACCAAGCTGACCGCCGCCCGCCGCCTGCTGCTGCACGCCGCCGAACGCTACGACTCCGGCGAGCGCTGCGACATGGAGGCCGGCATGGCCAAGCTGTTCGCCTCCGAGACCGCCATGGAGATCGCTTTGAACGCCATCCGCATCCACGGCGGCTACGGCTACTCCACCGAGTTCGACGTCGAACGCTACTTCCGCGACGCCCCCCTGATGATCGTCGGGGAGGGCACCAACGAGATCCAGCGCAACGTCATCATCAAGCAGCTCATCAGCCGCGGCGGCCTGACCTGACCCGCGGCGATCCGCCCGGGGCGCGCGGGAACGACTCCTGCGCGCCCCTGGGCGACGACCGCGTTCTGATCCCTGAAGAGGCGGTCAGGGGCCGTACTTCCAGACGGTGCCGCGTTCACCGGCGACACCGACCGCCCACAGGGAGCGTGTGCCGGGGATGCGGGTCAACCCGAACGCCCGGCCGTTCTTGCCGCCGGCCTTCGGGGCGTAGCGGCGGTCCACCTTGCCGCCGTTGAAGTGCAGCAAAGCGCGGTGGGAGCCGTTGAGCAGCCAGAAGCCCTTCTTGCCGTCGGGGGCGAACTTGGCGATTCCCTGCTTGTCCTTGATGCGGAAGTGCTTCCACTTCTTGCCGTTCCAGCGCAGCAGCAGGCCCGCGTAGGTGCTGCCCTCGCCCGGGGAGAGGACGGTCGCGGTGGCCCATACGGTCTTCGAGCCCTGCGCCGCAAGGTCGGTGAAGCCGTAGGCCAGGCCCTTGCGCAGCGAGACCTTGGGCTTGGGGAGGGTCTTCCACTTCTTGCCGTTCCAGTACGCCACTACCGGCGTCGAGACGGGCGCGGAGGTGGAATGGACGGAGCCGGCCGCCCAGACGCCGCCGCCGGGGCGCGGGCTCAGCCGGTTGAAACCGATCCGCTTCCCCTTGGTCTTCACCTTGGGCAGCGGGACGGCCCGCCACGCCTTCCCATCGAACCGGCGGATGAAGCCCTGGCAGCCGCTGCTGGTGCAGCGGGAACCGGTGATCCAGAGCTGCTTGCCCACGAAGGCCGCGTCGCTGATCCGCATCCCGGCGGCGAAGACCTTGCGGGTCCATGAGGTGCCGTTCCAGCGGAGCGCGAACCCCACGTCGGCGCCGCCCCGGCGGGCGTCCCCGAAGGCCCACACGTTTGCGGGCGAGGAGGCGGTGACGGTGTGCAGCGCCGGGGAGCGCAGGCCGGAGTAGACGGAAGAGGGAACCTCCACCGGCCGCCAGGCGGTGCCGTTCCACTGCGCGAACCGGATGAGCCCTCCGCTCTGGTGCGACCCGACCGCCCAGGCCTTCTTGGGGCCCAGCGCGAAGACGTCGTCGAACCCGCCGTGACCGTCGCCGGCGGGCGTCTGATACACCGGCCGCCAAGCGGGGGTCGGTGCGGCGTGGGCGGGCAGGGCGGTGGCCGGTACGGCAATGGCGAGCGACAAGCCGACACCGGCGAACAGGAGGCGTCGTGTCATGATCATGATCGTATTGGCGGGCATCGTCTGAAATCCGCAGAAAATCCTCTGATCGAGGTCGTGGAGGCCCGCCGCCTGATATTTCCGCACAACGCGCGAATCTCTCTCGTGCGCATCGCGACCTGGCCACATGTCGCCGCCCGTCTGCACATCCGCTCGCCTGGGGGATGGCCGGATCCGGTCGCGTTCTGTGCCGTGGGCTGCGGACGGGTGCTTATGCCCGTTCGGTTCTGCTCGGTGTCTTGCGTCGCGGTTTGCTTGCGCGCCGCCGTTCGGCGGGACCTTTGCCCATCCGCCCTGGCGGAGACGGCCGGATGCGGCCGTGTTTCGGCCCGTGATTCTGCAGACGGGTGCCTGTGGTCGCCCTTTGTGCCCGGCGAGTCGTCTGACGTCTTGTGGTGCGGCTTGTGCGCATGCCGTCGTTCGGTGAAGCCGCCGTTCATCCTCCCCGGCGGAGAACGGCCGGATCCGGCCACGTCCTGAGTTGTGTTCTGCGGACAAATACCTATATCGGGCGGCTGGGCTTGGCGGATCGTGATGAAGTGACACAGAAAGGCAGGGAAAGGGCGTCCGGGAGTCTCCTCCGGAGCAGAAGAAGCCGCATGTGCGGCACGGCGGCGGTGGCGGCGGGCATGCTGCTCGTGGGGGCCTGCACCCAGGACGCCGGGACCACCGGGACAGCGATCTCCCAGACACCGGCGGGCTTGGACACGCCGACCGTCTCCACCCCGCAGCCCGCCTCGCTTCAGGAATACGCCGCGACGCTGCGCAGCGCCCTGCGGCGAATGGACAAGCCCCTCAAAGACCTCCGCAAGGCCGGCAAGTACAAAGGGCTGGCCGGGCGGGTCGCCCCCGTGGAGGAGGCCGCCGTCGAGGCCGCCGCCATGCTGCGCGACATCACCCCGCCGCCCGAACTGGCCGGCCGGCACCCGCGGCTGCTCACGGCGCTGGAGGAATTCCACAAAACCGTGGGCGTCGTGGAACGGCAGGTGAAGGGCCGGGATCTGTGCACCGGTCCGGCGGTCTGGGCCGACCTGGGAGAGGCCGACGCCACCGACGAACTCCGCGACGCCCTGCGCGAGGTCACCGCCGTCCTGCCCGGCAAGCGGCCCGGCCTGGCGCTGCCGCCCGCCGGCCACAAGTTCAGCTCGCGCCCCTCGAACGGGACGTTCATCCGCTCCAGCGGCCTTGGCGGACGGGGCGGTCTGACCATCGACAATGGCAGCGGGGACGCCGTGGTCACCCTCGTCCGGGGCGGCAGCCCGCGCATCTCCGTCTACGTGCGCAGGGGCGGCACGTACACGGTGCGCGGCATCAGCGACGGCACCTACCGGATCTACTTCGCCAGCGGCTCCGCCTGGGACCCCAAGAACCGCTCCTTCGGCCGGGACTGCCGCTTCCAGCGCTTCGAAGAGAGCCTGCGCTTCCAGACCGTCTACACCGCCACCCAGATCCGCTGGAGCAACTGGAGGATCACCCTGCACCCGGTCCTGGGCGGCCAGGCCCGGACCCGCTCGGTGGACCCCGGCGCCTTCCCCAACTGAACCTTTTCAACGCCCCGGCCCAAGGCGCCGCGGACGGGAGCCCGACGGCCTCCTGCGGCATCCCCGTCCCGGCCCGTGGCGGCGGCGTGGCGCAAGGCCCGCTAGAAGATCCACCCTTCGGCGCGGGCGCGGTCGAGGGCCTGGCCGGCCTCGCGGGTGCCGAGCATCTCCAGGCCCCGGACCGCCCAGAACTGCACGGACTCGTCCGGGCAGGCGAGCTGCTCGGCCAGCACCGGCAGGGCCGTGGGGTCGCGCGCCTCGGCGAGCAGCTCCAGCAGCAGGCAGCGCATCTCGGCGTCGTCCTCCCGGCCGAACGCCTCGATCAGCTCCGCCACGTAGGAGTCGGCGTGCTCGCGCAGGAAGTCAAAGCCCCTCTCCCGCGCCCGGGGATCGTCGCTGTGCAACTGCTCCAGCGCCCGCAGGAAAGGCCGCGCCGCCGGCCGCTGCCCGTCTTTGCTCATGGTCACCGGCTCCAGCGGCAGTACAGGCGGTGGCCGCGTTCGGTGGCGCGGGCGGCGATCGCCGACAGCTCGAACAGGAACTCGGCCAGGTCCATGGGGTCGGCCTGGCCGTCGAACTCCGCGATCTGCGACCAGTCGACGGTGACCTGCGCCAGGTCGCTCTCCTCGCCCGCCGCCAGGGCCCGGGTGAGCGTATCGGTCAGGGTGACCACGCCGCGGTCGGCCCATGACGGGCCGATCCGCCGGGCGAACCGGGGGTCGGCCGTGATCTGCGCGTAGGGGCGGCCGGTCAGCAGCTCCTCCAGCCTGCCGATCTGCACCGCCGGGTCGATGCCCTTGACGGCCAGGGTGCGGGCTCCCCGGTCCTGCGTCCACCCTTTGCGGCCGAGCGCCGCCGCGGCCTCCTCGTCATCGGCGGCCGAGAAGTACTCATACAGGTTGCCCACGCCGCACATCCTGGCAGACCGCACCGACACGCCCCGGCCGGCGGCCTCCCGCAAAGCAAAACGGCCCCGGCAGGTGGGGCTAACACCGACTTTCCCGGGGCCTGGCCGGGACGGGGCCGCCCCGGCCGAGAAAGATCATAGGACGTTTCGGTGGTTCGGGAAGGCCGAAAACAGGATCCAACGGCCTTTGCGCTGATCACGCCAGTGATTTACGCCGCCCGGCCCGGCGGCGGGACGGCTCGGCAAACAGTGCCGCAAGGGACGCCCAATTCCCCGCAGGAGGCACGCGACGGCCCCCGGGAGCGGGGACATGCGTGAATGCGGGCTGCTTTGCGGTCCTCAGCCGGAAGGGACCGGCCGCACGGCGAGCGCTGGGGAGGGATGCGGTGGGGAGCCTGCGGCCATGGTGACGCTCGTGGCGTTCCACGCCGTCCTGGCACTGCTGCTGCCGTGGGCGCTGCGGCACGACCGGAGAGCCATGCCGTATGTGGCGGCGCTCGCCCCCCTGGCCACGGTGATCTGGGCGGTGCGGCAGTCGGGGGCGGTCGCCGCCGGCGAGCCGATCGCCGAGACGGTGGACTGGGCCGCCGAACTGGGGCTGGTGCTGCAGTTCCGCCTGGACGGCCTGTCCTGGGTGATGCTGCTGCTGGTCGGCGGCGTCGGCGTGCTGGTGCTGGTGTACTCGGCCTGGTACTTCCCCCGGCCCCCGGCGCTGATCATCTCGGTGCTGGTGGCCTTCGCCGGGGCGATGACCGGCCTGGTGCTGGCCGACAACCTCCTGGTGCTGTATGTGTTCTGGGAGCTGACCACCCTGTGCTCCTACCTGCTGATCGCCGCCGACCGCCCCGAAGACCCCGAGCACCGCCGCGCCGCCAACCAGGCCCTGCTGATCACCACCGGGTTCGGGCTGGTGATGCTGGCCGGGTTCGTGGTGCTCGGCCTGGCCGCGGGCACCTACACCATCTCGGTGCTGCTGGCCGACCCGCCCGAGGGCGCCGCCGTCACCACCGCCTTGGTGCTGATCCTGCTGGGCGCGTTCGCCAAATCGGCGCAGATGCCGCTGCACTCCTGGCTGCCGGCGGCGATGGTGGCGCCCACCCCCATCAGCGCCTACCTGCACGCGGCGGCGATGGTGCAGGCGGGCGTGTACCTGGTGGGCCGGCTGACGCCCGGCTTCGCCGGCACCGGGGTGTGGGTCCCGCTGGTGGTGACGGTCGGCCTGGTCAGCCTGCTGGCCGCCGGATGGCAGGCATTGTGGCAGGACGACCTGAAACGCCTGCTGGCCTACGGGACGATCAGCCAGCTCGGCCTGCTGATGGTGCTGGTCGGCGCGGGCGACCGCACCGCCGCGCTGGCCGGGGACGCCCTGCTGCTGGCGCACGGCCTGTTCAAAGCCCCGATGTTCCTGGCGGTCGGCGTCCTGGACCGCACGTTCGGAACACGCCGGGGCAGCCGGCTGCACGGCGTCGGCCCGCAGCTGCCGGTCACCGCCCTGGCCACGGCGCTGGCGGTGGCGTCCATGGTCGGACTGCCGCCGTTCCTGGGCTTCACGGCCAAGGAGGCCGCCCTGGAGGCGTTCGCCCACGGCGGCGCGGACCTGCTGGTGCTGGCGGGCGTGACAGTCGGCTCGGCGTTCACCGTCGCCTATGGAATCCGCTTCCTGCAGGCGGCCTTCGGCGGCGACGCCGACGAGCCGACCGGAGCGGAACTGAAAGCCGACGCGACGGCCGTATGGCACGCCCTCCGCGAAAGAGCCCGGACACCCCGACGCCTCGGCGGCGGCCCCGGAGCACCCGGCGAAGCCCCGGACGAGCCGCCATCGGACGCACCTGCCCGCTCGCGCGACGAGACCCCAGAACACCCGGGCGCGGGAGAGCCGCCACCGGCCGCACCCGATCGCCCACGTGATCCGCAGCGTTCAGACGGGGGTGAACCGCCGTCTCCTGCGCCCTTCCGCGGCGAGGGTCCGGAACGTCCAGGCGCGGGAGGAGGGCCGGCGCCACCGCCCGACCGCCCGCGTTCGGGCGTGGGAGGACTGCCCGGGGAGGCGATCTGGCCGATTCTGGTGCCCGCCGTCGCCGGGCTGCTGGCCGGGCTGGGGCCCGGGGTGTGGCATCGGGTGATCGCCCCTTACGCCGACCAGATGCCGACCACCGAACCGGGCTACACGCTGGCGCTGTGGCACGGGCTGGGGCCGCTGGCGCTGTCGGTGCTGGTCCTGGCCCTGGGGACGTGGCTGTACCTGCGGGCGCCGCGGCTGCGTCCGCTGCGGCGGCGCTTGGCGCGGCTGCCCACCGCCGAGGCCGGTTACTACGCCTGCCTGAGCGGCCTGCTGCTGGGCGCGCGGGAGCTGACCCGGCGCATCCAGGTCGGGTCGCTGCCGGTCTACCTGACGGTGATCATGCTGACCGTGCTGGCGCTGCCGGGAGTGACCCTGGTGGCCGGGCTGCTCAACGGCACGGGGCCCGCCTGGAGCAGCGGCCGGGTGCGGCTGTGGGATCACCCGATGCAGGCCGTTTTGGGGGTGCTGGTGGTGACCGCCGCCCTGGCGGCCACCCGGGTGCGGCGCAGGCTGTCGGCGGCGCTGCTGCTGAGCGCCACCGGTTACGGCGTGGTGGGGTTGTTCGTCCTGCACGGGGCGCCCGACCTGGCGTTGACCGCCCTGGTGGTGGAGACGCTGACGCTGATCATCCTGGTGTTCGTGCTGCGGCGGCTGCCCGAATGGTTCCCGCCGAGCCGCCGGCCGCTCGGCCTGCGGGCCGCCTCCACCGCCGTCAGCGCCGGGATCGGCGCGTTCGCCGCGCTGTTCCTGCTGGTCGCCGTGCTCAGCCGGACGGCGCGACCGGTCGGGCCGCGCTACATCCAGGCCGCCGCCGAAGAGGACGCGGGCAACGTGGTCAACGCGATCCTGGTGGACCTGCGCGCCCTGGACACCCTCGGTGAGATCACCGTCCTGGCGGTGGCCGCGGTGGGGGTGGCGGCGCTGGTGCTGACCGGCATGGAGGACCGCACCCCCTGGCCGGCCGAGACCGGGGAACGGCAGCCCGGACGGTGGCTGGCCTCGCCCAGCACCCCGCTGCCGGGGGTCCGCCCGGTGCTGCTGGCGGTGACCGCCCGGATCCTCATCCCCACCATCCTGGTCGTCTCGGTCTACCTGCTGCTGGCCGGGCACGCCGAGCCCGGCGGCGGGTTCGTGGCCGGGCTGGTGGCGGGTGTGGCGTTCGTGCTGCGCTACCTGGCCGGCGGGGTGTCCGAACTGGCCGCCGCGATGCCGCTCAACCCGGGGGTCTTCATCGGCGGGGGCCTGGGACTGGCGGTCGGCTCGGGGGCCGCGGCCTGGCTCGCCGGCGGGGCCTTCTTGGAGACGACCGTGCTGCGGGCCGACTGGCCCTTGATCGGGCACGTGGAGCTGCCCACCTCCCTGTTCTTCGACCTGGGAGTGTTCGGCCTGGTGCTCGGGCTGGTGCTGAGCCTGATCCGCACCCTGGGCACCAGCCTGGAGGAGGAACCGGGAGGGCGCCGGTGAGCCTGGTGCTGCTCGTGGTGATCGGCGTGCTGCTGGCGATCGGCTTTCAGATGCTGGTGCAGCGGTCGATGGTGCGGATCGTGGTCGGGTTCGCGCTGCTGGGCCACGCCGCCAACCTGGCGCTGCTGCTGGCGGGCGGCCCGGCCGGGGCGCCGCCGCTGCTGGACGGCCACGGCGAAGGGGCCATGACCGACCCGCTGCCGCAGGCCATGGCGCTGACCGCGATCGTCATCACCTTCGGGGTGACCGCCTTCCTGCTGGCCCTGGCCTACCGCAGCTGGGTGTTCCTGGGCGAAGACGAGGTGCAGGACGACGTGGAGGACCGCCGGATCCGCGCCGAGCGCGGCCCGGAAGAGGCAGAGTACGCCGCCGCCGAAGCCGAGGAGGACGAGCGGTGAACGTCCTGCTGCCGCTGCCGTTCGCGCTGCCGCTGGCGGGCGGTGCGCTGTCGCTGCTGGTGCGGCGCTCGGCCGGGCTGCTGCGGGCGCTGAGCATGGCGGTGCTGGCCGGCCTGGTGGCCGTGGCCGTGGCGGTGGCCGCGGCGGTGGCCCGCCACGGCGTGATCAGCGTGCAGGCCGGGGACTGGCCGGCGCCGCTGGGCATCACGCTGGTCGCCGACCGGCTGAGCGCGCTGATGCTGGTGGTCTCCACCGTGGTGCTGCTGGCGATCATGATCTACGCGGTCGGCGAGGGCGTGGTCGGGCACACCGAGTCCGAGCCGAGCCTGTTCTACCCCGTCTACCTGACGCTGGCGGCGGGGGTGTGCCTGTCGTTCCTGGCCGGGGACCTGTTCAACCTGTTCGTGGGCTTTGAGGTCATGCTGGTCTCCAGCCACGTGCTGATGACGCTGGCCCCCAACCCGGCGCGCATGCACGCCGGGATGACCTACACGGTCACCAGCCTGACCTCCTCGATCCTGTTCCTGACGGCCATCGGCTTCACCTACGCGGCCACCGGCACGGTCAACCTGGCCGACCTGTCGGTCCGCACCGAGAACCTGCCGCCGGGGCTGCGGGCCGCGCTGGCGGTGATGTTCCTGGTGGTGTTCGGGATCAAGGGCGCGGTGGTGCCGCTGCACCTGTGGCTGCCCGACAGCTACCCGGTGGCCATCACCAAGATCACCGCGATCTTCGCGGCGCTGCTCACCAAGACCGCCGTCTACGCGCTGATCCGCACCCAGACGCTGCTGTTCCCGCTCCAGGAGGCCAGCGCGCTGATGCTGGTGCTGGCCGCGCTGACGCTGCTGGTGGGGATGCTGGGGGCGCTGGTCCAGCACGACATCCACCGGGTGCTGTCGTTCACCCTGGTCGGCCACATCGGCTTCATGGTCTTCGGGCTGGCGCTGTTCTCGGTCGCCGGGCTGGCCGGGGCGCTGCTGTACCTCGTCCACCACATCGTGGTGCAGGCCACGTTGTTCCTGGTCAGCGACATCATGCAGGAGGAGACCGGGCACACCTCGCTGGACCGGCTGGGCGGGCTGGCGAAGACCTCCACGCTCACCGCCGTGCTGTTCTTCGTCCCCGCCATGAGCCTGAGCGGGATCCCGCCGCTGTCGGGGTTCGTGGCCAAGCTGGCGCTGCTGCAGGCCGGGTTCGGCTCCGGCCGCGCGCTGGCCTACCTGGTGGCGGGGGTGGCGGTGGCGGCCAGTTTGCTGACGCTGGTGGCGATGAGCCGGGTCTGGACGCTGGCCTTTTGGCGTCCCCGCCCCTCCGGCGCCCCGCCCCCCGAAACGCGAGGCGAGCCGGAGCCGTCCCGGCAGGTGCGCTACAGCCACCTGCTGGTGCGCGCGGTGACCGCCGGGATGGTGCTGCTCGGGCTGGCGGTGGCGGTGCTGGCCGGGCCGCTGACGTCCTGGACCCTGCAGGCGGCCGGCGACCTGCTGGACCGCACCGCCTACCGGCAGGCGGTGCTCGGAGAGGAGGCGCCGTGAAGATCTCCGCTCCCCGCCTGGCGATGGCGGTCTGGCTGCTGGTCATCTGGGTGGCGCTGTGGAGCAGGGTGAACCTGCTCGTCGTGCTCTCCGGGGCGCTGGTGGTCGCCCTGGTGTACCGGGTGACGCGGCTGCCGGCGCCGCCGCAGACCCACCGCGTCCGGCCGCTGGAGCTGGCCATCACCACCGGCCGGTTCTTCGCCGACCTGGTGGCCTCCAGCCTGGTGGTCGCACGGCTGGCGCTGCAGGGGCCGCAGGCCGTGCGCGCCGGCATCCTGCAGATCCCCTACCGGGTGCGCTCCAGCGTGCTGCTGATCCTGCTCAGCAACAACATCACGCTGCGGCCGGGCTCGGTGGTGATGGAGATCGACGGCGGCAAGTCACTGCTGTACGTGCACGGAATCCCGATCCGTGATCAAACCGACGCCCAGCGGGTACGGGCGGACGTGCGCGACACCGAACGCAGGCTGATGCGGACGTTCCCCTTGTCAGGCCGTCCGACGGGAGGTGAGGGCCGGTGAACGTCGTCTACGCCGTCACCTACGCGCTGCTGTCGCTGGCGGCGCTGCTGACCCTGCTGCGCATGGTGCGCGGCCCCGGCCCGCTGGACCGGATCGTGGCGCTGGACGTCCTGGCGGTGCTGCTGGTCAGCGGGGTCGCGGTGCAGGCGGCCACCCAGGGGGAGGCGGCCCACTCCTCCTCCCTGGTGGTGATCGCCCTGCTGGGCTTCGTGGGCACCGTCACCGCGGCCCGCCTGGCCGGGGAGCGGGAGGAACGCAAGTGAGCGTCACCGACCTGATCACCGCCGTGCTGCTGCCGGCCGGCGCGGCGTTCTCGGCGCTCGGCGCGCTCGGCATGGTGCGCTTCCCCGACACCGTCACCCGCATCCACGCCGCCGCCAAGCCGCACACCATCGGGCTGCTGCTGGTGCTGGCCGGGACGGCCGCGCAGATGACCTCGATGTCCGACATCGCCCCGCTGCTGCTGGTGGCGCTGTTCCAGCTGGTGACCTCCCCGGTGGTGGCGCAGACGGTGGGCGGCATCGTGTACCGCACCGGCGCGCTGGACCGCGACGTCCTCGTCATCGACGAGTCCGACCGGACCGGGTGAGGAGCAGGCCATGGCCTCCGGTGAACCCACCGCGCCGCAGGGGAAGGGCTCCACGGCCGCCCGCGTCACGCCCTCCCGGGAACGCCCCCCGGTCACCGTCCCGCCGGGGCTGCGCAACACCGCCGTCGTCGGGGCCAGCCTGCTGGTCATCGCGGCGGCGATCTACCTGGTGGTCATCGTCTTGGTGCGGCTGGCGCCGCTGACGCTGGCGGTGGTGGCGGCGCTGCTGATGGCCGCGCTGATCGGGCCGGTCTCCAGCGGGCTGCGCCGCCTCGGCACCCCGCCCTGGCTGGCCGCGCTGGCCGGGATCCTGGTCCTGCTGGGGGCCATCGCGCTGCCCTTCACGCTGATCACCAACCGGGTGGTCAACGAGTGGAGCAGCCTGCGCCGCCAGACCGAAGAGGGCCTGGACCGCGTCCGCCAATGGCTGCTGGAAGGGCCGCTGTCGGTCAGCGAACGGCAGATCAACTCGACGGTGGACGGGCTGATCAGGACCCTCCGGGAGGCGCTGCCCGACCCGGTCGGCGGGGCCACCGCCGCCGCGCAGGGGGCGACGTCGGCGCTGCTGGCCCTGGTGCTGCTGTTCTTCCTGCTCAAGGACGGCGAGAAGATGGCGCGCTGGGCGCTGAGCCAGCTGCCGCGGCGGCACCGGGGCTGGGTGGCGGTGGCGGCCGTGGAGGGCTGGCGGACGCTGGTCGCCTACATCCGCGGCACGTTCCTGGTCGCCGTGATCGACGGCGTCGGCATCGGGCTGGCGCTGGTGATCATCGGCGTCCCGCTGGCGCTGCCGCTGGGCCTGCTGACCTTCATCGCCGCGTTCATCCCGATCGTCGGGGCCACCGTGGCCGGGGCGGTGGCGGTGCTGGTGGCGCTGGTCAGCAACGGCCTCGGGGACGCGCTGCTGACGCTGGGCGCGGTGCTGCTGGTCCAGCAGGCCGAGGGCAACCTGCTGCAACCGGTGATCCAGGGCCGTTCGCTGCGGCTGCACCCGGCGGTCATCCTGATCGCCGTCACCGCCGGAACCCTGCTGGGCGGCATCGCCGGGGCCGTGGTGGCCGTCCCCGTCACCGCCATCACCTACCGCGTCACCATGAGCCTGCGCGCCCTGAAACCAGAGGACAACGGCCCGCCATCCCCGCCGCCCGACACCGAGCCCATGCCCGCCGCCGGCGGCCCCAAGCCGCCCGAGTGAGCCGCCCCCGACGGCCGGTGATGCTCAAGACGGGCGTCTCCTGCCCCAAGAGCTTTGGGCCGCCGGCACATCGCCTTTGGTCACCGGCACAAGACCTCCGCGGCGCGACATGCCGCGGCAAGGCGCGTGAGCTGGGCATACGCCGCGGGTTTATAGGACGCGGACAGCTCGCCGCCGCGTAATGCGCGGACACCTGCCAAGCGCGGCCGCCGTCATGGGCGCACGCTACCTCTCGCCTTCCCGCTCCCGACGAGAGGATCCCCATGAAGAGCAGACTGCGCAGGTCGCTGCGGCGGCTGTCGGTGGCGGCCGCCACGGTCGCCGCCGTGGGCGCGCTGACCGCCGTCCCCGCCCCCGCGCACGCCGCCGACAACCCCTACCAGCGCGGCCCCGACCCCACCGAGCGCAGCGTCACCGCCCGGCGCGGCCCGTTCGCCATCGACGAGATCAGCGTGAACGGCGGCATCGGCGCCGGCTTCAACCGGGGCACCATCTTCTACCCGACCGACCGGAGCCAGGGCACCTTCGGCGCGGTCGCGGTCATCCCCGGGTTCCTGTCCCCCGAGAGCCTGGTGCGCTGGTTCGGCCCCCGCCTGGCCTCCCAGGGCTTCGTGGTCATGACGCTGACCACCAACGGCCTGACCGACACCCCCGAGTCACGCTCAGAGCAGCTGCTGGCCGCGCTGGACTACCTGACCACCCGCAGCCAGGTGCGCGACCGGATCGACCCGAGCCGGCTGGCCGTGATGGGCCACTCCATGGGCGGCGGCGGCAGCCTGGCGGCCGCGGCCAAGCGCCCCACGCTGCGGGCCGCGATCCCGCTGGCGCCCTGGAGCCTCACCAAGAACTGGAGCAACCTCACCGTCCCGACGCTGATCATCGGCGCGGAGAACGACAACGTCGCCCCGGTCGCCGGCCACTCCGAACGCTTCTACGACAGCATGACCAACGTGCCGGAGAAGGCGTACCTGGAGATGGCGGGCGGCAACCACGTGGACCCCACCGCCGAGTCCGACCTGGTCGCCAAGTTCACGATCTCCTGGCTGAAGCGTTTCGTCGACGACGACACCCGCTACGACCAGTTCCTGTGCCCGGCCCCGCGGCCGAACCGGCAGATCAGCGAGTACCGCGACACCTGCCCCCACTCCTGACCGGCCCGCACGCCGAGGGCGGCCCCCGGCCGCCCTCGGCGACGTTTTCTCGAAGCCTCCGTCGCGGTGCCCGGCCGTCTTCAGCGGTGGGCGGCCTGGACGGGGAGGGGGTTCGGCCAGGTGAAGGTCAGGGATTCGCCGATCTTCAGGGAGTTCCACAGCGGGGCGATCTCATCCAGCCTGGCCACCACGCGTTCGACCGCCTCGCGGTCCTCCGCGGAGATCTCCTGCTTGGGCACCCACGGGGGCGGCTGCCCCTTGGGGGAGCGGCGCAGCCGCCAGGCCATGTCGCAGAGTGCGGCCAGGCGCTCGGAGCGGGCCATGTCCGCCGAGCCGGCGTGGTCCTTTTCGCGCAGGTGGGCCTCGCGGCGTTGCAACTGGCGTTGCCTGCGCCGCCGCCCGCGCCGTTGCGGCGTCTCCTCCAGCAGCAGAAAGCACCCGCCGCCGGCGGCGGCCCGCCCGTACAGGCCCCCCGACATCTTCAGCTCGGCCTCGATCACGTAATGGACGAGGTCGTGCGGGATGTAGTCGTCGTATCCGGGTGCCGGGTCCGCCCCCCGGAGCGGCGCTCCCGGCGCGACGATGGTCAGCCCGTAGCGACGCTCACCCGTCCGTGTGAATACCACGTCCATGAGCCCACGGTAGGCCCCGCATACCGGCGGAAGCATCCGAATTTCCCCTCCGGGCCGGTGGCCCCGCTCGGCTGGACCACCGGCCCAGGGGGACATGGTTACCGCGTGTGCTCAGACTTTTACCGGCCGGGACGTGCCGGTGTCGCCCAAGACGCGCCGGTGAGCGGCCACTACGGGCGCTTGCCGGACTCCAGGCGCCGCAGGGTGCTCTCGGCCTCGGCGATGATGCGCTCGATGAGCTCGGCGACCGTGGGCAGGTCGTCGACCACCCCGGTGACCTGCCCGGTGGGCAGCACCCCGGCCTCCGGGCGGCCCTCCACCAGCGCCGCCTTGATCAGCAGCGGGACGTTGATGGCGCTGGCCACCTGGAACCACGTCAGGCCCTGCTCGCGGCGCATCGCCAGGCCCTCCCGGACGGCCTTGAGCGGGGACTGCCCGGTCAGCTCCTTCATCCGGGTGCTGGCGCGCAGGATCCGCACGCCCCGCCGCCACGGCGACTGGCGCTCCAGGGCCTCCACGAACGGGGTGCGGATGACCCGCTGGGGACGCCCGTCGATCGCCGACGTCACCACCGTGTCGGTGACGCCGGCCTTCAGGTAGTGGTCGCGTTTGACCGGCTCGGGCACGCGGCTTTCCTGGGTGAGCAGGAACCGGGTGCCCATGGCGATGCCGTCCGCCCCGTAGGCCAGCGCCGACACCAGCCCCCGGCCGTCGTGGAACCCGCCGGCCGCCAGCACCGGGATGTCGGCGCCGACCGCGTCCACCACCTGCGGCAGCAGCAGCGAGGTGGGCACCGAGCCGGTGTGGCCGCCGCCCTCGCCGCCCTGGGCGATCACCGCGTCCACGCCCAGCGCGGCGACCTTCTCGGCGTGCCGCCGCATCCCCACGGTGACGATGCACAGCACGCCCGCGTCGTGCAGGCGGGAGACGGTGTCCTTGGTGGGGGCGCCGGCGAAGGAGACCACCTTCACGCCCTCCCGGGCCAGCGCCTTGACCCGTTCGGCGATGTCGGGCTGGTCGGGACGCAGGTTCACCCCGAACGGCGCGTCGGTGCGCTCGCGCATCTCGCGGACGGCCGTCAGCATCTGCTCGTCCGACATGGTGACCGCGGCCAGGATGCCCAGCCCGCCGGCCGCGGCGGTGGCGGCGGTCAGGTGCACGCCCGACACCCAGCCCATGCCGGTCTGGACGATCGGGTACTTGATCCCGAACAGCTCGCAGGCCCGGGTGTGCAGCGCCGGATGCATCAGTCCTTCACCTCGCGGTACCGCAGGCCCGCGGGGTCCAGCCGTTCGATGACGGCCATCTCCTCGTCGGTGGGCGTGCGGGTGGTGGGCACCTGGTCGGGGATGACCAGCTCGAAACCGGTGTTGGCCACCACGTCCTCGACCGTGACGCCCGGGTGCACCGACCGCAGCCGCATCCGGTGGTCGGGGGTTTCGAAGTCCAGCACGGCCAGATTGGTGATGACGTGCCGCAGGTTGTGGAAGCGCGCCACCTCGCCCAGCTCGGCGGCCCGGTCATAGCCGATGCCGCACACCAGGTCCACTTTCTCCACGAACACCCGGGTGCTGTGGTTGGGGATCCAGTAGCTGGTGGTGTTGTTGATGGTGTTGCCGGGGGCGCCGCGGAAGCCGATGAGCTGCCGCACCGGCTTGTCGGGGTCGGAGCCGATCGCCGCGATGTTCTGGTTGCCGTACCTGTCGATCTGGCTGGCGCCCATCATCACGTGCCGGCGGCCGCCCCACACCACGTCGAACATCCGCCGGAACGGGTTCCAGCCCTCGATCACCTCCGGGGCGGTGCCCAGCGGCGGGACGTCGCCGGTCAGGTAGGCCTCCCCGTCGGTCATCATCAGCTGCGGCTCATGCACGGCGCGGGCCAGCCGTCCGCCCAGGACCGGCAGGTTCCCGATCGGGTTGGCCAGGATCTCCCCGTCGCCGCGGAAGCAGTCGGCGATGGCGACGGCGCAGACGTCGGCGCGCCGCACCTTGTGGAGGGTCTGCTCGGTCACGTCCCTCACCCCTTCAGCTTCGCCTGGTAGGCGGCCTCGTCCAGGCCGTCGATCCATTCCTTGGAGAAGCGCTCCCAGCCGTCGGGCTCCTTGGCGGAGGCGGCGTAGTCCCTCTGGAACGCCTCGTCGCGGGGGTAGTCGGGGACGCAGGAGGTGGGGTGCGCGCCGCCGGGGGCCTCCACCACCCCGTCCACCATCATCCGGGTGATCTTCAGGGTGTGCAGCGGGGCGGAGGCGGTCAGCTCGGCGGTCGGGACGATCCGCTCACAGGAGATGAAGCGCTGCTCGGCGGCCTCCAGGAACAGGTCGTCGAAGTAGGGGTCGGGGCCGAGGAACTGCCCGTTGCCGTTCTCGTCGGCCCGGTTGACGTGCACGATCGCCGCGTCCAGGTGCAGCGCGGGCACGGCGATCAGCTCTTCGTGGGTGCCGCCGGGGGCCGGGTAGGGGGAGGTGACGGTGCGCAGCGACGGGTCGATGCGCTGCAGGTCCGAGCCCAGCCCGACCCGGGTGGGCAGGAACGGCACCCGCCAGGCCGCGGCCTGCAGCCCCAGCAGCATCATGCCCTCGTCCATCTGCTTGGCGGTGACGGCGCCGGACTCGCGGGCCTTGCGGAAGTAGGGCTCTAGCGGGATGGTGTCCAGCGACACGAACGCGAACACCACGTGCCGGACCTTGCCGGCCGCGCACAGCATCCCCACGTCCGGGCCGCCGTAGGAGACCACGGTCAGGTCCTTCAGCGACGACCGGCAGATCTCCCGGACGATCGACATGGGCTTGCGCCGGCTGCCCCAGCCGCCGATGCCGATGGTCATGCCGTCGGACAGGCGGGCGACGACGTCCGCCTCCGACATCCTCTTGCCGCTCAACTGACGCCCCTTCACTGGTCGAACTTCGCCTCCCGGCCCTCCACGAAGGCCGCGCGGGCCTCATCGGAGACGCCCGACAAATTGAGCTCGAAGGTGAAGCCCTGCTCGTACCGGTAGCTGCGGTGCACGTCCCACAGGTCGATGCCGTTCAGCGACTCTTTCGCCGCGCGGATCACCCGGGTGCTCTTGGCGGCGATCTCGCGGGCCACCGCGAAGGCCTCCTCGCGCAGCCGCTCCCGGGGGACGACCGCGAGCACCGAACCCCAGGCGTGCAGCTCCTGGGCGGTGGCGGGCTTGGCCGTGTAGACCATGGCGCGCATCTTGTGCTGGGGCACCAGGCGGGCCAGGTGGGTGGCGGCGCCCAGGGCGCCCCGGTCCACCTCCGGCAGCCCGAAGGTGGCGTCCTCGGAGGCCACGATGATGTCGGAGTTGCCGACCAGGCCGATGCCGCCGCCCAGGCAGTAGCCGGCGACCGCGGCGATCACCGGGACCTGGCACTCGTAGACGGCGGCGAAGGCGGCGAAGCAGCCGCGGTTGGCGCCGATGAGCTTGTCATAGCCCGGGTCGGCCTGGATTTCCTTGATGTCCACGCCGGCGTTGAAACCGCGGCCCTCGGCGCGCAGCACCAGTGCCCGGACGCTCTCGTCGGCGCCGAGCGAGCGCACGGTCTCGGCCAGTTCGAACCAACCGGCCACGGTCAGCGCGTTGACCGGGGGCCGGTCCATGACGACCTCGGCGATCCCGCGGTCGGGCCCGTCGTCGTGGACCTGCCACGCGATGGCGCCGCTGGGTGTTCGCTTCACGCCGCGGCTCCTTCCCTGGTGAGAGCTAAATCTTCTATAAGATTGGTGAGGATAGGAGTTCCGCCGCCGCAGGAGGGCCGGCGGTCCCACTGAGCGGGCCGGGGGCCGCACCGCCGGCGTCGCCCGGCGGCAGGATCACGATCTGCCCGTCCTGCGGGCGCTCACCCCGGCACCGGGCCGCAGCTCCCCTAGCCTGTGTGGCTCGCCGGGCTCGCCTACAAGGAGTCGAACGTGCAGCTCCACCAACCGCGGGTGGCCGAGATGGTCGCGGCCATCCTGCGCGACCGCATCCTCAGCGGCGAGCTCAAGGACGGGGACGCGCTGCCCGCGCAAGACGAGCTGCTGCGCGAGTTCGAGGTCAGCAAGCCCTCGCTGCGCGAGGCCCTGGGCATCCTGGAGGCCGAGGGTCTGATCACCGTGCAGCGCGGCAACCGCGGCGGCGCCGTGGTGCACGTGCCCACCCCCGCCCACGCCGCCTACATGATCGGCCTGGTCATGCAGTTCCGCGGCATCGGCTACGACGACGTGGGGGACGCCCTCAAACGCCTGGAACCCATGTGCGCCGCGTTGTGCGCCACCCGCGAGGACCGGCACACCGAGGTGCTGCCCCGGCTGCGGCTGATCCACGAACAGACCCTGGCCGCCGTCGAGGACGAGGTGGAGTTCACCCGCGTCACCCGCCGCTTCCACCAGGAACTGGTGCAACTGTGCGGCAACCAGACCCTGATCCTGGTGGTCGGGACGCTGGAGACCCTGTGGTCCTCCCAGGAGCAGCAGTGGGCGGCCCGCGCCAGCGAGTCCGGCGACTTCCCCGACGTGGAACGCCGCGAGTCCGGCATCCGCGCCCACGAGCGCATCATGCGCCTGATCGAACGGGGCGACGCCGAGGCCCTGGAACGCTTCGCCCGCGTCCACCTCGACAACACCATGCGCTATGCGTCCAACCCCGGCCCGGTCGAGGTCGTCTCCTCCAACCCCTTCAAAACCCGCCTGCGCCGCCACTGAACCTTCCCAACGTGGTCCAGGGCGCCGGGGACGGGAGCCTCGACGGGTCTTCGGTGCTGCGGCATTGCAGGTCACGGCTTTGCCCCTGGCCGCCAGGCCCGGTCTCGGCCTGTAGAGACGGTGTGTTGAAAGAGGCCTCGCGAGCATGGGCCGGCCCGTCCCGGCCGCGGGGCGTGCCCGGACGGGCCGTGAGGGCGGAGACGGTCAGGACAGGCGTTCGATGATCATGGCCATGCCCTGGCCGCCGCCCACGCACATGGTCTGCAGGCCCAGCGTCTTGTCCGTACTCTGCAGGCCGTTGATCAGCGTGGTGGTGATGCGGGCGCCGGACATGCCGAACGGGTGGCCGATGGCGATGGCGCCGCCGTGCACGTTCAGCTTGTCCATGGGGATGCCCAACTGCCGGGCGCACGGGATGACCTGGGCGGCGAACGCCTCGTTGATCTCGAACAGGTCGATGTCGTCGATGGTCATCCCGGCGCGGCGCAGCGCGTTGCGGGTGGCCTCCACCGGGCCCAGCCCCATGATCTCCGGGGAGAGCGCCGAGACCCCGGTGGCGACGATCCGCGCCAGCGGGGTGATGCCCAGCTCGCGGGCCTTGACATCGCTCATGATCACCAGGGCGGCGGCGCCGTCGTTGAGCGGGCAGCAGTTGCCCGCGGTGACCGTGCCGTCCGGGCGGAAGACCGGCTTGAGCGCGGCGACCTTCTCCAGGGTCGTCCCCGGCCGCGGGCAGTCGTCGGTGTCCACCACGGTGCCGTCCGGCAGCGTGATCGGGGTGATCTCGCGGGCGTAAAAGCCGTCGGCGATGGCCTTTTCGGCCAGGTTCTGGCTGCGCACCCCGAACTCGTCCTGCTCGCGGCGGGTGACGCCCTCCACGGCGGCCACGTTCTCGGCGGTCAGCCCCATCGCGATGTACACATCCGGCAGCAGGCCGGCTGCGCGCGGGTCCCGCCAGGACCCGGAGGCGGTCATCGCGGCGGCCCGGTCGCGGGCCTCGGCGAAGACCGGGTTGCGCCACCCGGCCTCCCACGGGTCGCCGCCGCCCGGCGGCCGGTCGCTGGTGCCGGCCTTGCCGCGGCTGACGCTCTCCACCCCCGCCGAGATGATCACGTCGGCCTCGCCGGCCTTGATGGCGTGGAAGGCCATCCGGGTGCTCTGCACGGACGAGGCGCAGTAGCGGGTCACGGTCGCCCCGGGCAAGTGGTCATAGCCCAGCAGCACCGCCACCACCCGGGCCATATTGGCGCCCTGCTCACCGCCGGGCAGCCCGCAGCCCAACAGCAGATCGTCGATGTCGGACGGGTCCAACTGCGGGACCTTCGCCAGCGCCGCCCGCACCACCTGGGCCGTCAGCTCATCGGCCCGGATGTCCTTGAGCGAGCCCTTATGCGCCCGCCCGATCGGCGACCTCGCGGTCGCCACGATCACGGCCTCCGCCACGTGTCCTCCCTGCCGCCTCACAGCGGTCTAGAAAATCTTTATTTTCTAAAAGAATGAACAGACAGGCGGGGCCTGCTCCGTTCGCTCCTACTGGATGGGACGGCCCCGGATTCACCCCCGCCCGCCATGCGACAGTGGCCCGGCCACCTGACCGAGCCGGCCGCGCCGTGCCAGGGGACCCGCCGGGCGGCCGGAAGGGACGGAAGGTAGGCACGGCTGGACCAGTCCAAGGCGGGAGTTGCGAGTTGAGCGGGTTGTTGGAAGGCCGGGTGGTCCTGGTCACGGCGGCGGCCGGGGCGGGGCTCGGGTACGCCACCGCCAAACGGTGCGCCGAAGAAGGCGCCCGGGTGGTGATCAGCGACATCCACGAGCGCAGGCTGGGCGAGGCCGCCGAGCGGCTGACCGAGATCATGGGGGACAAGCCGACCGCCATCCGCTGCGACGTGGCCGACACCGCCCAGGTGGACGCCCTGATCGAGCAGACCGTGCAGGCCGAGGGCCGCATCGACGTGCTGGTCAACAACGCCGGGCTGGGCGGCGACAAGGCCGTGGTGGAGATGACCGACGAAGAGTGGCACCGGGTCATCGACATCAGCCTGAACAGCGTCTTCCGCGCCACCCGGGCCGCGCTGCGGCACATGCTGCCCCGCAAATCCGGCGTGATCGTCAACATGGCGTCGGTGTCGGGCTGGCGGGCCCAGGTCAACCAGGCGCACTACGCCGCCGCCAAGGCCGGCGTCATGGCCTTCACCCGGTGCGTGGCGCTGGAGGCCGCCCCGGCCGGCGTCCGCGTCAACGCGGTCGCCCCCAGCCTGGCCATGCACCCGTTCCTGGAGAAGACCGTCAGCCGCGAGCTGCTGGAGGAACTGACCCGCCGTGAGGCCTTCGGCCGGGCCGCCACCCCCGAGGAGGTCGCCAACGTGGTGGTGTTCCTCGCCAGCGACCTGTCCTCCTACATGACCGGCGAAGTCGTCTCGGTCAGCAGCCAGCACCCCTGACGCCGGAAGGAAGAAGCGCGATGACCGAGGAAGTGGTCCGCTACGAGCGGCGCGGCAAGATCGCCGTGGTCACGATGAACCGGCCGCAGTACCGCAACGCCCAGAACTCCGCCATGACCTACGCGCTGGACCGGGCGTTCTACCGGGCGGTGGACGACGACGAGGTGGCGGTGATCGTGCTGGCCGGGGCCGGGCCGCACTTTTCGGCCGGGCACGACATCGGCACCCCCGGCCGCGACGCCGACCAGACCTTCGAACGCAAGGCCTCGCTGTGGTGGGATCACGTCGGCAAGGCCGGCGGGGAGAGCCGCTACGCCCGCGAGTCCGAGGTCTACCTGGGCATGTGCCGGCGGTGGCGGGAGATCCCCAAACCCACCATCGCCATGGTGCAGGGCGCCTGCATCGCCGGCGGGCTGATGCTGGCATGGGTGTGCGACCTGATCGTCGCCTCCGACGACGCCTTCTTCGCCGACCCGGTCGTCCGCATGGGCATCCCCGGCGTGGAGTACTTCGCCCACCCCTGGGTGATGGGCCCCCGCCAGGCCAAGGAGTTCCTGTTCACCGGCGAGCGCATCAGCGCCGCCCGCGCCCTGGAACTCGGCATGATCAACCGGGTGGTCCCCCGGGACCGGCTGGAAGAAGAGGTCATGGCGCTGGCCGAGAAGATCGCCACCATGCCCCGCTTCGGGCTGGCCCTCACCAAGAAGGCCATCAACCAGGCCGAGGACCTGATGGGCCTGCACGCCGGCATGGACTCGGTGTTCGGGCTGCACCACTTCGCCCACGCCCACAACGCCGAGGTCGGCGGCGACTCCCTCGCCGGGCAGGACGCCCGTTCCATGGCGGCGCGCAACAAGAAGGAAGGGGCCTGATGGACCTCACCTACACGCCCGAAGAAGAGGCGTTCCGCGCCGAGGTCCGCGCCTGGCTGGAGGCCAACGTCCCGGCCGAGCCGCTGCCGTCCCTGGACACCCCCGAAGGCTTCGCCGCCCACCAGGAGTGGGAGCGCAAGCTGTATGAGGCGCGCCTGTCGGTGGTGACCTGGCCAAAGGAGTACGGCGGGCGCGGCGCCTCGCTGGCCGAGTGGCTGATCTTCGAAGAGGAGTACTACCGGGCCGGCGCCCCCGCCCGGGTCGGGCAGAACGGCATCTTCCTGCTGGCCCCGTCCCTGTTCGAGTTCGGCACCGAGGAGCAGCGCAAACGCTTCCTGCCGCCGATGGCCTCCGGCGAGCACGTGTGGGCGCAGGGCTGGTCGGAGCCGGAGGCCGGCAGCGACCTGGCCGCGGTCCGCTCCCGCGCGGTGCGCACCGACGGCGGCTGGCTGCTGTCGGGGCAGAAGACCTGGAGCTCCCGCGCCGCCTACGCGCACTGGCTGTTCGGCCTGTTCCGCACCGACCCCGACTCGGTGCGCCACCACGGGCTGACCTATTTCCTGGTGCCGCTGGACGCCGAGGGCGTCACCGTGCGCGGCATCAAGCAACTGGACGGCGAACCGGGTTTCGCCGAGGTCTTCTTCGACGAGGTGTTCGTCCCCGACGACCAGGTGCTCGGCGGGGTCGGCAAGGGCTGGCAGGTGGCGATGTCCACCACCGGCTCCGAACGCGGCCTGACCCTGCGTTCCCCCGGCCGGTTCATGGCCGCCGCCGACCGGCTGGTGGCGCTGGCCCGCGAGACCGAGGGCCTGGGCGAGGCCGAACGCTTGGAGGTGGCGCGGGCCTGGATGAACGCCGACGCCTACCGGCTGTACACCTTCCAGACCCTCACCCGCGTCCAGGACGGGCAGAGCATCGGTCCCGAATCCAGCATCAACAAGATCTTCTGGTCGGAGATGGACCTGCACCTCCATCAGACCGCGCTGCGGCTGCTGGGCGCCCGCGGCGAGCTGACCGGCCAGGCGCCCGATGCGGTGGCCGGTGGACGCTGGCTGGACGGCTTTTTGTTCGCGCTGTCCGGTCCCATCTACGGCGGCACCAACGAAATCCAGCGCAACATCATCGCCGAACGGGTGCTGGGCATGCCCCGCGAACCCCGTCCCGTCACCAAGGAGGCCAAGTGAGGCTCGGCCTGACCCCAGAACAGCAACAGTTCGGCACGGTCGCCGCCGAACTGATGGCCAAACCGGACGCCGACCACTGGGCCGCCCTGGCCGAACTGGGCGCCACCGCGGTGCTCGTCCCCGAATCCCACGGCGGCCTGGGCGGGGACGAGACCGACCTGCTGGCGGTGCTGGAGGAGGCCGGGCGGGCGGCCCTGGCCGACCCGCTGGTGGAGGCCTCGGTGGCGGCCCGGTTGCTGGCCGGTCTGGGCGGGGAGCCGGCGGACGAGTGGCTGCCCAAGCTGGCCTCCGGTGAGGCCCTGGTGGTGTTCGCCGACGGCCCCTACATCCCGCACGGCGAACGCGCCGACTTGATCCTGGTGGAACGCGACGGCGCGATCTGCACCGCGAAGGCCGGGCAGGCTCAGCCGTCCACCGACCCGGCCCGCGCCCTCACCACCGCGGTCGAGCACGTCCCGGTGGCCGAGGGTGAGCAGGCCCGCGCCCTGCTGGCCGAGGCCCGCGACCGCGGCGCCGCCCTGACCGCGGTGTACCTGCTGGGCGTGGCCCGCCGCATGATCGACATGTCGGTGACCTACACCAAGGAACGCACCCAGTTCGGCCGCCCCATCGGCTCCTTCCAGGCCGTCAAACACCACCTGGCCGACGCCCTGGTGGCCGTGGACTTCGCCCGTCCCCCCGCCTACCGCGCCGCCTACTCCCTGGCCAGGTCCGCCCCCACCGCCTCGCGGGACTGCTCCATGGCCAAGGCCATGGCCTCCGAGGCCGCCCTGCTCACCGCCCGCAAGGCCCTCCAGGTCCACGGCGCCATCGGCTACACCCTCGAATACGACCTGCACCGCTGGATGCGCCGCGCCTGGACCCTGGCCGCCGCCTGGGGGGACGCCACCCACCACCAGCGCCGGGTGGCCGCCGCCCTCCTCGACACCGAGGGCGAACCGGCCCGCCTGCCCTGACCCGGTTCACCGGCACGCCCGAGCAGCACCTCCGGGACGCCACCCCTCACCCCGTGAACGCGTCATCGGTGGCAGTTCCCGCCACGTGCGGGGACTGCCACCACTCGACCGGACCGCCCAACAAGATCCCAAGCACACGACGTTCTCTCGGTCCGGCCGCCTGGGGCGGCCGGACCACCCTGCAAGGAAGCGCACCTAGGGCATGCCGAGAACCGGCGCCCAAACGAACCTTCTCAGGAGCGACGCCTGATTCCCGTCAAGTCCGCTCGCTCATGCGAGCACGCGGGAAGGATCGTCCAGCCACAGATGCTGCCCCTCGGGAGTGACGGTGATCCCATACCGGTCGCGGCCGGGACGTCCCCACGACTGCCACCGGAAGTAGGCCTCCTCGGCCTCCTCCCACAGCCGGCGCGGACCGTGCTGGCGGACGATGTGTTCGTCGGCATCCGGGATGAACCGCGCTGTCGCCCACGAGCCGTCCTCGTGGGCCAACCAGAGCGTATAGGTGCCGTCGTCAGGGCTTGGTTGTTCGAGCAGCCGTACCCCGGGAGGCAGCGCGGCCAGCGCCGGGTCGGCGCCGATGGAGTCCCGCACCACCTCGCGCGGATCCATGCGCGTGGTCGCCTCCTCGACGTCCCCTTCCCAGCTCCATGTGCGACGTTGGGAGCGCAGCATCATGTAATCGGCACTCCCGATGAGTCGGCCGAGCGCCGTCCCATCCCGCTGGACGTGCAGGCGGACTTGGTGGCCGTGGCCGATTCCGGGTGACCAGGGCAGGACGATGATTCCGCCGGGTCTGGTCTGTTCCACCCACGGGTAGGGGACGTCCCGTACTGCGCACGTGACGTGCACCCGGTCGTAAGGGGCACCGTCCGGCCAGCCGTTTGCGCCGTCTCCGACGATCAGTCGCGGGTGCGGCCCGGCGGCTTTCAGATTGGTCTCCGCCTGCGCGGCGATCTGCTCGTCCACTTCGATCGAGACGACCCGTCCGTCGCCGAGCCTGGCCGTCAGCAGGGCGGCCGTCCATCCGGTGCCGGTTCCGATTTCCAGTACTCGGTGGTGGTCGTAGGGATCCAGCAACTCCAGGAACGAGAACACCACATCCGGCGCCGAGCACGAGGAGGTGTAGTCCCCCGACCCCATGGCCAGGTCGGTGACCCCGTCATCGAGCTGGGTGACCAGCGCGGCCGGCGAGTAGACGGCTTTCAACCAGCCCTCTGGAACAGAGGCTCGATCAACGAGGTGAGGTGGGGCGTCCAGCGGGTGGACCAGCACCAAATCCGGCACGAACCGGTTGCCGTGGCGCCCGGTGCATCGCCTCCCGCCACACCTCGGACGCCTCCACTCTGTCGGCCAAGGCATTGATCAAGGCATCGACATGCCCGGCCGTATCACTGGCAGACGCCACCGCTACTTGTTCTCGCCCTTACTGTGCTTGCCACCGCCCTCTGGGGCCGGGGTGTCGAGATTTATCTCCTCGCTTGGCTCGAAGGGCTTGTCTTTGGGCTTTCCTGCATGCTTGCCCGCGCTCATGATGATCGCCTTTCACAGCATCAGCCGAGCATCCTGTACCGAAAGTAATCGTGAGAACACGAGAGCGGACCGGGGTGGCCGGGTCCGGCCGACCACGGCAAGATCCTCCCAACCCTCACCTGCTGCAGCTTCCGGCTCACTCCTCTGAGGACGGCAGAAGGCACCCCTTACTTGATTGAGCGTCAGCCCGTACCTTTCCGCCGGTCGATCCCGGCTGGATCTTCCGAGTGGGCGTTGCCCAGTGTGAGGACAGGGCCGTTGGCCAGGTCGGCCTTGGTGGGCAGGACGTTGACGTGGCGCACTCGGGCAGTGCTGCGGTGCAGCAGGCCTGTGGTCTGGAGATGACCTTGAACCGATGAAGGGACTGCGACACGGCCGCGCTTGGTGGGCGTCTGAGGTGCTAGCGGTCGAAGGCGCCGCGCTTCACCGCGGTGAGCAACGACCGCCAGTGGTCGGCCGGCAGAATGAGATACGAGGCTGCTGGAGTCTTGCTGTCGCGGATCGCCACTACCCCGTGACCGGCTGCGGCTTCCACACAGTTGCCGTTGTGGCCGCTGTAGCTGCTCTTACGCCAACGCGGACCAGGAAGGCTCAGGGGCATCTTAGGGACTCCTACTCTCGAAGCTCTTTACAAGATCGTTCAGGGGGACGATCCAGCGTGAGGGCAGGTTGCTGGCCACGTCCGTCACAGTGGACGGGGCGTCGGCGCTGCGCGCTCGGGCAGTGATGCGGCGCAGCAAAGTGGCAGTGCGAGGAATCGGTCTCAGGTGTTGGGACTGACGGACCGGCAGGCTCCTCTTCGTCCCTGCCGGACGCAGATCCCGGCACGTGGCCTTTGAAGGTGGCGGGGCGTCCTCCTTTCATAGTCAGGGCATGCGCGGTCAGCGCAGTGCATGGGCCTGCCGGGCGAGGCGGTCGGAGCGCAGGCGTTCTGCCATCTCGGTGAGGTCATCGGCCAGCGCTGCGGCCTGGTCACGGTCGCCGTTTTGCAGGTGGGTGCGGCCGAGCTGGTAGATGAACTCGCCTGCCCACTCCGAGCGGCGCATCTCCTCGGGCAGGCGGGCCAGGCCGCTGGTGATCGCTTCGAGGGCGCGGCGGTTGTAGGGCTTGTGGCGGCGGCCCAGGTAGCGGTAGGTCAGGCCGCGTTGCAGCTCGAAGAAGCCGGGGGAGTGGTAGTACAGCCACGGGGGAGCCTCAGCGGCGCGTTCCCGGGCGGCGGCGGCTTGTTCGTCGGCCTTGTCGAGTTTGCGTTCGGCCTGGGCGGCGTCGCCGGCCATGGCATGGCCGCGGGCCTCTTGCGCCGCGGACATCGCGTACTGGCCGGGGAACAGCCCGCGGTCGCGCTGCGCTGCGGCCGACAGGCCGATGACGGGGCCGACGTGCCCGGCCATCCAGGCGATGTGGCCTTTGAAGCTGAGCACTTCGGAGATCAGGTTGCGATCGTCGGCCTCGGTCGCCCATTCCAGCGCCCGGTCCAGCCACGCCTGTCCTTCGTCAGGGTGGCCGGTGTTGGCTTTCAGCCAGCCGTAGAACTGCGCCCACTGGGCGGCCACGTTCACCAGCGGCAGCCGGACCTTGCCGCGTGCGTCGAGCACCAGTGCCTGAAGGGCGTTCAGTTGCGCCCCCACGGGTTCGAGGAGGGGCGCCGATCCGATCGCGTCCTCGGTGCGGCGCTGGGCGGCGAGGACGGTCGCCAGTGATTCCACCACGCTCAGATCCGCCCGGACGGCCCGCTGGACGGCCAAGATCAGCCGTTCTTCTTCATCAGGTGGGAGTTCCCCGCTGAAGCAGGACGGGCGCGACGGCGGGGCCGAGGCATGGCCGAGACCGAACAGTTCTTCCTCGGTGGTTTCCAGGACGCGGGGGTCGGCGGCGGCTCGGAGCAGCCGGGCCATCTGTTCGCGGGACCAGTAGGGGTCTGCTTCCCGGGCGGCGCGCAGGCGTGCTCCCAGGGCCTGTCGGTCGGTGGACATGGCGCGTGCCCTCTCATTGGGGATGGGGGCGGTCCCCTCCTGGCCTTCATCATCCCCATCGACTGGGGGCATGAGACGCGGTTTGACTGGCTGTGACCATTCAGCTCGACAGCTCCTGCGCGCGGGCGAGGGCCACTCGGTACTCCTCAGCCCACTGGGCGCCCTGCTGGTCGGCGGGCAGCGTCTGCAGTCCGTGTTGCAGATTTTCTGCGGCCGCAGCGTGCTCCTTCATCGACAGCAGCGCCAGCCCGATGTTCAGGTGGTGGTAGTCGGGAGTGAGCCAGTAGGCCGTCCCGGGAGGGAGCTCCCTGGCCGCTTCATCCGACAGCGCCATCGCCTCCCCCAGCAACCGTCGCGCGGTCCGGCGATCCCCCAGCAGCGCATACCCCTGTGCGGCCTGGACGGCGTCACCGAGCCGCTGGGCGGGGTGGGCGCCGGGGGTGTGGTAGGCGGTCATGAAGTGGCGGACGATCCCCCGCGGCAGGCCGAGCCGGCGGGCCAGGTAGCCCTTGAAGTTCGTCGCCTGAGCCGCCAGTGTGCCGTCGCCGGCCTCATCGGCGAGTTCCTCAGCGCTGGTCAGCAGTTGCATCGCCCTAGGTGTATCGAGTAGCTCGGCGTGCAGCCACCCGTGGAACTGCACCCACTCGGCGGCCACGGGCAGCAGCGCATCCCGGACCTGTCCCCGTGCCTCCCGCAGCAGCCGTAGCGCAGTGGTGGCCTGGACAGCGGTGGCGGGCAGGATCGCGGCCGGTCCCACTACGTCGTCCATACGTCGCTGGGACGCCAGAATCGTCGCCAGTGAACGAGCGACCGCCTTGTCCACGCGGGCGGGCCGTGCAATGGCCCGGGCGAGGCGCTCCTCATCGTCGGGCGTGAGTCCCTCCCACAGCCGGCTGTGGTCGGCAGGCGCCGGCTGCTCCAGCCGACTCGACCAGGGGGCATTGGCCAGTTCGCCGAACAGTTCTTCCTCGGTGGTTTCCAGGACGCGGGCGTACAGGCGCCGGTATTTGAGGGCGGGGACGGCGTCTCCGCGTTCCCATGCTTTGATGCGGCGGGCCAGGGATTTGACGTGGGCGATGGTCCCGGATTCCAGTTCGCGGGGGTCGGCGGCGGCTCGGAGCAGCCGGGCCATCTGTTCGCGGGACCAGTAGGGGTCTGCTTCCCGGGCGGCGCGCAGGCGTGCTCCCAGGGCCTGTCGGTCGGTGGACATGGCGCGTGCCCTCTCATTGGGGATGGGGGCGGTCCCCTCCTGGCCTCCATCATCCCCATCGACTGGGGGCATGAGACGCGGTTTGACTGGCTGTGACCATACGGATGCAGAAGGCCCCGGCCTGGTGGCGCGAGCGTCGGAGATGCCCGGGGCCCGGTCATGAATCGGAGATCTCGGTTGCCATGAAGAGGCTCCAGCACGTGCCGCCGTCCCGTGCCTCCGGTCCTGCGGAGCGCACCGCTGCCGATGTGTTCGGGCCGGATGCGGTGAACGATCTGGAATGCCGGACCGGTGGGCGGTGGGTGTTCTGGTACGGCCACTACACCCGCCGCTGGTGGGCGATGCCCCGGCCTCCGTACCCGTGGTTCGGGTTGACCGAAGGGCGCACTCCGGCCGACCTGCTGGCCAGAGTGCGGGAGGTCGAGAAGTACTACGGCCCCTGCCGTCCCCGCCACGCCTCGGACCGTGTTGGAGAGTCACGGTGAGGCGGGACGGAGGGCGGCCTCCGGTTGGAGCGGTCGTGGTTCACAGCGGACGACGGTGGGCGCTGCCGGGGTGGCGGTGTCCGGCCGACGGCGTGGATGAGGTGCGGGCGACCGTCGCGGCGGGGGTGGACTGGTGAGCGCGGCGGGGCTGCTGGCGGGGCCGGGCTGGTGTCCGCGGTGCGGTTCGTGGCGGCGCGGCGGTTTCCCGGCGAGGGAGGCCCGGCGGTGGCGCGGGTGGACGTGCGTGAGGTGCGGGCGTATCTGCGCCGGGTGCTGACCGGGACGGGGGTGGACCTGGGGGACGCGGAGTTGCCGGCCTGCGAGGTCGTCACGAACGCGGTCCGGCACACCGATTCGGGGAAGCCGGGTGGGCGCGTGTGGGTGACGGTGATCGTCACCGATGAGGGGGTGCGGGTGGAGGTCACCGACGAGGGTGGGACGTCCACGGAGCCGCATGTGCCATCGGCGGCGGCGCTGAGCGGCCGAGGGCTGCTGATCGTGCAGGAACTGGCGAAGCGGTGGGGCTGGGGGCGGGACGGGGACGGCCGGGTGACGGTGTGGTTCGAGCTGGCCGCCACGGGGGCGCGGCACTGCGGTTGAGCCGGCCGTTGCTTATCCGGGCCGCTAGGAGCCCTCAGAACCGAGAGAAAGGATCTGCCGCGTCGATCTGGAGGGGCCGGCGGGGCGGTCGCTGTCGGCTTCGCCGGTGGGTTCTCGGTCCGATGGGGCGGTGGGCCGTCGTTCGCAGGCGGTGTGAGCGTGTGGGCCTGTGTCTCCGTCCCGCACCGTCTCAAAACTGTCTCAGAACTGTCGCAAAATCAGGGGTCGGTGGGTTCGGTGAGGTGGCGGTAGATCGTGGCACGGGAGACGCCGAGGGCGGCGGCGATCTCGGAGACGCTGTGGGTGCCGGCCTGGTACATGCGGCGGGCCTGGGCGAGCTTGGCGGCGTCCAGGACGGTGGGGCGGCCGGGGCGGCGGCGCGGGCGCGGGGGTGCGGGAGTTCGCGCGGGCGGGGCGGTGGGGACGTCCTCCAGCAGGAGGCGCACGCCCGACAGGATCTCGGCCTTCAGGCGGTCGTCGGGGGCGTCGGCGTAGAAGACCACCGGGTCGCTGATCATCGCGATGGCCTGGATCGCGCGCACGCCCCGGCGCAGGTCGGGGTCGGGGCCGGCGACGATCTGGTGGACCTGGTGGAGCAGTCCGACGAAACGCTGGAAGGCGTGGTCGTGGGCCAGCAGCGTCAGATCGTGCATCAAGATGCGCAGCAGGCCACGATGCCGCAGGTAGATGTCGAGCAGGCGCTCGATCATCAGCCACCGCGCCCGGTCCGGATCGGGGGCGGGGCGGGCGGTGGCCTCGTACATGGCGCTCTTGAGGGCCTCTTCCACGTCCTCGATCAGCGGCTCGCTGAGCGCGGCCAGCAGGTGCGCCTTGGACGGGAAGTGGTAGAAGACCGCGGCCTTGGTGATGCCCGCCCGTTCGGCGATCTCCCGCATGGAGGCGCGCTGATAGCCCTGCTCGGAGAACAGCTCGAGCGCGGTCTCCATGATGCGCGCCCGGGTGCCGGGGGCCGTTGTGCCGTCCACTTTTCCACCATAGGGCCCTGGTGCGGGGCGGGGCGGAAGCCTAAGCTGGATGCTGACCGCCGGTCAGTGCGGCCCGGGGTTCGCGCCGCACGGCCGGGAGGCGGCTGACGACGAGGACCCCGCGATGAGCGACGCGATCGCAGTGACCGACCTGACCAAGACGTTCGGCGACGTCCGGGCGCTGGACCGGCTGAACCTCACCGTCCGCACCGGGGAGGTGCACGGCTTCCTCGGCCCCAACGGCGCCGGCAAGTCCACCACCATCCGGGTGCTGCTGGGGCTGCTGCGCAAGGACTCCGGCCACGCCGTCGTGCTCGGCGGCGACCCCTGGAAAGACGCCGTGGCGCTGCACCGCCGCCTGGCCTACGTGCCCGGCGACGTCAACCTGTGGCCCAACCTGTCCGGCGGGGAGGCCATCGACCTGTTCGGCGCGCTGCGCGGCGGGCTCGACGAGCGGCGGCGCGAGGAGCTGATCGAACGCTTCAAACTCGACCCCACCCGCAAATGCCGCACCTACTCCAAAGGCAACCGGCAGAAGGTCGCCCTGATCGCCGCCTTCGCCTCCGACGTGGAGCTGTACCTGCTGGACGAGCCCACCTCCGGGCTGGACCCGCTGATGGACGCGGTCTTCCGCGACTGCATCCACCAGGCCAAACGCGAAGGCAAGACGGTGCTGCTGTCCAGCCACATCCTCAGCGAGGTCGAGGCGCTGGCCGACCGCATCAGCATCATCCGCGACGGCCGCACCGTGGAGTCCGGGACGCTCGCCCAGCTGCGCCACCTGACCCGCACCTCCATCTCGGTGGAGACCGCCCGCCCCATCACCGGCCTGGACGCCCTGCCCGGCGTCCACGACCTGCACCTGGACGGCACCCGCGCCCGCTTCCAGGTGGACTCCGAGCACATGGACACCGTCCACCGGCACCTGGCCGAACTCGGCGTGCGCGCCCTCACCAGCACCCCGCCCACGCTGGAGGAACTGTTCATGCGCCACTACGACGCCCCTCCCCGGCCCAAGCCCCGCCCCGCCGAGACGGGAGACCCCCGATGAACGAGCCTCCTGCGCCGGACGAACCGGCCGTGACCTCCGCCCGCCCGAAGACCCCGGAGGGCGGCGTCCGCCGCGAGAACGCCGCGGGCGACGACCTGCTTCCGGCGGCCGAGACGAACACCTCCGCCGCCCGGCCGGAAGAGCCGACGAGCGATGGCCGGGTGGACGGGCGAGCCTTGGGGAGCGGGCGGGGCTTGCCCGCTGGGCGGGTGGAAAAGCCGGTGGGAGAGGGCGTCCGTCACGAAGGGGACCCGGTGGGCGTGAAAGGGCGGCACGAGAAGGCGCGGAGCCTGACCGGCGGGGGCGGGCGGCATGAGAGCACGCGCGGGGCGGCCGGGATGTTCGCCGGGACCGGAAGGCTGGTCCGGCTGGCGTTGCGGCGCGACCGGGTGCAACTGCCGGTCTGGCTGCTGGCGTTGACGGGGGTGGTGGCGGCCAGCGCGTCCAGCATCCAAGGGCTCTACCAGACCGAGCAGGAACGGCTCGCCTATGCGATGTCCAACGCCGGCAGCGCGGTCTCCCGGGTGTTCAACGGGGCCGTCGCCGACCCCAGCGTGGGCTCGATCACGGCAACCGAGACCTATGGGTTCACCGCCGTCCTGGTCGCGTTGATGAGCATCATGGCGGTGGTGCGGCACACCCGGCAGAACGAGGAGACCGGCCGGGCCGAGCTGGTCGGCGCCGCGGTCGTCGGACGGTATGCGATGCTGACCGCCGCGCTGGTGGTCGCCGTGCTCGCCAACGCGGTGCTGGCGCTGCTGATGGCCGGGACGCTGGTGGCGATCGGCCTGCCGGCCGCCGGGTCGGCGGGGTTCGGGCTGGCCCTCGGCGGGGCGGGCATCGCGTTCGCCGGGGTCGCCGCGGTCACCGCCCAGCTCTCCGAGAGCGCCCGCGGCGCCAACGGACTGGCCGGGGCCGTGCTCGGGCTGGCGTTCCTGGTGCGCGGCATCGGGGACATGCTGGGTGAGCCCACGCCCGACGGGACATCGGTCACCAGCCTGTGGCCGTCCTGGCTGTCGCCGGTGGGCTGGGGGCAGCAACTCCATCCCTATGCCGGGGGACGCTGGTGGGTGCTGGCCCTGTACCCGGTCTTCTTCGCGGCCCTGGTGTGGACGGCCTACCGGCTCACCGACCACCGGGACGTCGGCACCGGGATGATGCCGGTGCGGCGCGGCCCGGCCGTCGCGCCGCGCACCCTGCTCAGCCCGCTCGGCCTGGCCTGGCGGCTGCAGCGCGGGGTGCTGCTCGGCTGGAGCGTGGGCGTGGCGATCATGGCCGTCACGATGGGCGCGCTCGGCCGCGAGGCCGAGGAACTGCTGGCCACCAGCGACGAGCTCAAGGAGTACTTCGCCCAGATCGGCGGTGGCGGTGCCGACATGGTGGACGCCTACTTCGCCGCGTTCATGGGCATCTTCGGCATCGTCATCGCCGGGTACACCGTCCAGGCCCTGCTGCGGATTCGCGCCGAGGAGACCGGGCCGCTGGAGGCCGTCCTGGCCACCGCGGTGAGCCGGCCGCGCTGGATGCTCAGCCACATCACCTGCGCGATGCTCGGCACGGTCGCGCTGCTGCTGCTCCTCGGGTTGGGAACCGCCCTCAGCCACGGGATGGCCAGCGGTGACTTCTCCCAGACCTTGGAGTTGCTCGGCGCCGCCCTGGCCCAAGCCCCGGCCGCGCTGGTCCTGGCCGGGCTGGTGGTCCTCACGCTGGGCGCGCTGCCCCGGTGGGCGGTGGCGCTGTCGTGGACGGCCCTGGTCGCCTGCCTGCTGATCTCGCAGCTCGGCCCGCTGCTGGAACTGCCGCAGCCGGTCATGAACGTCTCCCCGTTCAGCCACGTGCCGTACCTGCCGGTCGCCGACCCCGCCGCGACCCCGCTGGTAGCACTGCTGGCGGTGGCCGCCGCCCTCACCGGCTTGGGCATCGGCGCGTTCCGCCGCCGCGACCTGGCCCTGTGACCTGGGGCCCCGGCTTTGGACGCCTGATCCGCCGGGACTCGGCGGCTTGCCCTGACACCGGCATGCCGGGCTTTGGAGGACGAGACGCGAACAACCGCGGGCAGCGCCCGGTGCCGGTCTTTGCGGGCTGCGGCCCGTCCTCGGGGTGGGCGCGCAGGTCGCAGGGCCGGGCGCACGCCGTCGCGGTTCGCCTCGTTCACGCTGCTGAGAGGTTCATCGTCTTGCGTATCGACCCGGGGCCGAGACGGCTCGAGGGGACTGCGCTGCACCGGTCGGCGGCAGGCTGGGTGGCCGGTCTGGACGATTGGGCGGGCCGCCGGGATCGAGGCCGGTTCGCTGTGCGGTCGTTTGCGGATGTTCTTCACCTGCGGCGCCCGCAGGCGGGAGGCCTGCGGGCGCCGCGGTGGATCGGGTATCTGCCGCCGGGCGGTGGGTGTTCTGCAAAGCGGTCGTGTCCGTCCGGCCGCGCTGCAACCGAGACGGATGCGCTCAGCGAACCGCCCGGCCGGGTTCGGGTCGTCTGCCCGATCAGCGGTGCTTGCTCAGGGCGAAGGCCGCGCCGGTGCCGAGCACCCACAGCGCGCCCGGCAGCAGTGCCATGTACTGCACCGGGGTCAGCTGGACGAGTGCGAGCAGCGCCGCCATCAGCGCGCTGAACGCGGCCAGGCCCCGGCCGACCGTCCGGCGGCGGAACCCGGCGACGGCGACCGCACCGGCCGACAGGCCCGCGCCCGCCCACACCCAGGCCATGGTGTTGTAGATGCCCAGCGAGGCGGCGACGGTGTCGGGGTCGGCCTCGTCGTGCTTGGCCAGCCCCCAGTACAGCTCGGTGCTCATCCCGCCGCCGACCAGCAGCAGCGCGGCCACCAGCAGGATGCCGGCGAAGGCCAGGCCGGGGATCAGGCTGCCGGCCGGCTCGGCGCGCTCCAGACGGCGGCGCAGCCCGGCCCCGAAGAGCATCACCAGCAGCGCGGACAGCGAGGTGCTCGCCTGGAAGAGCCACACGAAGTGCTTGTTGTCGGCGATGGCCGGGATCAGCTGGTGGTTGTCCTTCCACAGCTCCGAGTGGTCGTTGGTGAGCTGCACCGACAGGCCGAACACCACGACGAGCGCCACCAGGGCGCCCACGATTCCGGCGACCGCCCATCCCCGTCCCTCCCGGACGGCCGGGGGCGCGGCGGCCACCGCCGGCTGGGACACCGACTGAGTCGTCATGACCGAGGCTCCTTCGTTCACGCGCTCCCGGAAACCGGAGCGCCGACCGTTGACCCCTTCTCGACCCGTGGCTCTGGGCACTTGGGGCGTCCCAGAGCACGCCGCTGTCCCTGCCGCGAAGCCCCCGCATGCCTCTTGACGGGTCGGAGAAGGCCCGATTGCGGGATCACTTTGCGAGACGACCGGTGGCGCCCACCAGATACCGCTGTCCCGTTCGGATCCGGGCGGCCTCTGGGACAGAAACCGGGTTCACCGCCCCGGCCGGGCGGGACGCCCCTGGGGCTGTGGCCGTGTCACCGGCGTCCGGGGTGAGCCGGGGTGTGGGATGTCGTCGGCGCCGCCTGCGCGGTCTTGCGGGCTTCGCCGCCGTGACCTGGAGTGGGCTGCAGGCGCTCGGACCTGGCAGAACGCCGCCCGGCCGGGTGCCGGATATGTCACTATTGAACCTCTTTTCAGGTGCCCGGGGTCGTCCCGTCCGGTGATCCGGGACGGCCGTGCTCGTGGCGGTGGGGTCGAGACGGGCCAGTGCGTGGGGGAAGTGGGCGTTGAGCGGGGTCCTGAACCAGGGGCGGCCGGCCGCGGACGCGAAAGCGGTGCTGCAGGAGGCCGAGGAGCTGCTGGAGGCGGCCCGAAAAGTACAGGCCGACCATGAGCAGGCCCGCGAAGAGGTGCTGCGGGCGCTGCATCCGCTGCGCGAGGGGCAGGCCCGGCGGGAGCTGGAGAACATTCCCGTGGCCCGGCTCAAGGACGTCACCGGCGGCCGGTTGCGGATCGGCCCGCTGGAACAGGCCGGGTACCGCACCGTCCTCCAAGTGCTGGACGCCGGCCCCTACGGGCTGCAGCTCATCCCCGGGGTGGGCGCGCAGACCGCCAACCAGGCCTACGCCGCCGCGGCGCACCTCGCCCGTACCGCCGAAGAGTCCACCACGCTGCGCATCGACCTGGACGGCCGGCGCGACCCGCAGGTGACGGCGCTGGTGGTGGCGCTGCACCGGCTGGTGGCGGCGGGACCGCGGCTGTCCTGGACGGTCGAGCGGGCCGCCGAGATCACGGCCGGGCTCGCCCCGCTACTGGCCGCCGCCCGCCCGCTGCGCAGCCGGCTGCGGATGTTCTTCACCCGCGGCGCCCGCAGGCAGCGGGCCAGGGACGCGCTCCAGCAGATCGAGCACCTGCTGGCCGCCGCCCGAAGCTGGGACGCACGCACCGTCTTCGGCCAGGCCTCGGTGGATCTGCTGCGCCCGCCCGTCCACCCCATCGAGGCCTGGACGGATTTCGAGCACAACGCCGCCGCCTACCACGGCCTGCTCATCGAGATCGCCGGGATGGAACCCGGCCGGGCCACCTCCGAGGGCTACCTGCCCGGCGAGCTCGCCGAGCGGGTCAACGCCCACCCCCTCGACACCACCCACTGCCGGGTCACGCTGCGCGGCTACCAGGCGTTCGGGGCCCGTTTCGCGCTGACGCAGCGCCGGGTGATCCTCGGGGACGAGATGGGATTGGGCAAGACCGTCCAGGCCATCGCCGCCCTGGCGCACCTGAGCGCCCAGGGCGAGACCCACTTCCTGGTGGCCTGCCCGGCCAGCGTCCTGATCAACTGGGTCCGGGAGATCGAAAAGCACAGCGCGCTGCGCCCGGTGCGGGTGCACGGCCCCGAACGCGCCGCGGCCTGGGCCGCCTGGATCGACCGCGGCGGGGTCGCGGTGACCACCATCGACGGGCTGCATTCGCTGCCCGTTCCAGAGGACGTGCCGCTGGGCATGTTGGTGGTTGACGAAGCCCATTACGTCAAAAACCCGCAGACTCGCCGCTCCAAGGCGGTCGCGCAGTGGACGCAGCGCACCGAACGCGTGCTGTTCTTGACCGGCACGCCGATGGAGAACCGGGTGGCGGAGTTCCGCAACCTGGTGGCCTACCTGCAGCCCGACCTCGCCCGCCGGATCGACGAAAGCGACGGGGCGGCCGGGCCGCGGGCGTTCCGCAAGGCGGTCGCGCCCGCCTACCTGCGCCGCAACCAGGAGGACGTGCTCAGCGAACTGCCCGACCTGGTGGAGGTCGCCGAGTGGGAGACCTTCAGCCGCCAGGACGAGGCCGCCTACCGGGAGGCGGTGATGTCGGGCAACTTCATGGCCATGCGCCGGGCGGCCTTCCGGCACCCGGAGGGCTCGGCCAAGCTCCAGCGGCTCTGCGAACTGGTCAAGGAGGCCGAGGAGAACGGCCACAAGGTGGTGGTCTTCTCCTTCTTCCGGGACGTGCTGGCCACCGTCCAGCGGGCCCTCGGCCCCGCCGCGCTCGGCCCGCTCACCGGATCGCTGAGCGCCGCCCGCCGCCAGCAACTGGTGGACGAGTTCACCGCCCATCCCGGGCACGCGGTGCTGCTCAGCCAGATCCAGGCCGGCGGGGTGGGGCTGAACCTGCAGGCCGCCTCCGTGGTGATCATCTGCGAGCCGCAGCTCAAACCCACCCTGGAGGCCCAGGCGGTGGCCCGCGCCCACCGCATGGGCCAGGTCCGCAAGGTCCAGGTGCACCGCCTGCTGGTGGCCGACAGCGTCGACCAGCGGATCATGGAGCTGCTGCGGCACAAGAGCGCCCTGTTCGACGAGTACGCCCGCCGCAGCGACCTGGCCGAGTCCGCCCCCGAGGCGATCGACGTCTCCGAAACCGAACTGGCCCGCCAGATCATCGAGGCCGAACAACGCCGCCTGGCCCAAGAGACGGCACCGGGTCAGGCCCGCTGACCGGTGGTCCGCGCCGTCACTCGGCGGGAGTGAGCCCGGCTCAGGTGCCGGTGGCCGACAGCGTCCAGTAGGTGACCGCGCCGTAGGCCAGGTGCGGGATCAGGTCGCTCAGCCAGTCCGGGACCGACCATTGGCGGGGGTCGGTGACCCCGAGGGCGGTCATCGGGGCGTCCGTGGCGGCCATGGCCAGGGTGCCGATCGCGATCGTGCCCAGCCAGGCGGGTGGGCGCAGGCCGGCTGCGCGCAGGGCGCCCGCCGCCATGCCGATGCCCACTCCGGCGGCCATTCCCAGCAGGGCGCCGAGGCCGGTTCGCCGGTTGTCCTTGGTCTGGTCATCGCCGGGGATCTGGTGGCCGGCCAGTTCGCCGAGCCGTTCCACCGTGCGTTCCGGGGTGGAGCTGGGAGGGCGTCCGCGCCAGGCCATGTCCAGGTAGGCCACGGCGTTGAGCGCGGTGGTGCCCGCCGCGCCGGCCAGGGCTCCCCGGCGGATGCCCGCTGCGAGTGCTGTCGCCATGGGTGCCTGCGTGCCCGTGCCTTCGGAGGCCAAACAGCCCTCCTACGGCTGATGCTCACCTATGGTGATCGATCACTTACCAAGTGTGCGAGATGGTTGTTATACCGGGATGGTCTCCGAAGGGAAGAGGCCATCGCCATGCACGCCAGACCTGCCGCCGCCACCGGGCTGGACGCCGTCCGGGCCGTGGCCGACGCCGTCCTGTACGAGGGGTACCTGCTGTACCCGTACCGGCGTTCGTCGGGCAAGAACAAGGTCCGCTGGCAGTTCGGCGTGCTGCTGCCGCCGGAGTGGGCGCGGGCGCAGGGACTGGTCGACACCAGTGTGGCGGGCTCGGCCGAGTCCTGGTGGCAGCAGACCGAGTGCCTGCTGGAAGGCCCCAAGGACGCCCGGATCGAGGTGCGGATCCGCTTCCTGCAGCTGCAGCGCCGCCACCCGCAGGAACGGCTGCCGGACGGGCGGTACCGCACGGTCGAGGAGCTGGAGGCCGGCTCCCGCCTGGAGGTGGGCTTCGATGAGGCCGTCCCCCAGGAGTTCGAGGTCCGGGCGACCGTCGCCGAGCTGCTGGGCGGGGCCCGGCACGTGGTGCTGCGGGCGCCCGGCGGGCAGGAGAGCGAGCCGCTGACCGGCGAGGACGGCCGGGAGATCGGCCGGGTGGTGCGCCGCCGCCGGCCGGTGACCGCGTCGGTGACGCTCTCGATCACCGACTGCCGGGCGGCGCCCTCGCTGCGGCGGCTGCGGGTGCGGGTGGAGAACGCCGGGAAGGCGGCCTCCCCGCAGGCGTCCCGCGAGGTGGCGCTGCGCAACTCGCTGATCGCCTGCCATGCGCTGCTGTCGGTGCGCGACGGCTCGTTCCTGTCGCTGCTGGACCCGCCGCAGTGGGCGGCCCAGGAGGCCCGCGCCTGCGTCAACGTGCACACCTTCCCGGTGCTGGCCGGCGAGGAGGGGCGGCGCGACCTGATGCTGTCCTCGCCGATCCTGCTGGCCGACTACCCGCAGGTCGCCCCGGAAAGCCCCGGCGACCTGCACGACGCCGCCGAGATCGACGAGCTGCTGTCGCTGCGCACGCTGACGCTGACCGACGAGGAGAAGCGGGAGGCCCGCGCCACCGACCCGCGCGCCGCCGCCATCATCGACCGGATCGAGACCATGCCGCCGCAGGCCATGGCCCGGCTGCACGGGGCCATCCGCTCCCTGCGCCCGGCCACTGAGGAGAACGAACGCTGGTGGGAGCCGGGCGCCGACGCCCGCATCTCACCCGACACCGACAGCGTGCTGGTGGGCGGGGTGGCCGTGGCCAAGGGCAGCCGGGTCCGGCTGCGTCCCCGCCCGCACGGCACCGACCCCCAGGACCGGTTCCTGGACGGGCGGACCGCCCTGGTGGAGGCGGTGCTGCAGGACGTGGACGGCACCCGCCACCTGGCCGTGACGCTGGAGGACGACCCGGCCGCCGAGCTGAACCGCTGGCACGGCCGCTACCGCTACTTCACCCCGGATGAGGTGCAACCACTGTGAACGCAACGGACGGACGGCGGGTGCTGGTCGCCGGGATCGGCAACGTGTTCCTCGGCGACGACGGCTTCGGCGTCGAGGTGGTGAACCGGATCGACCGCGCCGCGCTGCCGGAGCGGGTGGACGTGGCCGACTACGGCATCCGCGGCATCCACCTGGCCTACGACCTGCTGGAGGGCCGCCACCACACGCTGATCATGGTCGATGCCGTCCCGCTGGAGGGTCCGCCCGGCACGCTGGCGGTGCTGGAGGCCGACCCCGACGACGGACCCGGCCTGCCCGCCATGGACGGGCACGGGATGAACCCGCAGGCCGTGCTGCACCTGCTGCACACCCTCGGCGGCCGGGTGGACCGGGTGCTCATCGTCGGCTGCCGCCCCGCCGACGTCACCGAGCGGATGGGCCTGACCGGCCGGGTCGCCGCCGCCGTGCCGCGGGCGGTGCGCCTGGTCACCGAACTGGCCGCCGACGCGGCCCGGCAGACGGGCCTGCCGCACGCCGCCCCCGCGCAAAGCCACCAGGCCGAAGGAAGCCCGACAGAAGCGGAGTACGCCAGTGCATGAGATGGGGCTGTGCCAGGCCATCGTCGAGGCCACCTTGCGCCGGGCCGCCGGACGGCCGGTGCGCGCGGTGCGGGTCAGGGTCGGCGGGCACCCGGTCGACCCCCAGGTGATCGCCCAGGGGTTCCGGATGGCGGCGGCCGGCACCTACGCCGAGGGCGCCGAGCTCGATTTGGTGGTCGAGCCGCAGACGGCGCACTGCCGCTCCTGCGGGGCGGACTCGCCGGTCACCGCCGCCACCGTGCTGGTGGCCTGCCCGCGCTGCGGCGGCCTGGACATGGACGCCCCCCTCACCGAGCAGCTGGTCGTGGAATCCATCGCCATCAGCGAGGACGAGCCCGCCGCGTCCGGGCGCGGCGACAGCGGCTGAGGAGGCCGAGATGACCCAGACAGCACAGACCGCCGAACGCCGGGTCGGGTTCGACGAGATCACCATCTTGTGGATCTCGGAGGGGATGAGCTGCGACGGCGACACCGTGTCGATGACCGCCGCGGGCCAGCCGTCCATCGAGGACGTGGTGGCCGGGCTGATCCCCGGGCTGCCCAAGGTCAACCTGCACAACAAGGTGCTCTCGCCCACCTTGGGCGGGGAGGAGTTCCTGGCGCCCTACCGCGCCGCCGTCCGCGGCGACCTGAGCCCCTACATCCTGGTCATCGAGGGCTCCATCCCCAACGAGAAGATCAACGGGGACGGGTACTGGACGTCTTTCGGCAACGACCCCGACACCGGTGAGCCGGTCACGCTGAACTGGTGGATCGACGCGCTGGCGCCGGGCGCCTGGGCGGTGGTGGCCATCGGCACCTGCGCCACCTACGGCGGCATCCACGCCATGGCCGGCAACCCCACCGGGTGCATGGGGCTGGCCGACTACCTGGGCTGGGACTTCCGCTCGGCGGGCGGCCTGCCGATCGTCAACGTGCCCGGCTGCCCCGTCCAGCCGGAGAACTTCATGGAGACGCTGACCTGGCTGCTGTACCACGCCGCCGGGTCGGCGCCCCCGCCGCCGCTGGACGACAAGCTGCGCCCGCAGTGGCTGTTCGGCAAGACCGTGCACGAGGGCTGCGACCGCGGCTCCTACTACGAGCAGGGCGACTTCGCCGGCGACTACAACTCGCCCAAGTGCCAGGTGAAGATCGGCTGCTGGGGCCCGGTGGTCAACTGCAACGTCCCCAAACGGGGCTGGATGGGCGGCGTCGGCGGCTGCCCCAACGTCGGCGGCGTGTGCATCGGCTGCACCATGCCCGGCTTCCCCGACAAGTTCATGCCGTTCATGGACATGCCGCCGGGCGCCAGCATGTCCACCCTGTTCGTCAAGCCGTACGGGGCGTTCGTGCGGCGGATGCGCGGCATCACCAACCGCACCGTCAACAAAGAACCCAAGTGGCACCACAACCGTGACGTGCTGACCAGCGGCTTCAGCCCCCGCTATCGCCCATGACCGCCGCAGAGCGCCAAGGCCGGCCCTGACGCCTTGGCGCTCCCTCATCCGTCCGACCGGCCACCGCAGGAAGGAACACGTCCAATGGCGATCACGGAGCGGAAGCCCGCCGCGCCCGAACCCGGGCAGCTCGTTGAGATGGCCTGGGATCCCATCACCCGCATCATCGGGAACCTGGGCATCTACACCAAGATCGACTTCGCCAACCGCCGGGTCGTCGAGTGCCACAGCACCTCGTCGCTGTTCCGCGGCTACTCGGTGTTCATGAAGGGCAAGGACCCGCGCGACGCCGGGTTCATCACCAGCCGCATCTGCGGCATCTGCGGCGACAACCACACCACCTGCTCGGTGTACGCGCAGAACATGGCCTACGGGATCAAGACCCCGGTACTCGGCGAGCTGATCATCAACCTCGGCGAGGCCGCCGAGTACATGTTCGACCACACCCTCTTCCAGGACAACCTGGTCTTCGTCGACTTCTGCGAGGCCATGGTCAAGGACACCAATCCCAGTGTCCTGCGCCGGGCCGAGACCACCGAGGCGCCGCGCGCCGCCGTCCACGGCAAGCGCACCATCGCCGACATCATGCGCGCCTACAACCCGTTCGAGGGGGACGCCTACAAGGCGGCGCTGCAGATGAGCCGGCTCACCCGGGAGATGTTCTGCCTCATGGAGGGCCGGCACGTCCACCCCTCCACGGTCTATCCCGGCGGGGTCGGGACGATGCCCAGCCCGACCACGTTCACCGACTACCTGTCGCGGCTGCTGCGGGTGGTGGACTTCGTCAAGAAGGCCGTCGCCATGAACGACGACGTGTTCGACTTCTTCTACGAGGCGCTGCCCGGATACGAGGAGGTCGGCCGCCGCCGCATCCTGCTGGGCTGCTGGGGCGCCTTCCAAAACCCCGAGGTCGTCGACTACCGCTACGAGACGATGAACGAGTGGGGCAAGGCGATGTACGTCACCCCCGGCATCGTGGTGGACGGCGAGCTGGTCACCAACAACCTGGTCGACATCAACCTGGGCATGCGCATCCTGGTCGGCTCCTCCTATTACGACGACTGGGTCAACGAGGAGCCGTTCGTCACCCACGACCCGCTCGGCAACCCGGTGGACATGCGGCACCCGTGGAACCAGACCACGCTGCCGGTGCCGCAGAAACGCGACTTCGACCACAAGTACAGCTGGGTGATGAGCCCCCGCTGGTACGACCAGCGCACCGGCGAGCACCTGGCGCTGGACACCGGCGGCGGCGCCTTCGCCCGGCTGTATGTGACCGCGCTGTCCAACCTGGTGGACACCCCGTACGTCAAGGCCACCGGCTCCAGCGTGCGGATCAACCTGCCCAAGGGGGAGAGCCTGCCGGAGACGACGCTGGAGTGGCGCATCCCCCAGTGGTCCAACACCATCGAACGCAACCGGGCGCGGGTGTACTTCGTCGCCTACGCCGCCGCGATGGCCTTCCAGTTCATCGAGCAGGCCATGCAGCGGGTGCGTTCGGGCGACCAGAAGGTCTTCCAGGACTTCGACGTGCCCGAGGAGGCGATCGGCGCCGGCTTCCACGAGGCGGTGCGCGGGGTGCTCTCCCACCACCTGGTCATCCGCGACGGCAAGATCGCCAACTACCACCCCTACCCGCCGACCCCGTGGAACGCCAGCCCGCGCGACAACTACGGCACGCCCGGCCCGTACGAGGACGCCGTCCAGGACATGCCGATCTTCGAGGAGAACGGCCCGGAGAACTTCCGCGGCGTGGACATCATGCGCACGGTGCGCAGCTTCGACCCGTGCCTGCCCTGCGGCGTCCACATGTACCTGGGCAAGGGCCGCACCCTGCGCAAGATCCACTCCCCGATGTTCGGCGCCGACCATGGCTGAGACCGCGCTCCTGGGCGGCCAGGCCGAACGGCCCGGCAAGACGCCGCCCGAGGACGGCGCGGAGCGGCCCGGCGGGAACCGGCTGGACGACCGGGAGGTCACCGAGCGGCTGCAGGCGCTGGAGGAGATCCTTGCGCACTTAGAGCGCCTCCCCGGGCCGACCGCCGAGACCGCGCTGGACGCGGTGGCCCTGCTGACCCAGGTGTACGGGGAGGCGCTGGCCCGGGTGATGGACCGCCTGGCCGCCCACCCCGACCTGGCCGGGGCGCTGGCCGCCGACGACCTGGTGGGGCACCTGCTCGGCCTGCACGGCGTCCACCCCGTGCCGGTCGCCGAACGCATCACCCGGGCGTTAGCGGACATCCGCCCACACCTGCGCGCCCGCGGCGGGGACGCGGAACTGATCGCCGTCTCCGACGGTGTGGCACGGGTACGGCTGTCGGCGCGGGGCTGCGGCTCATCGGCCGCGCAGCTGCGGCAGGCCGTGGAGGCTGCGATCGGCGCCGCCGCCCCCGAACTGTCCGGCATCGAGCAGGTCACCGACCCGCCCGCACGCCCGGCGGCGTTCGTCCCGGCCGAGGCGCTGCTGCGCAAACCGGAAGGCGCGCGATGAGCGGCGACGGGGCGGGACGCGCGGCCGTTCGCCCGATCGGCGTATCCCGGGGGCGGGATGCCGAGCGACGCGGGCTTTACGGCCGGGCCGTCCCGCAGGCGCACGCTCGCGTCTTGGACGGGCGATCGCGCGGGGCCGAGGGGACGCGATGAGCGGGAGTGCGCTGGGGCGTGTGATCACCCGCCCGGCCCGGCGGCGGGACGCCGAACGGTGCGAGCTGTGCGGCCGGGACGTCCCGCAGGCGCACGCCCACGTCCTCGATGAGCAGACGGGGGAGCTGCTGTGCTCCTGCCGGGCGTGCGCCCTGCTGTTCGAGCAGGACGGGGCGGCGGGCGGGCGGTACCGGCCGGTGCCCGAGCGGCGGGTCCGGCTGTCCGGGCCGGAGCCGGCCGAACTGGGCGTGCCGGTCGGGCTGGCGTTCTTCGTCCGGCGGCCGGACGGGGGCGTGGACGCCTGCTACCCGAGCCCGCTGGGCGTCACCCGCTGGGAGGTGGACCTGAAGGTGTGGGAGCGGGCCACGGCCGGGTGCGAGCCGCTGCGGGCGATGCGCCCGGCGGTGGAGGCCCTGCTGGTCAACACCTCCCGGGGCGTCTCGCAGCAGTGGCTGGTGCCCATCGACGACTGCTACCGGCTGGTCGCCCTCGTCCGGCGTCATTGGACCGGCCTGAGCGGGGGAGAGAGGGTCTGGAAGGAGATCGAGGCGTTCTTCGCCGACCTGACCTCGGCGAACGCATCCGAGGGAAAGGGGAGATGACCATGGCGCAAATCCGTGTGGGCAAGCCGCAGGTCTCACCGGACACGCCCTCGCACACCCCGGGCGTGCGGCAGGGCAACACCAAGGGCGCCTACCGGCACCAGGCGGGCCACCACCTGGACGACACCGCCGACGCCCGCCGCTCGACGGGCATCCGGCCCAAGGACCGCAACCCGATCCTGCCGTCCATGCCGAACCTGTCGCCGAGCTGACCACGAGGGGGACACCGTGACGAAAGCCGGAACCATCGCACGGAAGGCGGCCACCGTCGCCACCACCGGAAGCACCACCGGCAGGAGCGGCGGCACCGCGACGCGCATGAAGGCCGCGCCCACCGCCAAGATGGGCTCCGCCGTCCGCAAGGCGGGCACACTGGCCACCGGCGGCAGGGCCAGGCCGAGGCCGTCCGGCGGGACGAGCCCGCTGAGCAGTGTGGGTGCCGCCGTCAAGAAGGCGGGCGGCGCGCTCATGGCCATGACCGCGGCCCGGACCACCGGTGTCGCGGGCAGGACCGGCCCCTTCGTCGGCAAGGGACAGCCGGGCATCGCACGGCGGCCCGGGCCTTTCGTGGGCAAAGGACAACCGGGCATCGCAAAAAGGACAGGACCCTTCGTCGGTAAAGGACAGCCGGGAATTGCCACCCGGACCGGTCCCTTCCTTGGGAACTTTCTTGGAAAGAGGTCGGGCATGACGACCATGAGCAGTCCGCTCGCCAGAAGGAAGAGCGTCGCCCGGAAAGCGGGCGCCGTGGCCGTGGCCGGAGCCGTCGCCAAAGCACTGACCACGGCGGCCAAGACCGGCTCCGCCAAGAAGAAGAGCGGCGCGGCGCGTCCCAAACGGTCGAAGCTGCCCATCGCCATGCTCGGCATGGCGATCGCCCTGCTGGTGTGGCGGGAACTGCCGGCCATCAAGCGCTACTACAACATGACGAGGATGTGAGGCATCGCATGTGCCTTGGCATTCCCGGGGAGATCGTGGAACTGCTCCCCGGCCGGGCCGACCTGGCCACGGTGGAGATCGCCGGAGTCCGGCGGGCCGTCAACATCGGCCTGCTGGGCACCGGCGGCCCCGGCGGCGTGCAAGTCGGCGACTGGGTGCTGGTCCACGTCGGATTCGCCATGTCGAAGATCGACCAGGACGAGGCCGCCGCCACGCTGAAGCTGCTGAAAGGCATGGGCGAGGCCTACACCGACGAACTGGACGCCCTCGCGGGCTCGGACATCACCTGAAGACCGGACGGTTGGAGAGGACCTGCATGCGGTTCATCGACGAGTACCGCGACGCCGACCGGGCCCGCGCGCTGGCGGCACGGATCGCCGCGCTGTGCGAGCCCGGCCGCCACTACAAGTTCATGGAGGTCTGCGGCGGGCACACCCACACCATCTACAAGCACGGGTTAGAGGACTACCTGCCGGAATCGGTGCAGCTCGTGCACGGCCCCGGCTGCCCGGTGTGCGTGATCCCGATGGGCCGCGTGGACGACGCCATCGCCATCGCCCGCCACCCCGACGTCATCTTGACCTCGTTCGGCGACATGATGCGGGTGCCCGGCAGCCACGGCTCGTTCCTGGACGCCAAGGCGGCCGGCGCCGACATCCGGATGGTCTACTCGCCGCTGGACGCCCTCAAACTGGCCCGCCGCAACCCCGACCGCCGGGTGGTCTTCATGGCCGTCGGCTTTGAGACCACCGCCCCGTCCACCGCGGTGACCGTGCTGCGCGCCGCCGCCGAAGGGGTGCGCAACTTCTCGGTCTTCTGCAACCACGTGACGATCATCCCCGCGATCAAGGCCATCCTGGACTCGCCCGACCTGCGGCTGGACGGCTTCCTCGGCCCCGGTCACGTCTCCACCGTGATCGGCTGCCGCCCGTATGAGTTCATCGCCCGCGACTACGGCCGCCCGCTGGTGGTCGCCGGGTTCGAACCGCTGGATGTGCTGCAGGCGGTGCACATGCTGCTGGTGCAGCTCGCCGAGGGACGCGCCGAGGTGGACAACCAGTACACCCGGGTCGTCCCCTGGAACGGCAACCCGCGGGCGCTGCAGGCGATCAACCAGGTGATGGAGCTGCGCCCGCACTTCGAATGGCGCGGGTTGGGCTTCATCTCGCATTCGGCGCTGCGGCTGCGCGACGCCTACGCCGACTTCGACGCCGAACGGATCTTCCAGGTGCCCGGCGTCCGCGTCGCCGACCCCAAGTCCTGCCAGTGCGGCGAGGTCCTCAAGGGCGTGCTGCGCCCCTGGGAGTGCAAGGTCTTCGGCACCGCCTGCACCCCCGAAAACCCCATCGGCACCTGCATGGTCTCCTCCGAGGGGGCCTGCGCCGCCTACTACAACTTCGGCCGCTTCACCCGGCGGCGCACCAAGGAGGCCACCCACGCATGATCACCGAAGAGCAGGTCCTGGAACGCATCCGCCGCACCCGCGCCCGCCGCCCCCGCCTCCGCGACGAACGCATCACCCTGGCCCACGGCGCCGGCGGCAAAGCCACCCAATCCCTGGTGGAAAGCCTGTTCGTGGCCGCCTTCCGCAACCCGGCCCTGGAACGCCTGGACGACGGCGCCGTCCTCGACCTGCCCGCGGCCGCCTCCGGGACGAGCGGGCCGGCCCGCGCGGCGAGCGGCCCATCAGGCAAGACGGGCGCGGCCTGTGCGGACGAAATGAGCGACGCGGCGAGCACAGCCCCCAGGGATGAGACGGTCCTTGCCGGTGGGACAGTCAATCCGGCACCCATGAGCCGTGCAGGTGAGCCGGGCAGCCCGACGGTCTTTGCGGACGACCCGGCAGCCACGGCCCGCATGAGCGACGCGATGGCGACGGCCGGGCCGCGGCTGGCGTTCACCACCGACTCCTATGTGGTCTCCCCGCTGTTCTTCCCCGGCGGCGACATCGGCGACCTGGCCGTCAACGGCACCGTCAACGACCTGGCCGTCTGCGGCGCCCGCCCGCTGTACCTGTCGGCCGGCTTCATCCTGGAAGAAGGCTTCGAGGTCGCCGACCTGCAACGGATCATCGCCTCCATGGCCGCCGCCGCCCAGCGCGCCGGCGTCCAGATCGTCACCGGCGACACCAAGGTCGTCGGCCGCGGCAAGGCCGACGGCTGCTACATCACCACCGCCGGCGTCGGCCTCCTGGACCGCCCCATCACCCTGGACGCCGCGACGGTCCGCCCCGGCGACGCCGTCCTGGTCTCCGGCCCGATCGGCGAACACGGCGTGACCATCATGCTGGCCCGCGGCGAACTGGACATCGAAGCCGACCTGACCTCCGACACCGCCCCCCTCAACGGCCTCACCGAGGCGCTGCTGAACGCGGCCCCCGGCGTCCGCGTCCTCCGCGACGCCACCCGAGGCGGCGTCGCCACCGTCCTGAACGAGATCGCCCAGGCCTCCCAGACCGCCATCGTGGTGGACGAGGCCGCCGTCCCGATCCGCCCCGTCGTGGCCGGTGCCTGCGAACTGCTCGGCATCGACCCTCTCTATGTGGCCTGCGAGGGCCGCTTCGTCGCCATCGTGGACGGCGCCCACGCCGACAAGGCTTTAACGGTCTTGCAGACCCACCCTTTGGGCCGGGACGCCGCCATAATCGGCCACGTCCACGACGACCCGCCGAGCCTGGTCCTGGGCCGCACCTCCTTCGGCGGCACCCGCGTCATCGACACCCTGGTCGGCGACCCGCTGCCGCGCATTTGCTGAGCGGGGTCGGCGGCCCGCCGGAGCTCATTCCGGTGGCGGAGCGCCTAGTGGGGCTTATCTGATTTTCAGGCGGCGTCCCAGTGCTTCTCCGCCTCGTACGTCCTGGCCGGCGTAGATGTAGACGTTCACTCGCTGGTTTTGTGCCAGTGGAGACAGGTCGGTTCCAGGCGCGATTCCTTCGATGCAAAGCTTCTTGAGGCGGGGGAGGGAGGCCAGCGGACGCAGATCGGTGACGCCCGCGCAGTCGGTCAGCAGCAACTCTTCCAAAGCGGGAAGGTCCTGCAGCGGGGTCAGGTCGGTGATGGGGTTCTTTGACAGGTTGAGGTGCCACAGCCGGGTTTGGCCGGACAGTGGGCGCAGGTCGCTCACTGAAGACCCAGCGATTCGCAGATCCCGGATTTCGATCTCGGCCAAGGGGCCGAGATCGTGGAGCCAGTCGCATTCGGTGAGAATGAGCTCATTCACATTCGGGGCGGCGGCGATAAGCGAGCCAAGGCCTTCTTGGAGATGTGAACTGCTGAGCCCGAGCGACGTCACCGTATCGAGCGGAGGGAGTTGCCGCAGGCTGCGCAGTGCCCGGCACCCGTACATGCTCAGTGTTCGCAACTCGGTGAATTGCAGGAGAGGCGAGTAGTCTGTGACGTCCTTGCAAGTGCCCAGCCAGATTCTTTCGAGCGAAGGCAACTTGTCTAGGAACTTGAGATCAGTGAATCCGAGGGTTTCCAGGATGAAATGATCAGCCTTCGGCAGTTCGGGCAGCCGGACCTTGCCCATGTGCGACTTTGGGGAGTAGATCACTATTCTGTGAATAGAGTCGGCGCATCCGGTAAGAGGGCTCAAATCGGTCGGCCCGTCCAGGAGCAGTGCCAGCGTGGCGGGAGAAGGGGCCTTGCTGAGCGCGGCGAGCTGAGCAGAAGAACACAGCGAGAGGTATCCGCCCGGTGACCTGTTCGCCAAGACGCGCTCGGCGTACTCGTCAGGATCGAAGTATTGCCATGCGATGCTGAGCTCTTCCTGAACCTCGAAGCGTTGGTCGGTGGCATAGCGAGCCAGGACATCGAGGGCTTGGGGGCCGTTGATCAGCCAGGCCGTGCGGACGGTCGCTATGGCTGCGCTCTCCGACAGCCCTTCCAGGGTCTTTGGCAGACGAGCCAGCACCGGTTCCCCAGCGGTGGCCAGTGAACGCGCCATGGCCGAGGTACGCGGCGGGACGAGCTCATCCAGGCACTGGTCGAGAGCGGCGCGCAGGTCATCGGGGACAGCGGGAAGGGTCTCCAGGCACGCCACCGCCAGCAGCTTGAGCCGCCGGGCCTGCCGTGGTTCGGTTCGCGCCCGGTCGAGGATGCCGGTGATCAGTTCCCGGCGCAGCGGCTCGTTGGCATGACCCGCGGCCATCACGACGGTTTCGCGCCACTGGTCGCGGTGAGCGTTGCGGATGAGCAGGTCCATGTCGCCAAGGTCGGCGGCCTGCTTGGCGGCCAGGTACTCCTGGACGGTGCGGTGCACGAAGTCGATCCGGCCGGGCACCGGCTCGCGCAGCACGCCGCTGCGTTCCAGCAGCGCCTCCAGCACCGCCTCCGCCCCGGCCCGGACCTGCGGCATCGTGGCCAGGCGGTCGGCGATCAACCGCTGGACCATCGGCTTGGGCAGCTCGACGCGGTTGCTGGTGGACAGGTGCCAGGCCAGGTCCTGCAGGATGCGGATCTTCTGATCGCGTTCTAGGGGGACGGCGCGGGCGCTGGGAACGTTGCGCTGGGCATCCCTGGTCTCCAGGAGCATGTCCAACGCCGCGGCGTACAGGCCCATCCGGTCGCGGGGCAGGGCCTGACGGTCGAGGTTGAGGGCGCACAGCATCGCCGCCAGCAGCGGGGTCGCGGCCAGGGTCCGCAGGTGCGGGGCCGACTCCAGCCGGGCCAGCAACCGGGCCTCGTGAGCGGGAGCCGTTCGGGCGGGCACGGCAGGTCGGCGCAGTCGCGGACGGCCTCGTGCCAATGCCGGACCAGGGCGCGCAGGTCGGCCGGGCCGAGCGGCTCCAGGAAGACGGTGCCGAATCCCTCGGCGCGCAGCCAGCCCGCCGCGGCGGCCGCGGGCCGGGAGGTGACCACGATGCGGATGCTCGGGAACTGGGCGACGATCTGCTGCAGCCACTGGCGGACGGCCGGCCGCTGGGAGTCGGTCACCTCATCGACCCCATCGACCAGCAGCAGGGCTCGGCCGGACAACAGCCGCCGGTGCACCCACCCGCGCGGCATGAGGCCGCTCAAGTTGCCGGCCACGTCGTCGAGGTATTCCTCGGGACGCGGCAGCGCCTGACCCGCATGGCTGCGCAGCTTGATCAGGAACGGCACATGCCCGTTGAGCTCGGACAGCTCCCCGGTGAAGCCGCCGCGGGCGGCGGTGATGGCGAGCCAGCGCAGCAGGGTGCTCTTGCCGCCGCCGGCCTCGCCGCGGATGAGCACCCGCCGGTGGGCGCCCAGCGCCTGTTCCACACGGACGCTGCGGCCGTCGCGTTCGTCCGAACGCCAGTCGCTGATGGGGACCGCCTCGGCCTGGCGGGGGCGCAGCCGGTCCTCCGGGGAGGCGTTCAGGCTGATGTAGGCGACGCTCAGCGTGGTCTGCGGACGGGTGAAACGCTCGAACCGCACCCCGAACAGCTCCAGCCGGTCCAGGCTCTCGCTGATGAAAGCCAGGTAGCGGCGGGTGAACTCCGCGTCGTTCTCCTCGCCCTCCGGAGCGGTCAGCGACCGCATCGGAAGCCGGGCCAGCGCCGCCTCCACCTGCTCGGTCATCCGCGACAGCCTGCTCAGCGTCTCGGCGAGCGCCCGTGGCTCGAACTGCGGCAGGTGGATGAGGATGCGCGCCAGGCACTCGCAGCACTCCTCCAGCACCACCTCATACAGCCGCGCCCCGGCCTCGCCGAGCTGGAACTCCGCCTCCCGCGCCGGCAGCGTGCGGCGCAGCCGCCGGGCCAGCTTCACCGGGTCCATGTCGTCGGCCAGCAGCGCCTCATCCGACAGGTCGGCGCGCTCCAGGGTGAGGACGACCTGGTGCAGCACGGCCTGGCGGTCCGCATCGTCCAGCCCGCCGAACTCCTGCCGGGCGAAGGTCAGCAGCCGCTCGGTCACCGCGTCGGCGACGGCCTCGAACTGCCGCTGGGTCTTCCGCCGCTTGATCTCGTCGGGAATCCCGGTCTTGATCAGCTCGACGAGATCCTTGGAGGCCGCCGCCCTGGCCGTCCGGCTCGCCAGCCACCGCCCGGCCACCAGCTGCGCCACCGCTCCCCCGACCCTCAGTGCGGCCCCCTCGACGGACACGGCACCCCCAATCCACTCGGAGGCACCAGTATCGCTGTAATCAGTCCTTTCGTATCGCCGGTGCTCTTTTTTGGGTTGGCGTTCTTCCTCTTTAAGGCCCTGGAGAATAGGGCGGACGAATAAGAGGACTTTTCGTCCTGATGCCCGGACTGATGAGAGACGGCGGACCCATCCGAGAGCAGACCAGGTGATGCTCCTTCTCACCCGCACCGGTCTGCTGTCTTGGGCCGGACTGGCCGCCAACCCCGGCCGAGGGAACAGACGGCCGCGTACAGGCTGCCGCGTCCGAGGTGCGCCGGACGGCCGGAAAGCCGCCTAGCATGGCGAGCTGTGATCACGGTGGCCACCTGGAACGTTCTGCATCGCGTCCATGCCGAGAATTGGGGCGCGGAGGCCATCCCCAAGTGCTGGCCGAAGGAGCCGGAGCGGATCGCGGCGATCACCGAGTGGCTGGCCGGCCGCACCGAGCAGGTCATAGCCCTGCAGGAGGTCAGCGGCGACCAGCTGGCCGACCTGCGCCGGGCCCTGCCCGGCCGGACCTTTCACACCCTGCGCTACCCGCGCGTCCCGGCCCCGCGTCAGGGCTCCTGCCCGCTGAGCGACCCGGGGGAGCACCTGGTGCTGATGGTGGATGGAACGAGCCAATTCCGCGGCGCCGAGTCCTTCGGCAACGACCCGGGCAAGGGAGTGCTCGCCGTCCAGGTCGCCGAGACGCTCGTGATCGCCACCCACCTGAGCGGTGATCGGCGCCGCGTCCCCCAGCTGGCCCGCCTGGCCGAACTGGCCGCCGCCCACCCGGAACGCCCGGTGCTCCTGCTGGGCGACTTCAACACCGACCGCGCCACCGTGGCCTCCGGCCTGGGCGAGGGCTTCACCGTCGCCGCCCTCCCGCCCGGCTCCCCGCCGACCCGCCTGCACCGCCCGCACGCCGAAACGCACACCGTGGACCACGTGGTGGTACGCGACGCCACCATCGTCGACACCGCAGTGGAAAGCTCCGACGACCTGTCAGATCACAATCTCGTCCGCGCCGCCATCTCCTTCCGCCCCTCATGAACACCGCTCGGACCTGCGGACGCGTCGCCGTCGGACGGCGCTGATCGTCCTTATTCGTTGCCGGCAGACTCAGGTCCCCGGGCACCGGCGGCAGGCGACCCGGGTCGTCTCGGCCACTGGACGGATCTCTTTGGGAGCTCAGGTGATGGGCTCGACAGGCTCGTGGCCGACGCCGGGTTCTCGGGTGGGTCGGCCGGTGAGCCAGGACAGGTTGCGCTGCTCTCAGCGGTGGCTTTGCGGGTGAGGTTGTGCGCCCGGTTGGCGGTGTCCGCGAGCTCCTCGAGGTCATCACCTCCGAGCTGGAGGCCGACACACCGCTGCTGCGGGTCATCGTCAAGCGGATCCCGCACACCGGCCGCCCCCACAGCCTCGGCGAGGCCGAACGCCGCCTGGCCGAGCCGGGCCGCGCCTATCTGGTCCACCACCTCGCCCCTGGCGGAGCTCCGGCCCCTGGTGTTCCCGTCCATCTGCGTCCGCATCGCCCTGGACCGTCCACCCGGCATCGGCCGCACCGCTCTGCTCGACCACGCCCTCCGGGTGATCACCACGTGGTACCGCGGCCACCGGTGACCGTCGCGAAGAGCCCCGTTGATAAGGCCAGGAAGCGGTTCAGGACGAGCCGATGCGGGCGGCGGCGATCACGGCCTGGCCCAGGCTGATGCCGCCGTCGTTGGGCGGGACGCGCGAGTGCACCAGGACGCGGAACTCCAGGCGTTCCAGGCCGGTGACGACCCGCTCCAGCAGGGTCATGTTCTGGAAGACGCCGCCGGACAGGGCCACGGTGCGCAGCCCGGTGCGGTCGCGCAGCAGCTGGACGGCGTGGATGAGGGCGCGGGCCAGGCCGTTGTGGAAGCGGGCGGCGATACGGCCGTGGCCGACCCGGTTGGCCAGGTCGCCCACGGTGGCGCGGACCAGGTCGCCACCGCGGATGATCAGGGGCGGGCCGTCCTGGACGGTCACCGCATAGCCGCCGGTCTCATGGGGGTCCACCCGGCGTTCCAGCTCGATGGCGGCCTGGCCCTCGTAGCTGATGGCGTCCCGGCCGCACAAGATGGCGGCCACCGCGTCGAACAGCCGGCCCGCGCTGGAGGTGAGAGGGGCGTTGGTGCCGGTGCGCGCCAGCGACACCATCGCCGCCCACCGCTCGGCGTTGCGCCGCACCACCGCCAGGTCCGGCACGTCGTCCCCGTAGAGGGCGTCCAGGTAGGCCGCGGCCATCCGCCACGGCTCGCGGATCGCCGCCGTCCCGCCCGGCATCGGCACGGTCTCCAGATGCCCGGCCCGTTCGAAGTCCACCAGGTCGGCGATGAGCAGCTCACCGCCCCACAGCGTGCCGTCCGGGCCGTAGCCCAGGCCGTCCAGCGCCACCCCGATCACCGGGCCGGTCGCGCCGTTGTCGGCCAGGCAGGAGGCGATGTGCGCGTGGTGGTGCTGCACGGCCACCGGCTCGGCGTCGCAGTTTTCCAGGGCGTACTTGGTCGACAGGTATTCGGGGTGCAGGTCGTGCGCCACCACCTGCGGGCGGACGTCCAGCAGCCGGCAGAAATGCTCGATGCCCTCGGTGAACGACCGCAAGGTGGCGTAGTTCTCCAGGTCGCCGATGTGGTGGGAGACGAACGCGTGCGGCCCCTTGCCCACGCAGAAGGTGTTCTTCAGCTCCGCCCCGCAGGCCAGCACCGGACGCGGGAACGGCCGCTTCACCGGGATCGGCGCCGGCACGTACCCGCGGGAGCGGCGCACCGGCAGCACCCGCCCCCGGAACAGCCGCACCACCGAGTCGTCGGTGCGGACCTGGATGGGCCGGTCGTGCACCAGGAAGGCGTCGGCGACCGGCGCCAGGCGCTGCAGGGCGTCCTCATCCCGGTAGGCGATCGGCTCGTCCGACAGGTTGCCGCTGGTCAGCACGAACGGCCGGCCCAGCCGCCGGGCCAGCAGATGGTGCAGGGGGGTGTAGGGCAGCATCACCCCCAGCTCCCGGGCGCCGGGCGCCACCGACTCGGCCACCGGGGCGTCCACCCGGCGGGGCAGCAGCACGATGGGACGGGCCGGCCCGGTCAGCGCCCGCTCGGCGCCTTCTTCCAGCCGCACCAGGGTGCGCGCCGCCGCCAGATCGGCCGCCATGATCGCGAACGGCTTGTCCTCGCGGTGCTTGCGGGCCCGTAACGCCGCCACCGCCCGTTCCAGGTCGGCGCGGACGGCCAGGTGGTAGCCGCCCAAACCCTTGATCGCCAGGATCTTGCCGTCGTGCAGCCGGCGGGCCGCGGCGACGATCGGGTCCCCCGCCAGCTGCCGTCCCGCGGCGTCCACCAGCCGCAGCGTCGGCCCGCACGCCGGGCAGCACACCGGCTGGGCGTGGAAGCGCCGGTCGGCGGGGTCGGCGTACTCGCGGGCGCAGTCGGCGCACATGGCGAAGCCGGCCATGGTGGTCCGGCACCGGTCGTAGGGCACGTCCCGGACGATGGTGAAACGCGGCCCGCAGTCGGTGCAGTTGGTGAACGGGTAGCGGTAGCGGCGGGCGGACGGGTCGGCGATCTCCGCCAGGCATGCGGCGCAGGTCGCGGTGTCGGCGGCCACCAGCGCCTGCGGCCATCCCGCGGTTTCGGGCGCCTGCTGCTTGGGGACGGCGGGCTGCGGGCCGGGGAGGCTGTCGATGATCCGAAAACCCCGCTCCCCGGTCGGCGCGGTGCGCTCGCTGGTGATCCGCTCGACCACGGCCAGCGGCGGCGGCTGGTGGGCCAGCGCGGCGGCGAACTCCGCCAGCGCCGGGGCCGACCCCTCGGCCTCGACGATCACCCCGCGGGTGTCGTTGCCGACGAACCCGGCCAGGCCGTACTTGCCGGCCAGCCCGTAGACGAACGGGCGGAAGCCGACGCCCTGCACCACGCCCTCGACGCGGATCCGCATCCGCACCAGGTCCTTCGGGTCGGTCAACATGCCGCCGCCCCGCCCTCCAGCGCCCGCTGAACCAGCTCCCACAGCACGTGCACCAGCGTCGACTGGGCCTCCTGGATGCGGTGCACCGACGCCGACGGCACCACGAACAGGTGCTCCACCTCCTGGGCCCGGGCCATCTCACCGCCGTCGTAGCCGGCCAGGCCGACGGTCACCAGCCCCCGCCGGGACGCCTCGGCCAGCGCGTTCAGCACATTGGCCGACCCGCCGCTGGTGGACAGCGCCACCGCCACATCCCCCGGCCGGCCGAGCGCGGCCACCTGGCGGGCCAGGGCCACCTCAAAGCCCACGTCGTTGGACAGCGCGGTGACGGCGGCCACGTCCTGCGACAGCGACAGCGCCGGCAGCGGGCGGGCCGGCGGGGGCGGGCTCATGAACAGCCGCGCCAGGGACTGGGCGTCGGTGCTGCTGCCGCCGTTGCCGAACGCCAGCAGCCGCCCGCCCGCCCGGAATGCCGCGGCCAGCCGCCCGGCGCAGGCCGCCAGCGCCTCGGCGTGCGAGCCGGCCAGCGCCCGGCGCAGCGCGACGATCTCCAGCGCTTTTTCAGCGGTCGAACGGCGCAGATCCGCCGCGACGTCCGCGCCGTCGCCGTCCCCGTAGAGGAAGGGGTAGAGGGTTTCGACCCCGTCCGTCTTCGTCATGACGCCCGCTCCGTCACCGCGATGGCCTCCTTGGCATGAACCAGCACCACATCGCCCGGCCGCACCTCGACCAGCGCCACGCTGACCTCCTGCGGCCCGGCCGCGGTGTCCACCACGGCCAGGTCGTCGTCCAGCAGGCGCCGCACCCGCGCCGCGACGGCCGCATCCGAGCAGGTCAGGCAGACCCCGTCCGGGCAGTCGCTCACCGTCGCCCCTCCGCGGCCGGCGAGGGGGCGCGTTCGAGGAACACCTGCACCAGCTCCCACAGCAGGTGGTAGGTCGTCACCTGCACTTCTTTGACGGTGCACGGGTCGCCGGAACGGGCGAGCAGGCGGTGCTCCACCGCCTGCTCGGCTCCGATCGGCCCGCCGTCCCCGCCCACCAGCGCCACGGTGAGCGCCCCCAGGGCGGCGGCGGTCCGCAGGCCGTGCAGCACGCTCGCGCAGCGGCCGTCGGGGGACAGGCCGAGCGCGATGTCGCCGGCGGAGGCCAGCAGCCGAAGCTGGGCGGCGAACACCTCCTGCGGCCCGGCCGTGCCGGCGATCGCGCCCAGCGTGGCCGGGTCGGCGGCCAGCGAGACGGCCGGCAGGGCGCGCTTGCCGACGATCACCGGGTGGACGAACTCGATCGCCACATGCTGGGCGTCGGGCGCCGCCCCGCCTTCGCCGAACACCAGCAGCCTGCCGCCGTCCCGAAAGCGCCGGGCCATGTCCTCGGCGGCCCGCACCACCGCGTCCGCCTCGTCGGCGAGGGCGCGCCCCGCTTCCTCCCGCCGCGCGAACGCCTCCCGCACCAGGCTTGCCGCCGGCTCCATCACGCCCCCCTTTCCACCGCGTTCATGGCCGCACGATCACCGGTGAGCGGCCGCCGGACCGGGCCGGACCGCCGTTGAGCGGAGCCGGGAGGGAAGCTTGCGAAACTTTGCCCCACCGCCCCAGGCAGCGTTCGAGCACCTGGCCGAGCCGCGCCAGCCGTCCCATCCACGACTCCAGCTCGGCAGCCCCGTCCGGGGTCAGCTCATAGCGCCGCCGGGCCGGCCCGGAGTCGGACGGCACCCACGACGAGGCCACCAGCCGCTTGCGCTCCAGCCCCCGCAGCACCCGGTACACGTGGGCGGGCTCCACATCCTCCGCCCCCAGCCCTTCCAGCCGTTCGATCAGCTCGTATCCGTGCCCCGGACGCTCGAAGATCAGCAACAGCAGAAAGGGACGCAACAGACCACGTACCTCACTGCCTTCCATGCACCTTCCCCCGTCCGCTCCCCGTGAGATGGGAACAGATCTTCCCCTCTCCCCCCGCCCCGACACCCACCCCCTGCACAGCCCTCCCTCCCACCCCTGCCGTCTTTTTCCGCACCTTTGGCCCACCACGACCGTGTCTGCGAGATGCGGAAAAGACCGAGGCAGGCGGAGCGGGCGCGTTTCGATGGGGAGAACTGCACGACCGTCTTCACAGACATCGCGGAGTTCGGCGCGCGCATCCGCAACGAGGACCGCAGCCTGGTGCGCGGCATGCTGCTGGAGATGCCGGGGGAGATCTTCGGTGACCCACGGCTGGGCGGTCTGGAGGGCTGCGGTGACGAGTTCCTGATCATCGTGCTGCCCGGGGTGCCGACCAAGGCGGTGATGGAGGTGCTGCCGCACCGGCTGGCGAAGGCCATCCGGCGGCACAACCGGCGCGTGGCCGAGCCGGTCCGCATTCAGCTGCGGCTCGCCGTTCATGCGGGGCCAGTGGCCTCGGATGCCGCGTCCGGGACGGCCATCACCGAAGCGGCTCGCATCATGGAGGCCCGTGTCCTCGAGGACCGCATGACCGGAGAGGGCCGGGCTGGGAGTCATCGTTTCTCGGGCCGTCTTCGACCGGCGGAGGGCCGTGGGGAGCAGGCGGCGGAGTAGTGGCGTGGACGGCAGGTGGTGGCGTGATGCGGGAAGAAGCCGCCCAGGTGCTGGCCGAGCTGTGGGAGTAGTTCCCAGGGGGCAGGTTTGCCCGTCGACGTCTGGACGGTGGAGCACGCGGGTCGGTCAGAGGTTCGTCAGCACCGACAGCCCTGCTGTGCTGAGTGAACTGCTGGACGAAATCTACGGCGGGGAGACGAGCAGGAACTGGTAGGGCGTCTCTGAAGAACAGCGTCCGGTATGGGGGTAGGACGAGTCGGCGGTCCTGCCGGGGCCCGGGTGGCGGTCGGGATCGATGGCTGCTGTGGGAATCGGCTACCGGTTTGAGCGGGAAGCCTCGTGCGTGACCGGGAGGCCAAAGACCGATGGCGTGTCGGCCGCTGTTACGTGGGGGACTTGCTGGAAGGCCGCTTGGGCGTGAGCGGTGGGGCGGTGACGTTGCGCTGCTCCGGGGCGGGGGATGTCAGTGAGCTCCGCCACGGCGGAGGGTGAACTCCCAGGTCGGTGCGAGGGGCGGGGAGCGGGACGGCTGATCATGGGTAGCCGGGGTTCGTCCCCACTCCGGCCTGCGTGGTGCTGGGCCTTCCCCTGTTGTGGCTTTGATGAGACGGACGCTTTCCACCGAGCTCGAGGGCGGAGGGAGGCAGAGTCATGAGCATTCCGGCGTTCGACTATGACGGCTACTGGCGGGACGGTGACGGCGTGCGCGACAGCTCCCTTTGGCGGGAGCGGGGGCTGCACTGGCACTGCCACCTGTGGCGGGGGAACGCCTCCGAGTGCGAGGACGAGTCCGCGCGGCGCGATCCGTCCACCGACCTGCCGCCCAAGGAACTGGGCGACTGGCTGCGCAAACCCGCCCGGACCATCCGTCTTGTGGGACGCACCCCCGAGGAGGTGATGGAGTGGCTGCGCGGCGAGTGGACGGCGGTGCGGGACCAGCTCGGGCAGGAGTCCGCCGCGATCGATGAGGAGGCGCGGTTCGGGCGGGCGCTGTATGACCTGCGGCTCGGCCAGGCGGTGTGCTGGAGCGGCTGGCTGAGCGGCGCCACCTTCTGGCACGCCGCTGCGGTGCCCACGGAGTCCAACTGCCACTGAGCCGTTGCGGCGCGCCGTCTCCGCAGGGTGAGTCGGCATGGCGTCGAAGCCGTCGCCTCCGGCGCCTGGGGTCACGTGCCGGCAACTCTTTCCGCCGGCCGGTCGCGGGGCGTCGCCTTCGCCGTTCTCGGCGGCGTTCTGGCGCAAGTGGTCTCGACCGGCCGGACGCCCATGGCGACAATAGGCCGAATGTGATTCGGTTAGTGGGGCGCCGGAGGCACGTGGAGGGAGGTTGCCGGTGGCACCAGTGATGATCCGGGACTACCCGCACCGGCTCGGCGGGCACTGCGGGTCGGGCGCGCTGCGGGACCTGATCGAATGGGCCGGGCTCGGCTGGGGAGGGCCGCCCAGCGAGGCCCTGGTCTTCGGGCTCGGCGGCGGGCTGTCCTTCCACCTGATGCATCTTCCGGGGATGACCCCCTCCTTCTACCTCGGCGGCCGCAGCGCGGACCTGGAACTGGACCTGTGCCGCCGGCTGGGCATCGCCGTCGAGAAGCGCCAGACCGGCGACCCGGCCGAGGCCTGGTCCTGGGTCACCGCCGAACTGGACGCCGGACGGCCGGTCATGGTGTGGGCCGACATCATCCACCTGCCCTACCTGCGGGTACGGCTCAGCAACAGCCGCCACGACCTGGTCGTCGTCGGCTACGACGAGCAGGCGGGCATCGCCTACGTCGCCGACAACGACCGGGAGGACATCCAGCAGGTCCCCCTGGACGCCCTGGCCAAGGCCCGCGACTCCCGCGGCTTCCCCGGCCCCAACCGGCACGCCACCTTCCCCATGCGCTTCCCCGAGAAGCTGCCCGACCTGCTGCCGGTGGCGCGGGAGGCGGCCGCGTGCTCGGCGGCCAACCTGCGGGACGGCCGGGACGGGCTGCACGGCCTGCTGCCCGGCCGGGTCGGGTACACCGGCGGGCTGGAGGGCATCGAGCGGTTCGCCGCCGAGATCGCCCGATGGCCCGACGAACTCGACCCGGACGCCCTGAGCGGCGCCTACCGCGCATTGCGCGTCTTCATCGAGAAGGCCGGGACCGGGGGCGGGCTGTTCCGCCGGTTGCAGGCCGGGTTCTGCCACGAGGTCGCCGAACGCACCGGTGAGACGTCCTTCCAGGTGGCGGCCGAGGCCTACGACGCCTGCGCCGAGACCTGGAGCCGCCTGGCCGCCGCGGCCACCGCCCCCGAGCCCGACCGCGAGGAGATCGCGAAGATCGCCTCCGACCTGCCCGTGCTGGAGGAACGCGCGGCCCGCGCCCTGGCGGTGGCGGGCCAGGGCTGACCGGTGTGGAGTTCTCCCGCTCCCTGAAGCGGCCGGTCAAGGAGCCGCGGGGCCCGGTGGCCGCTCGACCGCGGCCCCAACCGGTGCCGCCTCGGCGGACGGATCCGGGTGTTACTGGGCTGCCGCGTGTCCTTTGCCGGCATGGCCTGAGTGATTTCCCGTGTCCTGCGCGGTTGGCCGTCTGACGTCCCGGTCATGTGCGGGGCCTTTGGTGACACGCTCACAGGAAAGCGGCAAGGGCCGGGCAGGGTGTCCCTGCCCGGCCCTTTGAAACACCGGCGTCAGTGACCCTTTTCCAACACGTGGCCTTGGGCACGGGAACCGGGCGGTATCCGAGGTCATGACGTTGCAGGTCACGGCATCGTCCCTGGCTCCGAGGCCCCCGTCCCCACCTGCGGGAACGTCGTGTTGAAAAGGTTCAGTCCAGTGGTGGGTAGGCGTTGCGCATCAGCTCCTGGAACTGGGCGGAGAACCAGTGGCCGGGGAGGGCACCGGACATGTTGCGGCCGTTGAGGGCGTTGCCGGTGTAGGCCGGGTCGCACATGCGGTCGAAGCGCTTGCCCTCGTCGTTGGGGATCTCCTTGCCGGCGCCGTCGGATTCGCCCGGCGGCTTGATCCACACGTAGGCGTCGATGCCCGGCTCGGGGGTGGCCTGCGGGCGCTCGCCCAGTTCCGTCCCGGCCTGGTTGCACCAGTTGCCGGCGTGGAAGCGGCGGTCGACGCGCCCGCCGTCTCGGCTAGCGGTCCGCGCAGCCGGGACGGAGAGCTGCGCGCCTTGGGAATCGGGTCGGCTCTCATAACGAATTCCTCCTCGGGGTGTGGGTATTCACAACGCTCTTCGCAGGAGCGCTTCCAAGCGAGAGAAGCAGCCCGATCCCAACCTGTACAGACGCTTTCTGTGGATTTTCATACCGAATCGTCGGCAACCTTTCGGCGGGGCCCGGGCGACTAGGGGGCAAAGGGCCGGGACCGCTTACCGTGGGAGCAGCGGCCCCGGCGGGCAATTCCGGGGACTCCGCCTGGCCAAACCGGGCGGGGTCCTGGTGTGCCGTGGGCGTCGGCCGACAAGGCCTCGCCTGCGGAATGCCGCGTGCACCCGGCCGGTAAATCCCATCGAACGGGCCGGGAATGGTCTCGTGAACGAGACTCTCGCTCACTCCTGCGCGGGTAATTCACGCGCGTTTCGCCGACCCCGCGGATGCGCGGAATTCACCCGGGCGAACCGGTGCCCCGTGCCGGTATCGGAAGGATCACCCATGGCTTCTCACCTCGTGCCCGCCGCCCCCGGGCGGCGCGTGGGCAAGGGCTCAGCCCGCGGCGGACCCCCGCTCGGACGGGCGGCGCAGCACCTGGTCGGCGGTGGGCCGCCGGACGGAGGGCGCGGCCCCGAAGCCCGACGGCTCCACGGTGCTGCTGCGCCTGCCGGCCTCGCCCTTGAGCTGCGGCAGGATGCACACCGGCTTGCCGGTGTCGCCGGTCCACAGGCCATGGGCGACGGTGGCCGGCAGCCGCCCGATGAACGGCTTGAACGTCGGGTCGGGCACCTCGCGCAGCGCCACCCGGCGCTCCATCGTGCCGCGCACATGCCGGCGGCCGCCCCCCGAACCCGCCGGTGTGGGCTCGCGGGAGGTCCGCAGGAGCATCGCGATGCGGCGGACATTGGGGAAATCGCCGAAGGTCCGGCTGCCCGTGCTGCACAGCCACCGCCGCCCGGTCCGCGTGCGCGGCTCGTCCGGGAGCGAGACGTACTCGAGGCCGCCGACGGACAGCACGGTGGCGCGGCCGCCCTTGAGCGTCCCCTCCATCCGGCCCGAGCCCTGGCGCACGTCCCGCACCCCGCTCATGTCCATGCGGTGGGGCTTGCGTCCCTCGCCGCCGGGGGCCTTCAGCCGCAGCGACGAGCTGCCCTCCAGGAAGCCGGTGCCGGGTGGCCGGCAGGGTCGGCGCGTTGTGCGGAAAACGCGGCGGAGCCGTCTGCGAGGCGGACTCGGCGCACCCCGCCGCCGGCAGGGCCGCCGCGATCAGCGCATGCGGCGCTCGGCGGCGTGCTCGGGACGGGTCCATCGAGTTCTCCGGGCGTTCGGGTACGGCGATCCGGCGGCGCGCGGCCTCGGCCGAAACGTCACCGGCACCGCCGGGCCGAAGGTAGAGGCGACACTGGCACATGGGAAGCGCCGTTTCACGGTTTTCATGGCGCCCCATGCCGCCGGACCCTGCCGCAAGAGAGCGTTCTGCCAGCTCATAAAGCCTGAAGACCACCAATGGCGAGCACAGTGGACTCCCGGGGAAATCGTGGTTGACACTGTGGTCGCACTTTCTTGACAGAAGATAAGAAAACCTTCAATCTTGGGAGCGCTCCCGCATCCCACCCCGCCAACCTTCCGGCTGCCGGTCACAGCCGGAAACCCCCGAAGGGAGTGCAGGCGTGGCGATATCCGAACCGCCTGTCCGATCAGAAGCCCGGCCACAAACCCGCGCGGAATCGAAAACGCGCACGGCCCGCCGGCCGCCCACCCTCGCCCACGTCGCCGCGCTGGCCGGCGTCTCCCCGGCCACCGCCTCCCGGGTGCTCAGCGGCTCGGCCCACGTCAGCCCGGACGCCCGGATGCTGGTCGAGGACGCCGTGCAGCGCCTGGGCTACGTGCGGCGGCGCAGCGCCCCCCGCCTGGTCGGGCCGGGCGAGTCCATCGCGGTCGTGCTCTGCGAGGACAGCTCCCGGGTCTTCGCCGACCCGTTCTTCGCCCGGCTGCTGCAGGGCGTCAAACGGGAGCTGGAGGGCGGCCCCCAGCACGTGGTGCTCATGGTCGGCGGGAACGAGGAGTGGCGCACCGCCGCCGAGTACCTGCGCGCCGGGCACACCGCCGGGGTGCTGCTGGTCGGCCCGCACCGCGACCACCCGCTCGTCCGGCTGCACACCGCCTCCCGCGGCCCGGTGGTGGTGGCCGGACGCCCGCTGTCGCCGATCCGGCTGCCGTATGTGGACGCCGACAACCGGGGCGGCGCCCGGGCCGCGCTGGAGCACCTGGTGGCCACCGGCCGCCGCAAGATCGGCGTCATCGCCGGCCCGCCCGACGTGGGACCGGGCATCGACCGGCTGGCCGGCTACCGCGCCGCCGCTACCGACGCGGGCATCGAGATCGAGGGCCTGATCGTCCGGGGCGACTTCAGCCGGACCTCCGGCGAGCACGCCATGAACCGGCTGCTGGCCCGGCGCCCGGACCTGGAGGCGGTGGCGGCCGCCTCCGACCTGATGGCCCTCGGCGCCATGCGGGCGCTGCACCGGGCCGGCCGCCGCATCCCCGACGATGTGGCCGTGGTCGGCTTCGACGACCTGCCGATCGCCCGCCGCATCCGGCCCGCCCTGACCACCGTCCGCCAGCCGGTCGAGGACCTGGGCGCCCGCGCCGTGCGCGAGCTGCTCGGCCTCATCGGCGGGCGCAGCGCCCCCGAACGCGGCGTCATCCTCAAGTCCAAGCTGATCGTCCGCGACTCCGCATGACCGCCGAACCTCATCCGACGCCCGGCCGAGCAGGCCGCGGCCGGTGCCCGGCGCCGTGCCGCCGCAGGGTGCGGCCTCCCCTCGACGGTGACGTCCCCGCATGCGACCTGCAGGAACGGCGTGTCGATCAAGGGTCACCGCACCCGGCCCGCGCCTGGAGCGGCCAGGCACACGGCAGCGGGCCGAGGAGTCCGTTTGGGCTGCGGCTCGGCTGGTCTGGATGGGATCACCCCGCAGCTCCGGCCGGTACCTGGCCACCGTTGTCTGGTTCGGCTCTGCCGGCGTGTTCGATCGCATCCTGCCCAGTGAACCGGCCGGGGAGTCCGTTTGGGCTGCGGCTCGGCTGGTCTGGATGGGATCACCCCGCAGCTCCGGCCGGTACCTGGCCACCGTTGTCTGGTTCGGCTCTGCCGGCGTGTTCGATCGCATCCTGCCCAGTGAACCGGCCGGGGAGGAAAGGGGCTGGTGAGAAGACGGCCAAGAGGGCGCCCGCTCACGGCGGTGGGCGCGGCGCTGGTCATGCTCCGCGGCGGCCCGGTGGTCGTCGGTGGGCCGGCGCACGCCGCCGTGGCCTGCACGGTGGTCTACGGCGAGAACGACTGGGGCTCGGGGTTCACTGCGTCCGCTGCGCTGGAGCGGGCAGCCGGACGGCGACCGGTCCGGTGACACCGGGATGCCCTCGGCTGACACCGGGCTGCACGTGGCCGTGACCGAGCACACCCAGGACCTCGGCGCCGCCGCTCCGGCCCGCACGCCGATCGCGTACGCGGCCGGGTCCGGCGACGCCCGCGCCGAGACCGTCGCCGAGAACCTGCCGGAGGCCCTGTGGAAGCACCGGGACGACCTCGGGACCTCGGCGCCCGAGCCCCGGGCCGACTACGAGCGGGTCAACGACCCGACCGGTCGGCGGGGCACCATGCCCAACGGCGACCCGATCGACGCGAACTCCACGTTCATGTCGATCCGCTCGTTCTACCGCGGCGATCCCGACTACGAACGGGTGTGGGCGCATGCGAACGGCGCCGCTTCCACCGTCCCGGTGGTTCGCTGCCACCGGTTCCGGACACAGGTCGGCATCGCCATGGCGATGGCCGACTACGGTTTCCCGTTCAACGAGTGACGGTGAGCTGATGACGATGAGCACGTGGCACGGCGCATCGGCCGCGTCCCGTGCCGCGCAACGGCGGGAGGCGGTCCCTTTGAGCTCACAAGGCTCCCTGGACGAGGCCGCCCGGGCGGAGTTCCAGCGATTCTTCGAACTGCACCACCGAGAACTGGCCCGGCTGGCGGCCCTGATGCTGGGGGACGCGGACGCCGCCGACGACCTGACCGCCGATGCGCTGGTGGCCGCGTGGCATCGGTGGGACCGGGTGCGCAACGCCGACCAGCCGCTGGCCTACGTACGGCGAATGGTCATCAACATGTGCAACAGCCGGATCCGGACCCTGATGCGCGAACGCGGCGGGCTGCACGTCCTGGAAGGCGGCGAGCGGGAGTCCCGCCAGGACCCGGACGTGGCGGCGATCGTCGATGTGCGGGCCGCGCTGCGGCGGCTGCCGCCCCGCAAACGCGCCTGCGTGGTGCTGCGGCTGGCCTTCGACCTGTCGGAACAGGAGACCGCCCGGGTGCTGGGCGTCTCCGTCGGGACGGTCAAGAGCCAGACCTCGCGCGGGGTGGCCGAACTGGTGCGGGCGCTGCGGGAGCGGCCCGAGGGCCCTGCGGCCGGCCTGCTGCCGGGAGGGGCGGCCGGCGGGCCGCTGGGAGAGGGTGCGTGATGCGAGCTCACGAAGGCCGCCGGGAGACGACCGAAGAGACATTGGCCCTGCTGCGGCAGCGGCTGCGCGACGAGGCCGACCGGTACGAGCCCGACCGGGAGCACATCTGGTCCCGGGTGGAGACGGCCATGCGCTCGCCCCGCGGGGCCTGGCCGCCGGCCGGGTCGCTGCGCCCGGACGGCCCGTGGGCCCGCCCGCTGCGGCGCTGGGCGGGCTGGAGCGGACTGCGGGTGGCCGCCACCGCGCTGGGCACCGCCGCGGTCGTCGGCATCGCCTCGCTGACCGCCCTGGCGCTGAACGACCGGACCGGCCCGCCCCTGACCGAACGAGGCGACCTGCCGCCGCAGTCACCCGCTCAGCACGCCTCCCCGCTCCCCACCCCCTCCACTGCTCCCGGCCACACCCCTTCTTCCCCGTCCTCCCCTCAAAGCGCCTCCCCCGCCGGGGACGAACCCTCCGGCGAGCAGACCGTGGAGGCCACCGGGACCTCAGGCCCGAACGGCACCCCCTACTGGGGCGAGAACAACCTGAAACTGCGGGTGCACCGTCCCCTGACCCGCCTGCGGGTCACCATCGAAGTCGTCCGCACGCCGCGGGTCAGGCCGACCGGCTCCTGGCTGTCGCTGGCCACCAGCGACTTCCGCATCAGCACGGATGTCACCGGCCGGGCCGTGGTCTACCGGTGGACGCTGCTGCCGGGCCGCACGGTGCGGCCGGGCACCTACACCTTCGCCGCCCAGTACGAGCGGGCCGCCGGCCACGACCCCGGCGAGGACACCTTCCAGGTCATCGCGGCCGACGGAACCAGGATCACCGGGCACTTCTGAGCCCGTCCGCAGGACACAGCGCCGCTGACGCTCCCGTCCTGGCCTCGGCGGGGAAAGGCTTGGCAGCGTGCTGTCGGCGTTTTCGCTGCGGTCGTTGTCTCTGGGAAGCGGTGCGCAGTCGGTGGGTATGAAAAGGCGTTCCAGGCCGTTCAGTCCTGTCGGTCTGGTGCGCCGTCCGCTTAGCCGCTGGTCGTCCGGTGGCTCATCCCCGGCTGCGGGGAGGCTGAGGCGCTCGGTGAGGGGGACTGCGACGGCGGCGGGAGCGTGCCGCTCTCCCCGACGCCGGTCACCTCGCCGTTGCCGCCGTCGAAGACTACGTCCGAGCAGTTGTAGAAGGTCTCGTCGCTGTCGGAGCGCTGCCAGACCGAGTAGATGATGTGCCGGCCGGTCTTGTCCTCCGGCAGCTTGACGTTCCAGAGGTAATCGGAGTTCTCGCTGCCGGGGCCGCCGGCGCGGGGCGGGTCCTGCACCTTGTCGAACGGCTCGGGCTCCAGGTCGTCCCACGACAGCGGACGGCTGGGGGCCCAGGTGTCCTTGGTGATGTGGGAGCGGAACCAGCCGGGGTGGGCGGGCCACTTGTTGCAGCGGAACCGGATGGTGGCGCCGGCGGTCAGGTGGGTCACCGGCCGGTCGTCGCGGGCCAGGTCGAAGCCGCCGAAGTCGTAGACGGTGGCGTTGGCGCCGCACAGCTCGCCGCCGGGGATGAAGCCCTTCATCCACCCGGCGCCGTCGGAGCGCAGCACGGCGAACCAGTTGTACAGGGAGTTGGTGCCGCTTTGGGTGACCGCGGCCGCGCAGGCCGGGTTCTTGGGGACGATGTCGCCCTGCAGGGTCAGGCTGTCTTTCCAGCACAGGTGGGTGCGGCTCCCGGCACCAGCATGGCGCCGTGCGCGGCGGCGGCACGGCCGGGTCGGCCGTCGCCTGCGAACAGGTCGGACGGGGCTTTCAGATCACCGTTTTCGAACGCGAGGCCCGCGGCATCTCCGCACGGGGCACCGGCAAGGGCGGCCGCCAGGCGAGCGCGGCTTTCGGCTTCTGCCGCCGTGTCCCCGGCGCGGTGCCCGGCCGCCCTCGTGGTTCCGGGACCCGGCGATCACCTGGGGTCCGGGCCGGGGGCGGCGGAGCCGTAGCCGTGGGCGACCAGGCGTTCGGCCATCTGCGCGTAGGCCCGGGGGTCGGGGGGAACGGAGGTGCCCAGGCCGTCGACATAGCGGTTGTACATGCAGAACGCGGCGGCGATCAGCACCGTGTCGTGGATCTCCACGTCGGTGGCGCCGGCGGCGCGGGCCGCGGCGATGTGCTCGGCGGTGACGTCCTTGCCGCTGCGCTGGACGGCGGCGGCGATGCGCAGCAGGGCTTTGAGCTTGTCGGAGATGGGGGCGGCATCCGGGTCGGCGTGGACCTGCTCGACCAGGGACATGCCGCCCTCCAGCTGGGCGGCGGCGCAGGCCGAGTGCGAGCCGGCGCAAAAGCGGCAGTCGTTCAGCGTGGACACATAGGCCGCGATCAGCTCGCGCTCCCCGCGGGCCAGCGGGCTCGGGCCGCGCAGCAGGGTCTCGGCCAGGGCGCTGAGCGCTCCGGCGGTCTCCGGCCGGAACCGCAGCAGCGAGGGCAGTCCGGGAATGCCGTCGTCCAGATCGATGTGCGCCACGAGACCACCTTTCGGGGACGACCGGAGCGCGGCCCGGGCCGCCGGCCGGGCCGACTGCCGCCACCATAACGCCGCCGCGGCGGTTTGATCATCTGAACGCCGGGCTTGCTCGTCTTGACGCCGGATGTGCCTTTTCAGGGTTTGCGGGCCACCCCGCCGAAGGTCATGACCTCCGGTGGTTCGCCCCACGGGTTGGGCTCGGGACGCCACCGGGTGCAGGAGACCACCCCCGGCTCGATCAGCTCCAGGCCGTCGAAGAAAGCGGTGATCTCGGCGCGGGTGCGGGCCTTGACCGGGTGCGGGGTGCCGGTCTCGTTCCAGGTGCGGACGGCGGTCTGGGTGGCCTCCACGTCCAGGCAGGCGTGCGACAGCGCCAGGTGGCTGCCCGGCGGCAGTGCGGCGACCAGTTCCCGCACGATGCGGTGGGCCTGGCCGTCGTCGGGGATGAGGTGCAGGACGGCCAGCATCATCAGCGCGATGGGCTCACCGAAGTCCAAGGTCTCGGCGGCCTGTTCCAAGATCGCGCCCGGGTCGCGCATGTCGGCGTCGATGTAGCTGGTCGCGCCCTCGGGGGTGCTGGTGAGCAGGGCGCGGGCGTGGGCCAGCACCAGCGGGTCGTTGTCGACGTAGACCACCCGGCACTCCGGCGCCACCCGCTGGGCGATCTCGTGGGTGTTGTCGGCGGTGGGCAGCCCGGTGCCGATGTCGAGGAACTGGCGGATGCCCCGCTCGCCCGCCAGGTGACGCACGCACCGCCCCAGGAACAGCCGGTCGCCGCGGGCCGCCGCGACGATCCCGGGAACCTGCCGGGCGACCGCCTCACCGGCCCGGCGGTCCACCTCGTAGTGGTCCTTGCCGCCCAGCCAGTAGTCCCAGACCCGGGCCGAGACCGGCCTGTCGATTTGCAGCCTGCCGGCCGGGCTCGCGGCGTCACGGCTCATGGAGATCCTCTCGAAAGTGATGGCACGGGATGTTACCGGCATCTTCCTCATGAGGGGTGAGGGTCGTCGCCGGCCGGTTCGGTGGTTCGGCCGGAGCGTGCCACGTTTTGGGGGGTGACCTGGGAGGCGGAGAAAAGGTGAAGGTGGGAAGGGTTTGCCGCGACGGTAATCGGTTTGTTCGATTCGCGGTGGAAATGTGGTCTCCCTACGCTGCTCACCCGTGAGCGAAGCAGTCGACTATGGACGGTTTGCGGAGCGGATGCGGCGGGCCGCTGAGCGGGGGCGGTCGGCGTTCTGGGAGTTGCTGCGCGATTTCCAGCGGGAATGGGGTTATCAGGACCCCGAGGGGCCGCCGCGCCGGTCGCGGCAGGCTGAAGAGGACGGCTTCGATGAGGACGATGCCGCTCGGGTGGATGCCTCTCTGCCGGTTCCGGAGGCGTTGAAAGAGTGGTGGGATCTGCCGTTCAACTCCTTCGTCCACTCGCCGAGGCTGTATTACACGCATCCGGAGTGGCCGCCCACGATCCGGCCCGACCCCACCGGACAGGGCGTCAGTGACGCGCTGCCCGTCCGTAACCCGTTCGTCGGTCCTGGTGAGGACCGGCGGGTGTGCGTGTTCATGGCCGAGTACGAGTACTGCAACGAGTGGGGGTATCTGGCCGCCGAAGCCGGCCGGCCCGATCCCAGAGTGCTGGTCAGCATCGAGGACGACTGGGTGCTGCAGGCCCGGTCGATCTCGGAGTTCTTCCTGCAACTGGCCGTTCAGCGGCTCTCGCACAACCACGGCTGGCGGCTGCCGCTGTACCCGAGCGAGGTCATCGAGCACCCGGGACTGCTGGAGCGGATCCGCGGCACCTACCCGGAGATGGGGCTGCTGCCCTGGCGGGAGCTGGGAGTCGACAGCCTCGCCTACGGGGCGCCGGACGCGATCATTCACGTCGGCCGGTGGGGCGTCGCGGATTACCCGGTGGTCATCTGCGCCCGCACCCGTGAGGCGCTGGTGCGGGTGGCGCGCACGCTGCGGATCGACGTGGTCGGCCCCTGGATCGAACCCCCTAGGCACGGTCCGGACAGCGATCAGGAGGGCGGGGTCGGGCCGGTGGCCCTTGCCGAGGGGGATGTCGATGGGTTGGGCCGCTGGACGGTGACGGCGGTGCACCCGGCGGGGCCTGCCTCCTCGTTCACGTCCGGACAGGTCGTGTCGGCCACTGACCGGGACGGGACGATGACGGTCACCGCGGATGCCGGTGGCCGGGTGCATGTGCGGCTCGGCGATGCTGAGCCGCAGGTCCGGAAACTGCACGAAGCCGAGGTGACCGCCGTCGCCTGCGTGCGTTCGGACGGTGGCCCGCTGGTGGTGACCGGCGATGCCGAGGGAACCGTCCGCCTATGGGAGCCGCCCGGCCAGCCGCCGGAGCAGCCGCTCACCGGCCGCAAAGAGACCGTGTGCGCGCTGGCCGCGGCGGTGCTGCCGACCGGGCCGGCGGTCGCCGCCGCCTGGGGCGACGGTCTGGTCCGGCTGCGCGACGTCCGCTCAGGGGTGGACACCGACCTGTGGCTGGGCACCGGCATCACCGGCCTGGAACTGGGGTCGGACGGGGAACTGCAGGTCAGGGCGGGCAATGGCACCACCGTGCTGCGGCTGGACTCAGAGCGGCTGTGGCCGCACCGCAAGATCCGGCTGCGGCTGAACGAGATCGACTGGG
>ERZ777003.500-NODE-500-length-75114-cov-46.795494_pt1 | contig 75114 bp, 68 predicted proteins | sample MGYA00374956_ERZ777003 | MGnify/ENA primary metagenome ERZ777003 (study PRJEB29302, sample SAMN06268252) | bioreactor metagenome | isolation source: Joint BioEnergy Institute, California, USA | place: USA:Joint BioEnergy Institute, California, USA | collected...
GTTCGGGGACGGCCGAGCCGTCGGAGGTCTCCCAGGACGGGCCGGGGGCGCTGGGGGCGATAGCCTGCCGCTCGCCGGGGTTCAGCACCCGGTGGACGGCGCGGGCGACCCGTTCGATGGTGGTGACGGCATACGACATCGACGGGGCGCCCTGGGTGAGGACGACGATCATGTAGTCGCGGCCGTCGCCGTCGAAGGAGCCGATGCTGTGCACCCGCCAGTGCCGGCCGTGCCGGGGCAGCCAGCCGTTTTTGAGGTGGACGCCCGCCCCGGCGGGGGCGCCGGCCGGGACGCCCCAGCGCTGGGAGGGGATGACCTCGGCCATCAGCTTGAGGCCGTATTCGCGGTGATCGTCGCTGAGGACCTCGTTGGAGCCGGTGTACAGGCGCAGCAGGCGGATCTCGTCGCGGGCGGTGATCTGGGTCAGCCCCCAGTACCCGCCGGGTCCGAGCCGGGTCTGCGTCATGCCGGCCAACGTGAGGAAGCGCTGCAGCCGGGTGCGGCCCAGGGAGCGCCACAGGGTGGAGGTGGCGTTGTTGTCGGAGCGGGTGATCATGGCGCGGGCCAGTGAGCGTTCCCGGGAGGTCAGCGCCCGGCCCTGTTCCATCGCCCTGCGTTGCAGGGCGCCGAGCACGGTGACCTTGACGATGCTGGCCGAGTCGTAGCGGCGGGCCTTGCGGACCCAGCACAGGATGCCGCGCCGGCGGTCGTGCACGCCGACCGATTCGGTGCCGGTGCGCCCGCGCAGGGCGTTCTCGATGGCGCGGTCCAGCCGCCGGGCCATCGCCGGTCTCTGCCGGGAGGTGCAGGCGGCGGTGTCGGCGTGCGCCGCGGGCGTCCACGACACGGACGCCGCGACGGCCGCGGTGGCGAGCAGCACATGGTGTCTTCCCGGAACGCCCCGGCGAGGTCCGCCCATGCACTCACGGTAATCACGGGTTCGGCCGCTGGAACGGGATCGGGGTCAACGACACGTCATCCTCTGGATGGGGACTTCCATGACCGGCGGCTCCGCGCTTCCGAAATAGTTATCCACAACCTGTGGACAACTGGCCGCACTCGGCACGGCCTCATGGGACGGCGGCGATAAGAGCGCCTCGGCCTCCGCTGTGGACCAAGGACCCGATTCATGAGAAAACGACGGAACGGAACAACTTGTTCCAGCGTCTCAAGAGTCGTCGATCCACCGGAACGCGATGGGGCGCCCGGCCATGGAACGGAACCGCTTCCCGTGCATTGCAGCCGCTTCATCGGCACGTGGTCCGGTCCGGCCCGGCCGGCGAAACTCCCCCGAGGATCAACGGAAAGGTCGTCTCATGCTGAAGGCTCGTCTCGCCGCCCTCACGGTGACCCTGGCGATCACCGCCACAGGACTCACCGCCTGCTCCCAGGACCGCTGGTGCGAACACGACGCCACCGACCAGAAGGTGGCCGACAGCTACTGCGAGAGGGGCATCCCCGGCTACGAGTGGGAGCCCGACAGCGATGGGAGCAAGAAAAGCAAGAGTAAGAGCAAGAGCAGCTCCAAGAGTTCAAAATCCGGGAAGTGACCTTGCGGGCGTCCGCTCTGGACGGCCGGCGCACCCGGCTCGGGCCTTTCGGGGCCTGCAGGGGAACGAACCCTCGACATATCGTCCCCGCAGATTCGGCCTCCGGGACGAGCACCGAGTTCGGTGAACCTTTCGGCCCCTGACCCGGTGGTACCCGCCCTCTGCCCCTTCCCGACTCCACGGTCCTGAGCTGCGGAAACGGAGTGTTGAAAAGGCCGGGCGACAAGCCGGACGGATCCCAGAGCGCCGCTCGGTCCACCTCGCCCGCCAAGCCCCCAGGCCGCCGAGTCCTCTTCTTCAAGCCCGAAATGGGATTCGAGGTCCGGCCGCCTTCTGGGAAAACCCTGTCCGCGCCCACCGCCCGGTCATCGCGTTGACCTCAACCGTGCTTGAGGTTGCACCCTGAAGCGCGTGACGGCGACCTGAGGCGATTCGGGGTGGTGCGCATGGACATGGAGATGACGGCATGGCGGTCGCTGCGCAGCGCGGCGTCCGCCGGCGGCGACCGGCGGCCGTTCGGACCGGCCACGCTGCGGCGGATCGGCCGCTTCGCCCGCCCGCACCGGCCCAAGCTGGTGCTCTTCCTGCTGCTCAGCACGGTGACCGCGGCCCTGGCGGTGGCCACCCCGGTGCTGGCCGGAAGCGTGGTCGACGCCATCGTCGGCGGCGAGCGGGTGCAGACGGTGGTCGCGCTGGCCGCGCTGATCGCCGTGCTGGCCGTCGCCGAGGCCGCGCTGGGGCTGGCGGGCCGGTGGCTGTCGGCGCGCATCGGCGAAGGGCTGATCCTGGACCTGCGCACCGCCGTCTACGACCACATCCAGCGGATGCCGATCGCCTTCTTCACCCGCACCCGCACCGGCGCCCTGGTCAGCCGGCTGGGCAACGACGTGATCGGGGCGCAGCGGGCCTTCAGCTCCACCCTGCCGGGGGTGGTGGGCAACCTGGTCACGCTGGTGCTGACGCTGGCGGTGATGGTGCGGCTGTCCTGGCAGATCACCGCGCTGGCGCTGGTGCTGCTGCCGGTGTTCGTGCTGCCCGCCCGGCTGATGGGCGCCCGCCTGGCCCGGCTGGAACGGGAGGCCGCCGCCTGCAACGCGGCGATGAACACCCAGATGACCGAGCGCTTCTCCGCCCCCGGCGCCACGCTGATCAAACTGTTCGGACGCCCCGAGCGCGAGTCGGCCGAGTTCGCCGCCCGCGCCCGCCGGGTCGCCGACATCGGGGTGCGCACCGCCATGGTGCAAACCACGTTCATCACCGCGCTGACCCTGGTCTCGACCCTGGCGCTGGCCCTGGTGTACGGGCTGGGCGGCTTTTACGCGCTGCGCGGCGCCCTGGACGCCGGCGCGGTGGTGACGCTGGCGCTGCTGCTGACCCGGCTGTACGCCCCGCTGACCGCGCTGGCCGGCGCCCGGGTGGAGGTGATGGGCGCGCTGGTCGGCTTCGAGCGGATCTTCGAGGTGCTGGACCTCGAGCCGCTGATCACCGAGCGGCCGGACGCCCGCGCCGTCCCCGCCGGCCCGGTCTCGGTGGAGTTCGACCGGGTGAGCTTCGGCTACCCGCCCGCCGACCGGATCTCCCTGGCGTCCCTGGAGGAGGTCGCCGCGCTGGACGCCCGGGGCGGCGAGCGGGTGCTGCACCAGGTGTCCTTCCGCGCCGAACCGGGCCAGATGGTGGCGCTGGTGGGCTCGTCCGGGGCGGGCAAGTCGACGATCGCGCAGCTGGTGCCGCGGCTGTATGACGTCGACGAGGGCGCGGTGCGGCTGTCGGGCGTGGACGTGCGCGAGCTGACGTTCGAGTCGATCCGGCAGACGGTCGGCATGGTCACCCAGGACGGGCACCTGTTCCACACCACGATCCGCGAGAACCTGCTGCTGGCCCGTCCGGACGCCACCGAGGAAGAGCTGTGGGAGGCGCTGCGCCGGGCCCGGCTGCACAAGCTGGTGGCCGGCCTGCCGGACGGGCTGGACACCGTCGTCGGCGAACGCGGCTACCGGCTGTCGGGCGGCCAGCGGCAGCGGCTGACCATCGCCCGCCTGCTGCTGGCCCGCCCCCAAGTGGTGATCTTGGACGAGGCCACCGCGCACCTGGACTCCACCTCCGAGGCCGCCGTGCAGGAGGCCCTGGCCGAGGCGCTGCACGGCCGCACCGCGATCGTGATCGCGCACCGGCTGTCCACCATCCGCGCCGCCGACCAGATCCTGGTGGTCGAAGGCGGCCGGATCGTCGAGCGCGGCACCCACGAGGAACTGCTGGCCGCCGGCGGACGCTACAAGGAACTGCACGACACCCAGTTCGAGCAATCCGCCCCCGCCGCCGCCTGAACCCTCCCCGGCTGCGATGCCGCGGCCGGGGAGCATACGGGCCGGCGCGGCCTGTGCTCCGCGGGGCTCGGCGCCCCGACCGTCGCGGCCACCAGTGCGGTGCCGCCGGTACGGGTGCCGCAGGAATGCCTGGCCGGTATCTGCAAACACGCCGGCGCCCGGCAGGTGCAGGTCCTGCCGTCGCAGCGCAATTCCCTCAGACCAGGAGCAGGCGGCAGACCGGATCACCCATACGGTACGTTTCATCACAGCAGATCCACGAAATCGTCATTTCTGGGGGCAGAGTGACCGATCCCGGCCACGGTCTTCCGGCGCGGATGCGGATCTCCACCGGGACGAACGCGACGACCTGGGCGCGTTTCGCTTTCATGGCCCTGCTCATGATCCCGGCCTTCCTGTTCGGCCTGCTCGTCGGAATCTCGATGATTTCCGTATGGCCGCCCTTCGGGGTTTTCATGATCCTGATGTCGCTGGTGATTTTGGGCGCCCTCGCCTTCCTGTGGGCGCGGTTCTATCAGCAGGCGTATTGGCTGGAGGGCACCGTGCTCATCCAGCGGCGGCCGTTCGGCTCTCGGCGATGCGATCTGAGCAGGGCCCACGTCATCGCCGAATCCGTCTCACCGAACTCGCCGTACAACGCCGCGCCGCTGCCGAGGCTGACCGCCGTGGAGCCGGGAGGGCGGCCGATCCGGCTGTGGCTGCGCGTTCCCGAACGCCGCAACGCCCTGCTGCCGGCCGGTGAGCTGCTCGCCCTGGCCGCCGCGATCACTTATCGGCGCCCGCACGATGAGCAGGCCCGTTTCATCGCCGAAGGGCTGCGCCGCCTGGCCGACAATCCCTTCGGAGCCGCATGACACCCCCGATCCCCGCAAAGCCCATTTGAGAAATTCCCGATAAAGGCGCCGCCGGCGCAGTTGAAACGGGGCCGATTGTGACGGTTCACCGTCCGGACGACGATAATCGGGATACACTCCCAACGCATATCTCTTTCCGCGCGACTACCGTCCGGCAATACTGGCGAGGCAATCCCACCCCGCTGGAGGACCCATGCGCTTGCCCCGTGTCGTGTCCATCGCCCTGGGAGCTCTCGCGTCGGCCGCGCTGGCCCTTTTCCCCGTCAATGCCTCGCACGCCCAGACGGGGGAATATGTCGCAATGGGCGACTCGTACTCGTCGGGTACCGGTGCCGGCAACTACACCGATATCCTCTGCACCCGCAGCGCCAACGCCTACCCGGCGCTGTGGGCCGCCGCCAACCCCGGCACGACCTTCAGGTTCGTGGCCTGCGGCGGCGCCCAGATCCCCGATGTGCGCCGCAACCAGCTCTCGGCGCTGAGCGCCTCCACCACCCTGGTCAGCATCAGCATCGGCGGCAACGACGCCGGGTTCGCCTCGACCATGCTGCGCTGCCAGCTGCTGACGACCCTGGCGTGCCGGCGCGCCGTGGAGGAGGGCCGCGACTACGTCGAAAACCAGCTGCCCGGTGAGCTGGACGCGCTGTACGCCGAGATCCGGCGGCGCGCCCCGCAGGCCAAGGTGGTCGTGCTCGGCTACCCCTACCTGTATGAGACCGGCGGCATCTGCCTGAGCATGAACGCCACCAAGCGGCAGATCCTCAAGGAGGGCGCCGACGTCCTCAACAACGTCATCGCCGCCGCCGCGCACCGGGCCGGCTTCACCTTCGGCGACGCCCGCCCGGCCTTCGCCGGCCACGGGATCTGCGCCTCCGACCCGTGGATCGACTCCGGCAACATCCACCCGACCGCCAAGGGTCACCGACTCGGCTACCTGCCCGTCCTCACCGGCGCCATCGCCTCCTGAAGAACGCCCCCATCTCCAGGCCCGGCCTGGCCGCGGATGCCCCACCCCTCCGCGGCCAGGCCGTTTCGCGTCCGCCCCTGCCGCCCGTCCCGCCGGACGGACGGATTCGCTTTGTCCGGGTTGTGCACATACTGTGACCTCGGGGTTTTGAGAATCCAGGGGCATTTTGGTTGATTACATTCACACTGTGTCTTACCGTTGACGGGACATCCGTTACCTGGTGGGCGGCCGGTGACGGACGCCCGTCCGGGGACAGATCGCGGGCATCACCGCCGCGCGGAACGAGCCGCCCGGCAAGGCGGCGCCACCGAAGCGGCGCCGCCTTCCGCCCGTCCACGGAGACTTCCATGACCGCACGCCCGGACACCGCCCCCGCCGGCGCCCACCGGGCCCGTGGACCCGGCCGCTTCCCCCCGCCCGAGCACGCAGCACCCCCGATCCCGCCCAAGTGACCCCGCCGCACCCGCACGAGAAGACCGCAACAGCCCCCGGCCGCCGGCCGACGCCCCGCCCCTGATCAGGAAGAACCGCACCAGGTGATGGATCTTGCAGCCGCCCGCCCGGGACACCTCCCGGTCCGCACCGGGCCGCTGCGGGAAAGCGCCGCGACCTCACCGCACCGGCCCGACCCCGGCCCCGGGGCGTGAGCCCGGCCCAGGAGAAGCAGGACAGAAAGGAGCGCACCGGCCATGGACCGCGCAACCCCGTCCAGGCACCGGGAGGCGGAGGAACAGCCCGCACCGGCCGGGCGGCCGACGGCTTCCTTCGCCCTTCCCGCCCGTCCCGGCGCGCCGTCCACCGGCCGCCTCCTGCGGGACCTGCGGCACCTGGAGGCCATGGCCAGGCGCACCGGGCTGGCCTGGAAGTGGACCGGCGACCGGACAGGACTGCCCTACGGGGAGCTGAGCGAGGCGGCAAGCGAGCTGGGCCGGCGCTTTCGGCAGCTGGGCATGCTGGAGCACCACCTGTTCGCCCGGCGGCTCGCGATCGACCTGCTGACCTGCGACCCCGCCGCCGACCCGGTCGAGGTGGCCGGGACGCTGTCGGCGCTGCGGGAGGAGCTGCGCGCCCTGGAACGGCACGAGGAGGCCCTGGAGGTCTCCGGCCGCGCCCTTGCGCTGCTGCGGGACGCCTTCTCCCCCCGGGACACCGAGCTGTGGCACGCCCTGATCCTGGCCCTGCGCGAGCACCTGAAGGTCCTGCTGGACGCCGGGCGGTCCGCCGAGGCCGAGCCCTTCGCCCGGGAGCTGGCCGAACTGTCGGCCGACCTGGCCGCCGCCGTCCCCCGGCACGCCAGGCGGCTGGCGCTGATGCTCCATGAGCTGTCGGCCGGAGAGGACGAACGCGAGCTGCTGCCGGAGCGGACGCTCCTGGCCAAGGGCGCGGTGCAGGCCGCGGACGCCGCCGTGCCCTTCGACCCGTGGCTGCGCACCCTCACCCGGTCCCGCTACGCCCGGCTGCTGGCAGGCGGGGGACATCCGCTGCAGGCGCGGGAGGTGCTGACCGAGGCGCTGCCGTCGGCGACGCCCCGCTGCCGCCCGGTGCTGGCCCGGGAACTGAGCCGCCTGGCCGAGGCGCTGGCCGCGGCGGGCCTGCCGGGAGAGGCCGCCGAGACCGTCGCCGCGACCCTGCCGTTGCACGAGTCGCTCGCCGAAGACGACCCCCAGTGGGCTCCCGCCTATGTGGAGACGCTGCTGCGGGTCTCCGCCCACCGCCTGCTGACCGGGCGGCACCGGGACGCGCGGCGCCTGGCCGAGCGGGCGCTGGCCGTCGCCGAGCCCTTGCCGTCCAAGCTTCCTCTCGCGCTCGCCCACGAGCACTTCAGCGGGCTGCTGGCCCGCACCGGCGCGGAGGAGGACGCCGAACGGGCGGCCCGGCGGGCCCTGCGCTGCTGGCGGGAGCTGGCCGAAGCAGACCCCGAGCGGCACCGGGAGGACCTGGCCCGCGCCTGGCAGCACCTGGGCAACCGGCTGCTGGCCCTGGACCGCCTGGAGGAGGCGGCCGCCGCCGTCCGGCGCGCCCTCGACCTGCTGGAGACCGGCCATCCCCAGCGTCCCGGCGCGTTGAACTCCCTGGCGGTGTGCCTGCAGCGGCTCGGCCGCCACGCCGCCGCCCGCGACACCGCCCGGCAGGCCGCCGACGCGCTGGCGCAGCTGGGCACCGATCCGCACACCCGGCTGCGGCTGGCCCAGGTGCTGGCGAACCTGTCGGACCACCATGCGGCGCTGCGGGAGGCGCAGCAGGCCGCGGCGGCCTGCGTGCAGGCCACCGAGATCCTCGAGGAGCTGTATGAGCGCGACCCGGCCCGCTACGGTCCCGAGCTGCTGAACGTGCTCCCCCGCACCGCCTCCCGCCTGGCGGTGATCGGTGATCTGGAGGCCGCCGTCCGCGTCGCCACCCGGGACGCGGAAGTGCTCGAAGCCCTGGAGGGCGCACAGGCCGGCCTGGACCTGGGCAGGACTTTGATCACCCTGGGCGGGTACCTGAACGAACTGCAGCGGTATGAGGAGGCGCTGCCCGTGCTGCGGCGCGCCGAGGCATTGTGCGCCCAGGACCCGCTCTCCCGGGCCGTCGCCCTGGGCAGGATGTCGTGGTCGCGCTATGGGCTCGGCGACCCCGTGCAGGCGGTCCGGCTCATCCGCCGGAGCATCGCCCTGCTGGAGCCGGATGAGCACGGTGACGGGCCGCACGCGGCGCAGCTGGGTCTCCTGCTCAACGATCTCAGCCATCACCTGCGCGCCTGCCGGCGCCCGGTGGAGGCGCTGGGCGTGGCGGCCCGGGCCACCGCCATCTTCGAGCGGCTGCCCGTCCACGTCCCCGCCCATGTGCGCGGCCTGTGCATAGCGCTGCGGGAGAAGGCCCGCGCCCTGTCCGCCCTGGGCCGGCACGCCCAGGCCCGGGCGCTGCTGGAGCGCGCCGATGAGCTGGATGCGACGGTTCCCGACTCGCCGTGACCGGCCGGTGCGGGACGCGGCGGTGAGGCGCTAGTCGCGCCGGGCGCCCCTCGGCCAGAACACGCGGACGGGGACGCCCCGGTCGCGGGCGCAGGCGACCACGTCGGCGGTGCCGCCGTAGCCCCGGGCCGGTTTGCCGTCCCAGACCGCCCACAGCTCGTCGGCCATCTCGAGCATGCGGACGCCGGCGGCCATGTGCGCCTGGGCGTCCGACTCCTCCGCGGGCATGCGGTGCACTCGCGCGGCGGCGGCCAGCAGGCGGTCGTAATCGGGGCGGGCCTGCTCGGGGAGTCCCTGGCGGTAGCGCCGGGCGGGGACGATGACCTCGAGTGTGCCGCCGTGGTCGAGGACGGCGCGGGCGAAGATCTGGTCGGCGCCGTCGGCCAGGCATGACAGGCCGGTGACGGCCGGGCCCGCCGCGGCGAGGGCGTCGCGCAGGGCCTTGTCCACCAGGCGCTCTGTGGCGGGCGGCAGGCCACGATGACCTGAGATGGCAATACGGGGCATACTTGGTCGTTTTACCCCAAAGAGGCACGAATCTGGAGAGCTGTGTGCAGCCGGTGGCCGAACTCACCGACCGCGGGCGTCCGCGGGCCGCGATAGGCCCGGTAGAAGCGGCGAGCCCGCTGGATGACGCGCTCGGAGGAATGCGACACCCCGATCTGGAGAGCCTGCCCGGCCAGCCGGAAGGCCTCCTCGATCCGCTCGGTGTCGTGCTCGCGCTGCCCGGCCTGCCGGAGCGCGGTGGCGACCTCCAGCATGACGGCGGCGCGCTGCTTGGGGGCGGGCTGGGCGCTGGCCAGTGACTCGCCGAAGGCCGCCAGCGCCTGCTCGGGCCGGTCCAGCCGCACCGCCACCAAGGCCCGGTACCCGGCGAGCTTGGCACGGTCGAAAGGGAACACCCACGGCCAGGGCGGCGGATCGGCCGCCGGGGCCTCGGCGATGGCCCGCTCGGCCGCCTGCAGCGCCTGCTCGGCCCGCTGCGCGTCGAGCTCGTTGCGGTGGGCGGTGGCATGGGCGAGGGCCTCGATCGAGGCGAGCCAGGCGCGCGAGGTGGGGTGGGAGGCCGGGCCGAGCTGCTTGCGGGCCTCGGCGATGTACCCCAGGCCCAGGAAGGGGTCGTCGGCGTCGACCTCGAACGCCGCCAGGCTGCCGATCATGTAGGCCGCCAGCAGATCGTCCCCGGCCTGTCTGGCGCGTTCCACGGCCAGCCGGTAGTAGGCGCGCGCACTCCCGAAGTCCTGCATGTCCATGTGCAGCCAGGCGGCGAACCCGGCTGCCTCGCTGATGGCCGCCGCGACCTTGGCCGCGGCCCGGCCGCCGCCGCAGCGGGCATACAGCCGGTCGGCCATCTTGACGTGCGCGACCACGCCGCGCGCCAGCTCCCGGGCCGGGGTGGTGGCATCCAGTCGCCGCTGGCCGCCGGTGATGGCGGTCAGCGTGGCCGCGGTGGTCTCGTCCACCCGGGCGCCGCGCGGCAGGGGCAGCAAGGCCATCCCCAGTGCCTTGCCGAACTCTCGGCGGTTCGTGGGGTCGTCACCTCCCGGGTCGCCGATCCGCAGCAGCCCCGCCGGTATGCCGAGCCGGCGTGCGATCTCGCGGACCTGGTCGATGGTGAGCGGCTGGGCACGCCGGATCACCTTGGAAACCCAGCTCTGGGAGTAGCCGACCGCCGCGGCCAGGTCCGACTGCGTCCAACCGTGCGCACGCCGGATTTCTTCAAGAAGAACCGGAATGTCGCAATTTGCCAAGGCATTGACCACCGCAGGGGCGAACCAGAAGTCCGGCGGAAGGCTACGGGGTTTCCGGTACACGACCATAGGCTACGCGCCACGCCTGCAACCTGCGGGAGTTCTGCTGGTAATCGCGGTAATCCTATGAGTGGTCGCCGGTTCCGCAGCGGCGGTCCGGCACCCGAGTATCGCTGTCACAAGCCCATCACCAGTGAATCTTTCTCAAGCAGGCGGCCCAGCCGTGGCGGGAGCCGGCCGTCACGTCGGTGGGCGGGTGCCTGAGGAAGGTTCGGCGCACCAGAAGGAATCAGCGGCAATGGACGATCCCCGCGATACCGACGCCCGCCGTGTCCGCGTGTGGGCGCTGACCCAGGCGCTCAAGGCCCACGGGTACGAGGTGGAGGTGGCCGAGTCCGAACCGCTGCTGGTCATCCCGGTCCCGTCCGGCTCGCCGGTGCAGGTCCGCTGCGACTACCGGGAGGACTGCGGCGGGGAGCCATGGTTCCGCTTCGCCGGCGGCGCGGCGATCGCCCCGGCGGGCGGTGAGCACCTGCAGGACGCCGTGGTGGCCATCAAGGGCGCGGTGGCCGCGCGACGCTGACCACCCCGGCGATTCGGCCGGCCACCGGTCCCGTCCCACCCGCCTGGACCCCGGACGGGCCCGGTGGCCGCGCTTCCGGTTTCACCGGACGGCATTCGGCTCGCCGAGCACAACGGCGCTCCCGCGGCCGCATGTCCGAAGCTTCGGCAGGGCCGTCTCAAATCGCGATATTCTCCCGACTGCGGAAGCATGCCCGGCGGCGCGCATACGACGTTCGCATCGGCCACCGGGTGAGGACATCTCCTCAATCCGGCACGGCTGGCCGGGTTCCCCCAGGGAGGACACAGGCGCGATGGACTATTCCGTTGCCAACGCCGGCTTCGAGCGCTTTCAAAGCGCGATGGAAAAAGACGTCGAGCGCATGCGTGACTTCCAGGAGCGCATGTCCCAGGTGCGCGGCAAGGGCGAGGCCGCCGAGGGCCGGATCACAGCCGAGGTCGACAGCGAAAACGGCCTGGCCGTCTTGGACATCGATCCCCGCGTGCTGCGGATGCCCGTCGAGGACATCAGCACCGAGATCCGCGCCGCGGTCAACGCCGCCTTCAAGGACTTCCAGGACAAGACCGGCTCCCTGGCCGCAGAGCTCTACGGCGCGCAGGGCGAGGACCCGGAGAAGATCCTGGCCGACCCGTCCGCCCTGCTGGCGAAGATCGAAGAGCTCGGCAACAACTTCGCCGTCCAGCTGCAGGACATGGCCCGCGAACTGAGCGTGCAGCAGCAGCGGGCCAAGGACATCGCCGGCCGCATGACCCCGCCCCGCGACCTCGACTGAACCTTTTCCGCCACCCCCATATACAGGTCGTCGCAGGTCAGGGACGACACCGTGAGCTGAAGCGGCGCATCACCGGGTTTTCCGCCACCGGCAGAGCAGTTGCGAAAAACGCGGCTTGCTAGACCAGCTTCATCGCAAACGGCGTGGCCAGTGCGAAGATACGCAGGTCGGCCGGCAGGCGTGGCTGGAACCGGAGCGTGAAGCGCTTGTCCGGACTTCCCAGGGTGGTGCCCTCCAGCCGTGCCGCCTCCTGCCCGGAGGCGTCGCTGATCACATAGTGATCGCCGGTCGCCGAGACGGCATCCCCGCCCTGGCGAATCCTCATCTCAATGGGCTCGGAGACCGCCTCCCCCACAAGGCTCCCGTCCGCCCCGTACAGCCGGTATTTCGCGACGAAAGTCGTCGTCGGAGTGTTCAACAGCCCGGCCGAGAAACCCAGGTACTCGTCCTGCTGCTTTTCCAGACGGCCCAGCGGCTGCCCGGATGCCGCCAGCAGCCGGCAGAAGTTCTGCCCCTCCTTGCTCTCCGAGGCGTCACGGCACAGGCGGAAGATCGGAGCACCGTCGGCCGAGCGGGCATCGAGCGTCACGGCCGAGGAGTGGTCCACCATGCCGAAGACGTTGCGCTTCCACCAGCCGGGGCGGGGACCGGAGGTCTGGTCCACTTGAGCGACGACATTGCCATGCTCGTCACTGATCCGATAATCCAGATGTGGACTCACCTGCTCCACATTGAGGACGGGCAACACATGGACGGCGCTCATTTCTTCCCCTGATCACCGCCGTGCAGGATGTCGTAGATCGGGTTATTGAAGGTTCCCTGGTACTGGCCCTCGCCCTTCTCGTTGACCTCGTATTCGCCCTTGTACCCGGCGACGTCACCGCCCTGGTAGGTGCCGCCCCCGCTTCCGGAGATCTTCCAGGAGCCGTCCTCGAAATTCTTCTTGCCCTCGGTTTCGAGTTTGGCGCCGCCGTTCCCGATCCCCCATTCACCGTTCAGGCCGCCCGAGAGCTCACCGTTCTTGGGACCCTGGAAAACGCCGTCCTCGTCGCTGTAGTCGAGCTTGCCGCCGGCACTCCACTGGGGGCCGCCCGGCGGGGTGTGCGAGTACTTGCCTTCTGCCCCCAGCCCGTTGAACAGGAAGTCGCCGTCATTGCGGCTGAACTTGATGTTCCCGCCGCCTTCGATGGAGAAGGGGGAACCGGCCCGTCCGACGGTTCCGCCCCCGCCGACGGTCCACGTACCGTCCTTGTTGCGGTCGGCGTCCAGGTCGATCTTCTGCAGCGGGAGGCCGGACGGCTTGTGCGGCATGTCGAACCGGTTGACGTAGGCCAAGCCGGTGTTGGCGGCGTTCTGGGCCAGGTTGGTGAGCGCGGTCACGCCTCCGCTGACCATGGCCTGCTTGAAGTCGGCCCGGGCCTCGGTGTTGCCCAGCTTCTCCTGCCGGCCCGAGGTGACCCAGGCGTGGATGCCGAAGATCGACCCGGCGATGCTCAGGACGCCGCCGAGCACGGCGGTCGCGGCATAGGTGATCTTCAAGCAGACGCCGGCGGTCGCCATGGCGCTGGAGGCGGCGGGCGCGGTGACCACCCCGGCGATCGCCGCGACGAAGACCGCCGCCAGCACCGCCAGGTAGGCGCCCATGGCCGCGGCGAAGACGGCGTAGGCCAATAGCGCGGCGGCGCACACCAGCAGCGCGTTCTTGACGACCTCGCAGAAGGCCCGGGACTGTTCGAGCTGCTCGCACATGGCGTCCACCTTTTGCTCGAACATCTGCCGGGACTCGGCGTTCCAGTCCTCCTTGGCCAGCTTGCCCGCGGTGTCGCGAATGGAGGTGATGATGCCGCTGATCTCCTGGGCCGTCTTCTCCCACGCCGTGGCGGCCTTCTCCAGCTTGGCGGCGTCCCCCTCAGACAGCTTGAACAGGAAGTTGACGATCCAGGCGGGCGGCAGCACGGGCATCGCGGCCGTCACTTCGGCTTTCGCGATGCCCATCAGCATCTTGTCGTTGCCGTACAGGCTCATGCGGGGGCCCTCTCCAGTCGGTCGGCCGCGGCGTCACTTGGGGGTGCGCTTGACCGTGCTGCTCTCCTCGGACTTGCGGTAGTTCTCGGCGCTCGCGGCGACGGCGTCGGCGTACTTTTCGACCTGCCTTTTGTGGGTCGCCAGGTCCTGGAAGGCGTACTGCAGGCCGATCGGGTAGGACATGGCCGCCACCGTGCCGACGATGCTGAAGTCGCCGCCCTCGATGGTGCCGTCACCGTCGATGTGCTTCATGGCCTGGTCGAACTTGGGGGCGACGGTGTTCTTCAGGTCGCCGGAGAGCTTCTTGATGTTCCCGGTGCGAAACTCGAGTTCGGGGTTTCCCATGCTGGCTCCGTCGGCTGGGGCGGCCGTGACGATTCGGTGCGAAGACTACTACGCAGCGAAGTTGATCACAGCCTTCTCGTCCCCGATGAAACCTCTTGTCCCGAACGGAGCAGCCCGCAAGCGGCGCCGATGCAAAAAAGCACGTGCCCCAGATCACACATCCGTCCAGGCCACCGGCAAGGCCGTGCAGCAGGCGAAAGGTCCGGTGTGCGCTCCGGGGCACAGATCTTGAGGACGCGTTCCTTTAAAGAGCCGAAGGCGGGGTGTAAGGGGCGCCGACGCGGGCGTGGGCCTCCTCGATGCTGCGGTGGCGGACGCCGTAGCGGAGGGTGCGGGTGATGGCGATGCCGGCGGCCCGGGCCAGCAGCGGCGTCACCGGGGTGCGGGGCTTCAGCCCCAGCAGCCGCTTGGCCCAATCCGGCAGCAGGTCGGTGGCGACGCGGCTGATGATCTGGCTGCTGACCTGGGTGAGCTTGTCGTTGCCGTAGGCGCCGCGCAGGAAGCGGACGGCCTCCAGGGTCTCCTCGCTGACGGTCAGGCGGGGGCGCATCATCGCGAAGTAGTCTTCGACCTCTTCGCGGGACTTGGGGATGTCGGCGGCGTTGGCCCCCAGCCGTTCGTTGATGACGGCGTAGTCGGCGAAGTAGCGGTCCAGGTCCTTGCCGCGCAGCGGTTTGGGGTGGTAGCGGACGTGGGCGCGCAGGGTCGAGTACGCCTGGGTGACGCCGGTCCAGATGATGTCCTCAGAACGCGTCGCCGAGTAGGGCCGGCCGTCGGGCATGGCGCCCTGGACGCGCTTGTGCATGTTGCGGACGATCCCGACCAGCTTGTCGGCGACCGGGGTGGACCCGTAGGTCACGCCCAGCACGAAGCTGGCGGTGAAGCCCAGCCGCTTGATGGGGTCCTGCAGGTAGCTGGAGTGCTGGTTGGTGCCGTGCATGACCGGCTCGTTCAGCGTCCCCAGCAGCAGGCCGGAGACGCCGCCGATCACCCCGGACACATCGCCGTGCACGTACCAGATGGCCGAGTCGGGACCGAAGTACCCGGGATCGCCGACCGGCTCGGTGTACTGCTCGCCCGGCAGGTGCGCGGCGGCCAGCAGCGACCAGTAGGACTCATCGATCTTGCTGCGCAGGTTCATAAGCACATGCTTACATCCATTGAGACACGAATCAATATTCGTCTCACATCTCAGATGATGCCGCGGTCAGGGTGCGTGCGACCGTGCCCCTGGACGCCGTGACGATCGGCTACTCCTCGGGAGACCACTCGTCGTCGTCCTGGTGCCGGAGATTCTCAGGCAGGGGCAGCCTGTACTTCTCGGCCAGGAAGAGGGTCTGGGCATAGAGGCGAGCCTGATGCGCCACATCGCCCAGGACGTAGGCATTGGTCCCCGCCCCGGCGAACACGGCGATCACCGGCATCGCCTTGGCCACCCTGCTGACCGGGACCGCGCGGCCGTTCGCGAACTGCTTCATGAGCCTCTCAACGGCCGCCATCAGCCTGTGGTCGTTGCGCAGCTTCGCGCTCCACCGCACCCGCCCCTTGGCGGCGGTGAACGCCGCACTGGCCTCCCGCGCGGCCTGGATCTTCGGCGCCTGGTTGCGATAGGCACGCCGGACCATCCGGTCGACCAGGTGCCTCATCTCGTCGTCGCTCACATCGAACCCGTAGGCGTAACAGACGCGCGTCGCGATCGCCGTGGACAGCACGTGCATCACCACCATGTCCAGCGTGATGGCCGCCACGCCGCCCGCATACGGGATCATTGCGAGCGCACCCATCGCCCCGCCCTGGAGTGCCCCGCTCGTACGCCACTTCAGGGCCATCCTCCGGGTGAACTCATCAAGGTGCTCAAGGTCGAGCTCCTTGAGGTCCGCAAGCTCGGTGACCTCGCGTCCGGCCGCCCGGTGGTGTTCCAGAACCTTCTCGGGATCCATGAGTTCGGTCGTCCACTCGGTGACCAGGTCGAGAAGGTGGACCACCGCCGCGACGGTGGGCGCCAGTGCGGCATCGCTCACCTTTTTCAATGCCGCTCTTCACCGCGGGGGGAGTGACGTTCGAGACGGCCTTGCCCGCTTTCGAAGCGACACCTTTGACCTGCCCGCCCGCTTCACCGAGGGCCGCCCGGACCTTCGGTGGGAGCAGTTGCCGCCGCTCGGCCTTCTTCGCCCAGTGCCGCTGCAGCTCCGCCCACCGCCGTTCCTCATAAGGGGACATCCGGTAAGAGGACAGGGAGGGGGTTTCCTCAAAAGCTTCAGAGATGCCGCAAGGATAAAAGCCAGAGCTCATACTGAGCTCTGGCTTTGCGGATCTCCCCGTCACGGCCTTCAGCGCCCGGACTTTTTCAAGGCACCATTTCCTTAGTTCAGGACAGGCGCTTTGCTCCCCGGGACGCCGAGACCCCCTTCACGAGCCTGCGGGCCAACGGGCGGGAGAGCCCGCCTCGCGCGGTGCAGGCCGCAGGAGCCTTGAGGGGCTCAGCGCTTGACGATGGAGGTGACGGCCTTGGCCTTGTTGTTGGCCGGGGTCGGGTCCTTGGGGGCGACGGCGGTGACCTTCGCCGCCACGGTGACCTTGCTGCCGGCCTTGGCCTTGGTGACCGCCCGGATGGTGATGGTCTTCCTCAGGCCCTGGCCCGAGATGAGGCCGAGCGAGCAGACCAGCTGGCGCTTCTTGGCCCGCCAGGTGCAGCCGGAGGCGCGCAGCGAGGTCACGTTCTTGGAGGCCTTGACCACCAGCCTCGTCCCTTCAGCGGCGCGCCTGCCCGAGTGCCACACCTTGACCCGGTACTTGATGGTGGACTTCGGAGCCGCGGTCTTGGGGCCCTGCACGCCGACCCGCAGGTCGCCCTTCTGGCGGAACGACTCGGTCCACATGAAGGCGTAGTTGTTGGTCGGGTCCGAGTCGCTGCCGTAGTTCTCGGGGTAGACGGTGGCGAACGTCTGCACCACGTGGAAGTCGGCGGTGGGGCTCGGCTTGGGCATCGTGCTGGTCCAGCGCACCGTCTGCGACTGGCCGGGCTGCAGCGCGGGGAGCTTGCAGTCGGCGTAGAGGTCGCCCATGTACCGGCCCCGGGTGCAGCCCGCCGCCTTCAGGACGGTGGAGCCGCGCAGGTCGATGTGGAGGATCGCCCCGGACATCACGCCGGGGCCGTTGTTGCGGACCGTGGCCTGGTAGGTCAGTTCGGTGCCCGCCTTGACCCTCGACGGCCCCCCGATGGTGACGGCGAGGTCGCCGCCCTGCGCCTGGGCCGCCGCGGTGCTCACCGGACTGGAGGAGGCGAACGCGGTCAGTACTGCGACTGCAGACAGGAGAAGGCCTCGCTTCATCGGATTCCTTTGTCCGAAGGCGGTTTGGAGATGCCGGGGACGGCCACGAGAACAACAGCAAACGGCATAGTAGCGATCATTTGCACAAAACGCCCAGCCTCCCCGTGATTTCGCTCGAAAATGGGCTGTAAGCAGGTTCTTTGCGGCGGCCGGCCCGCCCGGGGCCGCCCCGCCGCCGTCCGGGCCGGGTGCCGGCCCCGCCTCGGACGGGGCCGGCACCCATGTCGATCCTCTTTTTCTCCGCGTGGTCTCAGCCGCCGGACGGCCCGGTCCAGCCGACCGGCAGGCGCGCCAGCCGCACCCGCTGCGGGTGGTCGCCGACCGGCACGGAAGTGATCTTCTGGCCGGTGGCGAAGTCGATGGCGGTGACCTGGTCGGCGGCGCTTTCGGAGATGACGCACGCCTTGCCGTCGCCGCTGACGGTGGCCCAGTACGGCTTGGCGGCCGGCACCAGCGGGCCCTCCTGCAGCGTGGCGCGGTCGACGACGGTGGCGTAATCGTCCATGGTCCCGGCGACGCACAGCTTGGTGCCCTCGGGGTTCATGGCCATGCCGTGGTGGCGGGAGTCGTTGACGAAGGTGGTGCGGTCGTCGCTGGTGGCGGGGTTCTTCGGCAGCGTCTTCATCCGGGTGATCTTGTCGGCGGCCACGTCGTACTCGAAGAAGCCGTTGAAGAAGGACACCTGGAAGTACAGCTTGGACTCATCGGGGGTGAAGGCGACCGGACGCACCGCGTCCGACATCTTCTTCTGGCCGAAGGCGTCCAGCCGGTCCCGCATGTCGATGATCTTGACCCGCTTGTAGGTCTCGGCGTCGGCGATGGTGATGCGGCGGTCGCCCTTGAGGAAGTCCTGCCAGGGGGCGTCGAAGTCGTTGTTGACCTCGCCGATCGACATGTTCCAGATCTTGCCGTCGCGGGTGAAGACGTTCTCGTGGGGCTTGTCGCCGGTGGCGAACGAGCCCAGCTCCCGTCCGGTGTTGATGTCCAGGACGTGGACGACGTTGCCGGTGGAGGCCGACACCGCCACCCGGTTGCCGTCGGGGGAGACGGCCATGTGGTCGGAGCGGAAGCCCGAGACGCGGAAGCGCCACTTGAGCTTGCCGGTGGCGGTGTCGATGGAGGCCACGTCGGCGAAACTGGGCCGGGAGACCACGATGGCCGAGCCGTCGGGAGTGGTGTACATGTCGTCGACGAACTGGTCGTGCCCCTCGCCGACGGTGTAGCGGATGCCCAGGAAGAAGGCCAGCCGGATGGGGTCGAGGTAGATCTCGCGCAGCCGGTCCCGCTTGTCGGGGATCAAGTTGATCCGGCCGATCTTGGCGAAGTCGCCGGTGGATTTGATGACGTCGGCGGTGCCCTCCCAGTTGTTGCCGACGAGCATCACCTCCTGCAGCTGCGGCGCGGCGCTCGCCGGGCTCGCGGAAACGACGGCGCCGGCGGCCAATACCGCCGTCATGGCGCCGCTCAGCAGGGATTTGCGCCAATGTCCGAAGACCGAGGCGGGCATGTTCCTCCTCCAGGGGCGGGAAAACACGGAGTGGGCTCCGCTATCTGAAAGCCGCGTGAGGACGGGAAATCCTCACCCGGGCGGAATATGGCAATCGAGCGTTACCTGCCGGAAAGCCCGCGTACTCGGTGAGCCCTGCATCCAGACTCTGAATATCTCCGTATTCAGATTGGTTACCCGATAGTAGGCGGATGTGACGGGCCACACAAGACCCGATGCGCCAGAATCGGTACGGCACCGAGCGGAGGAAACGTGGCGGGCAGGATCACACCGGCGGCGGGCCGGTACGCGGGCAGGTCCGCGGCCGAACGGCAGGCCGAACGCCGCAGGCGTTTCCTGGAGGCGGGCCTGGAGCTGTTCGGCGCCGGCCCCGGCTACCGCGCCACCAAGGTCACCGATGTCTGCCGGGCCGCCGGGCTGTCCACCCGGCAGTTCTACGAAGAGTTCCACGACCTGGAAGACCTGCTGGGCGAGCTGTACCTGCACGTCAACGACGTCGCCGAACGCTCCGTCCAGGCCGCCCTGCCCCAAGTGGAGCATCTGGGGCCCATCGACCGCTACACCCGGCTGTTCCGCGCCTACGCCACCGCCGTCACCGCCGACCCCCGCCACACCCGCATCGCCTTCGTCGAAGTCATCGGCGTCAGCCCGCGCCTGGACCGCCGGCGCCTGGAGCGCCGCGCCCGCTGGGTCGACTTCCTGTGCCGGCAGGCCGAGGCCGCCATCGCCCGCGGTGAGATCCCCGCCCGCGACTACCGCGTCACCGCGACCGCCTTCGTCGGCGCCGTCAACGGCCTCATGCACGACTGGGCCGTCGGCTGGGTGGACGCCACCTGCGAGCAGGTCATCGACGAGCTCCTGCAGATGCTGTTGAGCAGGCTCCACATCACCGCCGCACAGGAGCCCGAAGGCCCCTGAACGGCCAAGAGGCCGGTCCCCTGAGCTGGGAACCGGCCTCTGTGACCAGTGTCGGGGTGGCGGGATTTGAACCCACGACCTCTTCGTCCCGAACGAAGCGCGCTGCCAAGCTGCGCTACACCCCGGTGCGGTCGCCCGGGAAGCAACTTCAGTCCCGGTGCCTTGATGAGTCTAGCGGATGGTTGGCAGTGGTGCGTTCCGGTTTTCCCGCAACGGCGATCACGAGGTGCGGGGGACGAGGGTCAGCAGGGACGCCTCGGGCGGGCAGCAGAAGCGGAACGGGGCCGTCGGGGAGGTCCCCAGCCCCGCGGACACATGCAGCCAGGCGCCGTTGTGGCGGTGCAGCCCCTTGGCGCGGGACCGGTCGATGCCGCAGTTGGTGGCCAGCGCGCCGTAGAAGGGGGCGCAGACCTGGCCGCCGTGGGTGTGCCCGGCCAGCAGCAGGTCATAGCCGTCGGCGGCGAAGCGGTCCAGGTTGCGGGGCTCGGGAGAGTGCATGACGCCCACGTGGAGGTCGGCCTGGGGATCGACGGGCCCGGCGATCCGGTCGTAGCGGTCGCGGTTGACGTGAGAGTCGTCGATGCCGCCGAACTCCACATCCAGCCCGCCGGCCTTCAGGCGGCCGATCCGGTTGTTGAGGTCCAGCCAGCCGGCCGCCGTCAACGCCGCGCCCAGTTCCCGGTAGGGCAGGTCGGGCAGGCGCTGGCGGCGCCGGTAGTCGGCCTGGCTGGTCCGCCACAGGTAGCGCAGCGGGTTCTTCAGCACCGGGGAGTACAGGTCGTTGGAGCCGTAGACGAACACCCCGGGGCGGTCCAGCAGCGGGCCCAGGGCGTCCAGGAGCGGGCCGATGACCTCGCGGTGGGAGATGTTGTCGCCGGTGTTGACCACCAGGTCGGGTTCCAGCTCGTCCAAGGTGCGGATCCAGCGCGCCAGCCGCTTGCGGCCCGGGGTCAGGTGCACGTCGGACAGGTGCAGCACCTTGATGGAGGGCCGGCCGGGGGGCAGCACGGGAACCTCGAGCCGGCGCAGGTGGAACCAGTTCCGCTCGATCAGCGAGGCATAGCCGAACGTGGCGGCACCGGCGGCCACCATCCCCAGCGGTATGGCGTGTAGCTTGCGCACGGTTTTCTCCTACCAGCCCGGCCTTCCCGAGGTTTCCATGCTGTCAGAGATGCGCCGGTCTGCCGAATGGACCTTTTCGCCCACTGCTTCCCCAGATGGTGCACAAAGGGCATCACGGCTCGGCGCAGGAGCAGTCCCCTAGGGGAACGATGGCCCTGGGTTGGAACAGGTTCGCCCCGGCGTCCCGCTAATGGGGATGAGCCGCCCGGACCACTGCGGGCATGATGGTCGTCATGAGTGCTCTCAAGGCGAAGCTGGAAGCCGACCTCTCGGCCGCGATGAAGGCACGCGACGAGCTGCGCACCCGCACGCTGCGCATGGCGCTGACGGCGGTGCGCAACGAGGAGGTGGCCGGCAAGCAGGCCCGGGAGCTCAGCGACGACGAGATCATCAAGGTGCTGACGCGGGAGGTCAAAAAGCGCCGGGAGGCGGCCGAGGCGTTCGCCGGCGCCGGCCGGGCCGAGCAGGCCCGGGCCGAGCGCGCAGAAAGCGAGGTGCTGGCCGGGTACCTGCCCGCCCAGCTGTCGGACGAGGAGCTGACGGCCCTGGTCGCCGAGGTGATCGCGCAGACCGGCGCCTCCGGCCCCAAGGCGATGGGCCAGGTCATGAAGGCCATCGGCCCCAAGGTCGCCGGCCGCGCCGAAGGCTCCCGGGTGGCCGCCGAGGTCAAGCGCCAGCTGACCGCCTGACCGGCCGGCCCGGCGGTCAGGCCCTTGCACGCGGAAAGGCCCCGGCGGCGCGCGCCGCCGGGGCCTCATGCGGTCTTCCTCAGGCCGCCCGGCCGGGGAGGGTCAGTCCTCCCAGGGCCACCGGAAGCCCTCGTTGCGTTCGGGACGGCCGCGGTCCCGGCCGCTGCTGATGTAGAGCATCACCTTGCCGCCCGGCTCGATTTCGTCACCGGGGCCGGGCGAGGTGGTGGCCACCGTGCCCCGCGGCCGGTCCGACGGCACCCGCCTGGGCACGATCTCCCAGGTCAGCCCGGCGCGCCGGAGGATGGCGATGGCCTCGCGGACCCGGCGGCCCCGCACGTCCGGGACCTCCTCGGTGTCGCCGAAGTCGCGGGCGGGGGTGTTGAAGGACGGGGCGGGCTCCCCGGCCAGGGCGCCGCGCATGCTGGCCGCCCAGATCGGCGCCGGGATGGTGGCGCCGTAGACGCCGTAGACCTTGTACTTCCACGGGCCGCGGTAGTCCCAGTAGGCGACCGCGGCGGCCAGGTTGGGGGTGTGCCCGGCGAACGCGGCGCAGGTGAACGCCTCACAGGTGCCGGTCTTGCCCGCGGCGGGCCGGCCGATGCCGTGGCCCTTGGCGGTGCCCTTGGTCAGCACGCCCTGCAGGATTTCGTTGACCTTGTCGGCCACGTCCTGGGAGACCGCCTGGCGGCACTCCTTCTTGGGCAGCTTGAGCTTCTTGCCGTCCGGGCCGACGACCTCGGTGACGGCCACCGGCTCGCAGTACTTGCCGCGGGCGGCGAACCCGGCGTACGCGGCGGCCAGGTGCACCATGTCGACCTCGTTGACGCCGAGCACCTGGGACATGACCTGCTTGAGGGGCTGGCCGTTGCCCTGCTTCATCCCGAACCGCTCGGCCATCTTGACCGCGTCGCACAGTCCCACCCGCTTTTGCAGCTGGGCGTAGAAGGTGTTGACCGACAGCCAGGTGCCGGTCTTGAGGTTGTAGGGGCCGTTCTCGGCCGGGTCGGCGTTGCCGACGTTCCAGCCGTGGTGGACGTTGCCCTCGCAGTCGGTGAACCCGCCGATCACCATCCGGCTGGGCGAGTGGATGCTGGTGCGGACCGGGATGCCCTCCTCCAGCGCCGCGGCCAGCGTGAAGGTCTTGAACGTCGAGCCGGCCGACACGCCCACGCCGCCGCCGTGCTGGGCGTCGGCGGCCAGGTTGAGGGTGGTCTTGCCCTTGCCGGCGCCGAACTGCTTGCTGGCCCCCATCGCCTTGATGTGCCCGGTGCCCGGCTGCACCATGGCCTCGGCGGCGACCTTGTTGCTGGTCGGCGAGACCCGGCTGCGCAGCGCCCGGTCCAGCGCGTTCTGCGCCTTCATGTCCAGCGTGGTGCGGATGACGTACCCGCCGCGCTTGAGCCGGCTCTCCACCTCGGCCTGACGCTCCTTGGACAGCTTCCAGTACTTGCCGTCCGAGAGGATCTGGTACATCTCGTACCGGACGTACTCGCAGAAGAAGGGGGCCTTGCTGGTCTCGCAGCCGCCGACGGGCTTGTCCTCGTTCAGCTCGATCGGCTGGGCCGCCGCCTTCTCGGCCTCCTCCCTGGTGATCATGTTGAGCTCCGCCATGCGGTACAGGACGGTGTCCCGCCGCTGGCGCGCCGCCTTGGGGTGCAGCTTGGGGTCGTAGGCGCTGGGGTTCTGGGTGATGCCGGCCAGCAGCGCGGCCTCCGGGAGGGCCAGTTTGGAGGCGGGCTTGCTGAACCAGCGCTTGGCGGCGGCCTGCACGCCGTAGGCGCCGCCGCCGAAGTAGGCGATGTTCAGGTACCCCTCGAGGATCTCGTCCTTGGTCATCGTCTCCTCGAGGTGCAGCGCGTACCGCAGCTCGTTGATCTTGCGCTGCAGCGTCGGAGCGGTGGCCGCGCGGTACTCCTCGTCGGTCTTGGCGTTCTCCACCAGCAGGTTCTTGACGTACTGCTGGGTGAGGGTGGAGCCGCCCTGGCGGGTCTCGCCGCCGCTGCTGGCGTTGTTGACCAGCGCGCGGAGGGTGCCTTTGAGGTCGAGGGCGCCGTGCTCGTAGAAGCGGGAGTCCTCGATGGCGATGACCGCTTTCCTCATGATCGGGGCGATCTGGTCCAGCCGCACCGACTCGCGGTACTTGTCGAAGAACACCGCCACCTGGTTGCCGCGGGCGTCGTAGACCACCGTCTTCTCCGGCGGCGGCGCCGTGTTGAGCTCGGCGTCCATGTTCTGGAAGCCGTTGGCGGCGTCCCGCGCGGTCAGCCCCGCGCCGCCCACCCCCGGCAGCGCGATGAACGCGACCAGCACGCCGGCCACCACGCCCGCCCCCAGCAGCCGCATGAGCTGGGCGAAGGCGTTCCTCCGACCCTCTTTTTGCGCAAGCACGGGATCTACGGTACCCGCGGATGCCCCATACTTCCGGATCGGTCGCCCGAGCTGGGCTCGCGCACAAGTCCCCCGGCCGGGCCGGTGCGACGGGGCGGGGCGCTTCTACCACAGAGGGGTGACTAGTCCGTTCCGGAGGGATGGCCCGGGCGGGCTATATCGAGAATGGGCCCATCGGGGACTGTTGGAACCGTCCTTACTTCCGTAAGTTCTTCCCCACGGCTTTCGTTTGGCGGCCTGACGTCCGCGCCCGTCCGGCCAATGGAGCGCAATCGACACAGCAGACCCTAGGGGAGTGGGGCCAGATGTGGATCACGGATTGGACCGCCCGTGCCGCCTGCCGTAACGCGGACCCGGACGCCTTGTTCGTGCAAGGTGCGGCCCAGAACCGAGCAAAGCTGATCTGCCGGGGCTGCCCGGTGCGGACCGAGTGCCTGGCGGACGCTCTGGACAACAAGATCGAGTTCGGTGTCTGGGGCGGGATGACCGAGCGCGAGCGCCGGGCTCTGCTGCGGCGGCGGCCGGACGTTTCCTCCTGGCGAGCGCTGCTGGAGACGGCCAAGGAGGAGTATGAGCGGTCCGTGGAGAAGCGGAACGCGCTGGTCGCCAGCTGACGGCACCGCAGACCGGCCGGTGAACCCTGTTCATCGCGGGCCGCTGGAAGTGCACGTGCGGATCACAGCACGCTGAGAGCTAGCGTGATCAGGGGCCGTATCCGTGACGGGTGCGGCCCCTGATCGTGTCTGCGCGGTTCCGCCGCCGCACGATCCGGCGCGCCCGAGGCAGTGCGGTGTCACAGAGGTGACGGCCGCGCGGTGGCCGGATGTGGCCATGATCGTTTACTCGGCTCGGCCGCCGGTCAGAGTTCCACAGCCCACCCGCCGGCAATGGACTAGGCAATTTCGACTATTTTTCTCCCTAGTACTAGGTTTCAAGCCCTCTGACGGACTCATCCCGTCCAGCGCCCTGCGCGCACCGTTTGGGGCGAGCGCCCGGCTCGGTCAGGCGGGCTTGGCGGCGGAGGTCCACTTGGCGGCCAGGTCGGCGCCCACCCGGCGCAGCCCCTCCAGATCGTGGACGTCCTCCGACTGGGCGGGCACGACGGCCACCGGGACGGTGGGGTGGGCCGAGGTGAAATGCTCCCGCAGCCGCTCCTGGCGGGCGGCCAGCTGCCTGCGGTCGGCGTGCAGCCGCAGCAGGGCGGCGGTCAGCGGGTGCTCGCCGCGCTCCTCCAGCATCTCGGCCGCCGCCAGGCTGCGGGCGGCCGTGGGAGTGCCGGGATCGACCGTCTGCATCCGGTTGATGACGATCCCGGCCAGCGGCATGCGCTCTTCGGCCAGCCGCTCCACGAAGTAGGACGCCTCCCGCAGCGCGTCCGTCTCCGGGGCCGCCACCACCAGGAACGCCGTGCCGGGGGTCTGCAGCAGGCGGTAGGTCTTCTCGGCGCGCTCCCGAAAGCCGCCGAACATCGTCTCGAAGGCCGCCACGAACGTCTGCACGTCCCGCAGCAGCTGCAGCCCGATCACCTTGTTGAGCACGCCGGCGAACATGCCGAACCCGGCGGTGAACACCTTCACCCCCAGCCGGCCTCCGGTGCGGGCCGGCGCCACCAGGATCTTCATGAACCGGCTGTCGAGGAACCGGCCCATCCGCTCCGGCGCGTCCAGGAAGTCCAGCGCGTTCCGCGACGGCGGGGTGTCCACGACGATGAGGTCCCAGGCGCCGGAGCGGTGCAGCTGCCCCAGCTTCTCCATCGCCATGTACTCCTGCGTCCCCGACAGGCTGGACGACAGCGACTGGTAGAAGGGGTTGGCCAGGATCTGCTTGGCCCGGTCGGGGTCGGCGTGCGCCTCGACGATCTCGTCGAAGGTGCGCTTCATGTCGAGCATCATGGCGTGCAGCTCGCCGTCGCCCGCGATGCCCTCGATGCGGCGCGGGTTGTTGTCCAGCTCCGTCAATCCCATCGACTGGGCCAGCCGCTTGGCCGGGTCCACGGTCAGCACCACCACGTCCCGGCCGCGTTCGGCGGCGCGCAGCCCGATCGCCGCGGCGGTGGTGGTCTTGCCCACGCCGCCCGACCCGCAGCACACGATGATCTTCGTGCGGGGGTCGTCGATCAGCGCGTCGACGTCCAGCACCGGCGGGGTCCTGTGGGCGCTCATGGGCTCCTCACTGGGTCGTGGTCGAGGCCGCGGGGCTTTCGGACGGGGTCAGGCCGCCCCCTGCTCGCGGAGGGCGTCGGCCAGGTCGTACAGCCCGGCCAGGTCCACTCCGTCCGGCAGCAGCGGCAGCACGTACTTGGGGTGCGGCAGCGCGGCCAGCCGCTCCTTCTCGCGCGCCTGCAGCGCCATGCGCCTGGCGTGGTCGGCGGCCTCGGCGGCCAGGACGCGGGCGATCTGCTCGGCGTCGTGCTCCAGCCCGGCGGCCTTGAGCCCGCGGACGATCTCGTCGGCGTCCAGCCGCCCGGCCGCGGCCGCGGCCAGCGCTTCGGCGTCCAGCATCGGCGGGTGCTCCATGTTGATGATGACGCCGCCCACCGGCAGCCCCACGTCCTTCAGCTCCTGGATGCCGTCCAGGGTCTCCTGGACCGGCATCTCCTCCAGGAGCGTCACAAAGTGCACCGCCGTCTCGGGGCTGCGCACCACCCGCATCACCATGTCGGCGTGGTTGCGCACCGGCCCGACCTTGGCCAGCCCGGAGACCTCCTCGCTGACGTTGAGGAACTTGGTGATCCGCCCGGTCGGCGGGGCGTCCATCACCACCGCGTCGTAGACGAACGAGCCGTCGGGCCGCTTGCGGCGCACGGCCTCGCTCGTCTTGCCGGTCAAGATGACATCGCGCAGGCCCGGGGCGATCGTGGTGACGAAGTCGACCACGCCAAGGCGGCTCATCGCCTTCCCGGCGCGCTTGAGGTTGTAGAACATCTCCAGGTACTCGATGAGCGCCTCTTCGGTGTCCACCGCCAGGGCGTACACATCGCCCCCGTCCGGGGCGATGGCGACCTTGCGCTCCTCGTACGGCAGCGGCGGGCAGTCGAAGAGCTGGGCGATGCCCTGGCGGCCCTCGACCTCCACCAACAGGACGTTGCGTCCGCCCGCGGCCAGCGCCAGCGCGAGCGCGGCCGCCACGGTCGTCTTGCCGACGCCGCCCTTGCCGGTGACGACGTGCAGCCGGACGCCGTCCCAATCGGTGTCTCTCGCGCTCACTCGATTCACAATATCGCTCGGTCAGCGGCGGCTCCGGGCCGCACCCGGTCGTATGCAAGTAATCCCTGACACAGCCCGCCCGGCCCTCCGGAAAGCACTACCCGGTCTCTCCAGAGCTTCCCTCCCCGCCCCAGGGGCACCCTGAACCTCACAGATCAGGCATTTCCCGCAGTGCGCGTTCTGTACCGGTCATGAGGGGACGACAAGGACGCCGGTGGCCAGGAAACGGTCGATGGCCTCCGCATAGGCGGTGCCGTCCAGGGCGGGGGCCTTGCCGGCGTCGCCCATGACCACGACGACATCGCCCGTCCTGCCCTCGGTCCGCATCTTGTCGATCAGCCGCCAGGCGGCCCACAGGCAGGTTCCGGTGGAGCCTCCGGCGGTGATCCCGGTCAACGACCGCAGGTGGGCCAGCGCCCCGGCGGCGGCCGCGTCCGGGACCGGCACGACCAGATCGACCACGGACGGCAGGAAGCCGGGCTCCATGCGCGGCCGGCCGATGCCCTCGATGCGCGAGGGCATGCCGGTGGCGTAGTCGGACGCGCCACTGACCCACCCGGGGAAGTACGCGGAGTTCTCCGGGTCGGCCACCGCCAGGCGGGTCCGGTGGCCGTGGTAGCGCAGATGACGCCCGATCGTCGCGGACGTCGCGCCGGTCCCGGCCTCCGTCACGATCCACTCCGGCGGACGCGCACACCCCCGGAGGATCTCCGCGGCGATGTTGCCCGCCTCGCCGCGCCAGTCGATGACGTGGGCCGCGACCGCGAAGTGGTCCAGGTAGTGGCCGCCGATGTCGGCGGCCAGCCGCCGGGCCTCCCGGTAGATCGCGACGGGCGGGTGGTGGGGATGGCAGCGTCCGCCGGCGGCCTCGATCTCGGCGATCTTCTCGGGCCGGGTCGATCGGGGAACGACCGCGATGAAATCCAGCCCCAGCAGGCGAGCGAAATACGCCCCCGCCTTGGCGGCCGGTCCCGCCGAGGCCATCACCACCGTGTCCCCCTCGGCGATCTGCCCCGCCGCCAGGGCGTGGACGAACGCCGCTCCCAGCAGCCTGTGCTTGACGCTGCCCGAGGGCTGTGCCGACTCGTCCTTCAGATACAGCCCGATCCCCCACTCGGGAGGCAGCGGCACTTCCCGCAACGGCGTGACGACCGTGTCCTGCTCCACTCGAGCGATGGCGGCGGCCGCCCATGCCCGCGAAGACTCCACGGGCCGCAGCGTAACCGCGGCCTTGGGCCCGGGCACGAGATTCGTCCGGGGGCGTCAGCGGCCCAAAGGGACGGGCTCGAGAGCCCCACCGCAGGTCAGGAGTTGTCGATCTCGCGGATGATCTGGCCGCCGAGCTCGCGCTTGATCAACTCCATCCCGGTGAGCGCCGCCTCGGCATCGGCGTCGGCGTCGCCTTCCGGATCGACCTCATCGACCTCGTCGAACGGTGCGCTGGGCGGGGGCGGAGGCGGCTCGTCCGGCGGCGGAGGGGGCGGCGGAGGCTGGGGCGGGCCGGCCACCGGTTCGGGCCGGGTGGGCGCGGGCGCCGCAGCGGGTGGAGCCGCCGGCGCGGCCGGGGCCGGGCGGGTGAACGGGGCCGGTGACACGGGCGCCGCCTGGCGGGCGGCCGGGGCGGCACCGGCCAGCACGGTGTCGATTCGCCAGTCCACCCCGAAGAACTCCCGGAAGACCTCGCGCAGCACGGTGTCCCGGCGGCCGTTGACGAAGTTGGTGCGGGCGCCGGGGACCTCGAAGGCGAGGGTGAGCAGGTTGCCTTCCAGGGAGACCGGCTGGACCCCGGACATGATCGACGTCCAGGCGACCTTGCTCTTTTTCTTGACGGCCTCGACGATGTTCGGCCACGCCTGCCGGACCGCCGCCACATCCGGGCCGCCACCTGCCGGGGCGTTGCTCGACGCCGGTGCGGGCGGGGAGGGCGCGCCCCACCGGTTATCCACAGAACGGTTTTCGGCTCCCGGTGCCGGGATCCCGCCACCCACACTGGGGGTGGCAGCGGCCCCCCAGCCCGCTCCGCCGGGACGCGGGGCAGCGGGCACGGCCTGTACCGGGGCCGGGGAGGCCCCAGCGCTCTGGTTGGACGGTCCTTGGGCGGGGGGTTCTGGCGCAGGCGGTCGGGAAGGAGCAGTCGGGTATGCGGAAGGAGCTTGCCGGCTCGCCGATTCGGCGGACGGCCATGCGGGTGCGGCAGCAGGCGCGGCCAGCCCTTGCGGCGCAGGGGCGCTCGGGGCCGGCGCACCGGTTGCAGGGGAAGCTCCGCCTGTGACCGTCGTGCCGATATCGCCCTGGGCGATCCGCTGTTCCAGCTGCTCCAGGCGGGCCAGCAGGGACCTTTCGTCCTGGTAGGCGGCCGGCAGCAGGATCCGGGCGCACACCAGCTCCAGTGCCAGGCGCGGCGAGGTCGCCCCGCGCATCTCCCGCAGCCCGGCGTGCAGCAGGTCCGCCGCCCGCGACAGCGTCGCCGCGCCCATGGCAGACGCCTGGCGCTGCATCTGCTCCAACTCGTCGGGCGGCACATCCAGCAGTCCGGTGGAGCCCGCCTCCGGGACGTTCGCCAAGATCACCAGGTCGCGGACCCGTTCCAGCAGGTCCGTGGCGAACCGGCGGGGGTCCTGGCCGCTTTCGATCACCCGGTCGATCGCGGCGAACACCGCGGCCCCGTCGCGGGCCGCGAACGCGTCCACCACCTCGTTCAGCAGGGCGGAGTCGGTGTAGCCCAACAGCGACACCGCCCGCGCGTAGGTGATGCCGGACTCGTCGGCGCCGGCCACCAGCTGGTCCAGGATCGACAGGGTGTCGCGGGCCGAGCCCGCCCCGGCCCGCACCACCAGCGGCAGCGCGGCCGGCTCGTACGGCACTCCCTCGCTCTGGAGGACCTCCTCCACCAGCTCCCGCAGCGTCCCCGGCGGCAGCAGCCGGAACGGGTAGTGGTGGGTCCGCGACCGGATGGTCCCGATGACCTTGTCGGGCTCGGTGGTGGCGAAGACGAACTTCAGGTGCGGCGGCGGCTCCTCCACCAGCTTCAGCAGCGCGTTGAAGCCGCCGGTGGTGACCATGTGCGCCTCGTCGATGATGTAGACCTTAAAGCGCGCGGACACCGGGGCGAAGAAGGCCCGTTCCCGCAGGTCACGAGCGTCGTCGATGCCCCCGTGCGAGGCGGCGTCGATCTCGATGACGTCGATGTGGCCGCTGCCGCCGGGGCCGAGCGCCACACACGATTCGCACTTGCCGCACGGGTCGGGAGTGGGGCCCTGCTCGCAGTTGAGCGAGCGGGCCAGGATCCGGGCACTGGAGGTCTTGCCGCAACCCCGCGGGCCGCTGAACAGGTAGGCGTGGTTGATGCGGCCGTTGCGCAGTGCCTGCTGCAAGGGCTCGGCGACGTGCTCCTGCCCCTTCAGCTCGGCGAACGTCGCTGGCCGGTACTTGCGGTACAGAGCCAGGCTCATCGGGGGTCCGTCCAGTGAGAGAGAAAGGACCCCCCGCACACCCGCCAGAGCCTGCTTATCCTTGCTGCCTTCCGGCCCTGGGGAGGTTCACAGGATGACGCCATGCGAGGGGTCACCCCTGAGTCTATGTCATCCGGCCTCCCCCTGGGCACCACTCCCGTCCCTCATCCGGCTCCCCCGCCGGCGAATCCACCGGGAACGGGCGCTGGGCGCGGCTTTTCGGGAGGTGGTTACGCTGGCGGCCCATGGGTGAGATCTTCCATATCGCCGATCGCGCCGTGTGGGACGCCGCCCGGGCCGAAGGCGGCCCCTACGAGGGGTCGACCAGGGGCCGCACCTTCGCCGAAGAGGGCTTCATCCACTGCTGCGGCTCCGAAGAGCAGATCGCCGGGGTGGTGCACCGGTACTACCGCGACGCGGCGCCGGAGGATCTCGTGCTGCTGGTGATCGACCCCACCGGCCTGGACGTCCGCTACGAGAGGGTCGGGGACGACACGTTTCCCCACGTCTACCAGCCCTTGCCGCTCACTTCCGTAATTGATGTCAGGTCTGTGCTCGAAACCAGGTAGGCTTTGCCGTGGAGGATTCGCCTAGCGGCCTAGGGCGCACGCTTGGAAAGCGTGTTGGTGGCAACGCCTCGCGAGTTCGAATCTCGCATCCTCCGCCATGCCTGAACAGGCAGAACGTGTAGGCCGGCACCCCATGGGGTGCCGGCCTACACGCGTCCTGTGCCCCCTTCGGCCGCGGCGGGACGCCGCCGAGTCCTCCTCCGGGGTTCTTGTCCGGGCGTTCGCGCGGCGGACACGCTCCCTTGCGTGCGTGCACGGATCCATGCGTGGTGGGCCGGTCTTCCCGAACGTGCGCGCAGCAGGCTGACGCAGACAGGCCGCCCCCGTCAGGGCGGCCGAAGTGTCCGTGGGCCGATCCCGCCGGGCGGCACGTCCGACCCGCAGGGAGCGGACCCATGACACGGCACCGGCGGCGCGTCATCTTCTCCGGCATCAAACCCAGCGGGCGGCTGACCCTCGGCAACTACCCGGGCGCCCTGCGGCACTTCGTGGCCGTCCAGCACACCGGCCTGTGCATCTTCTCGGTGGTCGATCTGCACGCCCTGACCGTCGAGCACGACCCGGCGCGGCTGCGCGCCCTCACCCGGCAGACGGCGCTGCTGGAGATCCTCGGCGGCTGTCTCGGCGAAGGGGACCTTGCAGGCGCCGGCGGAACGCTACTCGTCCTACAGCGCCCTCAAGCGGGACGTCGCAGACGCCGTGATCGCCCTGCTGGAGCCCCTGCAGGCCCGCCATGCCGAACTGGCCGCCGACCGGGCGGAGCCGGAGCCGTGCTGCGCCGGGGCGCCGAACGGGCCGCCGGGCTCGCCTCCTCGACCCTCACAGCCGCCAAGCACGCCATCGGCCTGGCCGCATGACCGGCACCCCCCCCTGAACGGCCCTCATCCCCGCGGCAGGGCCTTTTCGCCCGGCGCGCGGTCGCTCACGGGATTCCACGGCTCACAGCGGCAGGTGGCGCGGCGGCGGCCGCCGTGCCCGTGAGCGGTCCGCGCCGGTTCTGCTGGGCGGTGCCCGCCGGGCGCTTTGCGCGGGTTCCGAACCGGGTCTTCTCGCAGATCGCGCATGCCGCAACGCAGTTCGGGGCGACGCTGTGGCCTGCGACGACACGCCCCGGGGCACGGGCAGGACGGCACCGGGTTCACCGAGAAAACCTCAACGCCACATAACGCCCGATTCGGACTCCCAGAGCGGGAAGGCCTCAAGGGGCGCGCTATGCCCGGAGTTCAGCGGGGATCGTTCTTCGCTTCTTCCTCACGGCGGCAAAGGCCGTCCGGTAAGTCATTTACCCACGATCATCACTGCCCTGAGCTGCAAGTTCTACACTTCTTGGGGTCGGGTCGGACCCCGTAGACTCGTGGGGTGATCTTCAAGGCTGTCGGTGACGGACGTCCCTACCCCGACCATGGTCTGGGGTCTCGGGACTGGGCGAAGATACCGCCCCGCCAGGTCCGGCTGGATCAGCTGATCACGACCAAGCGAGAACTGGACCTGCAGTCGCTGCTGTCCCGGGACTCCACGTTCTACGGGGACCTCTTCCCGCACGTCGTGCACTGGCGGGGTGAGTTCTACCTGGAGGACGGGCTGCACCGGGCGCTGCGCGCCGCCCTCCACCAGCGGCTCGTCCTGCACGCCCGGGTCCTGGACCTGGACGCCCGCTGACCGCCCCGGCTCCCTTCGCAATCGGCCGGGCGTTCACTGAACCTCTTTCAACACGTGCTCTCCGGTGCCTGAGGCGGGAGCCTCGGATGCGCGCGGTACCGGGCCATCGCAGGTGACGTCCTCCTTCCCGGCTGCGATATCTCCGTCCTGGGCTGCGGAAACGGCGCGTTGCAAAGGTTCACCGGTCTTGCGCATCGGTCAGAGCGCTGCGCCCCGACACCGTCGCAGCCGGCCCCAAGGCCGCCGGGTCTTTTCTGCACGCCGTCTCCGCGGGTCGAGGTGGGACGTCTCAGTCGGGGACGATGCCGTGACCTGGAACGCCACAGCAGCAGGCTCCCGGCGCCTCGGGCCACGTGTTGCCAAAGGTCCGCTGACGCAGGGCGCTCAGCCCTTGCCGGACCAACTGGTGAATCTGCAGTGCCGGGGCGCGGCCCTGGGCCGGTTCAGGCGCCGGGATCCGACCATCCAGACGGCGGTGGGCATGCCGCCGCGATGGGGGCGTCCGGCGGTGGAAGCGCACCAGACGGCCGTATCGTGCAGGTCCTCCGGGGCGGCCACGCAGACCCAGCGGTGCCCGTCGTAATGGGCCAGGTCCCCCCGGGCACCGCCCACCCACACGTCCGTGGCCGACAGCGCGGTCACGGTGTTGGCGGACGCGACCGGGACCTCGACACGGAACCACCTGCGGCCGTTCCAGCGCAACACGGCATCGCCGCCGGCGCACCACACATCGTCGGGCGCCACGGCGGCCACGTCGGTGAGCGGGAAACGCGTGACGGGCACCCGCATCCGCCGCCAGGAGCCGCCGTCGTAGTGGACGACCAGCCCGGTCCGGTCCGCGGCGCCGACGGCCCACACGTCCTGCGGCGAGGTGCCGCCGACCGCCAGGAGCTTGCCCTGGGCGACGCGGGGCAGCCCGGCGACCGGCCGCCAGCGGCCGTCACGCCGGCGCAGGGCCACCGGCCCGCCGCCCCGGGCGGGGAAGCCGTGCCCGACCGCCCACACTTCGGCGGAGCCGACCGTCGCGACGTCGGTCAGCACGTAATCTTCGGCGGTATCGCGGTCTTCGCCGGCAGGGCCCCGTCGCCCGCTCAGGGAGCCGTCCGGCAGGACGGGCGCGGGCACCTGGGTCCACTCGGCGCCGTCCCACTGCCAGATCAGCGGAATCTCGGTGCCGATCAACCGGTCGTAGGCGCCTCCCACTGCGATCACCTCGGCCGGGCCGCCGGGGTGCGGCGAGGCCTCCCGTCCCTCTTCCCCGGCGAAACGGCTCATGCCGGGGGCCGGATCGCCGTCACCGGAGACGGCGCGCACGACGGTCACGCCTTCCAGGCCCGCCCCGATCAGCGCGGCGGCCGGAGGGGGCGCTAAGGGCATCGTCCAGGACGCGCCGTTCCAGCAGGCGGCCAGGGGACGGCCATGGGTCCGGCCGACCACCCACACCTCCTCGGGGGAGGCGGCGGCCACGTCTAACAGGACGCACGGCCTTCCGGCGGGCAGCGGTGGCGGCAGCCGCCATGGGGAGGCCCGCCGATCCGCGGGAAGGCGCTCTCCGCCGGCCCCGGCCAGGAACATCGCGACGCCCTCGACCTCGCCCGGCCACCGGTCGGCGGGCGGCCGATCCGGACGCGGCGAAAGGTCATCGGCCGGGGTCATCGTTCACGACCGGGTTTCCGATATGCGACTCCACACCGTGACAACGATTGAACGCATTGAAGTCGTTCCAGGCGGTTCCTCCGCTGTGAGGGACGGGCGCCCTTCAGCCGCACCGGGACGGCCGTCCCACCCGGATTCCGGCGCTCTACAGGTCGAGCACGGTCAGCACGAACCGGCAGACGGTCGTGCCCTCGTTGGAGTAGGAGTGGGGGCGGTCGCCGGCGAAGAGGGCGGCGCTGCCGGCCTCGACCGGGTGGGACTGCCCGTCCACGGTCACGGTGAGCGTGCCCTCCTCCACGTAGAGGATCTCGCGGGTGCCCGGGGCGTGCGGGTCGCTGTGCCGGGGCTCGCCGGGACGCAGCTCCCAGCGCCACAGCTCCACCGAGGGACGGGCCTCGCTGCCGGCCAGCAGGACGCCGCTCCCGCCGTCCGGGCCGCGCCAGAGCACCACCTGCCGCTCGGGCGGGAACACCCGCACCGCCGGTTCCTCCTCCACCTGGACCAGGCGGGTGAGCGGCACCCCGAGCGCCTGCGAGATGCGGATGAGGGTGCCGAGGTTGGGGTTGCCCCGGCCCTGCTCCAAGGCGACCAGCACGCCTTTGCTCACCCCGGCGCGCACGGCCAGCTGGTCCAGGCTCCAGCCGTGCCCGGCCCGCAGTGAGCGCACGGTCCGCGCCACGGCCGCACCGATCGTCGACTGGTCGTTCACCGCCCGCTCCCGCTCACCTTCGGCGCGTCCTGAAGCACCGCTCCTCCTCGCCGCATGCCTCGGTTCGTCCCGCAACTCCGCGCACCCGCCGGCCCGGCCGGCGGGCCTGCGGGGGGACGCGGCGCACAAGGCCGCACTTTAGGCGCCCCGGCCGCGCACGGCCCAGGGGCGGGGCCGCCCCCGCTGTCGGTCGTTTTGATAAACCGTACATGTCATTACTATGACCGGGAACCGGGAGTTCGAAGGAGCGGGCGGATGCTTGCGGAGATCTGGATCGAGGAGGCCGTCCAGAAGCTGCGGCCGGACTTCGTCGTGCTGGCCATGACGGCCGAAGGGCTGGTCAACGCCGCCAGCGACGACACCTCGACCGCCTGGCTGCGCACGGCGGGACGGCGCGCCGCCGAGGCCGCGCAGGCCCGGGCCGGGGAGGACCCCCATGTGCTCGCCTGGCGGGACGCCTACCGCGATTTCGGCGCCAAGCCGCAGCGCACCCGTCCCTCCGTGGACGCGCTGCTGCGCAGAGCCGACCGGCTGCCGGCCATCAACCGGGTCGTGGACGCCTACAACGCGGTGAGCGTGGAGTACGCGCTGCCCATCGGCGGCGAGGACCTCGACGCCTACCGGGGCACGGCCCGGCTGGTGCGGGCGCAAGGCGATGAGGACTTCGAGACCAGGGCGGGCGGCGAGCCCGTGGTGGAGCACCCCGAGCCCGGCGAGGTGGTCTGGCGGGACGACCTGGGGGTCACCTGCCGGCGCTGGAACTGGCGGCAGTGCGTGCGCACCCACATCACCGAGACCACGCAAAACGCGCTGTTCCTGCTGGAACGGCTGGAGCCCTACCCGCTGCAGCGGCTGCAGGAGGCCGCCGACGACCTGGCCGGCCGGCTGCGCACGATCACCCCCGGGGTGCGGATCCGCACCAGGCTGATCGGGGCGGCCTGATGGTGACCCTGCTCGCCCTGTCCGCCGCGATCGCCTACGGCGTCGCCGACTTCATGGGCGGGGCGGCCTCCCGCCGGCTCGCCGTGCTGCGGGTGCTGCTGATCAGCTTCCCGGCGGGGATCGTGTGCCTGGTGGCCGCCTCGCTGGCGGCCGGCGAGGCGCCCACCCGGCCGGGCCTGCTGTGGGGCTCGGCCGCCGGGCTGGCCGGAGGCGCCGGCCTGATCGCCTTCTACCGCGCGCTGGCCCAAGGGCCGATGAGCGTGGTGGCCCCGGTCTCGGCGCTGGCCGCGGCGGTGCTGCCGGTCATCGTGGGGACGTTTCACGGGGAACATCTGGATCCCGCGGTGCTGGCCGGCGTCGTGCTGTGCGTGATCGCCATCGGCCTGGTCAGCATGGAACAGTCCGCGCAGCCGGCCGCTCGGCCCACCTCCCCCGCCTCCGGGCCGGCCGGGCTGCGGCGGATGGCCGGCAGCGGCCCCGCCCTGGGCCTGCTGTCCGGGGCGGCCTTCGGGATGTTCTTCGTCCTGCTGCACCGGGCGGGCGACGGAGGCGGGCTGTGGCCGACGACGGCGGCCCGCCTGGCGGGTCTGTGCGTCGTCCTCGCCGCGGTCGCCGCCCGCCGGATCCACCGCGCCCGCGCGTTCGGCTCCCCGCCGGGGGCGGATCCGCAGCCCGGCGAACCGCCCGCCTCGAAACGGGAGAAGGCCGCAAGGACACGCCCCCGCCAGGAGCTCGGGCACACCGGCGGGCCGACAGCGCTCGCCGGCGCCCGGGAACGCCGGCTGCCCTGGGGCATGACCGGCTCGACGCTCGCCCTGGCCGCCTTCTCCGGCGTGCTGGACGCCCTGGCCAACGCCCTGTACTTCGTGGCCGCCGGCCGGGGCCTGCTCAGCCTGGTGGCGGTCCTCACCTCGCTCTATCCGGCGATCACCGTGCTGCTCGCCAGGCTGGTCTACAGCGAACGCCTACGGGCCGTGCAGCACCTGGGCCTGGTCGTCGCGGTCGCGGGCGTCGCCCTGGTCACCGCGGGCTGACCGGACGGCCGGCTCAGGCGGTGGACAGGCCGGCGTCGGAGGTCACCTCCCCGTTGAGGACCGGCTGGTGGCGAAAGGAGGGACGCAGTCCGGCCGCCTCCAGGGCCCGGCGGTAGGCGGTGGTGGCCCCGCCGGCGTCTCCGGCGGCCTCGAACAGCTCGCCGAGCTCCCGCAGCAGGTGGGCGACCGGGCGTTCCCGGCCGGTGCGGTCCAGCCGCTCCAGCCGCCCGGCGACGTCCCGCAGCACCTCCAGCGCGGCCTCCCGGGCGTCCTGCGCCAGCCTGGCCCGGGCGATGATCAGCCTGGCCTGGATGAGCTGCAGGGCGCGCGCCCCGGCCCCGATGTCGGCGGGACGGCTCTGCGCCCGGTCGTCTTCCCCGTGACCGGGCTCGACCCGGCCGTTCGACTGCGCGGATGCGGCCGAGGTGGCGCCCGCCTCGGCGGCCAGCTCCCGTTCCACCGCCTCGATGGCCTTGTCGGGCTCGCCGAGCAGCACCAGCGCCCGCGCGGTCTCGATGGCGCAGTCGACCGCCTCCGCCCCGTGCAGGTCCCGGACGGCGCCGCGGAGCAGCTCCATCGCCTCGGCCGCCGGGTGCGGCGCGTCCCCGAACGGCGGCACGCCGCGCAGCAGCGCCCGGGCGGCGGCCACGTGCAGCCGGGCCTGCGCGCGGGCGCGGGCGCCCTCGTCCTGGGCGGCCAGCGCCTGTTCGGCCAGGTGGAGGGCGTCGCCGACCGCGCCCCGCTCCAGCGCCTGCACGCTGGCCCGCCGGTAGGCGTCGGTCAGCGACACCTCGGCGGGGGAGCCGATGGCCAGCACCTCGCGGCCCAGCCGGTGGGCGCGTTCGGGGTCGGAACGGTCGACGTAGGCCAGCAGCAGCACCCGGCCGACCTCGGTGTGCTCCTCCCCGACGGTCAGTCCCAGCTCCTGCAGCCGGGCCAGCACCCGCTCGCCCAGCGTGATGGCCTGCCCCAGGTCGCCGACGGCGTGGTAGCAGCGGGCCAGCGCCACCAGGGCGGGCAGCGCGCTGCTGCGGCCGGGGTCCCGTTCGGCCTGCTCGCGCAGCTCCTCGAAGATGGCGATGGCCTCCTCCAGGCGCCCCAGCGCCTCCAGGGCCTGGGCGCGGCCCCAGCGGGCCCGCACGGTCAGCTCCGGATCGTCGCTGCCGGAGATCACCTCGTCGAACCCGGCCAGCGCGGCGGGGGCGTCACCGGCGTTCAGGGCCAGCCGGGCGTACCGTTCCCGGACTTCCAGATGGGCGCGCTGTTCCGGCTCGATGCCCTCGGCCAGATACTCGGCGGTGCAGCCCAGGCGCTCGGCCAGCAGCCGCAGCACCGCGGGCGTGGGAGTGCGCTTGCCCGACTCGATCAGCGAGATGTAGCTGTCGGAAAGATCATGGCCGGCGAGCTGAGCTTGCGACATGCGTCTGGTCAGCCGCAGGTTGCGGACTCGTTCGCCGACGTTGCCTGGACCCGGCATGTGAACTCACTTAGCGGAAGTAATCAGGAGGCAGGGGTGCCGACATGATTGCATGTTGCAGGCTGCCGCACATCGAGAGTAACCCAAGCAACAGCGACAAGATTGCCGTTCGGCCGCATTGGCGACCTCTTTCCCCAAGCCTCCCACCGCTCCCATCCGGCTCACCCGCCGCACCGCGCGCCGGTCAGTCGTCGGCGGAGGCGTTCTTGTTGGGGAAGATCATCTCGCAGACCTCCAAGTAGAGCTGCTCGGGATAGGGCAGGTAGTCCACCGTGCTCAGCGCCTGGTCCTGGCCGGCCGACTCCAGCACGAACGCCCCATAGCCCAGCAGCCGCCCCATCAGCGACCGCTCAAAGCTCATGTCGGTCACCTTGCCCAGCGGCATCATGCCGACCTTGCGGGTGATCAGCCCGCTGGTGTGGATCATCCGCTCATTGGTGATCACGAAGTAGTCCACCGACCACTCGGCCACCTTCCACACGAACCAGCCGAGCAGCAGCAGCCAGCCCCACCAGATCCAGTTCAGCGACTGGCCCTCGCCGACGACGTTGCTGAGCACCCCGGCGACGATCAACCCGCCCAGCACCAGGCCCACCGGCGTCATCAGCACGGCCGGGTGCCGCCGCACGGTGATGACCTGGCTTTCGTGGGGCAGCAGATACTTGTTGACCGAGGCCGGCGCCGAGTCACCGGGTGTGACGAGCCTCATGCCGCACCGTTCCCGGACGGGACCGGCGAGCCGGTCTGTGCATCGGCCGCTGTCACGGAACGGAAGGCCGCAAAGACCGCATCAGCCCCCGTGGCGCTTTTCCTGGTGGGCACAACTGCCTCCCCGAGCACGGTGACCCACTGACCCCAAGTCAGTCTTACATCAGCGGCCACCCACGGCAAAGACACTCGCCCGAGCGGTTCACCTCGCTTTTCCCAGGCGGCGTTACCCCTGGCTTTGGGCGGGTCCTTCACCGGCCCCAAGGTCGGCGGTGGCGCCCGTGGCGACCTGGCGCTTCTTCTCGGCGGCCACGATGGCCAGGACCTGCAGATGCTTGCGGGCGATCCGCTCCACCAAATCGGGGGGCGCCGAGCCGGTGACGTCCTGGGCGCCGTGCCGGGCGGCCGTGACGCACCGCGTCACGGTGGCCGCGTCGTGGACTCCGGTGAACTCTTTGGCCAGCCGCTCGCCGACTTCCCGGTAACCGGGCAGGTCGCCGTCGTTGTGGTAAGTCATGCCGATCCCAGCACCTCGCTCACGCCGTCCGGTTCTCCGCTCGCTTTGATGACGGAGAAGAGCGAAAAACAACGCTCCGTAATCGACTATTGCCCGCGGCGGCCTTGCGGCGAAAGCCCGTCGCCGCCGTGGACACCAGGACCGGCCACAGTCATGACGCGAGGATGGAAGATCGAACGCCGCCCCAACCCGTCCGATAGACGGACCAAACCATTTTCAGAGGCTCGGCAACGGCCCATGCGGCCGCAGAATCACACCACTCCGTACAGCCGATCCCCGGCGTCGCCCAATCCCGGCACGATGAATCCCTTCTCATTCAGGTGCGAGTCGATCGCCGCGGTGACCACCCGAAGCGGCACCTGAGTGCCGGCGAACGCCTCCTCCAGATGTTTCAGGCCCTCCGGGGCGGCCAGCAGGCACACCGCCGTCACATCGGTGGCGCCGCGCCCCAGCAGCAGCTTGACGGCGGCGGCCAGGGTGCCGCCGGTGGCCAGCATCGGGTCCAGCACATAGCACTGCCGCCCCGACAGGTCCTCCGGCAGCCGGGTGGCGTAGGTCTCGGCCAGCAGGGTGCCCTCGTCCCTGACCATGCCGAGGAAACCGACCTCGGCGGTGGGCAGCAGCCGGGTCATCCCGTCCAGCATGCCCAGCCCGGCCCGCAGGATCGGCACCACCAGCGGCTTGGGCCCGGCCAGCTGCACGCCCGGGGCGTCCGCCAGCGGGGTCCGCACGGTGGTCTCGGCCACCCGCACGTCCCGGGTGGCCTCATAGGCCAGCAGCATGACGAGTTCCTCGGCCAACCGGCGGAACGTCGGCGAGTCGGTGTTCACGTCCCGCAGCACGGTCAGCTTGTGGGCGACCAGCGGATGGTCGACGGCCAGGATCTTCATGGGGATCACGGTATCCCCCGCACACATCGGGGGTGATATGCACGGTATGGAGGAGGTTGACCGGGGAATGACCAGAGAATGAGCACAGAGCGCAATGAGGAGCCGACCCCCGAGGAGGTGCGGGATCGACTGCGCAGGCGTGCCGTCTTCCTGCGTGAGCTGGCCGAGGCCCGAGAGCTGCGGCGGCGGGTGACGCCGCACCGTTCCCGCCGGGCCCGCATCCATGCCGTCCTGCGCCGCCGGACCTTCCGGCTGCACTGAGCCTTCTGCAGCACCCCGTCTTCGCCGGCCCGCAGTCGGAGACGACGCCGTGACGTGGGAGGTCGCAGCACCGGGCACCGTCGAGGCCTCCGTCTGCGGCGCCCCAAGACCCCGTGCCGGAAAAGTCCGGTGGGTCCGTCCGCCTCCGCCCGGTCCCGTCCGCCCGCGCCGACGCGTCCACCGCGACCGCCGCAGAGCCGGACGCGTTCACCGCCGTGCATGCGGGCGGGGGCCCGCATACACGGGCCGAGTGCCGTTCGTCACGCGGAACCTGTGCTTTCCTGCAAGTTTTGCCGGTGGGTGCGCATGCGCGTGCAGCATCTGCGAACATGCCGAGGCAGGTACCGCGCCGGTGGGGTGATGATGACGGATATTGACGCGACGGATTTCGCCGTCGTGGTGTATCGCGAAGACGACTGCTGGGAAGCCGAAGTTCTCCCGGTTGCTCTCACCCGGGATCTGCATGGACTGATCCATGCCCTACGCCAACAGCCCAGCATAGGCGGCACCATCGGGCTGGTCGCGGTCGGCGACGACTTCTTCGTCGCCATCCGGGTGCTGGGCGATGAGGTGATGCTGTTCCTGTCGGATGTGACGGCCTCGGTGGACTGGCCGCTGGCCCGGCAAGTCCTGGAGTACCTGGACATCCCCGTCCCCGAGGACGAGGAGCTGGACCAGGTGCTGCCGGTCGGCGACATGTCCATCTTCGTCGACCTGGGGCTGGATGAGATGGAGCTCGGCGCCATCTCCGGGGACCTGGACCGCTACCCCGACGAGATGCTGGCCGACATCGCCAAACGCCTCGGCTTCGGCCAGGCGTTCGACCGGGCCCTGGACACCCTGGGGTGATCCCGGCTCCCGCCCCGCGTGAAGTCCTCCTTCTGCGCTGGGAGAACGTCACCGGACGGTGGGAGCCGGGGCCCTCCCTCTTTCTGAGAGGAGGGGTCAGAATGAATGGATGTCGTACTTCGCTGCGGTCTTCGCGCGAACCCCGCAGGGCTGGATCGGCGACGAGACCACCCTGGAGGAGGTGACCGGCGTCGACGATCTCGCCGACCTGATGCGCGAGGCCGCCATGGAGGCGCTGGGCGATCCGGTGCTGCTGCTGGCCGAGGCGGACGACGAGTGGTTCGCCGTCGCCCGGCTCGACGACGAAGGCGAGGTGCGGGCCTTTTTGTCGGCCGCCCGCGACGAGGGAGTGGCGGCGCTGTTCTCCCAGCTGATCGGGGAGGTCGCCGAGGGCGAGGCGGGCGGCGAGGCGGGCCTGCTGGCGGATCTGGGGGTGTCCGCCGAGCGGCTCGGCGAGCTCGCCGAGCGGGCGCTGCCCGCGGACGCCCTGCTGGAGATCGCCGAACAGGCCGGCTTCGGCGACGATTTCGACAACCTGCGGGCCTGACCCCTCCGGGACGCGGCGCCTGCGCCCCTACGATCGGTGTTCACCCGCCCGGATCTCTCGACGAGCGACCCCATGCACGCACCCACTCCGGCACAGCCTTCTAAGGCACGCGACCCCATCCTCGCCGAGTTCGCCCCGCCGATGCGGCTGGCGCTCGACCAGGCCCGCCTCGCCATGGAGAGCGGGGACGTCCCGGTGGGCGCCGTCATCTTGGACTCCGGCGGCCGGGTCATCGCCACCGGGCGCAACGAGCGGGAGCAGACCGCCGACCCCACCGCGCACGCCGAGGTCGTGGCGCTGCGCTCGGCCGCGGCCCGGCTGGGGAGCTGGCGGCTGGAAGGCTGCACCCTCGTCGTCACCCTGGAGCCGTGCACCATGTGCGCGGGCGCCGCCGTGCTGGCGCGGGTGGACCGCATCGTCTACGGCGCCGTCGACCCGAAGGCCGGCGCCGTGGGCTCCCTGTGGGACGTGGTACGTGATCGTCGTCTCAACCACCGGCCGGAGGTCATCGCCGAAGTCCTCGCCGACGAGTGCGGAGCCGTGCTGACGGAGTTCTTCGCCCGCCGCAGAACCCGATAAGGATTTCATCGCTCGCCGCAGAGTCGGGTAGGCTTCGCGACGGTGGTGTCGCCTAGCGGCCGAGGGCGCACGCCTCGAAAGCGTGTGATGGGGCAACTCATCCGTGGGTTCAAATCCCACCACCACCGCTGTCCGAACGGGCCCCGCCTGCATCGTCAGGCCGGGGCCCGTTCGTTTTCCGCCTCGCTTTCCATCTCACTGGGCCATGTCGACGAAGCGGCTGTAGTGGCCCTGGAAGGCGACGGTCACGGTGGCGGTGGGGCCGTTGCGGTGCTTGGCCACGATCAGGTCGGCCTCGCCGGCCCGCGGGGACTCCTTCTCGTAGGCGTCCTCGCGGTGCAGCAGGATCACCACGTCCGCGTCCTGCTCGATGGACCCCGACTCGCGCAGGTCGGAGATCATCGGTTTTTTGTCGGTGCGCTGCTCGGGGCCGCGGTTGAGCTGGGACAGCGCGACCACCGGGACCTGCAGCTCCTTGGCCAGCAGCTTCAGGGAGCGGGAGAACTCCGACACCTCCACCTGGCGGCTCTCCACCCGCTTGTTGGAGGTCATCAGCTGCAGGTAGTCGATGATGACCAGGCGCAGGTCGTGCTGCTGCTTGAGGCGGCGGCACTTGGCCCGGATCTCCATCATCGTCATGTTCGGCGAGTCGTCGATGAACAAGGGGGCCTCGGCCACCTCGCTCATCCGGCGGGCCAGGCGCGTCCAGTCCTCGTCCTGCATGGTGCCCGAGCGCATGGCGTGCAGCGCCACCCGCGCCTCGGCCGACAGCAGGCGCATGGTGATCTCGTTGCGCCCCATCTCCAGGCTGAAGAACGCCGAGGTGAGCCCGTGCTTGATCGAGGCCGCCCGGGCGAAGTCCAGCGCCAGCGTCGAGTTGTGGGTGGGCACGCAGGAGCGGCCCGCCAGGTACATGTGGTCGGCGTTGTCCACCTGGACGCAGCGCACCGGCACGCTCGGCACGGGCCGCACGTCCACGATGCGGCGCACCTGCGGCCGGCGCGGCCCGCCGGGCTCGGCGGCGGCCGGGGCGAAGCTCACCACGTGGCGGAGCGCGGCCCCCTCGCCCCGGCTGTGCAGCGCGGCCCGGTGGCCCAGGCTGATCACCAGTTCCCGGACGTCCTCGGCCAGCGGGCGGTTCGCCGTCGTGAAACGGGCCAGGCCGTCGCCGGAGCCCGCCTCCGGGGCACCGGCCAGCAGGCCGGCCAGCAGCGCGCGACGCTGCCGCTCAGCGGCGCGCAGATAGGCGGCAGGGATGCGGCCCTCTTCCACCCAGTCCTTCTCAAGGGGCCGGGTGGACGCACCGGGATCGGCGGCGTTCTCTCGCCGCTCGGGGCAGGCCCCCGGCAGGCCGGGTTCCCGCCGCCCGAAACCGACCAGGCCGCCGCCGGAGCGCGCCTCCGGGGCGCTGGCCGGCAGCGCGCGACGCCGCCGCTCAGCGGCGCGCAGGCGGGCGGCAGGGATGTCCTCCTCGGCCCGGTCCCTCCCTAGGGGCCGCTCGGATACGCCAGGGACGGAGCCGGCGTCCCCCCGCCGCCCGGGGCGGGACCCCGGCAGATCGGTACGGCCGTCCGGGGCGAACGGCTCGCGGCTTCCGGGGCGGGTGCGGTCCCCGGCGTGGCGCCGGCTCAGCAGGACGCCCAGCCGGTACGGGTCGAGGGGAAGGTCGGCGTGCGGCAGGTCGAACGGCGCCGCGACCGTCACCGCGTGATTGGGGCGGCCCTGGGCGTCCCGGAGCGTCCGGGCGATCTCCTCGGTGGTCCTGATCGCAACCGACCCGCCCCGGCGGGCGGAAGAACGGGACACCCGGCCGGGGGCCCGGCGGCCGTGCCGCAGTTCGTCCCTCGTCAGGGCCGACACACAGCGGGAGAACACGGCCCCCGGCGCTGGAAACCAGAGATGGGCCTCGTCCATGAGCACCAGCTCCGCTTCGGCGCGGCCGTGCCTCCCACCGGCCCGGACCGGGACGCGCACCACCCCTCGGTGCGGGCCGAGGCCGAGCGCCGCGGCGGGGCGGCGCTCGGGTGCGCGGCGCAGTGCCGCGGGCAAACCCCTGTGAGCGTCCTCCCGGGCGCCGAGGGCGCACGCCCCCCGCCCCGCGGCGGAACGTTCCGCCGCGGCCGTGCGGTCGTCGCGGGCGACGGTCAGCCACTGGTGCCAGGCGTCGGCGACGATGACCTCGCCGTCGGAGAACTCCACCTCATAGCAGGGGCGGCCGGTCATGACCTCGGTCGCGGCGACGACCCTGGTGGGTTTCCCGTCCGCTCCCAGCAGGTAGTCGCCGACCTTGACCCGCCCCATGGTCGTCCAGCCGTCCGGGGTGGGCAGCGGAGTGTCCAGGGCGAGCGCCTTCCCGATGGCGGGCCGGGCGGCGATGATGATCATCTGTCCGGGGTGCAGGCCGTTGGTCAGCGCGTCCAGGTCGGCGAACCCGGTGGGCACCCCGGTCATCTGGCCGCCGCGGCTGCCGATGGCCTCGATCTCGTCCAGGGCGCCGGGCATGATCTCGCTGAGCGGCAGGTAGTCCTCGCCGCTGCGGTTGTCGGCGATGGCGAGCACCTCGGCCTGGGCGCGGTCGAGGATCTCGTCGGCGTCGGCGCCGTCGGAGGAGTAGCCGAGCTGCACGATCCGGGTGCCGACCTCCACCAGCTTGCGCAGCACCGCCCGCTCTCGGACGATCTTGGCGTAGTAGGCGGCGTTGGCGGCGGTCGGCACGGTCGCCATCAAGGTGTGCAGGTAAGGCGCGCCGCCCACCCGGTTGATCTCGCCGCGCCTGGTCAGCTCGGCGACCACGGTGACGGCGTCGGCCGGCTCACCTCGTCCGTACAGCTCCAGGATGGTGTCGAAGAGGATCTGGTGCGCCGGCCGGTAGAAGTCGCTCGGGCGCAGGATCTCCACGACCTCGGCGATGGCGTTGGCCGATAGCAGCATGCCGCCGAGCACCGACTGTTCGGCGGCCAGGTCGTGGGGTGGGGTGCGCTCGAACTCCCGTTCGTGAGACCCGAGTTCGGTCACGCTCACGGTTCCACCCCGTCTCTTCGTCCCCGCACGAACCGTCCGTCCGTGGATGCGACGGCCGGCCTCGCCGTCCCACTGACGGGTCTAACCGACGGGTATGACATTTTGCGGGCGGGGTCGGAGGGCATGCAAAGCCTCCTGTGGATAACCCTGTGGATGAGTTGTGCAAACACGCCGGGAGCTGTGTGCACGACCTGTGGACAACGTTGGGGAGAAAGCCTCTCCTTCACCGAGGACACCCGCTCTGAGCTGCGAAGACGTTGTCCACCGGCTGTGGGGGAAGAAAAGTTGGCCGCTGTGGGCGATCAAGGCGCCCGATCCGGCCGGCAGCAAGATCGAGTAAGGTTCCAGCAGGGGTTACGGTCATTACCCGGGTGGGTAGTCTCGATCTTCGTCATGCCCCTTCCCACCGCCTGGCGCATCCGCCCTCCCCTGCGCCACCCCCACGACCGCGAGATCTGGCGTCTGGCCGTCCCCGCCTTCGGCGCTCTGGTGGCCGAGCCGCTGTTCCTGCTGGCCGACAGCGCGATCGTCGGCCGCCTCGGCCCGGCGCCGCTGGGCGGGCTCGGCGTCGCCGGGCAGGCCCTGGCCGCGCTGGTCTATGTGTTCGTGTTCCTGGCCTACGGCACCACCGCCGCCGTGGCCAGGCGGGTCGGCGCCGGCGATCTGCGGGCGGCGCTGCGGCAGGGCATCGACGGCATGTGGCTGGCGCTGGCGCTCGGCGGCGCGATCGTCGCCGCGGGCCTGCCGCTCACCGGCCGGATCGTCGCGGCGTTCGGCGCCAACGCCGAGGTCGCCCCGCACGCCGAGACCTACCTGCGCATCAGCCTGCTGGGCATCCCCGCGATGCTGGTGATCCTGGCCGGCACCGGGGTGCTGCGCGGGCTGCAGGACGCCCGCACACCGCTTTACGTCTCGGTCGGCTCCTTCGCCCTCAACCTCGTCCTGAACGCCGTCTTCGTCCTCGTCCTGGGCTGGGGGATCGCGGGCTCGGCCTGGGGGACGGTGATCGCGCAGACCGGCGGGGCCGCGGTGTACGCGGCCGTGGTGCTGCGCGGGGCCCGGCGGCACGGCGCCTCCGTGCGGCCCTCGCGGGCGGGACTGCACGCCGCCGTCTCCTCCGGCGTGCACCTGCTGATCCGGACGCTGGCGCTGCGCCTGGTGCTGATCGCCGGCACGGCGGTGGCCGCCCGGATGGGCACCGACGAGACCGCCGCCTACCCGGTGAGCTTCCAGATCTGGACGCTGCTGGCGTTCACCCACGACGCCATCGCCATCGCCGGGCAGGCCATCACCGGGCGCTACCTGGGCGCCGGGGACGCGGCCGGGGCGCGCGCGGCCACCCGGCGCATGGTGGAGTGGGGAGTGCTCAGCGGGCTGTTCTTCGCGGTGGCGGTGCTGGCGGCGCGGCCGTACCTGCCGGCGCTGTTCACCTCCGATGAGGGGGTGCGCTCGGCGCTGCTGGCGGCGCTGCTGGCGGTGGCGGCGCTGCAGCCGGTCGCCGGGGTGGTGTTCGTCCTGGACGGGGTGCTGATCGGCGCCGGCGACATGCGGTACCTGGCGGCCACCACCGCCCTGGCGACGGCGGTGTTCCTGCCGGCCGCGCTGGCGGCCTACCGGCTGGAGACCGGGCTGACGGGCCTGTGGACGGCGCTCGGGCTGTGGATGCTCACCCGGCTGGTCACGCTCGGCCTGCGGGCGCGCGGCGAGGCGTGGCTGGTGACCGGTGCGGTGCGCGGCTGACCGGCGTGACCCTGGTGACAGCTTTTCGAAAATATGCTCGAACAACGAGCGGGCTCCGCTAAGATTCGAACATGTGTTCCAACAAGGGTGAACGGCTGGCCCGGCTGGCCCAGGCGATCGACGAGCTGGCGACCGAAGGGCTGGTCGGCCTGCCACCTGAGACGCTGGCCGAGCGGGTCGCCGGGATCTGGTCGCTGGTAGAGGGGATCGACCCCGAAATCGCCCGTCGCCGGACCCGCTACACCCCTGCGGAGTGCTGATCCGATCCGTCCGCTGAGCCTTTCACCACCTCGTTCCCCGGAGGGCCGGGACGGGGCACCGCGGTCGGGGACGACGCCGTGAGCTGCGGCGTCCCGACCTCAGGGCTCCCGTCCCGGCCCTCCAAGACCACAGGCCGGAAAGGCTCATCACAGCGCCGGGCGCCGCCAAGCCCTTCCGCCCCCGGCGCTCGAAGCCGCACGCTGAAAAGACCGCCCTCAGCAGAACGCTGCAGCCCCCTGAAGTTTTCTCAGTGAACCCCGCCTCGCACCGTGACACCCCCGGCCAGGGCCGTGGCGCGACCGGCCGGGCCCAGCCGTCTTCTCTCCCCATCTCTGGCCGTGAGCGGTACGGCCCGGTGACGTCCTGCCGCACCCCACCAGGGACCTCGCTCCGGCCTCGGCCCTCTCGCCGTCCTCCAAGGCACCGAATCGCCGGGAACGCCTCACTCGGGCCTCTCGCCGGACCAGGCGGTGAAGCCGCGCGGTCAGGAGGTCATCGGCCGGTGCGGTTCTTCGTCCGGCCCACGATGGGGATCTTCGGCGGCTTCGGCGGTGGCGGCGGCTTCGGGAACGCCGGGACCTTGATGTTCGGCCTGATGGGGCGGGTGCCGTGCGCCGGCAGCCACTTGTTCAGCCGCCGCAGACGGCGGGCGACCTCCTTGCGGAGGTAGGGCAGCGCCGCGTACAGGACATCGCCCGGGCATTCGGTGGCATTGAAGTCGCGATGGCCCCGAATCGCGAGGAAAGGGTTGAGATCATAGGCGTGACACAGCCACACGCATGTGTCCACCAGCGAATACCACAGCGGCGCCGGGATCGGGGCGTTGGAGTAGGTGCCTTCGCTCTCGATGCCGATGGTGTGGTGGTTGTGGCCACGTACCTGGGCGCCCACCACATGACGGCCGGATTTGATGGCCGCCAGGGTGTGGTTGCGCCCCTCCATCACATGACCGCCTCTGCTGATCGTGAGCTGTTCCCCGATGTCGTCCCAGCCGTTGCGTTCCATGTGGAATCGCTGCAGCAGGCGCGACAGGCGGTATGCGTGCTCCAGTGAATAGTCCTTGGTGTTGGCGGTCGCCGTGTGATGAATGACGATGCGGTTCGGGGGCCGGTTGAGAATCTGCGCCCGCTGCCGCGGCGGCCTGGCGTCCCACTGTTCACGGGCGTGCACGCGAAGCAGCCGCCGGGTGTCCCCGCCTCCCCGCTCCGCCGCCTCGGCCTGATCGACCAGCGGAAACGCCATGATCAGCCCGGTCCCCGCCGCGCTGCTCAAAAACGTCCGGCGGCTGATCCAGCCCTGCGAACATGCGGTCACAAGTCCCCCTTCCGCCGCACGATCCGGCTACGGAAGGTAGCGACCGGAAGGATGCCGCCGAAGCGTCTACGCCGACTCTTGACGGACAACGGACATCCATTACCGACGGCAGGAACCGGATTTCGAACGCTGCACTCTCAGCACATCGGCAGCTGAAATTCCTTCAACTCGATCTCACCGCCAAATGTTTTCCACTGCCCTCTCCAATGGTCAACGGAGCATCGGTGAACCGCCTGGTCCGGCACCGCTTCCGTGACTTTCTCCGAAGGGTTTCCGTCAGCTCGGCCTCGGCTCTGCAAAGCCCGCACGCAGAATCCAAAAGGAGCTTGACGGGGTTTCCTCAGAGAATCTTTCAACACGCCGCCCCACGGCTCGTATGCAGCAGCCCGGCCGCCAGGGACGTCGCAGCTCCGGGCGGCGTCAGGGCTTTGCCCTCGGCGCTTGCGGTCGCCCGGTGAAAAGATCGGCGAGGTTTCTCAGCGAAAAGGAACGCCCACTTGAGCCCCACCGCTTTCGGGCAGCGGCACGCCGGGACCGGCCGGCGGACGCCGGCGCCCGAAACCGGCGGCGCCACGTCCGCGGACCGCCTGCCCCATCACCGCATCTCGACGGCGCCGATCGTTGACCTCGGTGTGATGAAGGCCGGCTCCCCGAGTGCGCCGTCTCGGCGGAGACCCCGAGCCGTTCTCCGGCAAAGTCTCCAAGGCCTGGCAGGTCATGGTCGCGCGATGCACGCAAAACGGCCGGGAGCCCTCCGGGAGCTTGGGGAGTGATGCCTCTCCCCGGCGCATCCGGAAGGTCCCGGCCGCTTAGCGGTCTGCGAGCGGGCCTGCCGTGCGGCGTGCCTCAGGCGGCGGCCACGTTGAGGTCGATGGTGGCGCTGACCTCGGGGTGCAGCCGGACGGTGACCTTGTGGGCCCCGAGCGTCTTGATGGGGTTGCGGATCTCGATGCGGCGCTTGTCCAGCTCCGGACCCCCGGCGCCCTTGACGGCCTCGACGATGTCGGCGGCGGTCACCGAGCCGAACAGCCGGCCGCCGGAGCCGGCCCGGCTGCGCAGCACCACCTTCAGGGAGCCGAGCTGCTCGGCGACCTCGCGGGCCTGCTCCAAAGTGGCGATCTCACGGGCCGCGCGGGCCTTCTTGATCGCGTCGACCTCCCGCTGGGCGCCGCGGGTCCAGCGGATCGCCAGCCCGCGGGGCACCAGGTAGTTGCGCCCGTAGCCGTCCTTGACCTCGACCACGTCGCCCGGCTCACCGAGCCCGCTGACCTGCTGAGTGAGAATGAGCTTCATCGAACGTCCTCCCCTCAGCGCGCGGTGCTGGTGTAGGGCAGCAGCGCCATCTCACGGGCGTTCTTGATCGCGGTGGCGACGTCCCGCTGGTGCTGGGTGCAGTTACCGGTCACCCGGCGGGCACGGATCTTGCCGCGGTCGGAGATGAACTTGCGCAGCAGGCCGGTGTCCTTGTAGTCGACGTAGGAGATCTTCTCCTGGCAGAACACGCAAACCTTCTTCTTGGGCTTGCGCGGCGGTGACTTGGCCATCGTGGTGCTCCTGTTCGAGAGCCCCGCTTGCGCGGGAATGGTCTGTCGGTCAGTGACCCCTCTTGCAAGGCCGCACGCCGACCCGTTCACGGGCCGACCCACGGCCGGAGGGCCTTGGTTCTCGTCCCGCCCGAAGGCGGAACGTTCGGCTCGCTCTCACCCGGACGAAAGCGAGCCCGCTTTCGCGGCGCCCGGTCCTGCGACGGCGGCCGGCCGGGCCGCGCCCAGGACCAGCGGGCGCTCGCCTAGAACGGAGGGTCGTCGGAAAAACCGCCGCCGGTGGCCCAGGGGTCGGCGGGCGCTCCTCCCGGAGCGCCGGCACCGGCGGGAGCTCCGCCGAAGCCGCCCCCGGAGTCAAAGCCCCCGCCGCCGCCGAAGCCGCCGCCCTGCCGCTGGGTCTTGTTGACCTTGGCGGTGGCGTTGCGCAGCGACGGGCCGACCTCGTCGACCTCCACCTCGTAGACGGTGCGCCTTTCGCCCTCACGGGTCTCATACGACCGCTGCCTCAGGCGACCCTGCACGATCACCCGCATGCCGCGGGTCAGGCTCTCGGCCACGTTCTCGGCCGCCTGCCGCCAGACATTGCAGGTCAGGAAGAGGGCTTCGCCGTCCTTCCACTCCCCGCTCTGCCGGTCGTAAAAGCGCGGCGTGGAGGCGACGCGGAAGGTCGCCACCGCCTGTCCGCTAGGGGTGAAGCGCAGGTTCGGGTCCTCGACGAGGTTCCCGACGAGTGTTATCTGAGTGTCGCCTGCTGCCATGGGGCTGGCTCCATCTGTCGGGGCGGCCCACCGTAAGAGGGTGTTCAGTGGACCTCGGGGCGGATGACCTTGGTACGCAGAACCGACTCGCTCAGGTTGAGCTGGCGGTCCAGTTCCTTGACGACGGCGGGTTCGGCGGTCAGGTCGACGACCGCGTAGATGCCCTCGCTCTTCTTCTGGATGTCGTAGGCCAGCCGCCTGCGACCCCAGATGTCGACCTTCTCCACCGTGCCGCCGCCGTTCTTGACGACGCTGAGGAACTGGTCGAGCGAGGGGGCGACGGCCCGTTCCTCGATCGAGGGGTCGAGGATGACCATGACTTCGTAGCGACGCATGTTGTGTCCCTACCTCCTCTGGACTGATGCGGTCACGGCGCTTCCGTGACAGGAGGGCTCTGGCGCCGGCCGCGGGCCGCGCTGCTGGGACGCGGCCTGCGGGAACCGATCCAGGCTACCAAGGGCCGGACCTTGGCGAGGCCAACTGGAAAGTTCATCGCCGAACCCGGTGGGCCGGCCCGGCGGGGCGTCCCGCGCCGGCTGCGCGACGGCGGTCCAGCTCGGCCATGATGTCGGCCATGCGGGCCCGCATCCGGGCCGTCTGGGTGGTCAGCATCGACAGTTCCTCGATGAGCTCCGCGTCGCCGATGAGCGCGAGATCCCTGTTGTCCATCGGGCACCTTTCGAATCCGTTCATGATTCGAAGCGATGTTCGAAGTCATCTCCGAGACTACCTGCAGGCACCGACATTCTCGGCCGTGGCGCCGCCGGAACGGCAACCGGCCGCATCGCCTCCCCCCGCTCTGGATTGACGGCGGCCGGGGCGGGCATCCTCACCCGGCCAGTGAACCTTTTCCAACACGACGTCTCCGCAGGCCGAGACGGGGCCTCGCAGTCTGAGGCGAAGCCGTGACCCGCAGCGTCACGGCGCCGGAGACCCTCGAGGGTCCCGTCCCCGGGCCTTGGGCCACATGTTGGAAAAGGTTCAGTCCCTGTCCCCAGCCAGGAGAGGGGTGCTCCCCATGCCGGACACTCTCGAAAAGCGGCGCGGCCGCCGGCTGCTCAACACCGACGGCGGACGCCACCCGCTGCAGAACGCCCTGACCTTGACCGCCTTCGTGCTGGGAGTGGCCGCGCTGGTGCTGGGATTCATCCCGGCCACCCACTTCTTCGGCGCGCTGGCCGGGGTGATCGGGCTGCCGGTCGCGCTGTACGCGCAGCTCATCTCGGACACCACGGGTGAACGCTTCTTCAACGTCATCGCGATGATCTGCGCGTTCGTCGGGGCCGCCTTCGCCCTGCGCCACGGCGGCTTCTCCCTGTGATCCGGGCGGGCCGCGGCCACCGGGCGCCCGCTGTCACCTGCGACGGCTAGGCTCGAGTTCATGCGCATCGGAGCCCACGTCGACCAGCACGACCCCCTGGCGGGCGCCCGCGCCGTCGGGGCGGAGGTCGTGCAGTTCTTCCTCGGCGATCCGCAGGGCTGGAAGAAGCCGGTGGTGCCCGAGGCGGTCGCCGAACTGGACGGGTCCGGGGTGGACGTCTACATCCACGCCCCGTACGTGGTCAACGTGGCCACCTCCAACAACCGGATCCGGGTGCCCAGCCGCCGGATCCTCAGCGAGCAGCTGCAGGCCGCCGCTCAGATCGGCGCCAAGGCGCTGATCGTGCACGGGGGGCACGTGCTGTCCGGCGACGACCCCGAGGTGGGCTTTGAGAACTGGCGCAAGGTCTTCGAGCGGATCGACTGCCCGATCCCGATCTACATCGAGAACACCGCGGGCGGCGGCAACGCCATGGCCCGCCGGCTCGATCGGATCGCCCGGCTGTGGGAGGTGCTGGGCCAGGTCCCCGGCATCGACGGCAAGCTCGGTTTTTGCCTGGACACCTGCCATGCGCACGCGGCCGGCGAGGAACTGATCGACGTGGTCGACCGGATCAAGGCGATCACCGGCCGGATCGACCTGGTGCACTGCAACAACAGCCGGGACGCCTTCGGCTCGGGCGCCGACCGGCACGCCAATCTGGAAAGCGGCACGATCGACACCGAGCTGATCGTGTCGGTGGTGCGGTCGGCCGGGGCCCCGGTGGTGGTGGAGACCCCTCCGGCCGGTCAGGCCGCCGACATCGCCCTGCTGCGCGCCGCGCTCACCTGACCCCGGCCCCGGCGGGCCGCCGAGGGTTTAGGGAAGTGTGTCCCGGGTCATACCTTTCGGACACCACCCCACCCCGAGGTGACGCCATGACCGGAGCCCCCGCCCCCGGGACGACCCGACTGCCGCTCGGCGTCCAGGCCGACGGCACGCTCACCCCCAGGGCCGTCCCGATCGCCTTCGTGCTGGGAACACTGGCCGTCTTCGCCGCCCTGCCCCTGGGGGTACTGGGCATCGTCCTCAACGACAGAGGGCTGGAGCGGGTGCAGACCGACCCGCAGAGCGCCCGCAAACTGGTGGCCTGGTCGTGGGGGATCTTCGCGGTGGTCGACGCGCTCGCGGTCGTCGCCGTGGTCCTGGCCGTTTTTCTCCTCTGACCGGCGCTTCCCCGCCTGACCCGGCGACGGCGACGCCGTCCCTCGGCACAGCCGGGCCTCCTCCCGGTCAGCCCGCCCAGCCTCCCGAGGTGAAGGTGAGCAGCATCAGGACCGCGAACGGCACGGAGGCCGCCACGATGGCCGCATACAGCGCAGGACGGCGGGCGCCCAGCCGCCCCAGGGCGATCCACAGCGGCCACCACAGCAGCATGGCCCGCCCCACCGACAGGTAGTACGACGACAGCAGCAGCGCCGCCAGCTGCAGCCCCACGTAGGTCAGCTCCGGCCAGCACCGTCTGACCAGCAGGTACCCGCACAGCAGGACGCCGACCAGCGCGGCGAACATCTCGATCCGGAACGCCAGGGTGAACTCATAGTCGGTCTGGAACGCGGCCCGCCAGGTGGTCATGAACGACTCCCAGGGCCACACCAGATGCCGGTCCCAGCCCGCCTCCTGGGCGTGCTGCCAGGCCAGCCAGTCTCCGGTGCGCGTCCACTGGTAGCAGGAGTAGGCCAGCAGCGGCGTGAACGGCAGCGCCAGCCAGGCCGCCGGACGCCACCCCACCGCGCGGCGGCCGTGCTCGCCCGCCCAGAACTCCACGATCAGGGCCAGCGCGAGGAACAGCCCGGTGATCCGCACCCCGGAGGCCGGGGTGGCCAGCAGCGCGGCGGCCGCCCACCGCCCCTGGCGGGCCAGCAGCCAGGCGGGCAGCGCCAGCGCCAGGAACACCGCCTCGGAGTAGCCGGCGAACAGGAACACCGCGGGCGGCCCGGCCAGCAGCGCGATCACCGTCCGGCGCCCGGCGCCCGCGCCGCCCTCCCGCTCCCCGAGCCGGGCCAGCGCCACCATGGCGATCGCCCCGGCCACCAGCGAGACCGCCAGCCCGATCAACCGGTAGTCCGACAGCAGCAGCCCGCCGATCCGCAGGTCGGGGATCACCATCCCGAGCGCATGCAACAGCAGCGGGTAGCCGGGGAAGAAGGCCGGCCACCCGGGGTCCGGCTGCCCCGGCACCCCGTCATAGCCGTAGGTGGCGAGGTTGATGAACCGGACGGCGTCCCACTGCGCCCACCGTTCCAGATAGGAGCGACCGTCGTAGATGGTCGGCAGCACCCTGGGGATGACCGCGACGAAGAACATCACACCGGCCCACGCGCCCGCCCACACGGACAGTGCCAGGCGATCGACGGGCCGGATGCGTGAGAAAACCGCGGCGCCCTTGTGCGGGACGGGCGTCGCGGCGTCCTTGTCGTGGTCGTGGAGCAACGTCACGGGATCCTAACCTGCGGCCTCGAAGGTAAGCCGGGCATAAAGCCCGCCATGTGAAACGGCTGTGGCGGACCCGCCGTCGAACGGGCCCGCCACAGCCGCTTGCACCCTTGCTCAGTCGGGCGGTCTGACGGCCTGCGCCCCTCCCATGCCGGGGCCGCCGCCACCGTCACCGGGGCCACCGCCACCGTCACCGGGGCCGCCACCGCCGTCACCGGGGCCACCGCCGCCGTCGTCACCGCCGCCGTCGCCGCTGGGGCTCGGGTTCGGCGTCGGACCGGGGTTGCGGCAGCCCGGCGCGTTCGGGAAGCGCTCGCACAGACCGGGCGGGTCGTTGTCCTCCGGCGGCCGGTTGCCGCCGCAGCCCGGCGGGATGCAGGGCCGGTGCCGGCGCGGCCGCTCCCGGCAGGGCTCCTCTTCGGTGCTCTCCTGCCCCGGCTCGCACATCGGGGTCTCCGAGGGAGACGGCTGCACGGTGGCGAACTTCTGCGCCACCCCGACATAGGCGGGCGGCGGGAACTGCTGGATCTCCATGCCCCGGGTGGCCTGGGTCATGTAGACGTTCCACAGCCTGGCCGGGACGGTGCCACCCTGGACCACCGCGCCGTCCAGGACCAGCCTCTCCTTCTGGTCGTTGTAGACCGCCACCGCGGTGGACAGCTGCGGGATGTAGCCGACGAACCAGGTGGCGACGTTCTTGTCGGTGGTACCGGTCTTGCCCGCCACCGGCCGCCCGTCGGCCAGCTTGGCCGCGGTGCCGGTGCCGCCGTTGACGACCGCCTGCATCGCGTAGGTGACGTCGGCGGCGACCTCCTTGGAGAAGATGTTCTCCCGCTTCTTCCACTTGAGGGTCTTGTAGGTCTTCTTGTCCTTGGTGAGGACCTTGTCGACCACGTGCGGCTGGTAGTAGGTGCCGCCGTTGGCGAACGTCGCGTACCCGGCCGCCTGCTCGATCGGGCGGATGTCGTTGATGCCCAGCGACAGACCGTAGGCGTGGCGGTGCGGTTCCAGCAGGTCGCTGGCGATCCCCGCGTCGGTCGCGGTCTCGATCACATCGCCCAGCCCGACCTTCATGCCGAGCTGGACGTAGGCGGTGTTGATGGAGTTCTTGGTGGCCTCGATCAGGTCGATCGCCGGGGGCTCACGGTGACCGTTGGGGATGGGGATGGTGGCCCCGGGCGTGCCGGGCGGCACCGGGTTGCCCTGGCTGTCGAAGGCGATGCCCGAGCGGCCCTCCACCAGGGTCTTCAGGCTCCAGTTCTCCTTCAGGGCGGTGGCCAGCACGTACGGCTTCATCGCCGACCCGGCCTGCGCGGAGCCCGCCCACACGTTGTCGAACTCCTGCTTGAGGTAGTCGGGACCGCCGTAGAAGGCGACCACCCGGCCGGTACCGGTCTCCACCGAGGCGATGCCCACCCGGATGTGCTCGGACTTCCGCTTGGGGTGCAGGGAGGAGATCGTCCGCTCGGCGGCGTACTGGGCCGCCTTCATCTTGGCCTGGTTGAAGGTGGTGACGATGTGCAGGCCGTTGCGGATGATCTCGTCCTCGGTGATGCCCTGGTCGCGCTCCAGCTCCTTGAGCGCCCGCCGGATCATGTAGCCGTTCTGGCCCGCGAAGGTCTGGCCGCTGTTGATCGGCCGCGTCTTGGGGAGGCGGGCCTGGTACTTGTCGTAGTCGGCCTTGGTCAGGGCACCGGTCTTGACCATGCCGTCCAGGACGTACCGGTAGCGGTCCAGGGTCTCCTTTTCGTAGTCCTCGGTGCCGAGCTGGCCGGGACGCTGGATGATCGCCGCCAGCATCGCCCCCTGGTCGGGGCGCAGCTTGTTGACCGGAACGCCGAAATAGGTCTTGGACGCGGCCTGAATGCCGTATGCCTGCCGGCCGAAGTAGATGGTGTTGAGGTAGTCCTCGAGAATCTGGTCCTTGCCCTTTTGCTGGCCGAGTTTGACGGAGATGAACAGCTCCTTGAACTTGCGGCTCATCGTCCGTTCGTTGGACAGGTAGTAGTTCTTGGCCAGCTGCTGGGTGATCGTCGAACCGCCCTGCATCTCGCCGCCGGTGAGGTTGACCCACACCGCGCGGAGGATGCCCTTGACGGAAAAGCCCGGGTCGGTGCGGAAGCTGCGGTTCTCGGCCGCGATCACGGCCTCTTGGACGTGCAGCGGCACGTCCTTGAGATCGACCAGCTCACGGTTGGTGCCGATGCGGCCGATCTCGGTCTTGCCGTCGTCGTAGTAGAAGATCGCCGCGGTCTTGGTGGCGTCCTCGTTGCCGGCCTCGGGCACCGGCGTCATGGCGTACGCCACTCCGATCAGCGTGCAGAAGCTGAGGATGCACAGGCCCAGCACGCCGAGCATGACCTTCCACGACGGCACGAAGCGCCGCCAGCCGGTCTTCTCCGGCTTGTCGCCGCCGGAGCGCCGGCCGCGGCCGCCCGATCCGCCGCGGCCGCCCGGCCCGCCGGGTCCAGGGGGTCCGGGGGGGCCTCCCGGGCCGCCGGGACGGCCCGGCCGGGGCCCGCCCGGGCCGCCGGGACGAGGAGGACGGCCGGGCATGCCCGGCCCCATCTGGTTGCCCGCGGGAACGCGAGGCCTGCTGCCGGGTGCGCCGGGAGAGCCGTGCCGGCCTGGGCCCATGGGGCGTCCGGGAGCGCCGCCCGGTCCGGATGCCATGGCTCGCCCGCGCCCGGCCGAGCCACCCGGCATGCCGCCGGATGCACCGGACCGGTGGCCGGGGGTGGGGACGCCGGGCATCCCCGCTCTTCCCGGTCCGCGTTGCGGTCCGTTCTGGCTTGGGTAACTCACGCGACCTCGTTCGGCTACTGGGATACGGCGTTGGTGCGTCGTCCGACAGTACTGCGCAGGCGAATGAGGGGGCGACCGCCGTGCAGCGTCCGATCCCGCCCTCGGCCACGGGAGGCCGCCGGTGGAGGAACGCACGATCTGGTCGCCCCGCGACGTTGCGGAGCGGTTCGGGTTCCCTCAGCTTCCCTTGGCCATCGGTCCCCGCCGGCTGCGGGGCCGTGTGCCATGACCGAGGACGTACGACACCGTCAAGTGGTTCCAAGTACAACCTTCGCACACTTCGCCCACAAAGACCCAGAATTCACCATATTCACGGGCCATGTCAGCGAGTTCACAGTGGGCTGGCTTGACACGACCGGCATAAGGTCCGAGTTCGTCGCCGTAGACGCAGGTGACATTGGGTGAGCCTCCCTTTGCGGCAGACCGGACACCTCTTGTCGGTCGGCTCGTCATGGTACTTGGCCACCCGAAGGGGGCAGGGGCGGACGTCACATATGTCCGCTTTACAGAGGCGTTGCAAGGGGGATCGTTCTCTCTGTGAGCGCGTGACCACCGTGCCGCAGCCGGGGCGGCCCCGGGGTCCGGGGCACCGGTGCTTCCCCGCCGTGGTGGGCGCCCTCCCGCAACCCGGCCCGGACGAAGGCGCCGGGTTCCGTGCATCCCGTCCCGACAACGGGGAAAATCGCGAAGTTGATGCCCGCTTGCGAAGAGGCTTAACGAGTACGTATCGTATCGATGTATCGAAGCGATACATTGGCGCGATACATCTGAACGAGACGGCCGAGACCGCCGCGCAGCGAACGAGGTCGTGGATGCGGAGGACGGCATGGCAGGCAGGAGGGGCACGGAGGTGCTGGAGCTCGCCGTGCTCGGACTCCTGCACGAGGCCCCCATGCACGGCTACGAACTGCGCAAGCGCCTCAACGCGCTGCTCGGCATGTTCAGGGCGTTCTCGTACGGGTCCCTCTATCCGTGCCTCAAGAAGCTCCTGGAGCAGGGGCTGATCGTGGAGGACCGGCCGGAGGAGCCCAATGTCGCGCTGAGCCTGCAGAGTCGGCGGTCGAAGATCGTCTACAAGCTCACCGCCGACGGTAAGGAGCGGCTCCAGCAGCTGCTCACCGAGGCGGGCCCGGCGGCGTGGGAGGACGAGGGGTTCGGCGTGCGCTTCGCCTTCTTCCGTCACACCGACGCCGACGTGCGCCTGCGCATTCTCGAAGGCCGGCGCAGCCGGCTGGAGGAGCGGCTGGAGAGCTTCCGCGCCGCCTTGGCGCGGACCCGGGAACGGGTCGACAGTTACACCCTCGAGCTGCACCACCACGGGCTCGAATCCGTCGAACGCGAGGTCCGCTGGCTCAACGAGCTGATCGGCCGGGAACGCGCCGAGCAACAAGGAGAGCACCAGCGGGCCGAGCGGGAGAAGCCGTCAGGCAAGTCCGCAGACACCAGCTCGGACGACGACCGTTAAGCAGGCCGGTTGTACGTCCCACCTGATCACGAGAAGGAGCATTCGGATGGGTTCGGTGCGCGTAGCCATCGTCGGCGTGGGCAATTGCGCCGCTTCGCTCGTTCAGGGCGTTGAGTACTACAAGAATGCGGACCCGGCCTCACGGGTGCCTGGCCTGATGCACGTGCGCTTCGGCGACTATCACGTCGGTGACATCGAGTTCGTGGCCGCCTTCGACGTGGACGCCAAGAAGGTCGGCATGGACCTGGCCGACGCCATCGTCGCCAGCGAGAACAACACCATTAAGATCTGCGACGTCCCGCCGACCGGGGTGACCGTGCAGCGCGGGCACACCCTCGACGGGCTGGGCCACTACTACCGGCAGATGATCGAGGAGTCCGACGCCGAGCCGGTGGACGTGGTGCAGGTCCTCAAGGACACCCGGGCCGACGTGCTGGTGTCCTACCTGCCGGTGGGCTCGGAGGAGGCCGACCGCTTCTACGCCCAGTGCGCCCTGGACGCCGGGGTGGCGTTCGTCAACGCGCTGCCGGTGTTCATCGCCTCCGACCCCGAGTGGGCCAAGAAGTTCGAGGACGCCGGGGTGCCGATCGTCGGCGACGACATCAAGTCGCAGATCGGCGCGACCATCACCCACCGGGTGATGGCCAAGCTGTTCGAGGACCGCGGCGTTGAGCTGCAGCGCACCTACCAGCTCAACTTCGGCGGCAACATGGACTTCATGAACATGCTGGAGCGCAACCGGCTCCAGTCCAAGAAGATCTCCAAGACCCAGTCGGTCACCTCGCAGATCCCGCGGGAGATGGCCAAGAGCGACGTGCACATCGGCCCGTCCGACCACGTGCCGTGGCTGGACGACCGCAAGTGGGCCTACGTCCGCCTGGAGGGCAAGGCCTTCGGTGACGTCCCGCTGAACCTGGAGTACAAGCTGGAGGTCTGGGACTCGCCCAACTCCGCCGGCGTGATCATCGACGCCATCCGTGCCGCCAAGATCGCCAAGGACCGCGGCATCGGCGGCCCGATCCTGTCGGCCAGCTCCTACTTCATGAAGTCCCCGCCGGTCCAGTACAGCGACGACGAGGCCCGCGAGGCCGTGGAGGCCTTCATCCGCGGCGAGGTCGAGCGCTGAGCTGAGCTCTGCCGTGCAAGGCTGAACGGCTGACAAGGCCCGGCCGGACTCGGTTCCGGCCGGGCCTTTCCCATGCCGGGCGCGGTGCGCCGGACGGGACGCCCGGCGCACCGGTCGGGCTCAGTACTTGATCATGCCGCGGATGTTCTTGCCGTCGCGCATGTCCTGGTAGCCCTGGTTGATCTCGTCCAGGGTGTAGGTCCGGGTGACCAGCTCGTCCAGCTTGAGCTTGCCGTCCTGGTACAGGTGCAGCAGGCGCGGGATGTCGCGGCGGGGGTTGGCGTTGCCGAAGATGCAGCCCACCAGCTCCTTGCGCGTCATGGCCAGCTCGAACAGGTTGAGCTTGACGTCCTCCTGGGACATCGGGGCCACCGCGGTGACGACGCCGCGGCCGCCCTTGGCGACCATGCTCATCATCGGGGCGATGAGGTCGCCGGTGGCCACCCCGGTGGTCAAGATGACCTTCTCGGCGTTGGCGCCCCAGGTGATCTCGTTGACCAGGAAGATGGCCTCCTCGATGGAGGCGGCGGCGTGGGTGGCGCCGAAGGTCTCCAGGGCCTTCTGCCGCTTCCACTCCACCGGGTCCACGGCGACCACGTAGCGGGCGCCGGCGAAGGCCGCGCCCTGCACCGCGTTCATCCCGATGCCGCCCAGCCCGATCACCACCACGGTCTCACCCGGCTGGACGTCGGCGGCGTACACGGCCGAGCCCCACCCGGTGGTCACCCCGCAGCCGACCAGGGCGGCCTTGTCCAGCGGGATGGAGGGGTCGATCTTGATGCAGGTGGCCTCGTTGACCACGGTGTAGGGGGCGAACGTGCCGGTGCAGCACATGATGCCCAGGTCCGCGCCGTTCTTCTTGGCGTGGTGCCGGGCCGTCATGTCGCTGATCTGACGCCCGGCCAGCAGCACCGCGCCCAGGTCGCAGATGTGCTGGCGGCCCTGCGCGCAGGAGGGGCAGCGGCCGCAGGCCGGGATGAAGGAGAGCACCACGTGGTCGCCCTCTTTGAGGGTGGTGACGCCCGGGCCGACCTCGACCACCTCACCGGCCCCCTCGTGCCCGCCGATGATCGGGTACTGCTCCACCTGCATCAGTTTGGCCACCTCGGGGTCCATCGCCATGTCCCCGGTGACCATGTGCTCGTCGGAGTGACACAGACCCGACGCCGTGAGCTTGATCTTGACTTCTCCCGCTTTGGGGTCGTCGAGCTCGATGTCCTCGACGCTCCACTCGGTGTGTGGCTCCCACAGGATCGCGGCTCGAGTCTGCACTTGCGCCTCCTCGGATCGGCCCGTTTGCCGGGATCGCCCTCTGGCAAGGGCTGTGCCGGGATGCTCCCGACTGGGCACGGTGAAAGTCAATAAGTTCATATCCGAATTCGATTCGGTAGTCCACCCCCCACCAGGGGAAACACCACTCTCTTCGGACCGTTTTGGACTCGCCCACAACGCAGCGGGGCCCCGCCGGAAAGCCCGGTCCGGCGGGGCCCTGCAGACATGGAACGATCAGGCGGTGGGCTGGTGGACGAGCTCGGCCTCGCCCTGATCGGCCAGCCAGCGCTCGGCGTCGATGGCCGCCGCGCACCCGCTGCCGGCCGCGGTGATCGCCTGCCGGTAGGTGTGGTCGACCACGTCGCCGCAAGCGAACACCCCCGGGATCTTGGTGCGGGTGCTGGGGGAGTCCACCACCAGGTACCCGTTTTCATCGATGTCGAGCTGGCCCTTGAACAGCTCGCTGCGCGGGTCGTGGCCGATCGCGATGAACAGGCCGGTGACCTGCAGGGTGCTCTCCTCGCCGGTCTTGCGGTTGCGGACGCGCACCCCCGTCACCCGGTCCTCGCCCAGGATGTCCACCACCTCGCTGTCCCACACGAAGCGGATCTTGTCGTTGGCGAAGGCCCGGTCCTGCATGATCTTGCTGGCGCGCAGCTGATCCCGGCGGTGCACCACGGTGACGCTCTTGGCGAACTTGGTCAGGAAGATGGCCTCCTCCATCGCGCTGTCGCCGCCGCCGACCACCGCGATGTCCTGGTCGCGGAAGAAGAACCCGTCACAGGTGGCGCACCAGGAGACCCCGCGGCCCGACAGCCGCTTCTCGTTCTCCAGCCCCAGCTCCCGGTAGCCGGAGCCGGTCGCGATGATCACCGCCTTGGCCCGGTACTCGGTGTCGCCGGTCTTGACCACCTTGGGGTGGACGGTCAGGTCCACCTCAGTGACGTCATCGGCGATCAGGTCGGCGCCGAACCGCTCGGCCTGCTTGCGCATGTTGTCCATCAGGTCCGGCCCCATGATCCCGTCGGGGAAGCCGGGGAAGTTCTCCACCTCGGTGGTGTTCATCAGGGCACCGCCGGCGGTCACCGAGCCTTCGAAGACCAGCGGCTTGAGGTCGGCCCGCGCCGCGTAGATCGCGGCCGTATACCCCGCCGGGCCCGAGCCGATGATGATGACGTTGCGGACGTCGCTCAACTTGTGCGCCTTTCGTTCCCTGCAAATCGGTCGGTTCGGGCCGCCGCCACCCGGCGCGGCCTTGGCGTGACCGGGTCCGCCAGTGGCGTCAACCGATCCTAGGGCCGGGGGATTCCCGGCGTGCCCTGCGGCCCGGATGGTGGGAGGATGCCCCCGTCCGAAACGGTCGAACAGGGGGGACAGTGGCGCGGATCCTGCTGCTGCATTCGATGTACGGGCTGCGCCCGGCCGTCCACGCCGCGGCCGACCGGCTGCGCGCGGCCGGGCACGAGGTGCACGTCCCGGACCTGTACGCCGGGAAGGTGGCCGACACGCCCGAGGACGCCGAGAAGATCAGAGCGGAACTGGGCCGGGACGAGCTGCTGCGCCGGGCGGTGGCCGCGGCGGCCCCGCACTCTGAACAGGGCCTGGTGTACGCCGGGTTCTCACTGGGCGGGGCGCTGGCCCAGAACCTGGCGCTGGCCGACGAGCACGCCCGGGGGCTGGTGCTGCTGCACGGCACCTCGGACCTGCCCGAGGACGTCTCGACCGACATCCCCGTCCAGTTGCACGTGGCCGACCCCGACCCGTATGAGACCGACGACTGGCTCAACTTCTGGTACCTGCGGATGCGCCGGGCGGGAGCCGACGTGGAGGTCTTCCGCTACCGGGGCGCCGGCCACCTGTACACCGACCCCGACCTGCCGGACTACGACGCAGAGGCCGCCGAGCGCACCTGGCGGATCGTCGAGGACTTCCTGGCCGGGCTGTGACGGCCCGGCCGAGGCGGACGGACGAGCAGCGCGGGTCGTCCCAAGGCGCGGTCAGGGAGTGGTGCGGTGGGCGGGGATGGTGGTCTCCTCGATCACATCGGAGGTGGTGTCGGTGCACTTGGGGCCGACGACCACCACCCGCCAGGTGGAGCCCTCGGTGGGCACCACGATGACGGTGGCCTCGCGGCCTTCGAAGCGGGCCACATCGACCAGCACCGGCTTGATGCCCAAGGCGACCTGGTCGACGCACCCGACCAGACGGCCCGGGGAGTCCTCCAGGACGGGCAGGGAGCCGGCCTTGAGGACCATCTCATCGGCCTGCTGGGCCAAGGTGGCGCTGCGGTAGACCGTGCCGCTGCGCCGCACGGTGAAAGACCCCTCGGCCAGCACCGCGGCCTTGCCCCGGCTGCTGTCGGCCGGCACGTGAGAGGCGTGGTCGTCGCCGCTCAGCGAGCCGTTGAGCAGGACGCCCCCGAGGACCGCCCCGCCGCCGAGCACGACCACCGCGGCCGCGGCGGCCGAGACCAGCCGCAGCGGGGTGAACCGGGAGCGCCACCCGCCGGCCCGCTGCCGCTTCAGGGCGCGGTGCGGCAGGCTCGCGACCGGGGCGGACTTCTCCGCCTCGGCCCGGATGGCCTCGTCGATGCGTTCGATCAGCTCCTCGGGCATCGGGGGCACGGAAACGTCCGCCAGCAGCCGGGAGACGTCCGCGATCTCGGCGGACCGCTCCCGGCACAGGGCGCAATCGTCCAGATGCGCGTTGGCGGAGGCGGCTTCATCGTCGTCGAGCAGCCCCTCGGCCAGGTCAGCCAGGGCTTCATAGTCCAGGTGCGCGGGGTTCACTTGGGCAGGCCACCTCCCTCCTTCTTCGAACCTTCGACGTTTGCGCGCCCTGCACGGTTCCGCAGATGCGCCAGCCGGCGGGCCAGGCGGGCCCGGCCGCGGGCGCAGCGGCTCTTGATCGTGCCGGGCGGAACGTCCAGGAACTCCGCCGCATCGTCCACGCCGTACCCCAGCATGTCGACCAGAATCAACGCGGCCCGCTGCTCGAACGGCAGCTCACCGAGCGCCGCGGTCACCTCCAGCAGCGTGCCGTGCCCCTCGGTGGGGTCCGGCAGCTTGGGCGCCAGCGCGTCGATCTTGGCCTCGTCGCCCAGCGGAGTGGCCGGGCGGATCGACTTGCGGCGCAACCGGTCCAGGCAGGCGTTGACCACGATGCGGTGCAGCCAGGTGGTCACTGCCGCGTCCCCGCGATACCGTCCGGCCGCCCGGTAGGCCGACAGGAACGCATCCTGCAGGGCGTCGGCGGCCTCCTCCTGGTCGCCCAGGGTCCGCATCGCCACCGCCCACATCCGTTCCCGGTGCCGGACGATCAGCTGGCCGAAGGCGTGCGGGTCTCCTTGAGCGTGCCGGGACATCAGCTCCTTGTCGGAGAGCTCGTCCACGGGCGACGCGCTCACGGACGCCACGGCCGAGCGTCCTGGTTCTCGGTAGCGGTCATTGGAGACGACACCACGGTTTCCAGGGGGGATGGGGACATGTTCACTCACAGGAACGATACCGACTAAGCCCTCGCCGGGCACGACCCGTCACATCACCGGCCGCCCCGGCACAAGCGGGACATCCCGGGCGGGCGGCGCCCGAACGTCCCGAGCGCCCTCGCCAAAGGGCGGAAGCGGCCGGCGCGCACCGCCGCAGGCGGCCCTCTCAGTTCGCCCACCCGTAGACGGCGACCTCGCCGACCTGCACCTTATTGCTGGGAGGCAGCCGGGTGAACCACAGCAGGACGTACCGGCCGCGCACGGTCTTGCCGGGCGTGATCTGGAAGGTCCCGGCGCTGGTGCTGCGGTCGCCGATCTTCTGCATGGACTCGCGCACGTTGCTGTCGCCGACGCTGACCTCCAGCGCCGCGCCGGCGCCCGCGGGCGGCACGGTCAGCTCGATCCGGTCGATGCTGACGCTGGAGCCCATGTCCAGCACCACGCCCAGGCCGGTCAGGTAGTTGCCGAACTCCGGGTCGGCGTAGCTTTGCGAGTGCCAGACGGTGCGCTCCTTGCCGTCGTTGATGGCGCGGACCGTCCGCACGATGGAGCTGTCGGGGTGGTCGCCCTGCCCCGGCCGGTTCTCATAGCGGCTGGTGACCTTCTCGATCGGCAGCTTCTTGGCGGCCGGGCGCGCCGAGGCGCTCGCGGTCGGCGTCTTCTGCTGGGCCTGCGGGGCGCCGTCTTTGTTTCCGCCGCCGAACAGTGCCCAGGCGCCGATGCCGACGATGACCGTGACGGCCGCGGCGGCGACGGCCAGCAGCGGCCGGCTGAGCTGCTGCCCGCCCTGGGGCGCCGGCGCCGTGGTGGGCCGGGTGGGACCGGCCGCGGCGGCGGGCGGGAAGCCCTGCTGCCGGGGCTGCGGGGACGGCTGGGAGGCCGCGGGCGGCCGCGGCTCGGCGGGCGGGCGGCCCGCGGTGGCCGGTGCGGGCCGCGACGGCCTGGGGACGACCGCCGGCGGCGGGCCCACGGTGGGTCCGGCGAACAGCGGCAGCGGGGTGCGCGGCACGCTCTTGAGCGCGGCGGCCAGCTCGGCCGGGGTGGTCAGCGGCGGCCGGCCGTCGGGAGCGGGCAGGCCGACGGCCCGGCAGATGATGCCGTCCAGCAGCATCGAGACCCCGGCCTGCACCTGGCGGGCGGCCCGGTAGGCCCCGTCCTCGCCCTTGGGCGCTGGCGGCAGGTCGCAGTCGGCGGGGTCGCCCGGCCAGTGGGCGGTCACCGCCGCATACAGCATGCGGCCCAGCGCGCGGGTGTCCTCCAGCGCCGGGTTCTCGGAGCGGACGTCGGCCAGCACCGCGTCCACCGCCACGCCCAGCAGCTTGACCGTGCCGCCGGTGGTCCATAGCAGGTCGCGGGGGCACAGCCGCAGGTGGGACAGCCCAGCGGCGTGCGCGGCGGCGATGGCCTCGGCCGCCTCATACAGCAGGGTGGCGGCACGGCCGGGCTCCAGCGGGGCCCGCTTGAGCATGCCCTCCAGGCTCTCGCCGGCCGCCCACTCGCTGACCACATAGGCCTGTTCACCGCTGTCGTCGGCGTCGAAGACCTGGGTGAGGCGGGGATCGGTGAGCCGGCTGGCGGCGCGGGCGGCGGTGACCACCTCGCTGACGCGGGGGAACCCCGGGTCGAAGGTCCGCACGGCCACGGCACGCGCCAGGATCTCGTCGGTCGCCTTCCACAGGGTGGATCCGCCCGATTGGCTGACCCGTTCCTCAAGTCGGTACCGGCCGGACAGACGAGTGCCGGGTTCGATGATGGACGTGCTCACGGCAACGTCCTGCGCAAGTGATCAGATCCCATCATCGTGGCGTGGCAGCTTACGCCTCCGGCCCTCCTCTTTGCAGTCCGCAGGGTGTAGCCCGGCAAGCCGTATTCTCCAACATGGTAGTGGTTGCCCGGTTGATCGGACGGGACAAACGCCGTAGCTCTTGGCCGCCGCCCGCCATCGGCCTCGGCGGCCTTCAGCCCCGTCCGGGCAGCCGACGCGCCACCATGGACAGCATCGTCTGTACCTCCGCGACCCGCAACAGCCGGGCGAAGAGGACATAAAGGGCGCACCCGCCGGTGCCGCCGATGATCAGCGCCAGCAGCGCCGCCACGAACCCGGTGCCCAGCCAGGCCTCCATGACCGCCTGGGCGGCATAAGCGAAACCGACCAGCGGCCAGACCGCCACCAGCAGCTTCAGGTGGGTGCCGGTGATGCGCCGCCCGTCCAGCCCGCCGAGCTTGCGGCGCAGCACCGCCCACGACACCAGCAGGCCGACGGTGTTGGCCACGGCGAAGCCGGCGGCGATGCCGATGGCGACCTTCTCGGCCTCCAGCACGTTGTAGACGGTGATGGCCGCGGCGATGTTGGTGCCGACGGTGGCCACGGCGATGAACGCCGGGGTGCGGGTGTCGTTGTGCGCGTAGAACACCCGCAGCATCAGCTGGTAGGCGGCGAACGGCACCAGCGCCACCGCGAACACCTGCATGATGTGCGCGATCGCCAGCCCGGCCTCGCGGTCGACCTCGCCGTGCTCCAGGGCCACCGCGATGATCTCCGGCCCGAGCACCACCATCAGCGCGGCGGCGGGCAGGATGATCACCGAGGCCAGCCGCACCCCGCTGGAGAAGTCGTCGCGCACCAGCGCCGACTTGCCCTCCGCGGCGTGCGCGCTCATCCGCGGCAGCAGCGCGGTGATCACGGTGACGCCGATGATCGCGTACGGCAGCTGGAAGAGCTGGTAGGCGTAGGAGTAAGGGCTGTAGCCGTAGCCGGGGGCCTGCTCACCGGCGCTGTTGAGCAGCGAGGTGGTGACCGCGAAACCGGTCTGCGTCAGCACCAGGTACACCAGGCTCCAGCCGGCCATCCGGCCGATCTGGCCGAGCTCGCCGTGCTGGAAGTCCAGCCGGGGCCGCCAGCGGAACCCCGAGGCGTGCAGCGACGGCCACAGCGCCAGCGTCTGGGTCGCGATCCCGCCGACGGTGCCGCAGACCAGGATCGCCACCTCGGTCCCGCTGATCGACTCGGGGGTGACCGTGCCGGTGGTCACCAGGATGAACAGCACGCCGGTGCAGCAGATGACGATGTTGTTGAGCACCGGCGCCCACATCGGCGCGGCGAACCGGTTGCGGGTGTTGAGGATGGCCCCGCAGAACGCGCTCAGCCCCAGGAAGAAGATCTGGATCGCGAACAGGCGGGTGAACAGCACCGCCAGGTCGCGTTTGTCGCCGGTGAAGTCGCGTCCGTAGATGTAGTCGATGAAGACCGGGGCCAGCAGCATGGCCACCACGGTCATCGCCGCCAGGCCCACCACCGCCAGCGTGAACAGGCGCTGCTCGAACCGGACGCCGTAGCCGGGGTCGCGTTCCTTGGCGCGGACGATGAGCGGGACCACCACCGCGGTCAGGATGCCGCCCAGCAGCAGGTCGTAGACGATGACCGGGATGGTGTTGGCGGTGTTGTAGGCGTCGCCGAGCGCGGCGGTGCCCAGCGCCGCGGCCAGGATGGCGGTGCGCAGGAAACCGGTGACCCGGGAGGTCAGCGTCCCCAGCGCCATCAGCGCCCCGGACCTCAGCAGGCTGGACGCCCGCCCGCCGCCCGGGGCGTCCCCGGCGGGCGCCCCGTCCTGTGCGGGCCGGGGAGGCGGTGGTTGCACGGCCGGCGCGGCGGGCGCCGGATCACCCGCCGGTGGGCCGGCCGGGGGCCTGTGCCCAGGGTGATTCGCCTCCGGGTGACCCGTCACCAGATGCCTCCATCTTGTTGCGGCGCCGCGCCCTCATCGCTCGGAACCCGACGCCGACGAAGAGTACGGCAAGCGAGCCCCCGGTGATAAGCAGGGCGACGGTCCCATAACCGGTGGTGTTGATCGTCAGGACGTGGGTGCGGTACGTCTTGCCCTCTGGGGTGAGCAGCTTGACGTCCACCTGGGTGGGGCCCTGGGCGAAGGACTCCACCTCGACGTCGATCGAGGCCCGTTCGTTGGGGCCCAGCACGATGTCGGACTCATACTCGCCGATCTGCAGCCGGGCCGGGATCCGCGGGGTGATCTCGATGCGCAGCCGGACGCTGCGATCGCTCAGCTCGTTGTTGATGGTCAGCAGGAAGTTGCCGGTGCGCCCGGCGAGCTGGACGACGTTGTCGCGGCGGGCCAGCCCCACCCGGTTGATCTCCGCCGCGACGTGGTCGCCGAGCTGGTCGCGGGCGGAGCGGGCGCGCTGGGCCAGCGTCCGGCTGCCGCGCCAGGAGCCGGACTCCATCCGCAGGATCGCCCGCGCATGCGGGTAGCTGACCGGGTTGAGGATGGCGGCGAAGCCGTTGGCGCGGCCGGCGATCTTGCGGACCTCGCCGAGGTACTTGGGGCCCAGCTCATAGGCCGCATAAGAGTCCGGGTAGCCGGTGAAGGTCAGCTGCTGCGGCCGGGCCCGGGCGATGTCGCCGATCTTCGCCGGCCGCAGCCAGGACGCCTTGGCGGTCCACTCCAGCAGGTGCTCGGCGAACTGCGGGCCGGGGTTCCAGTACCGGCTGGGGGCGATCACGACGGTGCGGGCCAGCTGCGGCAGCTCCGCCGTGATCATCGCGGTCTCGGCCAGGAAGCGCTGCTCGGCCAGCAGCCGCTGGCCGGGGTCGGTGGTGTCGACGCTGACGATCTTGCTGAGCGTCTGGTCGTAGACCACGACCGGCCGCGGGCCGGAGGGGGTCGGCAGGGACGCCGTGGCGCTGGGGGTGTAGGTCACGTTGCCGGCCGGCGGGAAGACCGCGCTGCTCATCAGGAACGTGTCGCTGCCCAGCCGGGACATCCAGGCCAGCGTCCGGTTCTCCGACACCCCCGGCACCGGCCAGGCGATCTGGGCGTCGGCGGGACGTCCCAGCACCTCCTGGGCGACCCGGCGGTGGTTGTAGGCGGCCTTGAGGTGCCCGGTCAGGTCGTTGCGGACGAGCGCGTCGGCGTCCACATCGGCGTACGGCAGGGCGAAGTAGGAGTCGCGGGAGGAGGCGCGCTTGAGCCGATCCAGCCAGGCGCGGGCGGTCGCGCTGGCGGGTTTTTTGGCGGGGGCGCGTCCCGGGGGCCGGACGGTGTAGCCCTTGGACGCGGTCATCGCCCGGGCGTCGTCCAGCAGCGCCGGGTCGATCGCCCAGGTGAGCGGGGTGTCGGTGCTCTCGGCGGCGGCCACCAGCCGGCCCAGCCGCCCGTTCGGCGAAAGGTCCGTCTCCAGCCGGTCGTCGAGGAAGATGTGGTCGGCCGAGCGGTGCATCCGGTCGGCCAGCGGCCACACCCAGCCGATGGAGGTCTTCTTGAACCACTTGCGGCCCGGGGGCTGCCAGACCAGGAAGGTGACCTGCCCGGCCAGCACCTGCCCGGCCTGGGTGTAGAACTCCACGCCGATCGGGAAGGTGCCGAACTTGTTCTCCAGGTGCAGGGACTTGGCCGCCACCTGGATCTTCCAGGGCACCTGGGCGTCGCCGGCGGCCAGCGTCCCGTCGCCCAGCATCTGGTCGGCGGTCACCCCCGGCAGGGCCGCCACGTCGCTTTGGGCGAGCTGGGCGAGCCGGCCGCGGCTGACGACGGCGCGGTTGCTGTAGCGGAGCCGGTAGCGGACGCCGGCCAGCGGCTGGCCGGAGCGGTTGACCACATGCCCCTGCAGGGTGATCTTGCTGCGCGCGGTCACCGTGCGGGGGGCGATGGCGGTGATCGACAGGCTCACGGGGGTCTGCCTGCGCCCGGCCATGACCGTCTGCGCCCCGGTGGCCTGGCCTGCCGGGGCGGCCGCCGGCGCGAGCCGGGACTGGGCGAGGCTCACCTGGGCTTGCTGGGGAGACGCCAGCGCGGGAGTCGCGGTGACGCAACAGAAAAGCACGGCTGAAAGGGCCGCGCGTCGCCACACCCTCAAGCCACAACCGTCCATTTGCGAAGGGTGCCGGAGCTCCGGATCACGGCTCGATGGTAGTGCCGCCGGATGATCCCTCCGACCGTTGCAGACCATCTACCAGGTAGATGCCCCCTTCGCACGGTTTGTTCACGCAACGCACCGGGTGGGCGACGCACCGCGGGGTCGCCGGAGGGGACGGCGGCCCCGCGGTGCGTCCGGCCGGGACGGGCCTTAAGCGGGCCGGGCGGCCGGAAGCTCCTCCTCCCAGGCGGACCCGATGGGCTTGGCGCCGCTCAGCTCGCGCAGATCCGCCATGCGCACCGCCAGGGCGGTCAGCGGCTCCCCGGTGGGGGTGTAGACGACCTCATCGGGCGCCACCCCGCCCAGGCCGGCCCGGTCGATCAGGACCGGCACGGCATCGGGCAGCAGCAGCGGGCACACCAGGTCGGCGTGGTAGTCGGTGACGGAGTTGATCAGGTCGGGGCGGGCGGGCCGGATCAGGCGGGCGCCGAGCGCGCGGCGCACCGGTTCCAGGACGGTCCGGCTGCCGGCGGGGGTGATCAGCGCCGCCAGGAACCGCTCGCCGCGCAGCGCGTCCAGGCAGTGGTACATGCGGGTGACCGGGCAGCGTTCGGGCGGCAGGCCCAGCGCCCCGGGCAGGTCGTCGGCGTGCGCGATGGGGCGGGGAAGCCGTACGATCTCATGTGCGATTTCCCGCTCCAGCAGGGTCCGGTGGATGGTGAGGGCGTCCTTCATCGTCGACCTCCGGTGCCGAGGTGGACCGTCCGCGTACCCGGCGTGATTCACTGGATGACCACGGGGTGCCCAGAACGTAACTCGGAGATAGCGCCCTGTGAAGAGCGGCAGCAAAAGTCCTTCACTTTATTGGGCGTTCGCCGCCAAGATTTTTTGTTTGTAAGCCGTCTTGTGAGGTTCTACGCTCGATGCCCGTGCCCACCGCGTCTTCCCCCGAAGAACCGACCGCGCAGCAGCTCAAGGCGATCCGGGAACTGCTCGGCCGGGTGATCCCGCCGGCCGCCGACGAGCTGGGCCGCCGCTTCGCCGCCGCCGGGCACGAGCTGGCGCTGGTGGGGGGACCGGTCCGGGACGCGCTGCTGGGCCGTCCCGGCAAGGACGTCGACCTGACCACCGACGCCACGCCCGAGCAGGTGCTGCAGCTGGTGGAGGGCTGGGCGGACGCGATCTGGACGATCGGGATCGAGTTCGGCACGGTCGGGCTGCGCAAGGGCGACCTGCAGCTGGAGATCACCACCTACCGCAGCGAGTCCTATGACCCCAAGTCGCGCAAGCCGGAGGTCTCCTACGGCAAGTCCTTGACCGAGGACCTGGCGCGGCGCGATTTCGCGGTGAACGCGATGGCGGCGCGGCTGCCCGGCCATGAGTTCGTCGACCCGTTCGGCGGGCTGGGCGACCTGCGCCGCAAGACGCTGCGCACCCCCGGCCGCCCGGAGGACTCCTTCAACGACGACCCGCTGCGGATGATGCGCGCGGCGCGTTTCGCCGCCCAGCTCGGCTTCACGGTGGCGCCCGAGGTGGTGGCCGCCATGCGCGACATGGCCGGCCGGATCGAGATCGTCTCCGCCGAGCGGATCCGCGATGAGCTGTCCAAGCTGATCTGCGCGCCCAGGCCGCGCGCCGGGCTGACGCTGCTGGTGGACACCGGGCTGGCCGAGCACGTGCTGCCGGAGCTGCCCAAGCTGCGGCTGGAGATCGATGAGCACCACCGGCACAAGGACGTCTACGAGCACACTCTGATCGTCCTGGAGCAGGCGATCGCCCAGGAGGAGGACGGCCCGGACCTGGTGCTGCGGCTGGCGGCGCTGCTGCACGACATCGGCAAGCCCAAGACCCGCTCGTTCGAGCCGGGCGGCCGGGTGACCTTCCACCACCACGAGGTGGTGGGCGCCAAGATGGCCCGGCACCGGCTGAGCGCGCTGCGCTACCCCAAGGACGTGGTGGCCGACGTCTCCCGCCTGGTGGAGCTGCACCTGCGCTTCCACGGCTACGGCGACGGCCAGTGGACCGACTCGGCGGTGCGCCGCTACGTGCGCGACGCCGGTCACCTGCTGAACCGGCTGCACAAGCTGACCCGCGCCGACTGCACCACCCGCAACCGGCGCAAGGCCGAGCGGCTGCGCCGCGCCTACGACGACCTGGAGGCCCGCATCGCCCGGCTGGCCGCCGAGGAGGAGCTGGCCAAGATCCGTCCCGAGCTGGACGGCAACGAGATCCAGCAGATCCTGGGCATCAAGCCCGGCCCGCTGGTCGGCAAGGCCTACAAATTCCTGCTGGATCTGCGCTTGGACCGCGGCATGATCGGCAAGGAGGCCGCCACCGCCGAGTTGCTGCGCTGGGCGGCCGAACAGGGCCTGCAGCCGCCGGCGTCGTCATCGTGAACGCAGGCGGCCGCAGGCCCGCGGGCGCCGCAGCCCCTGCGGCGCCGGGCGGTGGCCGGTCCATCCCCACTCCGCGATCGGCCACCGCGTCATGGCGTGGACGTCAGCGGACGTCCACGTAGTCTCCGGAGCTCAGCACCGGCGCGTGCAGCGTGGTGCCCTTGAAGCGGGCGCACCAGTAGCCGTCGTGCCGGGCCTTGAACTTCTTGAGGTAGACGCCCTTCTTGTTGGTCGTCGCGTACCCCTTGAGCACCCACTTCTTGGTGCCCTTGCGCTTGAAGTAGATGTAGACGCGCTGGCCCTTGTAGCCGACGTACTTGAAGGGGTAGGTGCTGTTCAGCCGGGTCAGCTTGCCGGTGACCTTGAGCGTCCTGCCCTTTTTGATCGGCTCGGGCCCGGCGTTGGCGGTCAGGCGGGTGCCCCTTTTGACGTAGAAGGAAGCGGAGGGGCCCACGTAGTCCTCACCGCTGTCGTAGTCGTAGAGCTCCGTCTCGACGATCCACTTGCCGGCCGCGTCGTAACGGTCGAAGCGGACCGAGGAGACGAAAACGCCGTCGCCGTCGGGGTCCTCGGCGGTGCCGCCGTACTTGTAGTCCCCCTGGGGGCCGTGGAGGTCGAAGCTCACCCACGACTCGTCGGACAGGCCGGGGGCCTTGAGCTTGATCGTCAGGGTGGTGGACTTCTGGGCGGTCAGGACGACCGTCTTCGGGCTGACGCTGAGGGTGGCGGCGGGGGCCGCGTGAGCCGTGGCGGGCGACAGGAGCGGGACCAGCGTCGCCGTGGCGGCCAGCAAGGTGACTGAACGCTTCATCGGCGCAACTCCTTCGTTGACCAATATCTCTCTGTTTCAGAGAGTCTAGATGTTAGCCCTGTCCTCTTTCATCCCCTTGGTTAACTCATTCATCAAAGGGACGCTTCGCGCACTGAACCGGTTGTCTTGTCGGCAGCGTGATTTCTCGTCCGGCTTCCTCAGCGACGGCCGCCGCTACAAGGGATCACTCCGGGCGCTTCACCGCGACGTCTTCGGAGCCCACCGGGCCTCGCACCGCACGGCGCCCCAGTGACCGGCCGCGCGGGCGCATTCGAACCGAGGCGACGGCCGCCCGCTCCCACCGGGTT
>ERZ777003.501-NODE-501-length-74803-cov-18.152686_pt1 | contig 74803 bp, 53 predicted proteins | sample MGYA00374956_ERZ777003 | MGnify/ENA primary metagenome ERZ777003 (study PRJEB29302, sample SAMN06268252) | bioreactor metagenome | isolation source: Joint BioEnergy Institute, California, USA | place: USA:Joint BioEnergy Institute, California, USA | collected...
CTTAGGCTTGAGCACAAAGTAGTCTTTGTCCTGCGGCTGCAGTAGTCGTGCGATCGGCTCGCCACGCACGCCGCCATGCAGGCAGTTCTCCACCTGCGCACTGAAGTCCGACCGCCAGCGGCCAAAGTTGTCGTTCACATAGATCACCGGCACGTCCGCGTCGCGAGCCCGGTGCTTGAGTTCCGCGATCCGCTCGGCCATCGGCAAGGCGTGAACCAGCAACTGGTCGCCTTCGGGAAACTCCAGGTCGTTGATCACGTCGATCAGAACGAGCGCTACCGGCGATTGGTCCGGCGCGCTGCCGTGCAAGTCGGGGTTACGTTGGGGCATAGGGGGCCGCGATGGCTAAGGGAAGACGCAGAAGGCCGCTGCCGGCACACGTTTCGGTGTCGGAAGGTCAAGCAACCGGCATGCCCAGTGACCACGGAGATGCTTGGACGTTGAGTTCGCGGCGTTCAGGCGACGGCGTTTGAGCGGGGCACGTGGTCGCTAGCCCAAGAACATTTCGACGGGCCGGGCGAGCGAACGAAAACGTTCCGCCGGGAGGGCGACCGTGTCCCACTTGGGCGAGATCTGTCTGGCTTCCTGGGCGTAATCGCTGAGCCGGATTCCGATGAACCCGTACTTCAAATCGCGAAACTCGAACAGCCGCGATTCCGGCACCGGGGCCCGGTCGCCCACCACGCAGTAAGCGAACACGAACAGCCCCTCAAAGCCTTCGCCAAAAAGCCGCTCCCATTGAGCCAGGCTGATCAGATCGTCGCGCGTGGACCAGTTCTTCCAGTACTGCCGCTGTTCGCCGGAGGGAAAGAGCCGGCCTTTCACGTCCACCAGCCAGCGGGCACCACTGCTGGCCGACACGATGTAATCGAGGCTCTTGAGCGAGTCGCCGGCCAGGAGCGCCCGCCGGGTTTCATCCACGGCCACGTAGGGAACCTGCTTGGCGCGAAGATACGCCTCGAAGGCGGCCTCGTAATGGTTATCGCGGTTGGCCACGTGCTGCCCTCCCGATGCACACCCTGCCCTTGCGGTGCAAAAGCCGCGACATCGTCGCGCGGCGGCCACCTGCTATTGTGGGGGAAAGGCCGCGGGGATGCCAAGGAAAATGCGGTCATCCGGCCGTCTGGGTGGCAGGGGGGGCCAGCAGGCCGCCGGCTCACAGCGCCACGCGGTGGATCTCGGTTTGCGGATCACCGGTCACGTGGACATTGCCGGATGGATCGACGTACACGTTGACCTCGCTGCGGATGCCGAACGCGTCGAGGTAGATGCCCGGCTCAATCGAGAAACAGGTGCCTGGCAGCACCTGGCGTTCGTCGTGCGTTTCCAGGTCGTCCATGTTGGCGCCGTTGCCATGCGTTTCCTGGCCGATGCTGTGTCCGGTGCGGTGGATGAAGGCGGCGGCGTAGCCCGCCTGCTCGATCACCTCCCGGGCAGCCCGATCGACCTGCCAGCCGCACAGCCGCTCGCCGGCGGCGAACGCCTGTCGCACGCGGTCGACAGCCGAGTCGCGCGCGGCGGCCACGATCTCAAATATGTCCCGGTAGGTTTCCGGCACCGTGTTGCCCAGGTAGCCCACCCGGGTGTAATCGGCGAACACGGCTCCCGGATCGCGCAGTTTGCCCCAAATATCGAGCAGGACGAACGAGCCGGGGACGATCGCCGCATCGCTGCCAGACTGCGGCGCGTAGTGGGGGTCGCCGCTATGGGGGCCTGCGGCCACGATCGGCGGGTGATCGGTGAGCAACCCTTGTTGATCGAAGAACCGCATCAGCTCGTCCTGGACCTCGCTTTCGCGTACCTGGCCGCGGCTGCGCACCTGGTCGGCAATGTACGCCCAGCCGTGTTCGAACGCGGCCAGCACACGCTCGGAGGCTGCCAGGTGCGACTGCCAGGCGGCTTCGTCCCAGACGGCTTCAAACACCTGGATCAGATCGCCCGACGACACCACCTCGGCGCCCAGGCTGCGGACCAGTTCCACGGTGCCGGCGTCCACCTGGGCCACGTAGGGGATGCTGTTGCGCGGCGAATACTCCATCGCCACGCGGCCGCCCGAGGGCAGCATGGCCGCCAGGCCCGCTTCCAGTTCCTGCCACCGCAGATAAACGCGTTTCTCGCCCGGCAGGTTGTCCAATGCACCACTTTCGATGCGATGGACGAGTTTTTGGGGAGAGCCTTCGGCGGGGATCCAGTAGAACCAGCGGCGGGTGCTGTGTCCGACCGTGAGGCCGAGGACGCGCCCCGCGAGCACGTTCCGCCCGCGGAAATCGCACAAAAGCCAACCATCGAGCTGGAATTGCCGCAGCGCGGCTTGGACGCTTTCCAGAGAAAACATCGGAGGGCCTGGATCGGTGAGGTGAAAGGAGCGGGATGCAACCGGCAATCACGAGGCCCCGATTATAGCCGCTTGGCGAGCCAGGCGGGGCAGCCTGCCGCTGCGACTTTGGGTGCCCGGTAGGATCGTGATGTGGCGCGCTGCCAATGCGCAAAAACAAAGGCCGCGCGGCGAGATGCCGCGCGGCCTGTTGTTGTTCCGTCTGCGCTCGCTGACGCGAGCACTCTGTTCCTTTTTGGTGGGGCCGGCTTAGTCGCGGGGACGCACGGCGCCGGTCAGACCGCTGTAGTCGGAGCGGTCGTCGGGATGCCACAGCGGCAGGCCCAGTTGCACGCGGCGGGCGAGTTCTTCGAGCTTCTCGCGCGAACCGGCGGGGGCGTCGGTGGCAACAAACGACTCATCGTCCTCCCGCGGCACAAACTCTTCGTCGTGCCCGTACTTCTCGATAGCTTCGAAAACGTTCCGCATCTATCTCTCCCTCGGAAACCTGAGTTTAACCGACTCAAACCAGTTCTCGGGGGCGTTCGCAGGTAGGACCCTGACGAGGATGGACCGCGACCCCGTCGGGGGCCTGCAAACGCTTCTCTACGCGTACAGCGCAGAATCTCTCTCCAATGCCAGAGAGAGCCGGCAGCCAACATGGCCGCACCAAGACCATCTCCCTCCAAACGTCGCCACAGGCCACGGCGGAGGGTTCAAAGGCATACCAAGCCGTCGATAAATCAGGCGGGACCTCGAGCCGCCATGGGCCGAGGAGGAGCGACGGCAGATGCTTGAAGCAACGTATTATTCTTGCCAGCACGCGACTGTCAATCATTTCTCCGCAACTTCCGCGGAATTTCAATGAATCGGGCACGTGATGCGCAAAACCTTCGCGACTTTGGCGGACAAATTGTCATAGCGGTCGCCGCGACCCGCAAAATTTCTCAGTGGACACTTCGCCCACCAACGACGCAGTCGCGAACTGGCGGAAGCGCCGGTTGATGGCGGCGCGCTGGTCGTCCTTATGGGGACGCAGACAATGACCCCCGCGGTAACTCGCTCTTGGGGGATGGTTGGCTCGGGGGCCTCGCGGCGATTAAGCTGAGAGACTCAACCTGACTGCCATGCAGCCCCATACGCAGCTGGCGGCCGTTTGGTTCTCTTATTTTTTTCGAAGATTTCATGCTCTGGATTCAGCGTCAGATCGAGCTGCCGCCCCACCGGCGGGGCTTTCACCTGATCACGCGGTACGTGCTGGACGCCGTGCCTGAGCTGGCCAACTTTCGGTGCGGCCTGCTGCACGTGTTCATCCAGCACACGTCGGCCTCGCTGACGATCAACGAGAACGCCGATCCCGACGTGCCCCGCGACCTGGAACGCTCGATCAACGCTATCGCCCCGGAAGATTTTCCGTACACGCACACGCTGGAAGGGCCCGACGACATGCCGGCCCATGTGAAGGCCTCGCTGATGGGGAGCTCCGTCAGCGTGCCGGTGCAGCAGGGCCGGCTGCTCTTGGGCACCTGGCAGGGCATCTACCTGTGCGAACATCGCAACCACGGCGGCCGGCGCCGCCTGGTCATCACGCTGCACGGCGAGACGGCCGACGGCTGAACGCGATGCGCCGCGAGCTGGAGCCGCTAGCCGCCACGCGGGACCGCCCTGGACGCCGGATAGCTCCCGGCGGTGTGATTGCTACATCAACATCCTTTCACGGTTTGAGGTGCCATGAACGACGCCGACCCCGCCGACCGCAATGCGTCCCAGGCTGATGTCCGGCTTACGCGCCGCCGCTGGCTCAGTCAGGCAGCCACCGTCACGGCCGGTGCTGCCGCCGCGGCGACCTTGCCCTCCGGGGGCGTGCAGGCGGCGCCCGCGCGCTTGGGCGACAAGCCCGCCTGGCGGTTCTGCTTCAATACCAGTTGCATCCGCGGCCAGCAGCTGGGGCTGTTGGAGCAGATCGATGTGACGGTCAAGGCCGGCTATTCGGGCATCGAGCCGTGGCTGCGAGATATCGAAGCCTTTGAGCAGGCGGGTGGCAGCCTGCGCGATGTGCGCAAGCGGCTGGAAGACGCGGGCCTGACGGTCGAAAGCGTGATCGGGTTTGCCCGCTGGGCGGTGGACGATCCGCAGGAACGCGCGGCCGGCCTGGAGCAAGCCAAACGCGATATGGAGCGCGTGCGGGCGATCGGGGGAACTCGGATCGCCGCGCCGCCGGTGGGGGCAACGGCGCAGCCGGTCGCGCTGCCGGAGTTGGCTCAGCGCTATCGCGCCCTGCTGGAACTGGGGCGGCAGATGGGCGTGGTGCCGGAGCTGGAAGTCTGGGGGCACTCGCGTTCGTTGGGCCTGTTGGCCGAGTCGGTGTATGTCGCCGTCGCAGCCGGCCATCCCGATGCCTGCCTGCTGCCCGACGTGTATCACCTCTACAAGGGCGGCTCGTCGTTTGAGGGGCTGCGGCTCTTGTGGGGCGGGGCGATCCCCTGCTTTCACGTGAACGACTACCCGGCCCAGCCCCCGCGCGAAACGATCACCGACGCCGATCGGGTATACCCTGGCGACGGCGTAGCGCCGCTGAAGCAGATCTTTGGCACGCTGCGCGAGATCGGCTTTGAGGGCGCGCTGTCGCTGGAGCTGTTCAACCGCACGTACTGGCAGCAGGATGCCGCCCAGGTTGCCCGCACCGGCCTGCTCAAGATGCAGGAAGCAGTGGCCCGGGCACTCGAAGGGTAATCACGCCGCGTAGAGGACGCGGTTGGCGGTCACCGCCACGCTCGTTTCATCAGACTGCCAGCGCGAAAAAAAGCCGCCGGGGCGAAGAACGTTCGCGCCCGGCGGCTTTTTCGTTCTGGGAACCGGCGTGCCGGAGGATTAACCCCGCAGCAGAGCCAGGGCGTTCTGCGGATTGCTGTTGGCGATCGACAGCACCGAGGTACCCGACTGCACCAGAATCTGAGCCCGGGTGAGGGCCGCGCTTTCGGCAGCGAAGTCGGCGTCGCGGATGGAGCTCTCGGCTTCGGTCAGGTTGGCCAACGTCTCGTTGAGCGTGTAGATGTTGGTTTCCAGCGTCGTCTTCTGGAAGGCACCCAACCGACCGCGGAGCGAGGTCACCCGGTCGATCGTTTCATCGATGATCTTGGCGGCCTTGGTAACGTCGGTATCCAGGGCCGCGTTGCCGCCCGAACGCAGTTCGTACAGCTTGCCGCTGACGCCACCCAGGCGGGCCGTGCTCACGCTCTGGATACCGATGCGAGCTTGCTGATTGCTGACGATATCGGGGCCAAGCTGGAACAGCGCGCCACCGCCGGTGATCTGGAAGCTGAAGCTGCCGCTCGCACCGGGCTCAACCGACATCGACAGGTCGAGTCGCGAGGTATTGAGCGACAGGCGGTTGCCGCGGCCGGTGGCCTGCACGCCGTTGACTGAGGCATTGATGTCGGTACCGTTGGCCCGCAGGTTGGCCAGACCTTCGCGGAACTTGCCGCCCTCACCTTCGGCGATCACGTTGATGTCGACGAAGGCGTCACTGCCGTAGTCGGTGCTGCTCAACGACAGGTTGCCGTCCTCAATGCTGGCTTCCACGCCTGTCGAGTCGCTGACCAGGTTGATCGCTTCCACGATCTGATCGAGCGAGGTGCCGGCGCTGAAGCTGAACACCTCGGAGCCGGCCTTGCCGCTGATCTCGACCACCAGGCTGGCCAGCAGGCCTTGGCCGGTGGAAGCCGTACCGCCGGCCAGCGTGCCGGTGGGGCCGGTCTCCGTTTGCGCGTTGAACTTGCCGTCGCCGGCGGTGGCGGTCAGCTCGGCTTCAAAGTCATCGCCCAACTGCTCGTTGATGGCATCGACGATATCCGCCACGTCGTAATTCGTGGAGTTGTCGAGCGTGATGGTCAGCGCGCCGTTGGCGAACGAGGCCGTGATCGAACCGGCCTGGGCCGTGGCACTCTTCACGACGTTGATGGTGCCGTTGAACTGCGTGCCGCCCTTCTTGGCCTCGATGGTGATCACGTCGTCGTTGCCGGCGGCGTCCTGACCGCCGCTGGTTACGTCGGTGAACGTGGTCGCGTCCGCGGCATCCACGGCTTGCCCGCCGTTGGATGTGCTGGCGCTGAAGATGCCGGCCAAGTCGTTGTTGATGGCACCGACGATGTCGGCGATCGTCGCACCACCCGAGATGTCGACCGTGACCGTGATCCGGCCGTTGGCAGCATCGAAGACCGCGGAATCACCGCTGGCACTGTCGACAATGACCAAGTCGATGTCGTTACCCGCGGCACCGTCGGCAATTCCACCGGCCTCAGCTTCGATATCGAACGAACCGTTGGTCAGGGTGACGGTACCGCTGGCCTGTACGGCCGGGGTGGTAATGTCCCTGAAGGTCAGCGTGCCGCTGGCCTTGTTACCTTCGGTGTAGTCGATGCCGTTGGTGTTGACGATGTTGGCCCGGGTGGCAGCGGCGGCGATGTTCACGGTCACCGAGATCGAACCGGCGGTGCCCAGGTTGGCCTGGTCGACCTGCAGGTCGGTCACGGTGGAGGGCACGTTCTGGGTGATGAAGTCCAGGCTGCCATCCAGCAGGCGGCGGCCCTGGAACTGCGTGATTTGGGCGATGCGATCGATGGCTTCCAGCGAGGAGTCGATCTGCAACTGGTTCGCGGCGATCTGCTCTTCGCTTAGCGCGCCGGTGTTGGCGGCCTCGGTGATCAAGCCGCGGATATCGTTGAGCAGCGAGCTGACCTGCCCCAGCGCGCTGTCGGCCGTGGCAATGAGTTGATTGGCCCGTTGGCTGTTGCTGATCGCCCGCTCGACGCTGGTGATGTCGGCACGCAAGGATTCGCTAGCGATCAAGCCGGCCGGATCGTCTTTACCCGTGTTGATTCGCAAACCGGTGCTCAACCGGTTCAACGCCAGCCCTAACGAATCGGTCGACCGCTGCAAGTTCTTTTGCGCGATGAGCGAGCTGACGTTGGTGTTAATACGTGTCATGGACGGACACTCCTGATGTATGGTACGAGCAACATGAATCGACTGCCGATGCGGGATGTGGATCAGGCAGACCAGTGCTCGCGGTCATGAGAACTGGGCCCGTTTCCCGATGCGGTGGCGCTGTCGAACCGTTCCCGCCGGTCTTCACGTCCCTGCCTTCGCTTCCACCAGCGTCCAACTCCTGTTACCGTTCGTCGCCATTGACTATGGTTCGAACGAACAGTCTGCATCCTTTAGGAAAAAGAGGATACGGAGTGCGCGCAGTCAACCTGGCCTGGCTGGAAAGGATGGTGGATTGTCAATGCTGGGGACCGAAAATCCGTAGCTATACCGCGAAAGATGGGAGCGGCTTGAACAGATAGCGACGGTTTTGGCGGCGGTTGCGCACCACCTGGCGGCGACGGGCAGGCTCAAGCGTGCCCCGCGTTGCCCGCGATGCGCCCCTGCTGCATGTGTCATCGGCTAGCATTGATGGTTCAGCTGATGCTGTAGGGCATGCATCAGCCAGGGTAATCGCCCGCCTTCTTGAAAGTTTGACGGATATGCGCAAAAAACCGCAGCCAGCATGTGCATGCTGGCTGCGGTTGTGGATGGTGTTCGCTTGCGAGGCGTTGTTCACGCTGGCCGCTGCACCATGCGGCTGGTGGCTGGGCCAGGTCATTGGCCAGGCGCTTACGACTTGCCCCCCGGCGGAGTCTCAGGCGGCTGGCCCAGGTCTTCGACAGCGTTGGGATCCAGTCCCATGGCCCGCATGTTCTCGCGCTGAATGGCCTCGTACACTTCCTGACGATGGACGGGGATCTCGGTAGGCGCGGTAATGCCCAGGCGGACCTTGTCTCCACGAATGTCCACCACGGTGACGATGATGTTATCCCCGATAATGATGCTTTCGTCGCGTTGTCTCGACAAAACCAGCATCGACGGCTCCTTCCTTGGTAACGCCGATTTGTGTTCGGAATCGACCATGTACGGTGACGGTAGAAGTCCAACGTTTGCTCGCCTGAGGCCACACCCGCTATTCTAGGTGGGACGTCAACGTCACCCCGGCCCTTAGCCCCCTCAAAAGTTGTGGAATGCTAGCATTCTCTGGGTAATTTGGGGAACAGGACACCTGGGCGAGCGATGGCGGGGTGGAGGGCGAGCCGCCGCTTGGCGGGCGACCGGCGGTTACGCCGAACGCCTCAGCGCCAGCTCGCGCCGCGGCAGAACAAACCGCAGCGGCTGATCGTCGCTGGCAATCACCTGGCGGCCGAGCCGCTTGGCCGGATGGATCAAGAGCGGGGCCTTGAGATTGGCCGTCAGTTGCCCGGCATGGCTGCTGACAATGGCCAGCACCTCGGTATCCTCCAACGAATCTAAGCCCAAAGCGGTAATCTCTTTAGGCGATACTCGCAGGCGATAGCCGGGCACGAACCGGCTGGGGCTGACCACAGCCAACGCAATCTGCGGCTGCGACACCGAATGCAGCCACGCCAGGGCATCATTGCGCGCATCGGCCAGCAAGACCCACGTGCGGCAATCCTCCATGCCCGGCAGACCGGCCGGAAAGTAGAGCACGTCTTGGGCCTCAATGGCCAAGACTCCAAATCGGCTACTGAAGAGCTGCATGGCCTTACCTTCCTAGCTTGGCCGTTCGCACGCGGTTCCAGGGGGAGCCAGTGCGGGCAATCCGTTGATCCATTCGAGCCGTTTGCGTCCTCCAACGCTAGCGGCAACACGAGATAGATCGTCTCGGAAGAATAGGAAGGACCAGAGAAAATGTCTGGTTGGCTAAAATGGCGAATTGGCGGTGTGCCTTGTAACCGCGAAAACTGTCCACCCGGTATAGCCCGCACTGTTGACGGTCGCGGCAGAATCGCTGCCTGCTGATATGCGATTAACCACGTGCGCCACGCGACCACTGCGGAGCCGGCGTTTCGTCTTGCTGTCGAGCGACCTCGTGGCCGGAAGGCTGAGAGGGCACGTTGCTTTCGCCAGCGGGTACGTCGAACCGTACGCCTTGAGCCAGCGGCAGGCTGGTGCCGCCGTTCACGGTGCAGGTCTGCCGGCGCATGTAAGCCTTCCAGGCATCGGAGCCGGCCTCGCGCCCGCCGCCGGTATCCTTCTCGCCGCCGAACGCTCCCCCAATCTCCGCGCCCGACGTGCCGATGTTCACGTTGGCAATGCCGCAGTCGCTGCCTTCGGCCGAAAGGAAACGCTCCATCTCCGTCACGCGGTCGGTGAAGATGGCCGACGACAAGCCCTGCGGCACCGCATTGTGCGCCGCCAAGGCTTCATCCAGATCGCGGTACGTCATTACGTACAGGATCGGGGCGAACGTTTCATGCTGGACGATGGGCATGTCGGGCGTGGCGGCCACCAATGCCGGCCGCACAAAATTGCCTGGCCCCTGGAGCGGTTCACCGCCGAACAAGATCGTTCCACCTTGGGCCTTGGCCTCGTGCAGGGCGTTTTGCATCTGCTGCACGGCCTCGCGGCTGATCAGCGGGCCAACCAGCACGCCATCTTCCCAAGGACGCCCGATGGTGAGGCTCTCGTACGCGCGGCGCAGCCGGGCGGTGAAGTCTTCGGCAATTGACTCGTGCAAGAATAATCGCCGCAGGGTGGTGCAGCGCTGCCCGGCGGTGCCTACGGCGGCAAAGACCACAGCCCGCAGGGCCAGATCGAGATTGGCCGTCGGGGTGACGATCGCCCCGTTGTTGCCGCCAAGCTCCAGCAGACTGCGTCCCAGTCGCGCGGCAACCGCCTGGCCGACACTGCGGCCCATGCGGCAACTGCCGGTGGCCGAGACCAGCGGCAAACGCGTATCCTGCGCGATCCACTCGCCGACTTCGTGGCCCGCCCCGATGCACACGTTGAACACGTTGGTGACGGGGAAGTCGAGTGACTTGGCCACGTCGTGTACCAGGTGCTGCACGGCGATGGCCGTGAGCGGAGCCGCGGGCGAGGGCTTCCAAACGGCCGTATCGCCGCACACGGCCGCCAAGGTGGAGTTCCAAGCCCAAACCGCGACCGGAAAGTTGAACGCGGTGATAATGCCGATCGGGCCTAACGGGTGCCACTGCTCGAACAGCCGGTGCTCGGGCCGCTCGCTGGCGATGGTCAAGCCGTGCAACTGCCGCGAGAGCCCTACGGCAAAGTCGCACATGTCGATCATCTCTTGGACTTCGCCTTCGCCCTCGCTGCGAATCTTGCCGGTTTCAAGCGTAACGAGCAGCCCCAAGTCCTGTTTGTGCTCGCGGAGCTTCAGACCAAATCGCCTGATGAACTCGCCACGCACGGGGGCCGGCACGCGCCGCCAGTAGCGAAAGGCATCCTGAGCCGCGGCGACAACCTGGTCGTAGGTATCGCGGTTGGCGGTGCGCACCTCGGCCAAGGTTTCACCGGTGGCCGGATTCAGCGAGGCGATCGTTTCTCCGCCCGGTTCGGCAATCCAACGGCCGTTCAGGCTGACTCCAGAGTTGCTGTGCTCGATTCTCAGCCGCTTGAGCAAATCGGCAAACATGGACAGCCTCCCGTGCAACCTGCCAGATGGAACCTGCGCAGCCACGTGCCAAGAGCCGCAGCCCCGCCGGGAGAATCATAGAAACTGCGTGCCCAGCGGACAAACGCCTTGCGGCTTACGTCGCCGTATTGGTGACGGCATCAGTGGTACCACCGGCAACAAAATAGCAGCAGCCCGGAACACGCTGCTGCTGTATGCGATGTTGTTTTGAAGGCTGGTGAAACCGTAGCTTGGCCGAGGTCTAACGCACGCTATCGGCCTGGAGTTCGTAGATCGCCACGGTCTTGGTTTCGTCGAAGGGGTCCTTCATCTCGTTGAAGAGGAAGATGCCTTCCACGGTGATCGGCCGGACCGTGTACGTGGCCGTCTTGCCCGGCTTCATCTTGACCATGATGCAGTCGTAAAGCGCGGCGCCGGGGCCAAAGCAGCATTCCTGGTTATCGCGCACCAGGACGAACTGGTTGAGTTCCTGATAGAAGGCTCCGCTAGGGTGGATGTAACCCCGGATACGGATCGGTTCGCCGAACAGCATCTCCACCTGGTCGGTGAACAGGCTGCGGTCGAACGGCGCATCCTTGTCCATCTCGAACTTGATGTGATCAAACGCGATGTCGAAGCGGCCATCGCGGCCCCGTTCGGCTTTGGGAATGACCAGCGGCTCCTTCTTTTCCGGCTGCTGGGCTGGCGTTTCAGCCGCAGCCAACAGCCGCGGATCGACCGGCGGGGCGACGCTGTCGTCTTCCGAGACTTCGGCCAGCGTGCCAACATTGGGGGCAACCGGCATGCTGCCGGCAGGAGCGCCCTGAGGTGAAGCCGGATCGCCGGCAGTTTCCGACGGTGCCGGCCGGGGAGCAGCGTCCGGGGCCGCTTCGGCTTCGGACGGTTCGGCCGGCTTGGGCGCGGCCGCATCGAACTCTTCGATGAACCGCTGGATCTCGGCTTCTTGCGTGGCGTCGGCCGCGGCCAGTTCATCCTCCGTTGGCCGCTGGTTCTGTCCACACCCTGCTGCGAGTATCAGGATCAGGCTGGCGGCACCGACGGAGCGTTTCATTTCAGGTAGTCCGCTTCAAGCTGGTACAGAACCTCGCCGACGACTCCGGAGTCGGCCGGGAGCACGTGGAATTCACCGGCCAGTTTGAACATGCGCTGGCTATAGGTCAACTCCAGCGGATCTTTCAGCTTGACCAGGATCTTGTCGGTGAGCTTGGGCTGACCGCCGAAGCAGCAGTCGCCGTTATCGCGGCACAGCACAAACTCTTTGATGCCTTCCAACTGCCGCGTGGGGTAGACGTAGCCCTTGATGAATACCTTCTTGCCGTTGAGGGCCACGGCTGAAGGCGGCGGCACCAGGAGTGGATTATCGCGCGGCGGCTGCAGCGGTTCGTACGAGATGCGTTCGTACCCCTCGGGCACTTCGGTGTGATAGATGTACGCCTGGAGGCCGACGCCGCTCACCATGAAAAAGGCCGAGAGGACGATGCCGGCCGTCGCCAAACCGTTGCCGGTGAACTCGGTGGGCCGGTTCTTGATCTGCCGCTTGGCGATCAGGCCAAACAGGATGCCCAGGATCGGCACGATTGCCAGGTACGGGTCCAAGAACGCCATCAGGCTCAACACACCAATAGCCAGGCTGGCTACGGCAGACTTGGGGATCGCCCGGTACGGCACGTACACATTGTCTTCGTTCCAGTCGTCGCCGGTTTGTTGGTAAGTTTCGGCCAGGTCGAGACTCATCCCAATCCGCTCCGACTCAGAAGGTGCAACCGGTAACAAAGCCAAGGGAAATCCAGTTGCCTGGGGAGTTTCGCCGTAAGGGGGCGTTGCGGGAAACTTCCGCCGCGGCAGGTTTCAGCGGGGAGTGCGATGGGAGTCGTTTCCCGCTTGGTGGTTGATCGTGCGGACGCCTTCCCCGGAATGGAAAGCGCGGCGGTGCCGCCTCGCAATCACCGCTGCTTTTGCACCGGCGCTGGCAAGGCAAGCACTCTGTTTCAGTATAGCGGCGGCTAGGGTAAATACGAGAGAACGCGGCGATTGGTTTCCCTCGACCGCGGGATACGGCGGCGCAACGTGCCGGCTGGGAGCAGTTCACCAGCCAGGTGGGACATTTCGCAGGTGGGGATCGTGTCGTCTGCCGAATCCCCCTCTTTAGGGCGGCTTGCCCCCTTCTGGAAATGGACGCCAGGGGCAAATACTCTGGAGTTTGCCCCAATGGTGGGGTGGCACGGAGGAAGCGTTGCTAGCATGGCGATGCGGCTGTTGGCCGAACACGCCGATGGTAGGGTCAGCGGGATCGATGCATGCAGATCGACCGCTGCGTCGTGCGGTTTTCCCCGCGAGTTGGGCCGGGTTTTTCCGCACTCGCCTTCTGCGATGATGGCTCCCTGCGTAGAATAAATCGCGGCTATGAAAGCCAGCGATTTCGTATACCACAACCAAATAGTGACACGCGCCCACGAGGGTGCGGAGCTCACGGCGGCCGTCTCAGGAGGAGACCGGTAGCCGTGACGGCAGGCAGCGCGGTCCGGCCATACGGTGCTGGCGGCGGTGCTTGTCTGACACTGTTTGGGGCGGCGGACCCATGCGTGAGCCTGGGCTTTATCTCTCCCGCCATAGAGGAATTCGACGGTGACGGTTGGCAGCAGACGAGTGCGGGTGCAACGACTGCTTCGCGAAGCCGAGGGCTACCTCGAGCTGAAGATGCCACAGCAGGCGTTGCAGACGTTGGCACGCATCGACGACCCGGGCACCTTTCGCAGCCAAACGCTGTATCTTCGCGGCCAGGCGCTGCAGATGATGCAGTTGTATGAAGAAGCCATCGAAGCGCTGGAAGGTGCCGCCGATCTGAGTCCCAGCAACACCGACATCGTCCTGGCATTGGCCTGGTGCTACCGTCGCGCCGGGCGCTTGCCGTCGGCCATCGCTACGCTGGAGCAGGCGCTGCTGATCGAACCCGATAACGCGCAGCTGCTGTACCATTTGGCGCGCGATTTCAGTCTGTGCGGCAAGCGCCGCCGGACGCTGGATCTGCTGGCGATGGCCCTGGAACGCGATAGCCAGTATCGCGAACTCATTGCCACCGAGCCGGACTTCGATCCGCTGCGCGGCGATCCGGAGTTCCAGGCACTCACGGCGATCATTGTCTAAGACCGCCGTGCTGCCGGCCTTCCTCGCTGTCTGCTTCCCTGCGCTGTAGCCGCCTGGCTACTTGAGGGCTGCCACGCCCTCGGTCAGGAATTCGGTCAGCGACTTCTTGGGCGTCGTAATCTTCAGCACCGGCGCGAAATCGGCGAACTCGGCGTCGATCTCGGTCAGCACCGACTGGATCGGCTGACTGTTCCGGTTGGGCAGCCGCTGGTAGTAGTCCATGAACTGCGCGGCTTCGGGCCAGCAGTTATCGTGGTTGGCCGGCAGCAACGCCGACAGGGCCACCGCCACCTCGGCCGGCCGCTCGGCAGCCTGCTCGATCAGCGTATCGATGTCGGTGTGTTGCTCGATCAGCCGGGCCATCGCCTCGGGCAGATTCCACTGGCGAGCCATCACGCCGGCCACGTCGCTGTGGGCGTAGCCGAAGCGTTCGCGCTCCAGGTTCGACAGCCGGCACTGGCCATCCATCCGCGAGTTGAGCAACTGCTCGTAGGTGTCCGGGAATTCCTTGGCCAAGAGCGGCACGGCCATATCTTGCAGCAACGCCGCGGCAAACGGTTCTTCAACCTCTTGCGCGCCTAGTTGCTTGGCCAGCTTGCGGGCAAACAACGCCCGACGCAGCGAGTCCTGCCACAGGCTACGCAGATCGAACGGCCCGCACTTGGGGTTGGGCATCAGGCTGAAGACGGCGCTCCACAGCGCGAAGTTCTTGATCGTCCGCATGCCCACCAGCGTGATCGCGGTCTTCACGCTGGAGATCTCACGGGGGAAGCCGAAGTACGATGAGTTCACGAACCGCAGCACTTGGCTGGTCAGGCCGGGATCAGCTTCGATCGGTACGGCAAACTGGGCCGGACCGCAATCAGGATCCTTGGAAAGCTGCAGTAGCGTGATCGCGCTTTGAGGCAGCGCAGGCAACTGTCCGGCAGCAATCAAACGATGGATATCAACGGTGGCGGTTGCCATGTGAGATCGATTCCTTTGCGCGTGCTTCTCGGGTGCAACTTTAAGGGAGGACCCAGACTCATGGCTCCGACAGCAGAGAAGTTGCGCGGCCCGCGCTGGATCACCAGCGTGGAGCATGGGCCGATCGCCTGGCAACCTGGAAAGACGGCCAGTCGGCAAGCCCCACTGCGCGGATTGATGGCCGCGCCGCCATCGCCTCGTTCTCTGCTCGCGCTTAAATCTAGGTCACATCCACCAGAAGGCAAAAACGGCCATCGATCCATTCGTTGCTGTTGTCGCGAGAGCACACGGCCGCCGGTGCGATGCTGTACTTTCGCCTCGTGCTGAGATGGGGATGTGATGCGTTTCGGCGACATGCGTTTGCCGGCCGCGACATCGATCCGCTGCGCTAAGCCTCGACGAATCAATACGTTAAATGTGGCCGTTGCACGGTTGCCATGGCTTGGCCCGCCGTTTGCCTACCAACGGGTAGGAACCTATCGCTTATGACGGAAATCCAGCATCGGGACGATGGAAAGATCGGCTGCATTCGTGAGCTGCCGGGGCTTGGCGCTATGCCTGTTGCCGCTGTTGGCGGCGACGGCGGGCGAACGCACGAGTACGCTTCCGTCCGCCGTCCGGTCGCGCGATCGCGGCGAGGTGTGGTGCCTTCAGGCTGTCGCCGTCGGCGTAACGCTGGTGCAAGCCACCGAACGAGAAACGCTGGCGAGTACCGCCGCCGACGATGAAGTGGGGCCGCGGTGGCGGCGCACCGCCTGGGGCTGGGAACGCAGCGAGCTATGGCGCGTGGGACCGCCCAGCAAGCCGGCCCCGATGTTCGACCCGGTTTTGTTTGCGGCGCTTCAGTGCATGCTTTCGCTCATGGCCTTGATTGCCTGGCCCGATGGCTAGGGCTTTGAGCAAGCCACAGTGAACGAGCACGGCATGGGGCGGCCAATCACTTCGCTAGAACGACGCGGCCTAAACTTCATCGAGGTCGCCACGTGCATGCGGCTAATGTTGCAAGCGTCTTGGAACAGTTCGTACGGGGGGGCATGCGGTATGGCCATGCCGAAGTTTTCTTGACATGGCCATGCGCGACGGGGAAGTTGATAGATATCGATCTCCGTACGGGCCGTTTCCACCAGAACAAGCCGCCGATGGGAAGCTCCCACCTGGTGATTCTGTGTGCGCTCTTGGCTGCCGGATTCAGCCGACCGGCCGCGGCAGACGAGATGCGCCAAGATACCGGCGGTGACGACTGGAAGATGGAACGGCTGGTGACGACCGATGGCAAGGTACACCTGGGCCTGGTCGAAGCCGAGGACGACGCCAACTACCACTTCCTTGAATTGGTGCGGCGACAAGGGCAGCCCATGTTTGCCGTGCGCCGCCCCTACGGCAAAGACGAAGTCCAATCGCTTGAGCGGCTCAACAGCCAGGAACGCCAGGAGCTGATGGCGCGCTGGCAGCGGTTCCGGCGGCGAGCTCGCGTTCAGGCCGGACGGTTTTCCTCGATCAAGCTCACACAGCAGACCTCGCCCGCTCACGAAGTCACCTGGCATTACCATGGCGACTGGTTCAACCTGGTGAGCGACGGCGACGAGAACGTCACGCGGCAGACGGTCGGCCACCTGGAGCAAGTGTTCGCGGCGCTGTCGCAAGTGCTGCCGCCGCGGTCCGCCCGCGATGGTTCGCGGCTCACGATCTACGTGTTTCACTCGGACGAAGCCTATCGCCGATTTGCCGCCATGCGGGGCATCGTTCTCCAGAACGATGCGTTCTTTGCCGCCGATGAGAATGTGATCGCGGTTTACTCGCCGCTGGCGCGAATCGCCCGCGAGTCGGCCCAGGCCCAGGCCGAACACGAGGCCCTGGTTGCCAAGATCGACGCCCTGCGCAGGGACATCCCGCAGCGGCTCCAGGAAGAACGCGAAAAACTGGTCAAAGCCAAACGGTCCGAGGCGGAGATCCGCACCTATCTGTCGCGGCTGCGGGCAAAGCTGAACCAGGAGCTGGACACGCTCCGCAAGACCACCGAACAGACCGCCCGGCAAAATCAGCGCGTGCTGGAAAAACGCACCGAGGCCTGCCTGACGACCCTGCGGCACGAAGCGTTCCACGCCTACCTGGAAAACAAGGTGTTTCCATTGCGCGAGAACCAGGTGCCGCGCTGGCTGCACGAAGGCCTCGCGCAAGTCTTTGCTCACGGCATCCTGGAGGGCGATACTCTGCGGGTCGATGCCCCCGACCCTGAGTTGCTGCGGGTTCTGCAAAACGACCTGAAGACGAACCCGCTGCCGCTGGAGCGGCTGTTCCATGCCGAGGCCAAGGATTTTCTGCCCACCGACGCCGCCGACCGGGCCAAGGCCAGCCGGTTGTATGCCTATGCCTGGGGCATGGCCTGGTACCTGCTCTTTGAGGACGATGAAGCGTGGACGATGGAGGACCTGGCCCGGCTGGTCGGTCCCGGCGAGCCTAAGGATCCCGTGCAACGGTTTGAGGCCGTGGCTGGGATGCCGCTCAGCCAGTTTGAAGCACGCTGGCGCAACGCGATGCTCAAGGTAAAACCGGCGCGCTAGATCGCACGCCGTCGGCTCTAACCACGCGGCTGCAGATTAACGGTGAGCAGCGCTTTGCTTGCCTGGCGGCACGCTTACGCTTCTTCGCTCTTGAGCGGAGCCACCTGGGTTGTCGGCAGTTGGATGGTGAACTGCGTGCCGCGGCCCGGCTCGCTTTGCACGAAGATCTTGCCGCCGTGGGCTTCGACGATCTTCTTGGCCGTGGGCAGCCCCAGCCCGGTGCCGCCTCCCTTGGTCGACCAAAAGGCTTCAAAAATATGGCTGAGGGTTTCCTCGGTCATGCCGCAGCCGGTGTCGATCAGGTCGACGGCCAGTCCCTCGGGCACGCGGCGCGTGCGGACTTCCAACCGCCCGCCGCCGGGCATGGCCTGCTGCGCGTTGAGCACCAGGTTGTGCAGCACGCTTCGCATCTGCTCGCGGTCGATCAGGACCGTCGGCAAGTTCGGGTCCAGCAGTCGTACGATTTCGATATTGGCATCGCGCGCCTGCGGCGAGAAGAAGTCCAACTGCTCTTCGATGAGCCTGTTGATATCGACCTCGCCCCGGCGGAGCGGCCGCGGGCGGGCAAAGCCAAGAAAGTCGTTCAGCAGGGTGGTGAGCCGCTGGCATTCCTTTTGAACGCGGGCAATCCGCTCCAAAGCCCGCCGCTCGCGCGGGGTGGCGGCCTCGCTGAAATCCTCGGCCAACAGCTCGATGTTCAGGCTGATTGTCGATAGCGGGTTCTTGATCTCGTGCGCCAGGGCACCTGCCAGCACGGCGATCTCGGTGTACTGGGCGCGCAATTGGTCTTCGCTGCTGGACATGCTTGAACCATCGCCTCTTGCCAAGCGTGCCGATTGCGACGGGCGGCCGTGTGAGCGGGCCGCCCGTCGCATGGCACCTGCGTTCGTTCCGGAAGAAAAATTCTTTGTACCCCCCGGCGGCTGTGGATCAAGATCACAGCAACTGGGCGGAGCCAGCAAGAAATCGTCGTGCCTGGCCGGGGACGCGGACAATGAAATAAGCCTGCCCGCGATCCAATCTATGGAACGCGGGCAGGCGTCAGCATTGGGAGTTCTAGGCTGCCTGGCCAAGCCAGGCTGGCCGTCGGCAGGCCGTGTTTAGCCTTCCTCGTGCGAGGCTTCCGCCGGTTGGCCGTTGGCGGCTTCTTCCAGCTCGCGCTTGGCCACGCGGTGGCTGAGCTTCACGCGATTCTGCTCGTCGATCGCGATCACCTTCACGTCGAGAATGTCGCCCACCTTGCAGATGTCGGTCACATTCTTGACGAAGCCGTCGGACAGCTCGCTGATGTGGCACAAGCCGTCCTTGCCCGGCAGGATCTCGATAAAGGCACCAAAGTCCTTGATGCTGGTCACGCGGCCGCGGTAGATGCGGCCCACCTGCACCGAGGCGGTCAAGGCTTCGACCTGCTCCAGGGCCCGGCGAGCGTTCTCGGCGTTTTCGCTGGCAATGGTCACGGTACCGTCGTCCTCGACGTCGATGGTGACGCCGCACGACTCCTGGATACCGCGGATCACCTTGCCGCCCGGGCCGATCAGCAGGCCGATCTTGTCCGGGTGGATGTGCGTCTGGATCAGACGCGGTGCGAACGTCGAGATGTCGGCATTGGGCCGCGGGATGGCCGAGAGCATCTTGCGGAGGATCTCGATGCGGGCCTCGCGCGCCTGGGCCAGCGTGGCGCGGATGATTTCCTCGCTGATGCCGTCGATCTTGAGGTCGAGCTGGATACCCGTCACGCCGCGCTGGGTACCGGCCACCTTGAAGTCCATGTCGCCGTAGTGGTCCTCGTCACCGATGATGTCGGTGAGCAGCACCCACTGATCGTCGCTCTCCTTGACCAGGCCGATCGAGATGCCGGCCACCGGGTTGCTGATCGGCACGCCGGCCGCCATCAAGCCCAGGGTCGCACCGCAGACCGAGGCCATGCTGCTGGAGCCGTTGGATTCCAGAATGTCGGAGATCACGCGGATCGTGTAGGGGAAGACTTCCGGATCGGGCAGCACCGACTTGACGCTGCGTTCGGCCAGCGCGCCATGCCCGTACTCGCGCCGTCCCGGTCCGCGGATCGGGCGGCACTCGCCCACCGAGAACGGCGGGAAGTAGTAGTCGAGCATGAACTTCTTGCTGTATTCCTCGAACAGGCCATCGACCTTCTGTTCATCGCGGCCGGTACCGAGCGTGACGGTGATGAGCGCTTGCGTCTCACCGCGCTGGAACAGGGCCGAACCGTGCACGCGGGGCAGCACGTCCACTTCGCACTCGATCGGACGCAGCTCCTTGTGGCCGCGGCCATCGGGCCGGGTGCCCGACAGGATCAAGTCGCGGACAACCCGCGCTTCCAGGTCGTGCCAGGCCTTGTTGAAGGCGGCCAGCGAAATGGCGCCCTCGGCCTCGGGATCGGGGATCAGCTCCGCCTGCACGCGTTCGCGCAGCTCGCGGACGGCCTCAGCCCGGGCTTGCTTGCCCGGCGTCTGCTTGACCTGCTTGAAGGTCTCGTAGTAGTTTTCGCGGAGCCGGTCGAACAGGCCGTCGTCGGCGGGGATCTCGTACTGGGCCTTGACCACCCCGACCTTTTCGTACAGTTCCTGCTGCAGGTCGCAGAGCTGACAGACGTACCGGTGCGCTTCCATGATGCACGCGGCCATCTCGTCTTCAGGCATTTCGCGGGCGAAGCCCTCGATCATCATCACCGACTTGTAGTTGCCGGCGACCACCAGATCGAGGTCGCTTTCTTCCAGATCATCCTGGGTGGGGAAGGGGATCAGCCGGCCATCAACCCGGCCCAGCCGGACGGCAGCCAGCGGAGCGGCAAACGGCGTGGGCGAGAGCCCCAGCGAAGCGGCCGCCGCGTTGATCGCCAGCACGTCGCCATCCTGTTGGCGATCGCTGGAGAGCACCATGCACTGGATCTGGACTTCGTCGCGGAACCACTCGGGGAAGAGCGGGCGGATCGGCCGGTCGATCAACCGGGAGCTCAGAACTTCCTTGAGGGTGGGGCGGCCTTCGCGCTTCAGGAAGCCGCCGGGGAACTTACCTGCCGCCGCGGTCCGCTCGCGGTAATCGCAGGTGAGGGGGAAGAAATCGGTGCCCGGCCGGGCAGGGCCGGTGGTGGCGGCGGCTAGAACGACCGTTTCGCCGTATTGTGCCAGGCATGCGCCCGCCGCCTGTTTTGCCAATTTGCCCGTTTCGAGTGAGAAGACCTGTTCGCCGATCTGCTTTTCAACACGTACTTTCAATTTCTTACATCCTGATACTACGGCTCCTGGCCGGCGTCTGCAAACAGCGGTCTTCAGGCAGCGCGGAGGACGCTACAACAGCCTGCTGGCAAAGCACGAAGCAAGGGGCGCGAGGGCAGTGCCCAGGGCGGCGGATAGACCGGGCCGGGAGCCGATGAAGCGCCCCCGGCTACAGAACGTTTCCGCCTGGCGGGCGTTTTGAATCGACAGCGGAGGGGGTGCTGCGGGATGCGAATGAATGCGGGGAAGAGCAACCGTGGCTGGTTGAGTCCGCCGCGCGCGACGGCGGCCACCAAGCCACGAGAGCCCCGCCCTGAGCGCGGCCACGATCGGCCAATGATCTGGTCGCGGGGCCACGACCAACCACCGCAACCATGGATAGGGAAGGCCGGGGGCAATGGCCCCCCAGCCCAAGCCGACTACTTGCGCAGTTCCAACCGCCGGAGAATTTCCAGGTACCGGCTGGGGTTAACGCGCTTCAGGTAGTCCAGCAACCGGCGACGGCGGCTCACCATCGCCAGGAGGCCCCGGCGGCTGGCGTAGTCCTTCTTGTGCGACTGCATATGCTCGGTGAGGCGATTGATCCTGCTGGTCAGGATGGCAATCTGCACTTCGGGCGAGCCCGTGTCGCTGTCATCGCGCCGGAAATCAGTGATCAGTTGGGCCTTACGCTCTTTCGTAATCATTCGCGGACGCAACCCCTCCTCGTGTGACGATCCCGCGCCTTGCAGCAGGGATGTAGTAGTCCTCCGGCGAAGAACGGGAATGGTCCCGCCAGGAACTTACCACAATACAAACCAAAATTCAGAAGCCTATAGTCTAGCGTTCGCCCAGGGGCGTGCAATGGGCAATAAAGCAGGCCGGCTCACTTTTCTGGCCGGCGCCCGCCCCGGCAGCCGCGCATCCGAATCCCCACCAACGGTTGGGGCCTGGCGGCCGCGCTTGGGTACCGTTGCTAATTATGGCAACTGTACCAGTGATTATTGCCGGCAAAACGCATACCAGGCAACTGTTAGCTGCCGGGCTGCCGCGGGCATGCTCGAAGCGGCTCTACCCTGCGGCGGCCAACACCACAGAATCGGCCAAGAGCCCCGCGGCTCGTTAGCTTCTTGTGCGCGGTTGCCGCGATTCCCTGGTGTCAGTCGCGACTTGCGCACGCCGGACGCCGGTGCGCACGAGGGCTCTCGCCGTGGGGACGCCGCTGGATCGGCGGCACGGTCCGCTGCCAGTTGCGATCGAGCACCTGGCAGCGAAACAGCTCGGCCAGGGCCTCGAAGGCGTCGCGCGGGCCGATCTTCTTGCCCTGGCTCCAGGTGCGATAGCGATAGCCGATCGGCACCTCGCAAATTCGGGCACCCGCCTGGGCCAGCCGGCACGAAAGCTCCGGCTCAAACGTAAATGCCCGACTCTTTAGCGAAAGTTGCCGCAGCAGGTCTGCCCGCACCAGCTTGTAGCACGTTTCCATGTCGGTCAGGTTGAGCCCCGCGGCTACGTTGGCGGCTTCGGTCAGAAAGTGATTGACCAGCCAGTGCCACCAGGGGCTGCTGCGGGGCCCGCCACGGGGAAAACGGGTGCCAAACACGGCGTCGGCTTCGCCGGCCAGGATCGGGGCCAGCAGGCGGGGGATGTCGGCCGGGTTGTATTCCAGGTCGGCGTCCTGCACTACGGCCACGTCGCCGGTCATGTGTTTGATGGCGGTGCGGACCGCGGCGCCTTTGCCCAGGTTCCGCCGATGCCGCACAACCCGCAAGCGCGGTTCGTCGGCCGCCAGTGCATGCAGGATGCGATAGCTGGCATCGCTGGAACCGTCGTCCACCGCCACCAGTTCGATTTCCACCGGCAGCCGCACGGCCGTAACTCGGCTCACGATGGTGGCCACCGTGGCTTCTTCGTTATAGACGGGCATCAACACGCTGAGCCGCCGTACCGGGGGTACGGTGCCGCCTGCTCGGGGATTGGGTGCGGTGGGGGGGGCCATGCCCAGGTTTGCCATTTCGATACGAATCGCCGCGCGGGCCGCAATCCGAGCCGGCGTTTTTGCTCACCTTACGCGTCGCGGCTTTACAGTTCTACAGCCATTCTTCATACTGATCGACCCATGCCAACGGTAGACGGCTTGGGCAACAGGAGCAGAGCCGCGATGCTGCGATTGTCGGTCAACGAAGTCACGACGTTTCGCTGGTCGTTCGAAGAAGACGTCGCGCGGTATGCCGAGGCCGGTCTCTCGGCCATCGGAGTTTGGCGTCAAAAACTGTCCGACTGCGGCGTCGAGCGCGCGGTGGAACTGTTGCGGGAACATGACCTGCAAGTTTCCAACTTCTGCTGGGCGGGCGGGTTCACCGGCAGCGATGGCCGAACCTACCGCGAAAGTCTGAACGACGCCCACGAAGCCATCCAAACCGCGGCGGCCATCGGCGCTCGCTGCCTGGTCGTCTACAGCGGAGCCCGGGCGGGCCACACGCTCAATCACGCCCGGCGGCTGATCCACTCGGCCCTCACGGAACTGGTGCCGCTGGCCGAGGAGTTCGGAGTAGATCTGGCCGTGGAACCGATGCATCGTGATTGCGCGGCCGATTGGACCTTCCTCACTTCGCTGGATGATACGCTCGAGCTGCTCGACGCGGCCGGTAGCCCACACCTCAAGCTGGTGTTCGACACCTACCACCTGGGCTTCGATCCGAACATCCTCGACCGGATCGACGAAATCGCTCCGCGCATCGGCGTGGTGCATCTGGGCGACGGCAAAACGCCTCCCCGGGGCGAGCAGAACCGCTGCCTGCTCGGCGAAGGTGTGGTGCCGCTACAAGACATCATCCGCAAACTGATCGACGCTGGCTATACCGGTTACTTCGACGTAGAACTGATCGGCGAAGAACTGGAAAGCTGCGACTACGGCGAACTGCTCAACAACTCCAAGCAGGTCGCCTCGCAGATGTTGGCCGAAGTCTTATAACAACTTGCAGTTGCCCGGCGTACCGGGCAACTGCCGCTGGTCGAGCGATTCTTCAGCTCTTACGTGCGGCTGGCTTTATACAAGTTGAACGTGATGTGCGCTTGCCCGTGGTGGTGCGCCTCGTGCCAGCCGATCACGTACAGGCAGTCGCGGACCGTTAGCCCACGTGCCTGAAGCGCCGCAGGAATCACCTCCAACCGGTCTTCGGGGTACGTGGCCAGCGTTTCCAGCAAGTGCTCGCGGCTTTCGGCCAGCACCGTCCGAATCTCGTCCACGGTGGGGATATTGTCGTCGGGCGTGCTGCCGCCACGGAAACGCGGCCAGAGGTCGGTGAACGCCGCGGGCCGCGCGGGGTTCAGCCGCTCGGTGGCAAAGATCTCTTCTGTCACACCGATGTGCATCAACTGCCAACCGATGTGCGCCCTGCCAGGACCGGGCCGCCAGCCCAGTACGGCCGTCGGATCGGGCTCAGCGGCGATCTTGTCCAGCAGGTCCAATGTGCGCTTGCGGTAGAACGCGTAGCTCTTGGTGAAAGTTTCAACGGTCGACACGTGATGATGCTCCTCTTGGGAACGCGGTAGCGTGAAATGTCTGCGCATGCTCGCAGACGGAGGCGGCAACTCGCCGCCAATGCCATCGACCGCCGGCGAAAACGTGTGGCTTACGCTGGGGCGATGCTCGCCACAAGCCGGTCGTTGGCCAAGCGGTGGGGCGTGACGGCGACAATCATTCCCGGTTTCAGCTCGTTGGCAGCCGGGCCGGCAACGGTAAGCTCCAGCGGCGCGTAGCGGCACGTGGTGCCGGTGAATACGGCCGACGGCTCCGCACCTTCCCCCGGCGATGGGGCTGCGGTGGCTTCGCCTTCCAGCAGCACGTGCAACTCGCGGCCTACCAGGCTTTCGAAGTACTGTTGCCGGAGCTCGGCTTCGATCTCAGTCAGCCGGTGCACGCGGTCGGCCTTCACGTCGCCGGGCACCTGGTCGGACATTTCAGCGGCCGGCGTGGTTCGCCGGGGGCTGAAGGGGAAGATGTGGATCTTGGAGAAACCCACCTCGCGGGCCACGCGGCAGGTGTCGGCAAAGTCTTCTTCGGTCTCGCCGGGAAAGCCCACGATGATGTCGGTGGTCAGCGCCGGATGATCCAACCGCTCGCGGATCAGGTGGCAGCGATCGACGAACCGCTTGGCGCCCCAGCGACGCTTCATCCGCCGCAAAATCCGGTCGGAACCGCTTTGCAGGCAGACGTGCAGGTGCGGGCAAACCTTGCCGGGGTTTGCAGCCATCACGTCGATCAGCTCGCGGGTGACTTCCGTGGCCTCGATGCTCGAAAGTCGCACGCGAAAATCGCCAGGCAAGGCCACGATCTGCTCCAGCAGGTGCGAGAGCCGCAGCCATTGGTCCTTGGGACGCTGGCGATTGAAGTCCACGCCGTAATGGCCCAGGTGAATGCCCGTGAGCACGATCTCACGATAGCCATGGTCGACCAGCCGGGTGATCTCATCGAGGATTTCGGCGGCTGGCCGGCTGGACATCTGCGGCCGCACGGTGGGGATGATGCAGTAGCTGCATTTGAGCAGGCAGCCATCCTGCACCTTCACGTAGGCCCGATGCCGCGTGCCAAACTCCGAAATGCCGGTGGGGATGTCGACCACGCCGAAGCGGCCCAGCACGTCGGGCAGTTCGCGCTTGTCGGTGATGACCTCGGCTACGTTGGGCAGTGCCGCCACTTCCTCGGGCGCCCGGGTGGCATAGCAGCCCATCACGACGATACGGGCGTGCGGGTTGCGGCGCGCCAGGCGGCGAATCACTTGCCGGCTCTTGGCGTCGCCCTCGTTGGTGACGGTGCAGGTGTTCACGATGCACAGGTCGGCCGGCGCATCGTCAGCCGCGTCCACGTAGCCAATGCTGAGCAGGCCCTGGCGGAGATATTCGGTCTCGTACTGGTTAACTTTGCAGCCGAGCGTAATGGCCTTGAGCGACGGCATGGCGGCGGGCAAGCGAAGGGAGGAACCAATAAAACCAATCCAAGGAGTCAATTCGTTCAACTATACCAGCCTGGGCCCGGCTTGGGCACCGGCGGCCGGGCCGCTCCGCGGGGCCGGCGACTCCCCAAGCAGGCAGGGGGCCGCCGGGACGAGGCCCCCCGCAAAATCGGGTCAGAACATCGCGGCAGCCCAGGCGGCGAATTATTCTTGAAGCGTCACCTCCGGTATCGGTGGTTTGGCTAACTGCTTTCGAGTCGAAGTTCGAGGAGTCGCCATGACGTCGCCCACGCCCCAGCCTGCTGCCTCGCCTGTTCAGCCCGCGGTTTCCCAGCCCACGACGCCGACGTCACCCCAGCACGAGCGGCTGGGGCGGCGGCGATTTCTGGCAACGACCGTGGCCGGGGCCGTGGCGCTTGCTACCGCCCGGGCGTGGGGACGCGATTACAGCAAGGACGCGCCGCCGCCCAAGTACCCCGACCCCGATATCGTGGTGCTCGATCCACGCTTCGCCAGGTACAAGATCGGCAATACGGCGATCCAGCGGATCTATCACAGCAAGGACATGCTCTGGGCTGAAGGCCCGGCCTGGAACGGCGTGGGCCGGTACTTCATCTGGAGCGACATTCCCAACAACGTGCAGCTCCGCTGGTTGGACGACGATGGCCATGTCAGCCGGTTCCGGTATCCGTCCGGCAACAGCAACGGCAACACGTTCGACTACCAGGGCCGCCAGATCTCCTGCGAGCACGGCAACCGCCGCGTGGTGCGATACGAGTACGATGGCTCGGTGACCGTACTGGCCGACAGTTACAACGGCAAGCCGCTCAACGCACCCAACGACGTGGTCGTGCATCCAGACGACGGCGCGGTGTGGTTCACCGACCCTGGCTACGGCAGCCTGCTGAACTACGAGGGCAACAAGGCTCCCAACGATTCGCCTCAGCCCTACCAGAAGGAAGCGGTCTACCGGTTGGACGTTTCCACCGGCAAACTGACCAAGGTTACCGACGAAATCTATAAGCCCAACGGCCTATGCTTCTCGCCCGACTATAAGAAGCTGTACGTGGCCGATACCGGGGCCAGCCACTATCCCGACGCTCCCAAGAACATCAAAGTGTGGGAAGTGGTCGATGGCAGCAAGCTGGCCAACGGCCGCGAGTTCGCCGACATGAGCATGGAGCTGAAGCGGAAGGGCGAAAATGGCGGCCTAATGGTCGAGAAAGTGGCCGGCCTGGCCGACGGCATCCGGGCCGACATCGATGGCAACATCTGGGCCGCGGCCGGCTGGGTGGGCGACGGTTACGACGGCGTCCACATTTTCGCTCCGGACGGAACGCGGATCGGTCTGATCCGCCTGCCGGAGATCTGCTCCAACGTGTGCTTTGGCGGTCCCCGCCGCAACCGGCTGTTTATGACGGCCAGCACGTCCATCTACGCCGTATATGTAGAAACCCGCGGCGCCCATATTACCTGAGCGCGCGGGTTTCCGATTCAAGGCCTGTCACGGCTCTCGCGTGCCGCGATCATCACGATACATCGGTGGTGATTGCCTCGCGCCTGTTTAGCGGTCCGCACAGCAAGCCCTAAAGGCCGCACGATCATCATCAAGGCGTGCGTCGATGGGGATGGTCCGCGCAGCGGACGCGTCGCTACTCACGCAGATGGCTGATCCGGCGGTACACGCGCGACGTGTGTCGCTGCTGGTCAAAGGGGGCGAGGATGCCGGCTTCGATCAGCTCACGCCGCATGGCGACGCCGCGGCCAATGCCGTTGCCCGCGATTGAGGAGGGATCGAACGGGTGGAACGAGAAGATGCCGTCGGAGCCGCGAATCCGCCCGTACCAGTCGCGGCCAGACTGGAAGCGGTTCACGTGCTGGTTCACCGTCTCGTGGCAACGCACGCACGAATGACGATCGACCGAGATGAAGCCGGCGTCGTAGTTCTGCGGTACCACGTGGAACGTGTCGCTGGTAGTCGGGGCGAACGTGTAGTTGCCGTCGGCGCCAAACCGCCAGGTTTCACCCAATGCCGAACGGAACGGCGTGGTGGTCAGCAGTTCGATCGCCAGGCGATCGTCGATGGGTGGCAGCGAGTCCACGCCCATCCGCTGATGGAACGTGCGCCGCGGATGGTAGTCGGCCAGGGTCATGTTGGGTAGCCGGCGCGGCTGCTCCAGGTGCTCGACCAGGCGGGTCAGTTCCGGATCGTCGGCAAAGCTGGGCCGCAACTCTCGGATGCGCCGGGCCAGGTGCTCAGCCGTGGGGAACGGCCGGAAAACGTCCACGGCCCAGTCGTCGGCCTCGCGCATCCGCAGCCGCATCTCAAAGGTGTAGTACTTGCCGTCGTAAGCACGCTGCTGCAGCACCTCGCCCACCACGGTGCCGATGGGGAAGGTCCAGGCATAGCCCATGCTGCTGTCGCCGCTCAATTGCTTGCGATACCAGACAATCGGATAGTACCGGCCCTGGTGATCGTAGGGCAGCCACAAGAAGCGGAACGAACGCACATAACGCGAGCGGTGCGTGCCGGCTGGAGTGCCCCAGGGGAACTCGATGTTGCCGTTGCCGTAGGGCTCGCTGCCGTTGGCCGAGATGTTGTAGTAGGCCGAATGGATTCCTTGAAGCTGGTTATCCCAGAACTGGTATGCGCGAGGCATCTCGGCCTCGGTGTAGAGGATCAATCGCGGATCTTGGAGCATCCGCTCCACCTGGGGATCGCCTTCGATCTTGGGCAAATAGGCCCGGTATTGGCGGTCTTTGGCCGCCGGCATCAGGCGAAACAGGGGGGACCACCGCGGAGCAGGTTCCTCAGCCTGCGCCGGGCCGGTCAGGGCCACCAGCAGGCTCGTCGCCAGCAGGATCCTGATCGACTTCGACATCGTGCACTCCTTGTGGATTCGCTGTGGATTGTGGGTAGGGAGAGTGGACCCGTCGGGAGGTGGACGCACGCGCGCCGCTCTCTGCATCGGGGGCTTCGCGGGTTGCGCAACGATCAGCACGCCATGCGTTGTGGCATCCGCGGTCCACTGCTTTGCCGTTTCGGTCAAGGCTCCGGCCAACACGGGGGCCGAGGCGCACTTGCCGGGTGCCCCGAACAAACTGCCCAGTTACGCCGCGATCGGCGGAGCAATCGCTGCCCCGCGAACCAAGGGCGGAGTCGGGCCAGAGGTGCCAGATGAGGTGCAACTGCGATCGCCGAGGATGCACATTGTGCCGCTGGCCCTACGGTTGAGCACGCCAGGCTGGGCGCGCTAGCTGCCTGATGGGAGGTGCTGAGACTGGCGGGCGACGCACTGGTGCGATCTATGCGCGCACCGCGACCGCACGTTCCACCAGACAGGCTTACCGGCCCAGGAAACCGTTCCCCCGTGGCCAACTTGGCCCTAGCTGTTGCGCAGTACTACCGTCGCCGACGACCGCGCGCATCCCGGACACAAGAAGGGGGCAGCTTTCCAAGAACGAGAAGCGCAGCTTGGGCCGCGGCTCCGGCAGTCACGACCGGGGGCCGGCTGGCTGCATTACCAGGCATGCATGCCTGAGCCCGCCGCGCGCCATGGCGACGGTCCAAGCGACAGGACCTCGTCCGCGAGGCTCGCTGCCGCTAGAGGAGCATCTTCCGTGATCGTGGGTGGCTTACGCCGCACGGCCCGCCTCCGTGGAACACCTGGGAGGCGGGATCAACTCCACTGAAGCCATGTGAGACATGGCAGCAACATGGCGAAGAATCTAGCAAACCTTACGGATAGGTAAATAAGCAAATGAGAAAAATGTGCGTAATTTGCCCTGTTTAAGGACTTAGAAAGGTACAGGAAGGCCGCTAGCAGATCAATACGGGATAGGTGCGTAGTTTGGGATATTTGCGTGCGTGCTGTGATTCCCCCTCTTTTGTGGCGCCGTTCGCGGATGGCGGCTATAGCCAGCATTTACCTAAATGGCCCATGTAGGTCGTTGGTGCTGGAAGCCGTTCGCCGGGGCCTGCTGGCGCGGACGCCGTTTTCTGAACTTTGGTGGACGGCGGCGTGCGCCCCGACCGAATATTCAGAAGAACCGGTACAACCTGCAGGGCCGCGCGATCTACCAGCGGCGGTCAACGATTGGAGGAGTCGGAGCAGGATGTTCCGCACCGCTGGGCATTTCGTACCGCCGCGGCTTGCCCGGCTGCGCGGTCGGTTGTCTGGCAATCACCGGTCGAGCCGCACTCCGCACTTCGCGGTGCGCGGCAGGCCGACACACATGCTCGACATGGACCGAGGGGGGAAGCGATGCCGAGGGCGATGTCTGGCCTGATTGCGCTGCGCCGCGCATTCGTTGTCTGCTGGGGCGGCTGGCTTTGCCTGTCCCTCGCAACCGTGGTGCACGCCCAGGGCGTTAGCGGTACCAGTAGCCGCGAAGCCCGCGAAGACGCGATCCGCACCATCCCTTACCGCCAGCTCGATGCCGACGCCCGGCGCAAGGTTGACGCGGTGCTCGACAATGTCACCGTATTCCGCCGGATGCCGGTGCAGATCATGTCGTGCGATCCGGATTTCTACCTGTTCATGATCCATCACCCGGACGTGATGGTCGATCTGTGGAAGGCACTAGGCATCAGCAATCTCACGCTGGTGCGGACCGGGCCAAACACCTTCCATGGCCGCGATACCGAAGGTTCCACGACGGATATCCAGTTCCTTTACAGCTCGCCGGAACTGCACCTGATTTACGCTGTGGGCACCTACGTAGGCGGCGTGTTCAGCAAGCCGATTCACGGCGGTTGCCTGATCCTGCTGCGCTCGGGCTACGCTCAGAACCCGGCCGGCGGCTACTACGTGACCAGCCGGATGGACGCGTTCTTCCGGATCGAGCATTCGGGCCTGGAACTGATGGCCAAGACGTTTCACCCGCTGCTCGTTAAATCGGCCGATACCAACTTCCTGGAAACGGCCAAGTTCTTCAGCGAGCTTGCCCGGGTAGCCGAGACGCGACCCGAACTGTTGCACGCCTGGAGCGAGCGGATGCTGAACATCAGCGCCGAAGACCGGCGGGGCTTTGTGGCCGCGGTCGATCGCGCGGCAATGAGGGCCGATAGTGCCTTCGCCGCGGCGGCCGAGATCGCTACCGGCCCTGGCAAGGCGATCGTGCCGCCGCCGGTGCCTGAAACGGTGATCGACGATACCGATCCCTCGTACGCGACTTCGGTCAACTGGGAACCGGTGACGGCACCTCGGGGCGCCAGCCAAAAGCGCGAAGGCCGCTTCCAACGCTAAACAGCGAGGCTCAAAGCAAGAACACAGTATGAACGGAAAACGCCCCGGCGATGGTGAACATCGCCGGGGCGTTTTTAGTTGTTGGTGTTCGCAGCCTGTGCTTGTTGTTGCGATACCGCTCGAGCCGGTTACTCCTGACCGTTGGTGCGGTCGGTATTCTTGGCTTCGCGACGGCGGCGGCGCATTTCTTTTTCGCGTTCTTTCTTGAGCTTCTTCTTCTCGGCGCTGGAGAGCCGTTTGCCGGTGCCCTTCTTCATGGCGGCCAGGCCACCGCCCGGGTTAGCGGCGATCTGCTGCTGCATTTCCCTCATCATCTTCATGCGGTCGCGCATGCCCATGCCGGCCATGCGCTGCATCATCTCGCGGACCGGCTCGTACTGCTTGACCAGTTCGTTCACTTCATGCGGCTGCACGCCGGCACCGGCGGCAATACGGCGACGGCGGCTCTGGTCGATCACCTGCTTGGGGTTCCGCCGCTCCTCCTTGGTCATACTGTTGATGATGCCGATCAGCCGCTTGATGTCGCGTTCGGCGTCCACCTGCTGGAGCAGTTCGCGGGCGGCGCCCATGCCCGGCAGCAGGCTGAGGATCTTGCCCAGCGGACCCATCTTGGTGGTCTGCAGGAGCATGTCGCGGAAATTGTCGAGGGTGAACTCGCCGCGAGCCAGGGCTTCTTCCTGGCGGCGCATCTCGTCCTGATCAATTTCCATCTGGGCGCGGCGGATCACTTCCAGGATGTCGCCGCCGCCCAGGATCCGGCTGGCCATGCCGTCGGGCCGGAACGGTTCCAGATCCTGGAGATGTTCGCCGGTGCCGAGGAACTTGATCGGTACGCCGGTGACCGCCTTCACGCTCAGCACGGCACCGCCGCGGGTGTCGCCGTCGAGCTTGGTGAGGATCACGCCGTCCAGCTCCAAGGCTTCGTTGAACGCCTTGGCACTGTTGACCGCGTCCTGGCCCGTCATGCCGTCGACCACCAGGTAACACTGGTGTGGCTGCACGGTGGCGTCGATCCGCCGCAACTGGCCCATCAACTCTTCGTCGATGTGCAGACGGCCGGCGGTGTCGAGGATGACGACGTCGCAGCCCTGGGCCTGGGCTTCCCGCACCGCCCGTTGGCACACGTCGACCGGATTCTTACTTTCCAGATCGGCAAAGACCGGCACGCCGATCTGTTCGCCGAGCACCTGCAACTGGTGGATGGCCGCGGGGCGCTGCAAGTCGGCGGCGACCAGCATCGGCTTGCGGCCGCTTTGCTTGAGCATGCGGGCGAGCTTGCCGCAGGTGGTGGTCTTACCCGAACCCTGCAAGCCGCACATCATGATCTTGGTGAAGTCGCGCAGATGCAGCGACGGGTCGGCAGGACTCATCAAGTCGACGAGTTCCTGGTAGACGATGTGCAGCACCATGTCGCCCGGCTTGAGCGACTGGAGCACGTCCTGGCCCAGGGCTTTGGCGGACACCCGGTCCATGAACTGCCGGACGACCGGGAAGCTGACGTCGGCTTCGAGCAGGGCCTGCCGCACCAGTTGCAGAGCGTCCCGCATGTTCGCTTCGGTCAGCCGGGCCTGGCCGGTGATGGTGCGCAGGGCTTGCCTTAGATTCGTTTGCAGCGTTTCAAACATAAAGCCACCGGGAAGGGCGGCGGGCGAAGCCGCCCGATTTCCGCAGGAGATGGATGCCAAAAGACAGAACGCGGCGCAGCCACGGGGAGTTGCGACCCGCGCACGCGCATACCGCGTCCGTGCCCCAGGCCGGCGCCAAGTGAACAGTTAAGTTTACCGCAGCGCCACTGCCGCTGACAATTGGCCCACAAACCTCCGCCAATCCGAACAAAGCGGCAAGTTGCCAACAGTTAACGCCGAGGCTTCGGCCTGCTCGGCGGTTTCTGATCGGAAGGGTTTGGACTGGTCCACGCTCTTGGTTCGCGCGATCCAATAGCGTCCGCTAGAACTTGACGGCCACCAACGCACACACCACAGTGGGGGGGCAGTGCCCGCTGCCACGGTTGCCCGGTCCCTTTCTTCTGCTCCAGCCGAGCCTACGATGATGCACCCGCTCACCGCACGTTGGCTGATCCTGCTGGTGGTTGCCCTGGGCGGAGTCGCGGCTGCCATGCCCGGCGGCGGGGCACCCAATCAGAAGACTCATAAAGAGCCACCGGTCGAAGCTCCCGCTCCGGCTGATGATGCTACCGATGAACGGCCCTTTGGCCTGACGCAGCGCATCCCCTGGACCACGTCGCGCATCACCGGTTCGCCGGAGCCGCCTTCGCCGTATCTGCTCGAGCGGGTGTTTCCGCACCTGACGTTCGATCAGCCGGTGAGCCTGGTGACCTGTCCCGGTTCGCCGCGGCTGTTCCTGATGGAACTGCGGGGCAAGATCTACTCGTTTGATCCCAGAGAGCCACAGCCGCAGCCGGAACTGTGTTTCGATCTGGCGACGATTGAGGGCTTTCGCCGCGCGTACGGCATCGCTTTTCATCCCGACTTTGCCCAAAACCGCGAAGTCTATCTGTGCTATGTGCTCAATGATGGCAACCCCGACGGCTCGCGCGTTTCGCGGTTCAAAGTGTTTCCGGCTTCGCCCGACAAGCCGCCGCAAATCGATCCGGCCAGCGAGCAGATCATCCTGACCTGGTATTGCGGTGGGCATAACGGCGGCTGCTTGAAGTTTGGCCCCGACGGCTACTTGTACATTTCCACCGGCGACGGCTCGTCGCCGTTTCCGCCTGATGCCAAGAACACCGGCCAGCGGATCGACGATCTGCTGGCTTCGATCCTGCGCATCGATGTGAACCGTTCCCAGAATGGTTTGCCGTACGCGATTCCCGACGATAACCCATTCGTCGATCGGAAGGACGCCCGGGGCGAAGTCTGGGCGTACGGCTTCCGCAATCCCTGGCGGATGAGTTTCGACCCGGCGACGGGCGATTTGTGGGTGGGCGACGTCGGCTGGGAAATGTGGGAGATGATCTACCGCGTGCAGCGCGGCGGCAACTATGGCTGGAGCCTGGTCGAGGCCCAGCAGGTTGTTCACCGCGAGCGCGAGCCGGGGCCGACGCCGATTCTGCCTCCGACGGCAGCCCACGATCATACGGAAGCCCGATCCATCACCGGCGGCATGGTCTACCACGGCGAGCGGTTGAAAGAACTGCGCGGCGTGTATGTGTACGGCGATTACGTGACCGGCAAGATCTGGGGCCTCAAACACGACGGCCAGAAAGTCATCTGGCAACAGGAACTGGTCGACTCCACGCAGGACATCATCTGCTTTGGGGCGGACCCGGCCGGCGAGTTGTATGTGGTGGCCTACAACGGCTCGATCCACCGCCTGGTCGAAAACCCTCGCCGCGGCGCGAATACGGACTTTCCCACGCGGCTATCGCAGACGGGCTTGTTCCGCGATGTTGCCCGGCATGAGCTGGCCCCCGGAGTGATTCCCTACGACGTGAACGTGCCGCTGTGGGCCGATGGCACCCAGGCCACGCGGTTCATCGGCATCCCAGGCACGGCCACGCTGGGCGTGCACGAAATCAATAACCCACAAGTCGGCGACCTCAAGGGGGCCTGGAAGTATCCCAGCGATACGGTGCTGGGCCGCACCGTCTGGATCGCCCTCTCCGAGAATCCGGCGGATCGTTATCGGCTGGAGACGCAGATCCTGCACCGCGATGGCGATACCTGGAAGGCCTACAACTACATCTGGAACCAGGAACAGACCGACGCGATCCTCGCCGGCCCGGAAGCCAGCCAACAGACGCTAACCGTTGCCGACCCGACTGCTCCCGGCGGCAAGCGGCAACAGACCTGGCGCCATGCCAGCCGCAGCGAGTGCATCCTGTGTCACACCACGCGGGCCGGTACGATCCACGGCTTTGTCCCGGAACAGCTCGACCGTGATCTTGCGTACGAAGTATCGGGCAAGGTGGTTGTCGACAACCAGTTGCGGGCGCTTTCGCACATTGGCCTGTTCGAACAGCCGGTTCCGACCGATCATCCGGTATTGGTCGATCCTTACGATACCGCCGCGCCACTGGACGCCAGAGCACGGTCGTATCTGCACGTGAACTGCGGCCATTGTCATCGCCGCGGCGGAGGCGGCACGGCAGCCTTTGATATTCAGTTCACCATGCCGCTGGCACGCACCAACCTGATCGGCGGTCGGCCCACGCAAGGTACGTTTGGCATCCATGCGGCGGCCCTGGTCGCGCCGGGCGATCCGTACCGTTCGCTGCTGCTGTATCGCATGGCGAAGCTGGGCCGGGGACGGATGCCGCACTTCGGCTCCAGCGTGGTCGATACCGCCGGCGTGCGGCTGATCCACGATTGGATCGCGTCGCTCGACGCGTCATCATTACCCAAGAATGGGCCCCAAGAGCCTGCTTCTGTCGCTGGCCGCCAGCGGCAGGAACAAGCCTTGTTGGAAGCGGCACTCAAAGCCGGCCCCCAGCAGTTGGCCGCGATTCAGGAACTATTGGCTACGCCCAGCGGCGCGCTGCGGGCACTCATGGCGTTGGAACGCTTCGACAAGCCAGCCGCCGTAATTGCCGCCGGCGCCGCGCATGAGGATGTGCGCACGCGCGACTTGTTCGAACGCTTTGTGCCTGAGGCCGAACGCGTTGCCCGGCTGGGAACCGATGTCCGGCCCAACGAGATTTTGCGGCTTACCGGTGATGCCGAGCGTGGCCGGCAGTTGTTTCTGGCATCGGCGGGGCTGCAATGCCGTAATTGTCACCGGGCGCAAGGCCAGGGCATTGCGCTTGGCCCCGACTTTGATGGCCTGGGCGCGAAACGCAGTCGCGAGGAATTGCTGGAAAGCCTGATCGAGCCGTCCAAGAAGATCGACCCGCAGTACATCTCCTACGTGGTCGAGACGGCCGACGGCCACGTGCACCAGGGGTTGCTGGTTGAACGCAGCGATCAGGCGATCGTGCTGCGGACGCCTGAGAACAAGCTGGTACGCGTGGCCGCGGATAACGTCGAGTACTTCGCACCGCAGCAGAAATCGATCATGCCGGAGATGCTGCTGCGCGACATGACTGCACAGCAAGTGGCCGATCTGCTGGCATATCTGCAAAGCCTGAAGCAGCCGGCCGACAACCCGTCGGCCGGGCAGCCTGGCACGCGCTAGCGGGGCGAACCGCCCGCGCTTACTTCTCCACCATGAACTTCACTTCGGCGGTGCCAATCTTGTTGCCCACCATGTCGTGCACGGTGAGTTGCAGCTTGTGCTCGCCGGGGTTCATCCGGGTGGGCAGCTCCACCTGGTAGCTGATGAAGAAGTCGTGCCGCAGGTTCGGGCAGGTATCGGTGATGACCGGCAGCTCGTGCGGCTCCGTTTCCACCGGGCGGCCCAGCCGATCGAAGATCAGGTAGCTGGCCCGGAACTCGGTGCGGAAACCTTCGGCTTGACGCTGAGCCACGAAATTGTCGAGCTCGGCGTACAGCAGCACCAGGTCGCCTGGCTTAAAGGTGTTGGTGGGGAACGGTTCCACCACACCGAAACTCCGCACGGCTGTGCAGAAGGTGAGGCCACGAACCTCGAGCGTGGCCAGTTCGCCCAACCGCACCGCGGCATCGCGGAAGTACTGCTTGGCTTCGGCGGCACGTTGCTGGCGATTGGGAATCCGGTTCTCATCCAGGTAGCTGGTGAGGCCGTAGATGAACTTGTTCCAGAACTCCTGTTCGGCCAGCGACAAGCCGGCGATCGGTTCCAACGCCTCTTCGCGGCGGCCCGCCATCACGTACAGCAGACGCAGGTAAACCTGTTGCCGCAGTTGGTCGGCGGTTTCAGCCGGACCGCGGCTTGTGCTTTCCAGCCGCTGGATGAACGCCGTCAGCAGGTCCTGCCACGAGGCATCATCCAAGCTCCCGGCACTCGATGCGGTCGAGGTCTTGGCCGCAGGTTCGGCTTCGCGCACAAAGCTGGCCAGCATGGCTTCTTCGCCACGCGCGCGGCCGGAGGTGCCTTCGCCGGTGGCTTCCTCAGCATAGGCTTGCTTCACCGGGCCGGACGACGGTTGCGGAAGCGGCTTGGCGGCCGCGATCGCCGCCAGCAGTTCCGGCGCTCCCGTGTCGGGATACTTGGCAGCCAGCAGCGTTTCGTAGGCGGCGAACACTTCCTCCGGCGCCGGCGGCAAACGTCGCGTGGCTCCATTCGCGGGGGTGTACTTGGGACGCGATTCGGGGAACGGAGCCGGCTCACCGGGCTTGCGCGTGGCCTGAGCCTCGCTTTGTGCCGAGGCAAGCTGCACCGGGTTGGCCGCTTGTTGATCGTTGCCGCCGGGGGCGACCTCAGCGTACGGATTGGCCACCGACGTGTTGTTCAGATACTGGCGGCGACCGGAATTCGCCAGACCCGCGGTTGGCTCGGCCGCGTTGCTATCGGAGCTGCTACTGGCCGTCGCAGTGGCATCACCGGACGCAGCCGTAGTCGTTGCCGCGTTGTTCCCGCTGTTCACATCGATCGAGCCTTGCAACATCCGTAGCAGGCTGGGGAGCAGGCTAGGATCGCATTGGGCCAGATCGTTTTGCAGACGTTGACGCGACTCGGGCGAGAGCTTGCCTGCGGCCTGAAGTTGATCGAGCGTGCGGGCAATCTCGTCGCTGGAGGCTGCCGGCGACGATTGCGTACCCGCCTGGGCGCCGGGCAGATCAGTGGCCGTAGCCGTGGCAATCATCGGCGAAGCGGCCGGCGTATCCACCGCGGCAGGAGCGGCCTGCGCAGAAGGCGCCGGTGACGAGACCGTGGCCGTAGCAACCGCCGAGCTGCCGGCGGGGCCGCTCTTGGTGGCATCGGCCAGGGGGCTCTTTTCCAGATTGCGGCTGGCGACCAGGGATTGGCACCCGCTGACCATCGTGGCCAGGGATACGATCAGCGCAAGGCGAATGAATCCGTCCATGGATCGTGGCAGCGCTATGGAGGAATGGTTCGTTGAACGCGGCGCAGGTTGCTTTCCACGACCGGCCGCGACAGGGGGGGCGATCTTACAGCGGTGTAGCCCACGACGTGCGACAGGCTCCGGGTATACGTACTCGCGGCTCGCGCGTACGGTACGCCACCGCGCGACGGCCCAGGCGGAAAAGCCAACCAGACGTGCATCACTTGGTGAAGAAGCAGGGCGGAGAATAGCCGCCGCCTGCCGGGGCCGCAAGACGAACTGAACCCCTGCGGCCGTTGGGGGACCTTCGGCAGGTGATTCGCCGAGCCAGCCCAGGAATGGCAGGGGTGTTTGACCGTGACCATGCCGCCAGTCACAATGGCCGGCACGCAACCGATACGACGGAAATTCACCCTCGAATGAAGTGGCTTGCAATGCTATCGATGCCGCGTTTCGTGCTTGCGATGCTGTCCTGCCTGCTGCCGTTTGTCTGCGGTGCCGCTGCAGTTGCCGCCGAGGGGCAAAAGTCGAACTTCGTGCTGGTGATGGCCGACGACCAAGGCTGGGGCGACGTGGGCTACAACAGCGATTCGCCGCTGCAGACCCCGGTCTTGGATGAACTGGCGGCCACGGCTCTGCGGTTCGACCGCTTTTACGCGGCCGCGCCCGTCTGCTCGCCAACCCGGGGGAGCGTACTGACCGGTCGGCATCCCAATCGTTTTGGTTGCTTCAGTTGGGGGTATCCGATCCGGCCGCAGGAAGTGACCGTCGCCGAGGCGCTCAAGCAGGCCGGTTACACCACCGGGCACTTTGGCAAGTGGCACCTGGGATCAACCCGTAAGGCCAGCCCGGTTTCGCCGGGCAACTCCGGCTTCGATCGCTGGGTATCCAGCCCCAATTTCTATGACAACAACCCGCTGCTTTCCGACCAGGGGCGAGTGATCGAAACCCAGGGCGAAAGCTCGATGGTCACCGTCGAGAAGGCCGTGGAGTTCATCGCCGATGCCGCCAAGAACAAGCAGCCGTTCCTGGCCGTGGTGTGGTTCGGCAACCCGCATACGCCGCATCAGGCATGGCCGGAACTGAAAGCCCTGTATGCAGATCAGCCCGAACGGTTGGCGGCCTACTGGGCGGAAATTACCGGTATCGACCGGGCCGTGGGCCGGCTGCGCGAGGAGCTGCGCCGCTTGGGCGTCGCCGAGAATACGCTGCTTTGGTACACCAGCGACAACGGAGCCACCGGGCCCGGCTCGGTGGCGGGGCTGTCGGGCAAGAAAGGTTCGTTGTACGAGGGCGGCATCCGCGTGCCGGCCATCATCGAGTGGCCCGCCCGCATCCGTTCGCACCGCGTGGTGAACGTCCCCTGCAGCACGGTGGATATCTATCCCACGCTGTTGGAGCTGGCGGGGGTAAAGGTCGACGGCCAGCCCCCGCTGGATGGCACCAGCCTGGTGCCGCTGCTGGAAGGCAAACCGCTCCAGCGGCAGCAGCCGCTCGGATTTTGGGTATTTCCGGCAGGTGGCCGCCGCATGCGGAGTGCTGAAGTTCTCAGCGCGCAACGCGACGAACCGGCCGACGCTCCGCTGCCGCCCGATGAAGCTCCCGCTGCGTTTGAAATGCTGCCGCAGTACCCGCTCGACCAGCGGCCGGGCCACGCCGCTTTGATCGACGGCGATTACAAGCTGCACCGCATTCCGCAGAACGCGGGCCAGGGCCGCAACCGCAACGCGTCGGCCGACCAGTTCATCTACAAGCTCTTTAACCTGGCCGACGATCCCCAGGAGCAGCACGACCTGGCAGACCAGCAGCCACAGCGGGTGGCAGCAATGAAAGCAGCGCTGGACGCCTGGCAGGGATCGGTGATTCGCAGCCTCAACGGTGAGGATTACCGGTAGCAGATCGCGGTTGGGCAGGGTTTCTTGCCTTACTTTGCCAGCAATTTCTCTCCAAACCGGTCTTTACCTGGCGGCGCGATTCTGGCATGGTTCCGCCGCTTCTTTTCTACCTGTCGATGCATGCGCTGCTGACGCTGCGCTGCCGCGAGGCGCCGCCAACCGTCTTTGCCGTGGCAAAGGCGGTTTGCCGCACGAGGTGGACGTGAGCTTCGGCTAGCGGCCATCGGGAATTCACCTGATACCTTTCGCACGATACTCACGGCGGCACGCCGCTTCGGCTGTACGTGCGCCGACGCACGGGAGCCGCGGATTCGGCGCTGATTGCCTTTTCGATTGGGAGCATTCATGGTTACGCGCGTTGCGGTCGTCGCCATCGGTCTGACGGCCTGGCTGCTGTGCCCGGCCGCATCAGTGGCCGAGCATTGGTCACAAGGCATTGCCACGCACTCCAAGGGACCGATGGAGTTTTCCAAGCCCAGCATGTGGGGACGCGTGGCCAACGGCACCGGCCGCATGGTTCGGGCCAGTTGGGGTGCGGTGTACACCGGCGCGACATTGCCGCTCAAAGCCACGGCCGGAGCGGTTCGGGCTTTCCGCGGCGACTCGTCCCAGATTGCGTCGAGCCGTGGCAAGTCGGAATCGTCGGCCGGATTTGCCTCGGTGCTGTCGCGCGAGTCGTCGCCGCGGCCCGCCACGGTGACCGAATGGATGCGGCAGCCTCGCCCCGAATAACGCAATCAGGAGCGCCGCGATGGATCGGCAAGCCAACGTGAACCAACCTCGTAGCAGCCGCCCGGCGTATGCGGGATTGCTGGCCGCTGCGCTGGCCACGGTGGTGGCAGCTGCCGGAGGTTGCCAGACCTTGGGCGAGAACGAGCCCAAGAAGCCGCGCACGGTCACTGAGTTCATGAAACAGCCACGGCCAGGCGAAGGCGTGTTGGGGCCATAAGACACCGCCGCCGGTCGCACATCCACACCATTGCAGCCCTCTGGCCGGCGGCCGACACCAGCCGCCGGACCGCCAAGCAAGTTGCCATGACCACGTCGCCCGAGAACCATTCGATGCCTGTCGCTCCACGTCTCTTCAGCCTGATGGCGTTGCCGTGCCGCGGTTTTGTCGCTGGGGCATGGTCGATTCTGGCTGGCGTGGTGCTTGCGCTGGGCGGCGGCTGCTCGACGAGCGAAAGCGCAACCATCGGAGGCGTCAAACCGGCTACGCTCTTTAACGACGACTTCACCAAGGACGAAGCCTGGCGGGCGAAGGTGAAACGCGACAGCTTCCCCGACGCCAAGCCCAGCGGTCTGTAACGGCCTCTGGCTGTGTGGTCCCCCCGCGATCAGGCCGGCCTTTCTCTGGTTCGCACTTGCTCGGGTTCGGCCGCTTGCAACCCGCGGAAACGCCGTGGCCTCGCTCTGGAGCGCCCACCCTGTGGTGGTTTCTGCTGCCTTTTCTTTCAACCTGCGCAGCTATAATGAGCAGGGCGGTTATTCGCGCGTGCGCACCCCCCTCGTGCTACCAGATCGCCCGGCAGGCCCGCTGGTCGCGAAGCCCCGTTGAATCGTGCGCAATCGTTTCAGGCCGACCGAGCGCACTTATGCCCTTGCGCACGCAGCCGTACCCACAAGTGCTGCGGACCGGGTTGGCCGGCTCCCTGCCGAGATACTTTCAGGAGAGGTCCATGAGAAAGCATCGCTGGATTCCGAGTTGGGCGGTGGCAATAGCATTGATTGGCTCGATCGGCTGGGCGACCGTGGCCCAGGCGGCGCCGACCCGCGAGGAAGTGGTCGCCAAGGCGATCAACTACCTGCGGTCACGGCAAGCCGAGGACGGTGCCTTCGCCAAGGATACCGGTCCGGCGGTCACGGCGCTGGTTGCTGCGGCGCTGCTGCGGCAGGGCCGCACGGTGAACGACCCGATGGTCGCCAAGGCGCTGGCGTATGTCGAGAAGTTCGTCCAGGACGACGGCGGCATCTACCAGGTCGGCAGCTACCACCGCAATTACGAAACGTGCGTTGCCGTGATGGCCCTGTCCGAGGCCAATCGCGATGGCCGCTACGATAAGGTCCTCAAGAAGGCCGACGCCTTCCTGAAGGGCCTGCAGTGGGACGAAGACGAGGAGAAGGACAAGAACGACCCGGCCTACGGCGGCGCCGGCTACGGCAGCCACAAGCGGCCCGACCTCTCCAACACCAGCTTCTTGATCGACGCCCTCAAGGCCACCGGCAACGACGCCAACAGCGAAGCACTCCAGAAGGCCCTGATCTTCGTCAGCCGCTGCCAGAACCTGGAATCCGAGTACAACACGACGCCGTTTGCCGCGAAGGTGAACGACGGCGGGTTCTACTACACGCCGGCGGCTGGAGGCTCCAGCCAGGCGGGCACCCTGCCCAACGGCGGCCTTCGCAGCTACGCCTCGATGACTTACGCCGGCCTCAAGAGCATGATCTACTGCGGCGTTGATCGCGACGACCCTCGCGTCGAGGCCGCCATCAGTTGGATCAAGCAGCACTACGATTTGAGCTCCAACCCGGGGCTGGGCGATGCCGGCCTGTATTACTACTACCACACCTTCGCCAAGGCCCTGAACGCCCTGGGCGTGGATACCTTTGTCGACGCCAACGGCAACAAGCATGACTGGCGGGACGAACTGGTGGCCGCGCTGGCTGCCCGGCAGAAGGCCGACGGAAGCTGGACCAACGAAAATCCCCGCTGGATGGAAGCCAACCCCGAGCTGGTCACCGCTTACTCGCTGCTGGCCCTGAGCTACTGCGGCAAGTAACGGCCCGGCAACACCAGGCGAGATTTCTCTGAAACGCAAAAAGCCAACGGGCATGGACCAGTGGACCAGGCCCGTTGGCTTATTTTGTTGAACGTGGCTCAGGCCGCCGCGTGGGGGCGTCACGCAGGCAGCGGGCCAAGACGGCTTACAGCTTGTTGCAGATGGCCTCGGCCATTTCGCGGGTGCCCACGGCGGTGGGATCGTCGCGGTGCGGCTTCAGGTCGTAGGTCACGTACTTGCCTTCGGCGATCACCTCGGCCACGGCCTTTTCCAGCCGCTGGGCAGCTTCCTTCTCGCCCAGGTGCTGGAGCATCAGCATGCCGGAGAGAATCAGGGCGGTGGGGTTCACCTTGTTCTGGCCGGCGTACTTGGGAGCGCTGCCGTGGGTGGCTTCGAAGACCGCGCCGCCGTCGCCGATGTTGGCGCCCGGAGCCACGCCCAGGCCGCCCACCAGGCCGGCACCCAGGTCGCTCACGATGTCGCCGTACAGGTTCTGGAGCACCAGCACGTCGTACAGCTCAGGCTTCTGCACGAGCTGCATGCACATGTTGTCGATGATGCGGTCCTCGAATTCGATGTCCGGGTACTCCTGGGCGACCTTCTGCGCGGTGGCCAGCCACAGGCCGTCGGAGTACTTCATGATGTTGGCCTTGTGGACGCAGGTCACCTTCTTGCGGCCGTTGGCCCGGGCGTACTCGAAGGCGCAGCGGACGATCCGCTCGGTGCCGGGCACGCTGATCGGCTTGATCGAAACGCCGGTCACGTCGCCGGTGGTCTTGATCTTGCGATCGGAGATGCCGTTGATGAAGTCGATCAGCTGGCTGGTTTCGGGCTTGCCGGCCTCGAACTCAACGCCTGCGTACAAGTCTTCGGTGTTCTCGCGGACGATCACGATGTCGACGGGCACATCGCTGAAGTAGCTCCGGACGCCCGGGTACTGCTTGCAGGGGCGGATGCAGGCATACAGGCCCAGTTCCTGCCGCAGGTACACGTTGATGCTGCGGAAGCCCGTGCCCACCGGGGTGGTGATGGGGGCCTTCAACGCACACCGGGTGCGGCGGATGCTCTCGATGGTGGCCTCGGGCAGCGGCGTGCCGGTGCGGGCCATCACGTCGACGCCGGCTTCCTGCACGTCCCAGTTGATCTTCACGCCGGTGGCATCCACACAGCGGCGCGCGGCCTCAGCGAGTTCCGGTCCGGTCCCGTCCCCAGTAATCAACGTCACATCGTAAGCCATGCGTCACCTGCTGCTGTGCGTGCCGGCGGATCGGCCCTGCCTTGGGGGCCGGATTGCCGAACATTTCTGCGAAGATTTAACCAAAACGGCGAAGCTATCAGATCGCGCGCCGACGGTCAACGAGCCCGGTAGGGCTGCACGCCCCCCAAGCCGCATCGCCCGCGGCAAGGTGACGCGATGACGGCCGCTTGGCAGAGAATGCCGCCGAGGTTGCCAGTTTCTCCCCTACGCCCGGGTGGGGGCCTGGCGGTCGGCGCGGCGGTGGCAGTAGTTGCGGCGGAGCACCGACATCAACTGCTCCCAATCAAACGGTTTGGAGAGGTAATCGTCGCAGCCGGCGGCCAGGCATTTTTCGCGGTCGCCTTTCATGGCCCCGGCGGTCAGGGCGATCACCGGCGTGCGATTGCCCTCCTCGCGCAGCCGCCGCGTGGCGTCGAAGCCGTTGAGGATCGGCATCTGCATATCCATCAGCACCAGGTCGTACGGCTCGCCGGCCGCCTCGGCCCGTTGCAGCTCGTCCAGGGCTTCCTGGCCGTTGCTCACCACGTGCACGTAGGCCACGACCCCGTCGAGCATCCGCTGGAGCAGGAACTGGATGCCCCGGGTGTCTTCGGCCACCAGCATCCGGCAGTCGCTCAGGTCCAGGGCGACCGAGGTTTCGGCCATATCGAGCTGCTGACGGGAGATATCCTCGGCCGGGGCGAACCGCAGTTCGTCGGCATGGCCCACCGGCAACGTCACCGTGAACGTGCTGCCGACCCCGCGGCGGCTTTCCACCGAGATATGGCCGCCCAGCAGGTAGCACAGCCGCTGGCAGATGGTGAGGCCCAGCCCGGTGCCGCCAACCTTGCGGGTAAGTACCTCGTGATGCTGCGAGAAGGCCTCGAAGATGGCTTCCACCTTGTCGGGGGCGATGCCGATACCGGTGTCGCGCACGCGGAGGAAGAGCTGGGCCTGCCCTGACTCGTCGACGTGGCAGCTCACCCCGATATGCACGCTGCCTTCCTCGGTGAACTTGATGGCGTTGCTGACCAGGTTCAGCAGAATCTGCCGGATTCGCAGGGGATCGCTTTGGATGGTGACCGGGATCTGCGTGTCGAACGAACTGGTGAGGGTCAGCCCACGCTCTTGCGCCATCGGCTCCATCAGCGAGCGGACCTCGTTGACGACCGATGCCACCGAGCAAGGCTCGTGATGGATTTCCAGCCGCCCGGCTTCGATCTTCGACAGGTCCAGCACGTCGTTGAGGATGCCCAGCAGCAGCCGGCCCTGGCTGCGGATCATGTGGACCAGGTCCAAGGCCTGGTCTTCTTCGAGCTGGCCGAACAGGGTATCGGCGCAGCCCAGGATGGCCGTCAGCGGCGTGCGAATTTCGTGGCTCATGTTGGCCAGGAACTCGCTCTTGGCGCGGTTGGCCTGTTCGGCGTGCTGCTCGGCTTCGCGCAGTTCCTGTTCGTACCGAACGCGGTTGGTCACGTCGCTCTGGATGCCTACAAAATGGCTGATGCGGTGGTCGCTGTCCTCCACCGGCGCCAAGTGCAGTTCGCTCCAGAAGGTGGAACCATCCTTGCGGTAGTTGAGCAGCACCACCTCGCAGCCTACGCCCTCGGCCAAGGCCCGCTCGAGCGTCTCCACCGCGTTGGGATCGGTGTCCGGCCCGTACAAGATGTCGCAACTTGAGTTCAGGATGTCGGCCGCCTGATAACCGGTCAGTTCCTCGAAGGCCGGGTTCACGTAGATGATCGGTCGCTGCGGCAGCCGGGCATCGATGATGAAAATGCCGTTGGTGGCCGACTCGATGGCCCGGGTACGGAGCCGCAGGTCTTCTTCCGCTTGGCGGCGTTCGGTGATGTCGTAGTTGACGCCTACGATCCGGACGGGCTGGTTATTCTCGTCGCGGATCACGCGGCCGTGTCCCAGCAGCCAGCGGCAACTGCCGTCGGGCTGCAGGATTCGGAACTCGCGGTTGTAGTCCCCCAGGCCATCGAATGCCCGCTGGAGCGCTTCGCGTACGCCGGCGATATCGTCGGGATGGACGCGCGCGAGGAACGCCTCGGCCGGGGCGAACCCGTCGGGAGCATCGATGCCCGAGAGGGCGATTTCGGTTTCGTCGTAATGGGTGATGCCGGTCACCAGGTTCCAGTCCCAGGTGCCCATCCCGCCAGCCTGAAGCGCCAGCCGCAGCCGTTCCTCGCTTTCCCGCAGCCAGGCGGCGATCCGGTCGCGTTCGTCGCTTTCACGCTGCTGCTGTTTGGCCAACAGCTTGAGTTCCCGCGTGCGGGCGCGGACCTCGTCTTCCAACTGGGCGGGGCTGCGGAACTGCAGGGCCTTCGGCACCACGTGGATCAGGGCAAAGAGCGCCACCCAGGCCATGGCGGCGGTGATCAACTTGGCCAGGGCCGAAACGCGCACCAGCGGCCACCAGAAGGTGAGCACATCGACCAGTTGCAGCGCGCTGCACGCAAACGTGAGCCAGATGAACAGCCGCAGCACGCGAGGGAAGGGGACATCGCGGCGGCGCCGGGCAAAGTACCACAGCGCACCGGCAATCGCCGTGAACGCGGCGAAGGCCAGAATGTCGGCGGCGATGTGCAGCCAGCCCCAAGCGGGCATTTCCTGCCACGCGGGGCCGCTCCAGCGATCGGCGTAGCCTGCCGTGTCAAACAGATCCATCGTCCCAGGACCTCGGAGACAACGCGCACGCGCCGGCGAAGCGGCGCTACAGGCAGGCCGCTGGTAGCCGGCAGGGATGGCGGCTTGTCAATAGAACTCGCGATCTTGCGCGGAGAGCCAAATCGATTGGCGGCAGACGTGCGTCGGCCGGGAGCCGATGCAGCCCTCCGCAGCACCCGACAATTTCCGGCCACTCCCCATAGGCTACCTTAGAAGTCCTCCCCCGAAAAGATGCGGCCGGACTTTCGGGGGGGCTTGGGCGCGCACGTACCGCCATTAGACAACGCGCGGAATGTCGGCTCGCGGGTAGGCGGCAGCTCAAGAGATCGCGTGGCAAACAGCCGCCCGATGCAGAAGAACAAATGCGTGTTTGCGCGGCGATCGTTCAAACGATCACTGCGAAGAAGCCTGGGCTGAGGTGGTGGCTTCGATCTTCTGCAGCAACTCGGTCTGGGCGGCGGCCAGCTTGGCGGCCCATTCCAGGTTCTTCTTTTCCAGCGCCTCGATCTCTCGCTGGACGGCGTTGACCTGTTCGGTCAGGGCGTTGAGATGGTCGGTCACGTTCTTGGCTTCTTCAGCCAGCAAATCGTGCTCGGCCTGGAGGGCCTGCTGGTACTGGGCCAGCTTGACGTTGTGAGCCTCGGCCAGCGCGACCGCGGCTAGCGTGGCATCGCGATCGGCCAGTGTTGCCCGGATGCGATCATCGAGCTGCGGCGACTCGCGATAGAACTCGCTGAACAGCAGCGCGTAATCACGGAGCGGGCGGTTGTACTTGCGTTCCAGTTCGTCGGCCAGGCCCATGGCCTTGAGCTCGTCGGCCACTTCGGCCGTCACCCAGGCTTCGCGGTCCTTGGCCACCAGCCGCGTGACGTCGGCCGGGATGTGCGTGTCCTGCTGGTTGGTAAAGTCGACGATCTGCAACCGGGCCAGGGCCTGCTTGTCGACCGTGGGGTCGCCAAAGTCCTTCGTGAACTTCACACGGACCAGGATCTCGCCCTTGTCGTCCTCGTCGCCGGGCTCTTTGCCGTGCCGCAGGTACTGGTCGATCAGCCGCTGGCGAATCGCCTCCACCTGCTGCTGTTCCTCGGCGGTCATCACGGCCGGATTGATCGGCGGGAAGAGCGACTGCAGGTCGTCCTCGGTCAGCTCGGCGAACCGCACGTGGGTATCGTCGGGCATGACCTCGTAGAGCAGCCAGTTATCCAGGTTGCGGGCAACCCGCTGCATCTCGCGAACCATGAAGGCCAACTGGCCCAGTTCGAAATCGAGCGTGCTCTTGGCTTCGGGCGAAAGCTGGGCGTTGTTCTCCAGCGAGTCGCGGAGCGTCAGCACCGCGGTACCGATCGCGTTCAGGTCGCCGCTTTGGATGGCACCTTGCAACGCGTTGGTATCCAGCCCTTGCAGTCGCTCAACCTGTTTCCGCAGGTCGTTGAGGGTGAACTTGTGCGTCCACTCCAGATCGACATTGGCGGTCGCGGCGTTCGCGTCGGGCGGGGCCGAAGCCACCACCTTGAACTCGCCGATGTACTGCCGATTGCCCACCGGCAGCCCGTCGGCGGCCTCGAAGGCCTGAACGACGGTGCCCACGGCCAGCTCGGGCGGATCGGGCAATCCGGTGCGAACCTTGACGATACCGGTGTTGGGGTCGTAGCTGAGCGCACGGCAGCCGGTCCAGACACGGCCGCGGCGGTAGTAGATGATTGCTTGTTCGGCCTTGAGCTTGGCGATGCTCATCTGGTTAGCATCGCCCTCGCGAATGCGCTCGATGTTCTGCTCAACCTGTTCGACTCGGGCCACATGCGCGTTGTAGGCGCTGCGGTAGGCATCCCAGGTCATGACCGCGCGAGAGGCTGCCCACAGGAAGCCTAGCGAGGCCAGAAAGACCAGGCCCAACAGAACCTTGCTCAACGTGCTCATCCCGCCTCCTTAGGCGCATGCGGCTGAGTGCCGTTCGAGAGTGCATGCAGCGCGGCCAGGTTCCAATGATTCGGGGAAGGGACCGGGCACCGGCAGCAGTCGAGGCATCAACAGTTAGAGCCCGCGCTGCGCCTCCCCCCTGTTCCATGTGGTGGCGGCACGGCACGAGGCCCACCGAGGACTCCAACAATAACTCTATTCGACAATTAGCTCGCCACAGCGGCCATCCGTTGGCGATTCGCCCAGGGAGCGGCTATTGGGATTGGTATTTCGAGCCAGCCTGACCGCGGCACCGTCACTACCCGCATATTGCGCACGCGAGGCGATCGCAACTGTCGGTCAGGTCGCAATCGGACGGGCCACGTCTGCCATGCACGCCACCTGTCGGTAGCGAGATTCAGGGCCATACGACAGGTGCAACGCCGGCTTGGGCCGGGCTGTTTGAGCGGAATCCGTGCGGACGAATGTCCTCTCTAACCGCTTATATAGTTCGATCATAGGCAGGGCGCAGAGGGGTGTCAAGAAATTACGATTAGGTGGACGGCGCTCTCCAACTCTCCGCTGGCATTAGACTTCCGTGCATTATGCGCCCTTCAGCCGGCAAGCACGGTGCGACCGGCAAAACCGTTAAAGTCTGCCTATTCCGCCAGCCGAACTAACCTCCACGCCCGTTCATTTGCCAGGGTGTGCGTGGTCGCTTGCGCGGCCATTCACACCCCCGGAAGTAGAGCCGGCTGACGATCGGCCGACGCACCCAAGCGGCGAGCCGCGGGGAACACGCTTTGAGAGGGGGGACGACGATGCACCGGGAGCTTTAAGTGCTTATCCCAATGTGAGTTGTGGTGGATTCTCCGACCGAGTGCTGCCAGGGGGGCGCAGTCGCGGACGCACGCAACACGTTACGGCCTTCTATGCCTTTGCGACCTATGTCCATGGCGAACATCCAGCCGCAATCCTTCCGTCGGTGCTTTGGTGCCGGTCAGCCCGCTCGCAGGTTCCTGTGGGTGCTGCCATTGCTGCCGGTACTGGTGGCGGTGGGCTGTTCGCGTAGCCACTACAGCATCCGGGCGGACCGAGATGCTTATGAGGTGATCGCGGCGGCCAACACGGACCCCCGCTGGAGTTTGCCCGACTACAGTGTCTACCCCGACCCCCGTTCGCGTTTCGCCAGCGAGTGGCCGGTAGACTGGCCGGCCATGCCGCCGGACGACCCCACCGCCCATAAGTACATGGAGGTGGTCAACAATAAGAAGGCGTTTGCCTGGGACAAAAAATTCGCCCACACGCCTTACGTGGAGAACCCCTACTGGACCCAGTACCTGCCGCTGGATCAGAACGGCTGCCTGGTGCTCCAGCGCGAGCAGGACGCCGTGCAGGTGGCCTTGCTCAACAACCGCGAGTATCAGGAGCAGCTTGAAGAGCTGTACCTCTCGGCCCTCGACGTCTCGTTCGAGCGGTTCCGGTTCGACACCCAATTCTTTGGCGGCAACTCCATTTTCTATACGGCTGATGGTCGCGTCCGCTCGGGCCGCGAGCCGGGCTCCTCTCGCTTGGACGTGGATTCGTTTCTGCGTGCCGAGAAGATGTTCGCCAGCGGCGGCCAGTTGGTGGTTGGCTTTGCCAACAGCATGTTGTGGGAGTATGCCGGACCCAACCAGCACACACCCAACACGGTGCTCAATTTTGCGTTCGTGCAACCGCTGTTGCGATTTGGCAACCGGGCCCAGGTGCTTGAGCGTTTGACATTGAGCGAACGTCTGCTGCTCAACAACGTCCGCTCGATGGAGCTGTTCCGCCGAGGTTTCTACGTGGAGATCGTGACCGGGCGGAACAATACCTTTGGTCCCAACCGCCGAGGTGGTCTGTTTGGTGGTGCCGGTCTGGAAGGCTTCAGCGGCGTCGGCGGTGGTTTCGGCCGTGTGGGCGGTGCCGGCGGCGTGGGCGGCGTCGGCGGTGCGGCTGGCGGCGCCGGTGCGGCTTCCGCTGGCGGCTACCTGGGGCTGCTGCAAACCCAACGCGAAATCGCCAACCAGCAGGACAACGTGGACCAGCTTTGCGGCAGCTTGCGGCTGATGGAAGAGTTCTTTGCCGCCGGCCGCATCGACCGCCTGCAATTGCAGCTTACCCGGCAGTCGCTTTACAACGCCGAGAGCCGGCTGAAAAGTGCCGAGGCGGCGTTCGAGACGACCCTCGACCAGTTCAAGATCAACCTGGGCTTGCCGCCTGAACTTTGCCTGCGGACGGACGATACCCTGCTCAACAAGTTTGAGTTGATCCGGCCAGAGCTGCTCGACCTGCGCAACCGGGCGTTGCTGCTGCGTGCCCGGATGGCGGTAGGGCCGCCGCGTCCGCTGCCGCCGCTCAACCCCGACCTGGCCGACTCGCCGGAGGATGCTCAGCTTCCGCCGTTGGCTCAGGGCGGTCCGCAACTGGGTGGCCAGGGGGCGGAAGAAGAACTGCCGCCGCCGGTGGCCCAGCAGGGCGAAGATGCCAACGATCCGTTCTCGGTTCCGCAACCTGACCTGGATCGCCGGGCCTTGGAGATCCAGCGCCGGGCGAACCAACTGGCTCAGTTGATCGAGGAAGCCGAACTGGCCGTCAAGCTGTTGGATCGTGCCCGCTTCCTGGATGTCGCTTCCGATTCGCTGACCAACGCTGGATTTGTGGGCGGAGCCTCCACGGGCACGGGCACCATGGTGTTCATTGCTCAGCGGCCCAGCAGCCTCAAACAGCTCCAGGACGACTTCCAGACCATTGCCGACGCACTGGACCCCACCAAGGGTCTGCTCAAGCAGTTGCAGCGGCTGATGAACTTCCCGTATGCGGTGCGGGTGGCTCCGCTACTCCAGCGCGAAAGCTGCGAGAAGTTCGGCCAGGTGCGGCAAACCTTTGAAAGCCTGCTGGCCTCCAAGGAAGACCGCATCCGCACGCTGCGGGCATTGAGCCAGAGCGACCTCCAGGTGCGCTGCGACGAACTGGCTCGCGAGGCATTCGGGGTCGAGGCGTTCCTCAAGCGGGTTGAAGCCCTGCAACTGCAGGTCAACATCGCCGACGAGATGTTGTGCAGCAACGTCCCGTGGGAACGCTTCGACGCCATGCTCGAACGCGAGTTCCAGCGATTGCCGCAGTTGGACGATCGGCTTCAGGAATACTTCCGCCGGGTCCGGCCGCTGCTGCGCGAGATGGAGCAAACGAGCGAGATTGGCTTCCTGCGTCTGGATGCTCCCGACGCGATGCAGTTGGATGCGCAGCGCCGCTTCCGCGAGGCGGTGGAAGAACTGCGCAGGGTTCCACTGATGCCGATCCGCGAGCAGCTCGAGCAGTTTGTCGCTCCGCTGACCACCACGCTGGACGAGGTGCAGAATCAGCTCGACGAACTGGCCCACCAGAGCTCCAACCTGATGCTGATCGACGCCCGCTCCGCCTTGGAGCAGATCGAGCTGGAACGGGTGGAGATGGACGAGGATGAGGCGTTCCGCCTGGCCGAGGCCAACCGGCTGGACTGGATGAACGCCCGGGCCAGCCTGGTTGATGCCTGGCGTTTGATCACCTTCAACGCCAAGAACCTGCAAGGTGATCTGAATGTGGTCTTCAACGGCGACATTCAGAACGTGGGCGATAACCCGTTCCGCTTCCGTTCGACCAATGGCCGGCTCCAGGTGGGGCTGGAGTTCGATGCTCCGCTGACGCGGTTGGCGGAACGCAACGTGTACCGGCAGTCGTTGATCGACTACCAGCAGGCTCGCCGCCAGTACATGCAGTTTGTCGATAACGTCCGCGCCCTGTTGCGGAACGAACTGCGGACGATGCGGCTGAACGAACTGAACTTCGAGCTGCGGCGGCAAGCGATCAACGTCGCGCTCGATCAGGTGGACCTGGCCCAGGAAGGGTTGTTCAAGCCGCCTCGTGACGAATCGCAAACCGAGCTGGGAGCCACCGCCGCCCGCGACCTGGTGTCGGCGCTCTCCGACTTGCTCGCGGTGCAGAACGACTTCCTCAGCGTGTGGGTCAACTACGAAGTGCAGCGGCGCAACCTGGACCTCGACCTGGGGACCATGCGGCTGGACGCCGAGGGGAACTGGATCGATCCGGGCAGGGACATCGGCCGCGTGATGCTCGATCCGTGGGGCCCGCCCGAAACGCCGCTGCTCCGCCGCGGCGACGACTACGTGCCGCTGATGGAAGAACTGCCGCCTTTGGACGGCGACGGGCAGTTGCCTGAGCTGCGTGAAGTGAGCTGGCAAACGCCGGCCCATCAGGCTCCGGCGCTGCGTGCCGGCGGGGCCAATGGCAGCGCCGGTCAGCGTGGTACGCAGGGCGGCGGTACCATGCCGCTGCACCGCGGGAACACGCAGCAGCCTTCATCGGCCGAGGCGTCGCGGCAACGCACGCCGATCGACCGTCCGCCGGAGCCGCCCAGGCGTGGACTGCTTGGCTCGGTGCCGACTCGGCTGTTCCGTTAGCTTTCGCCAGCGTGCGGGCAATCTGCCGTCGTCCGCGTCAGTTTGGCAGCACGCGACGGCATTTTGTCGATCAAACGCATGTACCGATCTGTCGGCCGCCACCTACACGGCGGTGAGCTGCCTTTTCTTGTGGTTGCTATCGCCGCCGCGGCTTAACGTGTAACACGCTGCTGTTTATTGCCGGTTGCGCCTGATGGCGCGCCGCGTAACGGTTTGAGGACGCGGAGTGTTACACGGCGTCTTCTTGTCGGACTCAACCAAGATCTGCCGCGGCACGCTCGACCCCTGCTGAGCAAATCTCCGGCATCTCGTTTGCCACCTTCTGTGGCCCAAGCCAGCAGGCTGTAACACCTGCTACGGTTGGCAACCGTTTCATACGCACAGGAGGAGATCGATGTACCGGCTCTTTAGGCCATTGCTCTTAGGCTGCGTCGTCGCCGGCGGTCTGATGCTGGGCGGCGTTCAACAGGCCACTGCCGACGATTACTGGCAATCGTATTGGACGTGGTACGACGGCACCTATCGCCCGTATTACCACCGGTACTACCGCCAGCAGTACTACGATCACGATGTTTACCGGCACCGGTCGTACTACCAGCGGTCGCCTTACGGCCGGCCTTACGATCGCGGCCCGGGCGGCGGCGTGCACTTGGGGCCACTGCATATCCACTGGCGGTAGTCGTTTATGGTGCGGGGCAATCGGGTTCAAGTAGCGATCGTTCAACCGCAGCTTGGGTTGCGCTGCTATTGGCCGGCAAACAAGTCATCCATTGCCGGTTGCCAAGACTGGCCGCAGCCACAGCTGTTTCTTCGATCTGTTGCGTTGCCTTCGGATGCGGCGTTGCGGCGTAAGCGAGAAATCGGCTCGCCTCAGCGGCAGGCGGTGCACGACGTCATCCACCGTAACGCGGCAGATCGAACCATCAGGAGATTGTTCGCCATGAAACGTGCGATCCCAGTGTTGGGTGCCGTGTTGGTGTTAACTGGACTGGGGGCGTTGACGGCCACGGCCCAGCAACAGCCACCCCCGCAACCGCGGCCGGCTCCGCAGGTTCAACAACCTCAGCGACAAGCTCAGCCTCAGACGCAGCAGCAACAACAGCGTGCAGAACAGCCAGCGCAACAGCCGCAGCAGCAACCCGAACAGCAGCCGGGCCAACAGCCCGATCAGCAACCACCTCGCCGGCTACCGCAGGATAACGCTGCCACGCCGCAGCCGCAGTTGAACGACGATGGCGTACGGCTTGGCGTATTGCTTGCGCCCAGTCCCGCGGGAGTGCTCGTGCGCGACGTGCGGCCCGGCGGCCCGGCCGATCATGCACAGATTCAAGCGGGCGATTACCTGCTCTCCATCGGAGAAACCAAGATTGATGGCGAAGACGCCGTGGTCCAAGCCCTTTCGCAATTCCGTGAAGGCGACACGGCCGAACTGGTCATCTGGCGCGACGGCCAGCAGCGGAAGGTTGAGGTGACGTTTGATCCTCGCTTCCAGCGGGCGTTCCGGCAGGAGTTCCCGGCGGCGGACTCCGCGGATCAAGGCGACCAACGCGACACCGCATGGCTGGGCGTCACCATGCGGCGATTCACGCCGGAGGCGATTCCGGCACCGGGGCAACCCCAGCCCCAGCCGCAGCAGCAGGGCGTGTACCTGCTGCGGGTTTATCCCAGCGGCCCCGCGGCCCGGGCCGGTTTGATGGCCGGCGACGTGGTGATTCAAGCCGACGGCCAACCGGTTGCCCGGCCGGAAGACCTGGCCGATGCCGTCTCGCAGCATGCACCGGGCGATACCATCGAGCTGACCGTGGTCCGCAACGGCCAGCAGCGGCAGGCGACAGCCCGGCTGGGTTCGCTGGCGGCGTTCTTTGGCGAAAGCGAGGATGAGACGCAGCAGCCGTTCCTCGGCGACTTCCGCGACGACGATATCTCCGAGCACGCGATGATGCTCGAACAGAATCGGCGGTTTGCCGAACAGCACCAGCGGCTGGAAGAACTCGTGCAGCGTTTGCACGAAGAGGTCCGTGCCCTTCGCCAGGAACTGCGTGGCGGTCGGGCCGACGATCAGCAAGGCGCCTCGGCAAGCCAGACGCCCCAAACGCAGCCAGGTACCGGTACGCCGCAAGACGCCGCTCCTGCTACGCCAACGCCGCGCGCCCCGGACAATCGGCCCAATCAAGGTGACCCGGGCAATACACGCCAGCCGTAACGCCGACCAGGTCCGGTTCGCTTTTGACCATTACCGGGAACGTCTCGTTCTGAACGATTGTTCCGGAATGAGCCTTCGGGACGCCGTGGGGGGGCCCGGCTGCGAGCTTGACGAAAACGGGGAGTATGCCTGCGCCTTCCCAGGCATACTCCCCAGGGGCGTGTGATGACGCAGGCACGTCTGGCGTTGCAACTTGCCCTATTGGATGACGGTGACCCAAATCCCGGCGGTTGGATCGCTCTAATTGGGACCATCTACGCAATCGCTAAAAGCGATTGATCGGATCAAAACAGATGGATCATCGGGAACAATCAACTTCATAGCGCGAAGTTTGACCGCTGCCTTTCCCAGCGGTAGCTTGAATCGAGTGGAGTCCCCTTCTGCATGACTCCCCATCCATTCCGGGCGAGGCTCGTGTCGTGGCTACCGTTCTGACGTATTTCAAGCGGTTCCGGATGGAGATCGACTTGGGCAGTCGCGACTTCCCCTGTCCTCCATTGCCCGAGAACTATCGGTTGTTGCCGTGGGACCCGGCCCTGCTGAAAGCCCACGCCGAGACCAAGTATCGGAGCTTCCGGTACGAGCTGGATGCCAACGTCTTCCCTTGCCTGGGCGATCGGTACGGTTGCCTGCGGCTGATGACCGACATCAGCTCGAAGGAAGGTTTCCTGCCTCAAGCGACGTGGCTGATCCGTTACGACGGCGGATATCGCCGCCAGTATTGCGGCACGATCCAGGGGATCCGCGATCCTGCCGGGATTGGTTCGATCCAGAACCTGGGCATTGTGCCGGAACATCGCGGTCAGGGGCTAGGCACGGTGCTGCTGATGCAAGCCTTGGCGGGCTTCAAAGCGGCCGGTTTGCGTCGGGCTTACCTGGAAGTGACCGCTCAAAACGATCCGGCCGTGCGGCTGTACGAACGGATCGGTTTCGTCAAAGCACGCACGGTGTACAAGGCCGTCGAAGTGCTGTGCGATTAGCCGGCGGTTAACGCCGGTATTTAGGGATTCTCGCGGCCTTTTCTCACACGCTCGGCAACGGCACCTCGCCGCAGTAAAATGGTCTGCGGAGGAAACGCGGGCCGACGTCTCCGCAGGCAGCCCCCCCGTTTGCCCGGGGGAGCCGTCGCCCGCCAACCACGTCCCCTGCTGCCGCGTAGGACAAGAAGAACCAGTCTCTTGCCACTCTTCGTTGCCACGACTGCCGACATGCCGCTCGTGCCGCTGCTTGCGTTTGATTTCGGCAGCACCGGCATGCTTTGGTTCTTGGCGGCCGCCGCAGCGCCCATCCTGATCCACCTCTGGAATCGGCGCAACCGCCGCACGATCACGTGGGCGGCGATGGAATATCTGCTGGCCGCCATCAAGCAGAAAACGCGGCGGATCGTGGTGCAGAACTGGCTGCTCTTGGCCGTCCGCACCCTGCTGGTCATCGCGGTCGCCCTGGCGGTGGCCAAGCCGTATGTCGAGTCGGTGGGTACGGTCCATACCGGTCCGGCCAGGATGCTACGGGTGCTGGTGATCGATGCCTCGTATTCGATGGGCACCACGTCGTCCGACGCTGCCGGCCAGTTCGACCGCCAGGCGACCGGCCGGTTTGAACGCGCCAAGGAGGTGGCGACCCAGATTGTGGAGCAAAGTCCCCAGGGCGACGGTTTCGCTCTGGTGGTACTGGCTGATCCGCCGCGGACCATCATCGGCCATCCGGTGTTCGAGCATGCCAACGTGCTGGCCGAGCTGGATAAGCTGCGTCTGACGCACGGCGGCGGCGACGTGCCCGGCACCTTCCAGCGCGTGGCTGAAGTCGTCGCCAATGCCCGTCGCGAATACCCTGAGCTTGCCCCCGGCGAAGTCGTGTTCATCACCGACCTGGGCCAGAACTCTTGGGACCTGCAATTCGCCAGCGAACAGGCGGAGCAGGATTTTCGCGGGCAGGTGCGGCGGCTGGCGCAGCAGATACCGCTTCAGATCGTGAACCTGGGCGAAAGTCACCGTGAGAACGTGGCCGTTACTGGCCTGCGCATGGAGGGTACCTACGCCACCGCCGGCCAGGACGTGTTGCTGGAAGCCACCGTGCGTAACTTTGGTCGGCAAGAGCTGACGGGACGCCGGCTGCAATGGCTGGTCGATGGCCGGGGCGTGGGCGAGGAAACGTTCAGTGTGGAAGCCTCGGGCCAGGTGAGCGTGCCGTTCCGTTACCGTTTTGAATCGCCCGGCCTGCAAACCGTGGAAGCCCGGCTGGCGGATGACCCGCTAACGATCGACAACCGTCGCTACCTGATTGTGCCGGTCAAACGCGAGGTGCGGGTGTTGTGTATCGACGGTCGCCCTTCGGCCGGTTCCGGAGCCGGCTATCTGGAAGCGGCGCTGGAAACAGCGAGCACCCCGGGTGCTTTGGGCGATCCGGTGCGTGTTGATGTGGCCAGGCCCGCGGCCCTGACCGGGCGCGATCTGAGCCGGTACGACGTGATCTATCTCAACAACGTGCCGCAGTTCAGCCGGGCTGAAGCCAGCGTGCTGCGCGACTATCTGTTGGCGGGCGGCGGCGTGGTCTTCTTTTTGGGCGATCAGGTTCGCCCCGAGAATTACAATCGCTGCCTGGGCGGCGACGATCCTCAGCAGGGGCGTATCCTGCCGGCGCGGCTGGCAAGCGTGGAGTCGTTTGACCCCACGCAGCAGCCTTACGTGTTGAACCCGCACGATTACCGCCACCCGATGTTGCACGTGTTTCGCGGCAACGAGCAGGTGGGATTCTTGCGGACGCCGATCTATCGCTACTGGAAGCTGGAGCCGGCGGAACCTTCGGCCGCGCAAACGGTGTTGAGCCTGACCAACGGCGATCCGCTCATCATGACCGAGGAGTTCGGGGCCGGCACGGCGATCGTGGTGGCGACGCCCGCCGAGGTTTCGCCCAGCGATCCCTGGAATCTGATGCCCGCCTTGCAGAACTTTGTGCCGCTGGTGCGCGAGTCGTTGAAGGCGGCGATGGCCGGGCAGTTCCGGCATCGCAACCTCGAAGTCGGCCAGCCGCTTCAGGGCATGGCTCCGCGGCACGCCATTGGCGAACACGTAACCATCGACACGCCTTGGGACGCTACGGCTACCACCACGATTACTGCTGACGGTGACCGCGGCCACTGGAGTTTTGCTGATACGGCCGAGGCGGGTTTTTACTCGGCTCATGTGCCAGGTGTGCCCGAGGTTGATCGCTTTGCCGTGAACCTCAACACCCGCGAAAGCGACCTCACCCAGGTCGATCCGCAGGAACTGCTTTCGATTCACTTTGCCGGCACTCCGGTGCGGATTCGCAGTAGCTGGGAGCCGGAAGTGGCGGGGCCGGTCGAAACACTGGTGCCTGCCCCCAAGTACCTGCAAGGGTGGTTGCTGCTGGCCGCGTTGGTCCTATTGTTTGCCGATTCGTTCTTAGGCTGGTTTTTCGGTAGTCGCCAGGCATGATCGGCTTTGCCTTGCCAGACTGGTTGCAGCGGATGTTCGGCGTCGCAGGCGGCGAATCCGGCACGGGTGTGGACTTTGGCTACCGCACGTCGTGGCACTTGCCCGTGGTCGTCACGCTGCTGCTGGTGGCCTTGGGGGGGGCGTTTTTCGTCGGCCTGTATCTGCTTGAGCGACCGGCCGTGCGGCGACTGCGCTGGACGGTGCTGCTGGCCTCGCTCCGCATCGGCGCGTTCGTGCTGCTGCTGTTCATGCTCGCGCAGTTTCTGCTCTTGCCCCGGCGGACAGGGCTGCCGCACCTGGCGATCCTGATCGACGATTCACAGAGCATGAGCATCCGCGACCGCTATCGCGAGAGTGCCGGCTATGCCCAGCTAAGCGAACAGCTCAAGAAACTCGAGCTCGATGGCCCCACGCGGTTGAACCTGGCCAAGACGCTGCTGCTACAGGACGGCGGCCGGCTGCTGGATCAACTGGCCAGCCGCTACAAGCTCAAGCTGTACTTTGTATCGACGGCTGCTCGAGGGCAGCTCGGCGAACTGGAAGAGCTCAAGACGCGGATTCGTGACCTTCAGCCCGACGGCGATTCGACACGCCTGGGCGCGGCCATCGCCACCGTGTTGGCCGACTTGCGCGGTTCGCCCCCGGCGGCCATCCTGCTGCTATCCGACGGCATCAATACCGAGGGGCCGCCCCTGGTCGATGCCGCCTTGGCGGCATGGAATGAGCATCAGGTGCCGCTATTTGCCATTGCGGTGGGCAGCGAAGAACCGGTCAAGAACCTGGAGCTTAGCGACCTGACCGTCGACGAAGCCGTGTTCGTTGGCGATATTGTCAACTTCGAGCTGCAACTGACCGGCACCGGGCTGCAAGGCCGCGAGGTGCAGGTTCGCCTCCGCGAACTCGACCGACCGCAGGTGTTGGCCGAAGCCACGGTCACGGTCGGCCCCGATGGTCAGCCGCAACCGGTGCGGCTGAGCTATCGTCCTCGCCGCGAGGATTGGGAAGCCCGGCTGGCTCCCGGCGAAAAAGCCGTGACGTATCAGTTCGTCGTCGAAACCGATGTGCTGCCCGAGGAAGAAGACCCCGACGACAACCGGCTGCCGCCGCATCCGGTGCGGGTCAGCGATGAGCGGATCTCGGTACTGCTTGCGCAGTCGTATCCAAGCTGGGAGTATCGCTATCTCAAGACGCTCCTGGAACGCGAGCCGTCGATCGACTTGACCACGGTATTGCAAGAAGCCGATCCGGAGTACGTGGATATCGACCGCACGGCGATCCGCGTGTTCCCGGTGCGGCGTGAGGACCTGTTCAAGTACGACGTGCTGATCCTGGGGGACCTCAACCCGTCGTTCCTCAGCCAGAGCGTCATGCAGAACATCGTCGACTTTGTCACCGAGCGGGGCGGTGGCGTGGTGTTCATTGGCGGGCCACGTTACATGCCGGTGGCGTTTCGCGACACGCCGCTGGCGGACCTGCTGCCGTTCAATCCGGCCGACGTGACCCTGCCGGTCGAAGGCCCCATCACGCGGGGCTTCCAGGTGCGGCCTACACCGCAAGGACTGGCCAGTCCGCAGATGCAATTGGGCGATTCGCTCGCCGAGACCGATGCGCTGTGGTCGAAGCTGCCGCAACTGTACTGGCTGATGGATCTCAACCAGTTGAAGCCGGCGGCGCGGGTCTTGGCCGAACACCCCGGCCGCCAAACGATCGAAGGGCGCCAGGCCCCGGTGATCGTCGAGCAGTTTGTGGGGGCCGGCACAGTGATCTTTCATGCCACCGACGAAAGCCAGCGCTGGCGGTTTCGCCGGGGAGATTCGCTGTTTGGCCGGTATTGGGTACAAACGCTGCGCTATCTGAGCCGTTCCAAGCTGTTGGGCGAACAGCCGGCCGAGCTGACCACGTATCATCGTACTTACCGACGCGGCGATTCGGTGCCGTTACAGGTACGCTTCCGCGACGAACGCCAGGCCCCGGTCGCCGATGAAGGCGTGGTGGTCGTCATCGAGCGCGAGGGCGACAAGCCGCGGCGATTAACGCTCACCCGATCGGCGCAGCGGCGCGGCATCTTCACCGGTACGTTCCCCTCGGCGCCGGTGGGGCGGTATCACGCCTGGATTGTCTCGCCGGCCTTGCCGGCTCCGGCCCCCAGCGTCGACTTCGAGGTGGAGCCGCCGCCGGGCGAATTGGCCCGATTGCAGATGGACCTGGCCGCATTGCAGCAAGCCGCCGAAGGACCGTACCTGGCCGCCCGAAATCAGGCCGGCACGAACATTCCGCGTACCGGCTACGGCCGTCTGTACATGATCGACCAGACCAGTTCGCTGGTGGCCGATTTGCCACGCGGCCGCGAGGTAGTATTGGAGCCGCTGGAACCGTTTGAACTGTGGAACTGGTTCCCGGTTCCGCTGCTGTTGCTGACGCTATTGGTAGCCGAGTGGATTTTGCGCAAGTACCGAGGGCTGTTATAATTTTGACAAATCGTTCGCGGGGAATGGCCACAACATTGCGCTGCCGTTTGATCGTTTCCCTGCAGCCTCCACCGGCGATTGTCGTTGCCGGATTCCCTTCGTCGTCACTGCTTACGTAAAGGCCGCCCATGCTCCATCCGTTGCAGGAATGGATCGGCACGCTGCGCCGCAAGGTGCGAGGGCTGGCACTGCTGTACGGTTGGGCTTGGGTGGTGGCGATCGTGGCGGTGCTCTTTCTGACCGTCGCCCTGGCCGACTACCTGATCCACTTTGAGGATCGCGGTCTGCGCGTGCTGGTTTGGGTGGTCTCGCTTGCCGCTGTGGGCGCGGCCATCTGGTGGTTCGTGATCCGGGCGCTAAGGGCACGGCTGACCGATCTGGACCTGGCGCGGCGATTGGAGCGGCGGTTTCCGCAGTTACGTGACCGGCTAGCGACCACGCTTGAGTTCTTGGCTGAGCCCGAGGATAGCCCGGTCGCCGGTTCGGCCGACTTGCGCAGGGCCGTCGTCAACCAGGTGGCCGCCGAGGTGGAACCGCTGCGCGGGGCCGATGTCCTGGAGACCAGGCCCGTCTGGATCGCCTCCTCAGTCGCGGCAGCACTGGTGGCCGTGGTGGTGATCCTGGCCCTGGTTCGGCCGGAGCTGACGTCCATCGCCGCTTTGCGGCAACTCAATCCGTGGGCCGATACCGCCTGGCCGCAACAACATCACCTGGTTCTGCGGGCGCCCCAGCGTGTAGCCCGGGGCTCTGATCTGACCGTCGATATTGCCGATCGCGATGGCGGCCCGCTGCCCGAGCAGGTGTTGGTGCACCTGGAGTTCGACGGCCAGGGAACCCAGGTGGTGGAGGTGCGCCCGCAGAACGAAGTGCATCCGTTCCAGATTCCCGCCATCAACGAATCGGTCACGTTGTGGGTGGAAGGCGGCGATGATCGCAGCATGCGGCGGACACCGGTACGGATCGAAGTCGTCGATACACCGGCCCTGGCCCAACTGCAGGTCAAGCTGCACCCGCCTGCGTACACCGCCTGGCCGTCTACCACGGCGGACCGGCATTTTCGCGCTCTGGAGGGGACACGGATTGAGTTTCACGGCCGGGCTACGCTGCCGCTGGACGCCGTGTACTTTGAGTATCTCGATGAAGAACTGCCTGGCACGGTGGCGGCCGATGGGCTGAGCTTTTCGTTCGCTTTGCCGCCGACGGTACCGCTGGTCGAGTTGGCCGCAGGCGTCGGGGCCGCGGCAGGCTTGATGGCCACGCAGCCGTATGTGGCCGGCAACGGTTCCTACCGTTTTCGCCTTGTGGGGAAGCACGGCTTTGCTGGGCAGCAGGGGGAGTCGTACGACATCACCAGCCTGCCCGACAAGCCGCCGCAGGTGGTGCTGGAAGAACCCCGGGCTGACGACCTGAATACGCTCTACGTGGCGGCCGATGCCGTCATTCCGATCGAAGCTCGCGTGACCGAGGACCGCACGGCGGTTACACGCGTCTGGCTGCGCTACCGCCGCAGCGACCGTTCCGAGCAAGGCACGTTTGAGGAGCTTCTCTACGAGCGGGCCGAGGGACCGCCGCACCGCCCGGAAGGCCTGGCCAGCCCCGAACTGGGCGAAGTGCTGTCGATCCAGGCGGCGTGGTCGCTGACGCCGCTGAACCTGCCGCCTCGCACCCAGCTTGAGGTTACGCTGGCCGCTACCGATTTTGCAGGCCGCGAAGGCGTCAGCACGCCGCCGCTGCGGCTCACGGTGGCCACGCGCGGTGAACTGCAAGACCGGCTCGCCCAGCGGCAAGGTGAACTGCTGTCGCACCTGGCCGAGCTGTTGGCCTCGCAGCGCCAAGCTCGCACCCAACTCGGCGCGGCGGAGCAGGAATTGAAGGATCTGAACGCTCTGCGGCAGGCAGGCTTCGACCAGCTTAAGGGAGCCAGCGCCGGTCAGGAACAAGTGCGCCGCGGCCTGGCCGATGCCGAGGAAGGCTTGCCGGCCGAGATCGCCCGGCTGCTGGCCTCGCTGGAAATGAACCGGATCGACGCCACGGAAACGCATCGGCAGTTGGAGCAGTTGGCCGCTGAATTGTCACGGCTCGACCAGCAGCATCTGACCCCGCTGGCCGAGCAGCTTCCGCAGGCGGTGCGGTCGGTGCAGCAGGCCTTTGAAGCCAACAGCGACGATGTCGTGCCGATCGAGCAGCAGGTGGCCCAGCAGCTTGCCGCCGCCGGCAAGCATCAGGACGCCGTGATCGAGGGCCTGGAGCGGTTGCAAGCGGAAATGACCCAGTGGGACAACTACCGCCGGTTTGCCCGCGAGTTGAGCGTGCTGCGGCGTGAGCACGAGTCCATCGCTCAAGAAACGGCACGGCTGGGCCGGGAAACCGTCACACGCCGTTTCGACGATCTCACCCCGCAGCAGCAGACCGACTTGCGGCAGCTTGCCCGGCGGGAGGACGAACTGGCCCGGCGGCTGGACGTCATCCAGCAGAACATGGAACGGATGAGCCGCGAGCTGGAAGAAACCGATCCCATGGCGGCGGGCGTGCTGACCGATGCCCTGCATCATGCGCGGCAGCAGGGGCTGAGCAACCGCCTCCGCGAAGCCAGCCGCAAGGTGCAACAGAACCAGGTGGGGCAGGCCATTGGCGAGCAGAACGCCATCGCGGGCAGCTTGGAAGAGATGCTCGATATCCTCGTGGGCCGCCGCGAACATGAACTTTCGCGGCTGGTCGACAAGCTCCGCGAGGCGCAGAACGAACTGAACCGGCTGCATGAGCGACAGCAGACGCTTCGCGAGCAGGCTCAACAGGCTGCCGGACTCGCGGATCAGGCTCAGCAGCGGCGGCGACTTGAACAACTGCGGCGCGAGCAGGCCGAAGTCCGCCAGCAAACCGAGCGGCTCGCCCGGCGTCTCCAGCGACTGCAGGCCGAACAGGCGGCCCAGGCCATGCAGCAGGCCAGCCAGAGCATGCAAGGGGCCGAGGACGCCGCCGGCCACGACCAGGCCGAGCAAGCCGGCCAGGAAGCCCAGCAAGCGCTCGACGATCTGCAAGAAGCCCAGCAGGAACTGGCCAACCGGCTCCGCCAAGCCCAACGTAACTTGGCCCAGGAGCAATTGGCCAAGATCGAGGATCAGCTCAAGAGCCTCCGCGACCGCCAGCAAACGGTCGTGGACGAAGTGCTTCGCCTGCGCACCATTGACAGCGAGCGTGGGCTGGGCGAAGCCGAGAAGGCAACCGCCCGTGACCTGGGGCGTTCGCAAGACCTGCTGGCGGAAGAGACCCTGGACCTGAGGGCGACCATCGCCCAGGCCGAAGTTTTCGCCGCCACGCTGCAACTGGTGGCGCGCGATATGGAGGCCGCCTCCAACCTGCTCCGGCAGGCGAACACGTCGACCGAACTGACGCGGCTGACTCAGGCGGCTCATCGCCGGCTCGAGCAACTGGTCCGTTCGCTGGAGGCCGTGCAGGCCAAACCACCCGCGGAGTCCAGCCCGCAATCGCCCGAGCAGCAGGAGCCGGGCTCGCAGGCCCCCACCGACGGTATTCCCGCCCTGGCCCAGTTGCGGATGCTCAAGATGATGCAAGAAGACGTGAAGGCCAGGACCGCCGCGCTCGATGCCGAGTTGGCCGGTCAGCCGCCCAAGACCGAGGCCCAACGGCGGCAGTTGGCCGAACTGGCCGAGGAACAGGGCCGCCTGGCCGAATTGATGTTGAACCTTTCGCAGCCCAGCGAGCCGCAGACGCCGAAGGTGCCCGACCCGAGCGACGAAACCCGGCTGCGGCGGCACGATCTCAAGCAGAGGGCCGTAGCGCGGCGATAAGCCGCAGGATCGAGTTCTTTTCACACATGCGTTGAGAAGCTTCCGGGCGTAGGGGGAGCGCATCATGCGGTCGCCAGCGATCAGCGGAGGAGGAGCGATGGAGAGAAGTGCCAGGCAATCGCCGGGGCAGCTGATCCTTGGGCTTACGGCCGCGGCGGCCGGTGTGTTGTTGGCTGCGGCGTTCGCCTGGGCCCAAGACGAACAGGCCAACGAGGGGCCGGCCGGCAATCCGTACGCGGCCCGCCCAGGCGCTTCGGCCGACGAGCTCGCCCGCTTCATCCGCCAGATGCAGCTCAAGCCGGAGTCGATCCGCAATCGCGCGATCTTCCAGGAAGCCCTGGCCGATGCCGGCGAGCGGCTGTTGCAGGCCAAGGCCACCGACGAGCAGCGCAAACTGGCGGCGGAAACGCTGCTGGCTGCCCTGCACCAACAGGCCGTGCTGGGCGATACCAAGGCCGATGCCCGACTGATGACCTGGGCGGCCCGGCTCGCCGACGATCGGCAGGAAGCCATCGCCGCCGCGGCCCGGATGCACCTGCTGGAAGGGCGGCTGATGGAATCCCGGGCAGGCAAGCCCACGGTGGACGACGTGCGCAGCCTGTTCGAAGAAGTCAAAACGACGCTGATGCGCGAGTCGCCCACGCGGCGTCACCTGCGGCTGATTTCGGAAACCGTGGGGCTGATTAACGGCATCGCCGACGCCAAGGTGAAGGACGAACTGTTCGACCAGTTGGGCGAGCTTCTGGTCAAAAGCAAGGATCGTGAAGTCGCCCGCTACGGCAAACAGATCCTCAAAAAGCCCAGCGAATCCGATAAGCCGTAACCGCGGCTGGAGTCATCCGCCGGCACAGTCGTACGGCGGCCGTAAGCTCCGCTTGTCGCAATAGGTAAAGCGTTTAGAATGGCAAAATCATGCGGTTGCTTGCGTCGTGAGGATGGCTGGCCCGGTGCGGCAACCGCCTCTTGCGCGTAGACGCTAGCGGTCGTCGACAAGACCCAGCGAGAACCGACAAGACACAACGGACGTGACGTTTGAGCCGGCCGCCTGGGCGTGGCCGGCTCGCGAAGGTTTCAGATCCTATTTGCTGAATCAGGTGTGCGAGGAAAGCAATGAGTGGCCCGATCGTTCGCACGGGGTCGACGGAGCAGTTTGCCGCGGGCTGGGACCGCATCTTCGGCAAGAAGAAGACGACGGCCAGCGCGTCGGAGAAGAGCACCGCCAAGAGCAGCACTAAGGCCGCCAAGAGTGCCAAGAGCGCCACGAAGAGCAGCCCCAAGAAGAAGGCTGCTAAGAAGAAGGCCGCCAAGAAGAAGAGCGGCAAGTAAACCGCTGACGCAGCGGCGGTAAGCGCCACGCGAAGCAGAGGGGGGGCGGAACACGCCGCCCCCTTTTATCGGGATTGGGATGTAGCCCCCGAGAGTTCTCGGCTTGGGGGCTTTTTTGCTGCGCCCATTGGGCGTAGAGGCTTTCGCGGCTGGTGCGGTATTGCCGCAGTTTCCCTTCGCATGTGGGGGGGCGACTGGCGACCGGAGGCTGCGGTTTTCGCATACCTGACGCACAAGCTGCCCGACCTGTTTGACCGGGGCTGGAGCGGACCTAGAGTTTTAGGGACGGAACGCCGTCGCAGTGGTTCGCGGAGCAGGGAGGGATGGCAGTTGGATGCCGGACTTCGCGCGGTAACCTTTAGGCCGTCTGGGCGCGGTCGACTCCGGAGCAATCCTCGCCGGCTCCGGTCGCAAGCTGCCCAGCCGACCGTTTGGCTTGGATCAGCGAGGCATCGGCATCGTGACGGCCAAGAAACCGGTAAGCCCCGCAGCAGCGATGCTGCTGGCCGAGTCGCGGCGCTGGACCCGGTTCCTCACCGACGACACGACCACGGTTTCCTGGCAATACCAGGGCGAGCCGGTCGTGCTCACGGTGTGCGATGAATCGTACGGCGGGCTGGGAGTCCTGGTACCGCCGGGCGTGAACCTGGAAGTCGGCCAGGAAGTCGTCGTGCAATATCGCAATGCTCCCATGCGGGGCATCGTCCGGTACGTCATTCCCCACGACGGCGAGATTCGCCGCGCCGGCCTGGAATGGGTGACGTACCAGCGGGAAGCGAACCTCTGACCCGGTTGCCCCCTCAGCAATATCGACCCACAGAAAAACGCCAGCCTCGGATGTTTCGACCCGAGGCTGGCGTTTGGTTTTTTGCGTGTGGGTGCGACCGCCAGTGGCGGCGAGCTCGCGAACTTACTGGGCGCTCTGCAGGGCCTGCAGCGCGGCGTCGTAGTCGGGCTCTTCGGTGACTTCCTTCACCACCTGGGCGTACACCACCTTGCCTTGCGAATCGAGCACGAACACGCTGCGGGCGAGCAGCTTCAGTTCCTCGATCAGCACACCGAAGGCATTGCCGAAGCTGCGGTTCTGGTAGTCGCTGGCGACGCGGATGTTCTTGATGTTCTCGGCGCCGCAGAAACGGTTCATGGCAAACGGCAGGTCGAGGCTGATCGTCACGGCGTTGATCTTGTCGCCCAGGGCCTCAAGCTTCTCGTTGAACCGCTTGGTCTGGGTGGCGCACACGCCGGTGTCGAGCGAGGGCACGACGCTGATCAGCGTGGGCTTGCCCTTCAGATCCGCCAGCGAGATGGTCTTCAGACCGCCTTCGAAGTAATGCACGGTGAAATCGGGCGCCGGCTGGCCGACCTTTACTTCTTCGCCCGCCAGCGTCATCGGGGTGCCCTTGAACGTGACTGCACCAGCGCGAGACATATGAACCTTCTTTCTGGTCGATAGGGGAGAGAGCCTGGGGAAGCGGCGACCGGCGCACCAAGCCGCCAGACAGCCGCGGCGGCAAAACGATTTGCGTGGTGGCTAGTATGCCCTTTTGAACGCTGGCATCAAGAGGCGAGGCCGCCGGCGCCCGTCTCCGGACGCGCGCACTCGCCGCTGGTTGCCATTACTCCAGCGAGGCCAGCACCCCGCGCACGATCTTCCGCAACTTGGGTTCGCAAATGGCGGCCGTGGCCAGAATGTGTTCGATCTGCACCGGTTGCAGCGCGTCGGGCAGGCACATATCGGTAATGGCCGACAGGCCCAGGACGCGCATCCCGGAGTGCACGGCCACCAGCACCTCGGGCACGGTGGACATGCCCACCACGTCGGCCCCGATCAGCCGCAGGAAGCGGTACTCGGCCCGCGTTTCGAGGTTGGGGCCGGTCACGGCCACGTACACGCCCTTGTGGGCGACGATGTCCTCGCGGCGGGCGATGGTCAGCGCCTGGTCGATCAGCTTGGGATCGTAGGGCTGGCACATGTCGGGGAAACGCGGCCCCAGGTTGTCATCGTTGATGCCAATCAAGGGGTTACCCCACATCAGGTTGATGTGGTCCTCGATCACCATGATTTCGCCGGCGCGGTACTGCGGGTTCAAACCGCCGCAGGCGTTGGAGACGATCAGCAGCTCGGCTCCCAGCGCCTTCATCACCCGGATCGGGAAGGTGATCTGCTGGTGCGTGTAGCCTTCGTAGGCGTGGAAGCGGCCTTCCATGCCGACCACCATTCGGCCCTCCAGCCGCCCGATGATCAGGTTGCCCTTGTGGCTGATGGCCGTCGATCGCGGGAAGTGCGGGATCGTTTCGTAGGGGATGGTGACTTCGGCTTCGATTTCCTGGCCGAGGTCGCCCAGTCCGGTGCCCAGGATGATGCCCACCTGGGCCTGGCCGGTCCAGTTTTCGCGAATGCGAGCCACAGCCTCGCGAATCTGCCTGGCTAGTTCGAGCATGGCGTATTTTCGTAGATCGGGGATGGCGGACAGTTAGGGAGGAGCGGGCCGGGGCCAACACGGCCGCATCGGCATCGGCCATGGTATCGGGGTATGCCGCTATCCGCCAGACAGATCGCGGCCAGAGTTTGCCGCGTGCAGCATGCCGCTACGGATCAGAAATCGCCAATCAAAACCTGGGCGCGCGAAAAAGCGGCGGACGAAACCCGGTGTTTGCGGAGTTTCGTGACCGCCGCTGCTGTGTGATCCTGAAGGTTGACCGACTAGCGACGATCAATAGTCGTCGAAGTCGTCCTCATCATCCTCATCGTCAAAGTCGTCGTCATCGAACTGGGCATCGTCGTCGTCAAAATCGTCATCCTCGTCATCTTCGCCCAGCTCGTCGTAGCCCAGCATGGAGCCGATATCGAGTGTCCCCAGGTCGATGAACTCGTCGCTCGCGAGGCTGTCGTCGAGCGAGGCCAGACTGTCGGTCAGCGGCTGTTCCTGGACGGCCAGGTTGCCGTAAGTCTGGAGCAGGTCTTGATAACCCGGCAGCTCGCGGACCGATTCCAGGTCCGGGTCCGATTCCAGGTGGACCACGTCGTCGTAACCGACCTCAAAGGCCTGCCACAGTTCGGCCAGGGCCTCTTCGTTGCGTCCCACCAGGGCCAGGCTGCACGCCAGGTTGTAATGGGCCACGCCGTCCATGGGACGCAGTTCCACCAGGCGCTGGTCCACCTTGAGCGCGCGGCGGTGCAAGCCGCGGCGCGAGAGCAGTTCGCCCTGTACCCGCAGGACCTCGACCTGGTCGGGATTGCGCTCGAGGATGTGATCGTAGAATTCGATGTCGAATTCCAGTTGATCCTGGCTCTTCCAGCGTGTAACGGCGGTCACGCCGCACTCACGCTTGGTCGCTTGACCTTGGGCACTCTTTTTCCCCGCCATGGGCCGCTCTCCCTCTTAATCCGGTGAAATCAGTGGCCTCGTACGTCAATCGTACCTCGCAGTCCAGCCGCCGGATAGGGTTGCCGGCGCAATGTCGGACGGGGCGGGCTACGCCAACGCTGGTGGGTGCCAGCACGACGCGAAGTTTCGGGCCGGCATTCGTTCCCGCACCGCTCCAACACGCCTCGCCGCTACCCTTCACGAAAACACACCTTAAGGCGACGTGCCGCAGGCCGGGGCTGGTCGTAAGTCGCGTTGCAGCGAGCCGCCGCGGCGCGTGCGCGACTGGGGAAGCCGCTCACCGCCGGCGCGAAATTTATTTGACCGGATTGGTCAAAGTCCCGATCGACCCGATGGTGGCTTCCACGACGTCGCCCGGCTTGAGGTAGGTACCGGTCGTATTGCCCACGCCCGCCGGCGTGCCCGTGGAGATAATGTCGCCGGGGTGCAACGTCACGCTCCGCGAGATGAACTCGATCACGGCCGCCACCGGGAAGATCTGCTGGCCCGTATTGGCGTTCTGCTTCAATTCGCCGTTTACGGTCAGCTTCATCGGCAGCGTTTCGGGCTTGATGGTGTCGGCCGAGGCGACGCAGGGGCCCATCGGGCAGAAGGTGTCGTGCCACTTGCCGTGCAGCCAGTCGAAGAAGGCGTCGTTGCGCCGCTCCTTGCGGTCGGGATTGGGGCGGTAGCGGCGGTCCGACACGTCGTTCACTACCGTGTAACCTGCCACGTAATTCAGCGCTTCCCGCTCTGAGACGCCCTTGGCCGTCTTGCCGATGATCACGCCCAGCTCCAGCTCCCAGTCGATATGGTCGGGCGACACCTCGGGGATCACGATCGGATCGCCCGGGTTGGTGAGCGTGGTGATGGGCTTCATGAACACGTAGGGGAAGGTTTCACGCCGCTCGGCCGCGATGCCGCCGCCCTCGCGAATGTGCTCGGCGTAATTGCCCGCCAGGAGGAAGATCTTGCTGGGGTTGGGCACCGGCACCAGCAGCTTGACGTCGGCCGGGGCCGGCGACGCGCCGGTAGGCAGCTTGCCGCGATTGGCGTGCACCCAGGCGGCCAGTTGGCTGGCGGCCTGGAAGTCGCTGCCGCAGGGCAGTAACGGGCGCAGGCTATCGCTTTCCGAGAGGGCGATTTCCTTGCCGGTGGCCTGGCGGTATGCGGCGGCGGCCGCGGCGACGGATACGACGCCTTCCTCGGAATAGAAGCCACGGTGCGTTTGGCCCTGATGCTGGAAACGGCAGACACGCATCGCTTACTCCCCGCGGTTGCATGGAACGTTCGGAGGTTGACCGGCCTGGTGGGCACAACCTGGCAGGCGGCACGTTCGTGCCGCGCCTGCCGTAAGCGGCCTCGACCACAGGCGTCACTTTCGGGCCCGCGGCGCGCCATGTCAAGCAGCGGGGGGTAGGCAGCGTGCGGCTGATATTGGCAAGCGTTTCAGACGGCCGCCAGCACCGGTTCGTCAGCCGGGCCGGTGCTTTCGGGCAGGAACGGGGCATCGCACAGGTCGGCGATCGAATCGACGATGATGTCGGGCCGATAGGCGTAACGCTTCAGGTCCTCCAGCTTGGTGCCGCCGGAAAGGACGAGGATCGTGCGGTAGCCCATCTGCACGCCGCCCAGGATGTCGGTTTCCATGGTGTCGCCGATGATCGTGGTTTCGGCGGCGGCCAGCCCTAGTTGTTTGCGGGCGGCCCGCATCATGATCGGGCTGGGCTTGCCCAAGCCAAACGCGGTGACGCCCGTGGCGGCTTCGAGCATGGCCACGATGGCGCCGCAGCCGGGGCGGATACCGTCCTGCGTGGGGCAGTTGGGATCGAGGTTGGTGGCGATCAGCTTGGCTCCGCCGGCGATCATCCGCACGGCGGCTTCTACCTGTTCCATGGTCACGGTGCGGCCCTCGCCGACCACCACGTAGTCCGGATCGGTATCGACGATGGAGTAGCCGTTGCGGTGCAAGGCGTGCAGCAGGCCGCCTTCACCGATGACGTACGCCGTGCCGCCGGGCTTTTGCGCGGCGAGGAAGCGCGCGGTGGCCATCGAGCACGTGAAGATGTGTTGCTCCTGGGCGTCGATGCCGAGCCGGCGCAGCTTGGTGGCCACGTCGCGCCGCGTCCGCTGGCTGTTGTTCGTCAGAAAGAGGAACGGGATATCGAGTTCGCGCAGCCGTTGGATGAACCGGTCGGCACCGGGAATCAGTTGCGAACCTCGGTAGATCACACCATCCATGTCGATCAGAAATCCGTGTTTCATCGTTGGCGACTTTCGCATGCAGTGGTGGTCAGACGGTGACAATGTTCGTGTTGCCAAGCGAGTGTTGCAGTACGTGACGGTTAAGACGCATTGAACGAATCAATGCGAGTGTTCGCGTTGTTATGCGTTGGGGTAGGTATGCCGTGGGGCGTGCAATCAACCGGTGGGATGTTTGGGGCGGGCAGCGCGGCGGTGGAAATGCAAACGGCGCGCCAACCTTCATCGCTGCTGACGTGCTTCAGACGGTGCATCGCAGAAATGCCCCGTTTTTATGCGGAATTACAGCTACTTGGTGCGCTATGTTCTGTTTCAGAACACCAGCCAGCAGCGCGATCTGTTCCCCCCGCAAGGCGATAGCACGTTGATGGGCCGTGCAAACAACACAGGCAGCCGCTTCCCATGCGCTAGGCAAACAAGCCGCGTTGGCAGGGGGGATTTATGACGGCATTCAGCCGGCCATCCGGCTAGATTGACGCTTGGTTGCCCTGGGGGGCTGCCTGTCGCTTTTTCACGCTGGAGGTGAAGCCATGCAGGCGGACGTGCGAGCTCTGACGTGCCGGTTATTCTTGACGATCGCGGCCACGTTGATGGGGCTGCCGGCTGCGATGGCGGCAAGTGATGATCCATTGCCTTCCTGGAACGATGGCCCCAGCAGGCAGGCGATCATCGAGTTCGTCCAGGCGACTACCCGCGAAGGCAGTCCTCACTTTGTGCCGCCGGCTGAACGCATTGCCACGTTCGATCACGATGGCACGCTATGGGTGGAGCAGCCGCTTTACACGCAGGTGGTGTTCGCGGCCCAACGGGTAAACGCCCTGGCGGCTAGCCATCCCCAGTGGCAGACGACCGAGCCGTTCCGGTCGCTTCTGGAGAAAGGCGAGGCGGCGCTGGCCGACTTCAGCATCGAGGACTTTGCGAAAGTAGTGGCCGAAACGCACCAGGGGGTAACGGTCGAGAACTTCCACGCCGAGGTGCGGGCCTGGCTCGAAACGGCTCGCCACCCGCGTTTCAAACGTCCTTACACCGAGCTGGTGTATCAACCGATGCTGGAGCTGATGCAGTATCTCCGGGCCAACGGTTACCGGACCTACATCGTCACCGGCGGAGGCCAGGAGTTTGTGCGCGCTTTTGCGGAGAAGGTCTATGGGGTGCCGTCTGAGCACGTGGTGGGCTCGGCGGCCGGCACGCGGTTCAAGTACGCCGCCGATGGTCGGCCCGAATTGGTCAAGCTGCCACGGACGTTGTTGATCGACGACGGACCCGGCAAGCCGGAAGGTATCAACCTGATGATCGGTCGGCGACCAGTGGCGGCGTTTGGCAACTCAACGGGCGACCGGCAAATGCTGGAGTGGACGGCCGCAGGCAAGGGCGCGCGGTTGATGATGCTGGTGCATCACGACGACGGCGAGCGGGAATATGATTACGGGCCCAACTCGAAAGTGGGCCCGTTTCCCAACAGCCTGATGGAAGAAGCCCGCCGCAGCGGATGGCACGTCGTCAGTATGAAGCGTGACTGGCGGCAGATCTTCTCCTTTGAACCTTTGCCGGAGCGTTAGAGCTTTTCGCCTGCACCCGGGGCGGGCGTACTGGACGCACCGCGAGCCGAACCCAGCGAATTGACCGCGTGGGTGGTGAAACCGGCGCGGCGATAGCACTCGCTAAGCTCGAACCAGATCTGCTTGGCGATCGGTTCCGGCAATTCTTGCGCAGCCGTTTCCAACGCCGAGGCGGCAGCCGGGAAATTCGCCTGCGCCTTCAGCGCCTGGCCGCGCATGTACGACACCAAACCGCCGAACGGTCCCTCGGTGGAGAGCGGCTGCAACCGCTCCAAGGCCTGAGCCGGCATCCCCAGTTCGAGATACCCATCGGCTGCAACGAGCCGCTTGGCGATCTGCACGGGATGGAGGGTTGTCGTTGCCATGATTCACCTCAAAAGTCGTTCGGCGTGTGCCGAGTTGAGCGTCGTCGATGGGGAGTATTGCAAGGTGCGTGCCGGAGCAGCAATTCGCCAAAAATGGCAAAGGTTGCGGGCAGTGCCTGCTGTAATTTAAGGACTTGCGACCGCTTCCCGAGGTTCACTGCCAAGTTGGCAGAAATCATCGCCGGTCGCGTGCCTGCCAGGCTGCTGCGACGCCATTCCGGGTGTCACAAAAACGCAACACTCACTGCTTAAAAAAGCGACACACCACTCAGTTTGATACGTGTGGGTGCGCGCAAATGTTTGTGCCGCCGACTGCGAAATCGGCGCAAACTTTTCCATCAGACGCTCTAGATGAATCGATCGATGGCTGCGTGGTAACTGGGGGTTAGTTACGCGGGCGACTTCGCACACTACTGCGCGGCGCTAGCCTTGGTGGTGCGCACCCCCCCACGGGTTGGCCAGATAGTAGAAGAAGCCGTCTTCGGCACCGAGGATCAGGTCGGGCCGGCCATCGCCGTCGAAGTCGCCGACGGTAGGGCACGTAGTATGGCCGGCGAGTCGCTGCTCCGACACGCTCCCCAGGTTACGGAACCGCCATTGGCCGTCCGTGCCGACGTTCCGCCAGAACTCCACATTGATGCTGTTGAGCAACAGATCGATCCGGCCGTCGCCGTCCCAATCGGTTAGGGTCAGCTTGCGGCGGCCGCTCTTGCCGGCCCGGCCGTCGTTCAACCGCAGCGGCTCTCCCCGTTCGTCACCGAAGATGCGTTGGGGCGGTTTCAAACTCAGGTGACCCTGCGCATCGCGGAACCGTTCAAAGCAGGCCAGATAGCCTTCGTGGTCGAGGATCACCAGGTCGTTCAGGCCGTCGCCGTTTACATCGAATAGCACCGGGCTAGTGCGCCACTGGGTAACCAGCGAGCGGTCCCGGGGGTGCCACCAGTTCCACGCTGGCTTGGGCGGAGCACCCGGCCAGGCGACTTCGACACGCTGGGCCGCGGCCAGCTTGGGCTGCTGCCGGGTGCCAATGTTGCGGTACCAGAGGATCTCGCCCCAGATGGAGTTGATGACGAAGTCGGGCAGGCCGTCGCCATCGAAGTCGCCGGCTGCCGGCACGGTGTAGCCCCACTTGGCTTCGGCCGGTCCTTGGATCGAGCCGTTCTCGCCCGCTTGGATGCGGATCACCTGGCCGTCGGCCTCAAGCAGTTGTGGAAGAGCAAAGCGAGGCGTGCCGTCGGCATTTAG